>Ga0194060_10000847_pt1 | contig 22304 bp, 16 predicted proteins | sample SepL225m_MetaG_FD_163427 | JGI IMG/M metagenome (GOLD analysis project Ga0194060, IMG submission 163427) | Anoxic zone freshwater microbial communities from boreal shield lake in IISD Experimental Lakes Area, Ontario, Canada - Sep2016-L222-5m | ecosystem: Environmental > Aquatic > Freshwater >... | reverse complement strand
ACACGGCCCTGACTTACGCGGGGGGCATCGTCGCGCTGTCAGGGGCGGTTCCCGTGGTGATGACGAACGTGGCCATCGTGGGGAATGTGGCGCAAGGATCCTCCACATGTGTAGGCGGGCTGTATCTTGGATGCGCTTCGTCTATCCAGTTGACGGGACTCGTAGTTTCCAACAACAGCGTCACGGCGTCCAATGGCGTGGGAGGAATTTGGGTTTCCGGGCTTGGGGTGGTGATGGACCAATGTGAGGTGGTGGGAAATCGGGGGCGCGGCCCCGGTAATGCGGGCGGCGCATACGTGACGGTGAACGCGTCGCCAGGCACGGCCAGCGTGACGCGCTGCCATATTTCCGGCAACAAAAGCGATGAGGCGGGTGGTCTCAGCGTCAGCAACCACTGGGGCTGGGTCATGGTCCGGCGTTGCGTGGTGGAAGGCAACGAGTCAACGGGCTATTGGGGCGGTCTTTTTGCCCATAGCGGCGGAAATGGGACGATTATCGAGAACACGGCGATCCTGAACAATCGGGCCGGAATTTATGCGGGGGCGGGGTTCAGTTATGCGGGCTACCTCCAGAACTGTGTGATTGCCGGCAACACCTGTGACATTTCCGTTTTGCCCGGCGGGTTCGTGGGGCGCGGGACGCCGAATTGCGTGACGGTGCGCAACGGTGTGGCATGGGGCAATTCAGGCGACCAACTCGCATCCGGCATCAATGCCATCTATTCCTGTGTCCAGGGCGGCTACACAAACAACGCCTCCTCCAACATCATCACCAACGACCCGCGCCTGCTGGGTGGCTACCGGTTGTTGTCCCCGCAATCGCCTTGCATCGGGGCGGGAACGAATGCGGGATTGCCTGCCACCGACATCAATGGCGATCCCTGGGCCAATCCCGCCACGCCGGACATCGGCTGCGACGGGTTCCAGTTTGTGGATTCAAATGCCAACTCCATAAACGACGACTGGGAACAATTTTATTTCGGCTCGCTCACGAACAGCGGCACGGGGGATCGGGACAATGACGGGCTCACTGATGCCCAGGAATATACGGACGGAACTGTTCCGATGGAGCGGGACACGGATCACGATGGTTTGACGGATGGTTTTGAAGTGCCGCGTGGCCTCGATCCCGTGGGCTCCAACGACGCCGGTGGCGACTGGAACGGGAGTGGAACCGCCAACAGCAACAAGTTCCAATGCGGCTCGCTCGCGGTACGGGTGACGATGGCGGATCCCGACCGGAACGACGATACCTGGAACCTGATACTCAACAACAGCGTTGTTGCCTCCTGCAATGCCGGCAACACCTGGTATGACTCAAAGGTTGTGTACGTTGAACGCGGGACCACCGTCCGCTTCATGCTCCAACGTCCGGAGACCGGCCAGGGCGGCGGAACCGATGAGTACCAGGTCAATTTCGAGGCGGCTGACTGGCCCTCCAACCAGGCGCCTTGGATCGCCTCGGCAGGTAATGCGGCCTTGAGTTCCAACGTTGCGTGGAATGGCTCGACACCACCTGACGTTAGCGGCATCTTCTGGGAGTTTACCATTCCCACAAACATGCTTCAGCAGAATGTCAAGGCCGGCGGGAATACGGCGCTTACAACAGATCCCATCAACACGATCAATGGGAACATTGCTTTGGACGAAACCGATCTGGCGGTGGCGTGCCCGGCTTTTGACCTGGTGTTCGCCCGTGCCTACAACAGCGCTGCCACAGCGTCAAGCAGCCTGGGCCGGGGCTGGACTCATAGCCTTGACTGGTCGTTGGCGACAGCGTCCAACGCGGCGTATGGGAGCCGGGCGGGGACGTTCAAAGTACTGGCGACGGGCGATGGGCAGTCTTACTGGTTCTGTTGCGAAACCAATGGCAGCTTCACTTTGGCCCCACCCCAGACCGCGAATCTGGCCCTGATTTTTAACAACGGAGAATACCGGGTGACGTGGCCGGGCGGGACGGTGGCGCGGTTCGATACCGGTGGCGCGATCCAGCGGCTGGAGGATGGTTTTGGGACGGGGCTGACGTTTACCCATGCCGCCGGGAAACTGGCGCAGGTGGCCCACGACAACGGCAAGGCGCTGACGCTGTTCTACTCGGGCGACCTCCTGACACGGGTGGATTCGCCCAGCACAAACCTTTGCGAAACCTTTGCCTACAGTGCCGACGGCCTGCTCGCCAATGCGACCCGTTTTGCCGATGGCGTGGCTTATCCCGAGCAGTATTCCTACGAGGCGGTCTGCCAGGTGCTGACGCAGAAGATCAACGCGGCGGGTCAGGTTTACGCCTACAGTGTGGGTTATGTGACGAACACACCGGCGTGGAATGGGAACCCGGCGGTGGTGACGGCGCGGGGCACCGGGATGGCGCTGGAGCCTTCCGGAAACCGCTGGTACGCCCATACCCTCAACTACACCAATCCGGGGAACTTTGCGACGCGGGTGACCTATGACCGGGGCGATATGAATCTCGTCCATGAATATGCCTACGACCCGGTGAAAATGCTGATCACCGGCATCACCGGCCCCGGCACACCGGGCACAACGGTCTGGAGCAACACTTGGACGCGATTCCAGTATGACGCGGCCCAGAACGTCACGAACGAATCGGTGAAGGATGGAGCAAGCGGCGACATGCTTGAGGCGGTGGCGGCCTATGACGGGCACCATAATGTCCTTAGCAACGGTGTAAAGTACTTTGGGAATGCGGTACAGAATTGGTCAACGTACAATTGGAACACCGATGACACGCTGGCGTCGGCTACGGATCCAGCCGGGCACAAAACCGCCTTCGAGTACACGAACGGTCTGGTAAGTTTGGTTAGGGAATGCACGAACGGGGCGAGCGGTTTTGAAACGCGGTTTTTCTACACCACGAACGGGTTGTTGTCCGCAGTGACGAACGCCAACGGGCACGGCCTGGGCTATGAAAACGATGCGGCGGGATATGTGAGCCGGGTGGTTCCGGCGCTGGGGCCGGATGCGCGGTTTGTAAGGAACGATTTCGGCCAGATCACGGCGGTAATTGTGCCGGGCGAGGCGGGATACCGTACCAATGCGCTGACGGTAAACGCGCTGGGCCAGGTCACGGCGGTGACGCATCCGGGCGGGCTAACGGAATCCTTCGCCTTCGACTCGCTGGGCAATCTGACAAACATGGTGGACACGGCGGGGCGGACGAACGTGCTGACATGGTTACCCACCGGGAAGCCAGCCTCCATCTCCCGGTTTCTGCAACAAGGAACCAGCAACCAGGAACTGAGAACCGAATTCGCCTACGACCGGCAATTCAACACGCTCAAGATTACCGATCCCATGGGGCGTGCGGTCGAGAGTTACAAACTGGATGCCCAGGATCGCCCGATTTCGGTGACAAACCTTGAAGGTCGGGTGATGACGGTCAACTGGAGCGTCGGCGATTACGTAAACAACATGACCCGATTCGACGGCACGACGGTGTCGAATGTCTACCATACGGATGGTCGATTGCTTTGGACGCGTTCCGCCGATGTGACGAATATCTTCCTTTGGACGCCGGATGGCGCTCTCCGATATGCTCAAGGAAATCTGGGCGTGGTTACAAACTGTTTTGACCTGTTGGGGCGCCGTAACATCGAGTTGACGATGGGGGATAGAACCGACGCCGTCACCTGGCAGTTCGACCCAATCGGCAATGTCACCAACATCGCGGTTTCCAATACCCTCGTGCGGTACGGCTGGACTTATGATGCGGCGGAAAGGCCGTTGTCGCTAACGGCGCAGGCCGCCCAAAACAACGCGACGGTCTTCCAGTGGAACTACAACACGAACAACGGGATGGTGGCCGCAGTGACGAATGCCGCCATCACGGAATCGCTTGGGTACGACATTTTAGATCGCGCCACGAATATTGCGTGGAAAACGGCAGGCGGCACGACTGTGCGCGGGTTCGGTTATGCGTTCAACGCCGCTGGCATGATAACCAATGTTGCCCGCGAGGATGGCGGGTGGACGGCCTACACGTATGATTCGTTGGATAGGCTGCTGTCCGAGACACAATATGCAAGCACCGGGCTGACCTACTCTGCGTCGTGGAATTATGACTTAGCCGGGAACCGGACGCTGGCCGTCACGAACGGCGTAACAAATTTCTACAGTTATGCGACGGGGAACATCCTGACGAATTTCGGCACGGGCACGCTGGTGCAGTCCGATCTGGCGGGGAACGTGACGAACCTGCAATACAGCGCAAGCAGGAAGTTGAGCCTCTACTGGAACGGCCGTTATGAACTGACCGAAGTCAAAACCAACGGCGTGACGGCGGAAAAATATGACTATGACGCCTTAGGCAGGCGCGCCCGGATCATCGCCGGAGCCATAACAAACACGCTCGTGTATTCGGGGCCACATGTGGTGGCTGAATGGAGTAACAACGTTTTGGCCCGGTCGTATGCCTACGGCCCAGCGGTGGATGATGTCCTGTCGATGACCACTTACGGGGCGGTGACGAACACGCTTCTGTACCTGAAAGACAATCTGGGTTCAGTTGTCGCGTTGGTCAATACCAACGGCGCGGTTGTGGAGCAATACCGTTACACCGCCTGGGGCGAGGTGACGGTTTTGAGCAGCAATGGCACGGTGCTCGCTGCGTCGGCCTATGGGAACAGATTCACCTGGCAGGGGCGGGAGGTGTCATATTCGACAGGCCTGTTATTTTTCCGCAGTCGGTATTATTCAGCCTCACTGGGGAGATGGCTTTCAAAAGATAAAATCGGCATTGATGGAGGGCATAACCTCTATGTTGCATTTAATAATGCGCCAACGGTTTATGTCGACCCGTTTGGGAACTGTCCTGAAGAGGACGATTCATATGATTGGCGCAAGGACTTGTGGGATCATGTTGATGAAGGTGGTCGAGCATTGCGACGTCCGCTAAACTTGCTTGCCGGAGTTATACGGGACTATTTTCATGATGATTCAACTCCTCATGGCCCGGCTGAGATTCGTGCTTATGAACCGGATACATCCCTTCTTATGTTCATGGGTGGAATCAAAGGAAAGTCCAGCAGATCAATAAGGACGGAATGGGAGCGGGCAACAGGGAAACCGTGGCCGAGGGATTCAACTACGGGCCGGAATCAGGATGTCTCCCACATAAAACCCAAGGCTGATGGTGGGACTGATGCGTTGGGCAATATAGAACCGAAGCCACACGACGAACATATGGACATGCACAGGGGTAATGGAGATTTTCGACGATGGGGATCGCGACAATAAGGAATAGACAAATGATCAACACTACGACACTAACAGTCACAAAGAACATGACGGGGGACAGCCCCGAAGAAACAGCCATGCTCAAGAGAATGGAACAAGAAGCGATTGCCTACCTGAAGAGCTTTCACTGGTGCCCGCCCATTGACGAGGTTTATTTTGGATGTGGCGTTGGTGGGGTTGTCGCCGTGTTCCTGTTCCACTTTTGTCAGCCAGTTCAGAGTGATGAATGGCTTTGGGTCGTGGAAGGGGATCTTCCTCCTGCTTATCTGGTTCGTGACCAAGCACGTGATCCAGCGTCGGCCTTGGAGTTGTATTGTCAACTAATGGAGGACTGGGCTCAGGCTGTTCTTGCGGGGCACTCGATGACGAACCTATTCCCTGTGCAATCAGAGCCGACAAGGGACAATGCGAACAATCTCATCAAAAGACTAGTTTTCATCCGGACCCGTTTGTTGCCGGATTGGCGGAACCAGTTGCAAGCCGCAGGGTCAGGCCGAGGCGCAAAGGCATCGGGGATAAAACAAAATCAGGAGTCCAAAACATTACATCTTAACAAATAACGTTTGAAGGCGTGGCTCACATTATTATGGTGCACTCTGGGTTCCCGCGCCCTCTCCCATAGTACATTGAGGTCAAATGAGGAATACCATGGCTGGAAATGAAATATTTGCGAGTGCTGCGCGGTCAGGTGGCGATTTAGCTGGTGTGTTTGAGTACGATGGCGAAACGGGTTACTTTTATCTGTACGAAACGGAAGGTGCCCATGGCCACAAAGTGATTTCGGCTATTCGAGTGGTAACGGGTGAAAAAGACTTTGGTGAACAAGATATTTCAATTCAATGGAGTGGCAATGAAAGCAAGGTCGGCTTGTTCATACGAAAACAGCTTTGGGCTGCATTTGACGGGAAAACTGGGGATAAGTATGGCGGGAACTACTGTGCAGATGATCGTGCGTCCATCCCTATGGAGATTATAAGTGCATTCAAGAACGTTAGTTGATAAGCCTCGGAAAATGGCTGATCGTCCACGGGAATCTGGGGCGTCCCTTTTTGTGGGCGTGGCCAAGAACATGACGGGGGACAGCACCGAAGAAACAGCCATGCTCAAGAGAATGGAACAAGAAGCGATTGCCTAAGCGCGGAGACCTCACGTCTCCACATTCTGCAAATGAAATTCCCCGGTAATTGCGATCCTTCGGTCACATTCTGGTTCCCCGCGTCCCCTCCCCATAGTACATTGACGGCATGAAAAGGCGGATTCGAGAGTTCATTCTTGGCGGCATGCTGGCGACATTTGCCGCCAGCACGGGCTTTGGCTCTGGGTTCGTTAATCCTGATCCCTGCCACGCCCTGACTGCAGATCCCATCAACACGATCAACGGTGGGATCACGCTTTCGGAAACCGACATGGCTGTTCCCTGCCCCTCGTTCGATCTTGCCTTTGAACGGTTCTACAGCAGTGGCAACGCTTCTTCCCTGGCGGGCTACTGTTCAAACTCTCTGGGATCCGGTTGGACGCATAATCTCGACTGGTCGCTCGCCACGGTGTCAAATACGACTTATAAGGGGCAAACGGGGCCATTCAAGGTTCTGGCGACGGGCGACGGGCAGAGTTATTGGTTCCACGCCGAGGCAGGCGGAACCTTTTCTTCGCCTTCGGACGTGAACCTGGGTCTGGCTTTCACCAACGGCGAATATCGGGTGACCTGGCCGGGCGGGATGGTGGCGCGGTTCGACACCACTGGAGCCATGCTACGACTGGCGGATGGGTTTGGCGCGGGACTTGCCTTTACCCACAGCGCCGGGAAACTGACGCAGGTCGCCCACGACAACGGCAAGGCGCTGACATTCACTTATACTGGCGAGCGGCTGACACGGGTGGACTCGCCCAGTGCGAATCTTTATGTAACGTTCGCCTACAATGCGGCTGGCGACCTCACCAACGCGGTGCGCGTGGCGGACGGCCTCGTCCAGTCCACACGATATGATTATGAAAGCCTGTGCCATGTCCTGACTCAGAAGGTAAATGCGGCGGGACAGGTGTTTGCCTACAGCGTGGGCTATGTGACAAACACCCCGGCGTGGAACGGACAACCGGCGCTGGTGAATGCGCGTGGAATGGGGATGGCGCTCGATCCTGCTGGCGCGGGTTGGTACAGTCACACCCTCAACTACACCAATCCGGGCGGGTTCGCGACACGGGTGACCTATGACCGGGGTGATGCTAATCTTGTCCATGAGTACGCCTATGAACCGGTGAAGATGCTGGTCACCGGCATCACCGGCCCCGGCACGCCGGGCACGGCGGTCTGGAGCAACACCTGGACGCGCTTCCAGTATGACGCGGCCCAGAATATCACGAATGAATCGGTGAAGGATGGGGCCAGTGGCGACACGCTGGAGGCGGTGGCGGCCTATGACGGGCACCATAATGTGCTCAGCAACGGCGTGAAGTATTTCGGAAACGCGGTTCAGAATTGGTCAACGTACAGTTGGAACACTAACGATACCCTGGCGTCGGCCACGGATCCCGCCGGTCACAAGACCGCCTTCGAGTACACGAACGGGCTGGTCAGCGTAGTGCGGGAATGCACGAACGGGGCAAGCGGTTTTGAGACGCGGTTCTTCTACACCACGAACGGGTTGCTGGCGGCAGTGACAAACGCCAATGGGCACGGGCTGGGTTATGAAAACGATGCCGCCGGGTATGTGAGCCGGGTGGTTCCGGCGCTGGGGCCGGATGCGCGGTTTGTGAGGAACGATCTTGGCCAGGTCACGACGGTGATCGTGCCTGGCGACGCGGGATTCCGGACCAATGCGCTGACCGTGAACGCACTGGGCAAGGTCACGGCGGTCTCACATCCGGGCGGGCTTACTGAATCCTTCGCCTTTGATTCGCTGGGCAATCTGACAAACATGGTGGACACGGCGGGCAGGGCGAACGTGCTGACGTGGCTGCCCACCGGGAAGCCAGCCTCTGTCAGCCGCTGGCTGGACGGGCCAAACCCCACAAACGTCACGATTGGTTTCGCCTACGACAAGCAGTTCAACACGCTCAAGATTAGCGATCCCATGGGTCGGGTGGTGGAGAGCTATAAGCTGGATGCCCAGGATCGCCCGGTTGCGGTGACGAACCTTGAAGGCCAGGTGATGACGGTGAACTGGGATGTCGGTAATTACGTGAAGAACATGACTCGGTTCGACGGCACGACGGTGTCGAATGTCTACGAGACGGATGGGACATTGCAGAAGACGATATACGCCACTACTAAAATGGATTTTTACTTATGGACAAAGGAGGGTGCCCTCTGGCTGGCCGAAAGATTGGCGGATGATGGCGCTGGATGGCACGACGACGGAACAGTGATTACCAACGGCTTTGACGTTTTGGGACGCCGCAACAGCGAGTGGTCGATGATGGGAGGTCGAACCAACATTGTAGCTTGGCAGTTCGATCCGGTCGGCAATGTCACTAACATCGCGGTTTCCAATACCCTCGTGCGGTACGGCTGGACTTATGATGCGGCAGAAAGGCCGTTGTTCCTGACGGCGCAGGCCGCCCAAAACAACTCGACGGTTTTCCAGTGGAACTACAACACGAATAACGGGCTGGTGGCCTCGGTGACGAATGCCGCCATTACGGAGACGTTCGGGCACGATATTTTAGATCGCGCCACGGATATTCAGTGGAAAACGGCTGGTGGCACGACTGTCCGCAGTTTCGGCTACGCATTCAATTCAGCTGGGATGATCACCAATGTCAGCCGGGAAGATGGCGGGTGGACGGCCTATACGTATGATTCGTTGGATCGGCTTCTTTCCGAGCAGCAATATGCCAGCACCGGACTGACCTACTCTGCGTTGTGGAATTATGACTTGGCAGGGAACCGGACGCTGGCCGTCACGAACGGCGTAACAAATCTCTACAGTTATGCGGCAGGAAACATCCTGACGAACTTCGGCACGGGCACGCTGGTGCAGTCCGATCTGGCAGGAAACATTACAAACCTGCAATACAGCGCCAACAAGAAATTGAGCCTTTACTGGAATGGGCGTTATGAACTGGTCGAGGTTCGAAGTAACGGCGTGACCGTTGAAAAATATGACTATGACGCATTAGGCAGGCGTGCCCGGATCATTGCCGGTACGGTGACGAACACGTTTGTGTATTCCGGCCCGCACATCGTCGCCGAGTGGAGCAACAATGTTCTGGCCCGGTCTTACGCGTATGGCCCGGCGGTCGATGATGTCCTGTCGATGACCACATACGGCGCGGCGACGAACACCTATTTTTACTTAAAGGACGCGATAGGCAGTGTCCATGCGCTAGTCAACACCAACGGCGTGGTTGTCGAGCAATACCGCTACACCGCTTGGGGCGAGGTGACAGTGCTGAGCAGTAACAGAACCGTGCTGGCGGCGTCGGCCTATGGGAATAGGTTTACCTTCCAGGGGCGAGAGGTGTCATTTTCGACAGGGCTGTTATTTTTCCGCAGTCGATATTATTCGGCTTCGCTCGGCAGATGGTTGAGCAAGGATCGGATGGGGATAAGCGGCGGTGCTGATCTCTACGTTGCATTTAACAATGCCCCGACTATTTTCTCGGATGCATATGGGAACTGCCCAGACATGGAGCTTCCAGACGGATGGCCGCCAAAGAATCTCATGTACGAAGATCCGCTCAAAGCGCGCATAAGAGACATGATGCGAGATTTCAAAAACATGGATTGGTCATTAATGGTGCCCGTCGCGGGCGAGATGAGATTGGTAGAACAGTATGGATTGAAGGCCGTCAGAGATGGGGTTTACCCTGTTATGAAAAGAGGGTTCCCCAATGCTGTGGATTGGGTTTCTTTAAAGGCTGGTGACATTTGGAAATACGGCACGACAAAGAATCCATTGACGCGATACACCCAGAAGTTTTTGCATGAAACTGCACTTCGGTATGAAAAATTATCTTCGGGTTCTTTGGGTGAGGCATTGTCGGCGGAGAAAGCGAAAATTGTTGAATACTTAACTGATCGCGGCGTTTTGCCGCCTGGGAATAAAATACTGAAATAGGTGTAAATATGTTTCTGCGAATAACAGGCGATACGGATATTCAATCAGGTGTGGGATCAATAATAGATGATTCTTCTGGCCCTACAGAGGATTATTTTTCGCCACTGGATTACGGGACGGGTGCGCCTGACATTGCCGTCATTCTCATGTGTCAAGACTCAGGCTTGAACCTCAAACGACGGGTACGGCTATCCAAAAAAGACAAGACCCTGTATCTTGATGTAATGCTTGATCTTCAGACGATGAAGTCCGTACAGCCAGAAGCAAGAAGGCAGTTCGTCTTCAAGAAGATTCACGACGATGTTACAGAGGTTATTGCTCGATATGGTCTGCCCAACTTTGACAGTGGGCGGTTCCTGAAAGACTTGAAATCATGGCTCGATTCAAGATTGAATGGCGTGGGAAAATAGGGCAGGTTCCCCCGCTCCCCCTCCCTATAGTATGTTGACGGCATGAATAGGCGGATACGAAAGTTCATCCTTGGCGGTGTGATGGCGGCACTAGCCTCCGTCTGCCACGGTTCATCGCCCATCAACCCCTATCCCTTCCACGCGCTTACAACTGATCCCATCAACACTATCAACGGGAACATTGCTTTGGACAAAACCGATCTGGCGGTGGCGTGCCCGACTTTCGACCTGATGTTCGCCCGTGCCTACAACAACGAGGCCACGGCGTCAATTACACCAATCCGGGAAACTTCGTGACGCAGGTGACCTATGCCCGGGGCGACATGAACCTCGTCCATGAGGCGGCAAATTCCCCAGAAAAATCGATAGTCCAGTCCAACGGTTGGACTGGACTTCACCCAAAGATGGGGATTTGTTTACCGGTATTCTTCCGGCGCTTTCGATAGTGGCGGAGCATCTGGATAAACCTGATTGTATCTTTAACAGGATGGATCTTGCTTCGTTCGGTTCCATAGATCGTGGCGATGGGAACGCTGCCTATCCTGACCCCCTTGTGGCTCAAATCCATTAGGATTTCAGACTCTGCGGCAAACCGCTTGGATGCAGCCGAAGTTTCAGGAACCACGGCCAATTCATAGAGCCGATAACCACATTGGGTATCAGGCACCCATTGTCCCAGCTCACGACTCAGGAGCCAGCTCATAAACTGATTTGTCAGCCGCCGCACCCAGGGCATGGTTCGGGTGTCGGCCATGCGGGTTCCAACCAAAACGGGAGTTTTGGTGTCGGCATAGGCATGGACAAATAGGGGAAGATCAGCGGGGGAATGCTGGCCGTCACCATCCATCGTTATCACCAAATCAAAACCGCGTTCCCGGGCAGCGCGGAATCCGGTATCGAGGGCGGCCCCCTTCCCGCGGTTGACAACATGCCTCACCACAACCGCCCCGGCACGCTCAGCCTGAATCGCCGTCTCATCAGGGGATCCGTCATCCACCACGATCACGTCGGGCATGAAACCCCGGACGGCCTCCACCACCGCGCCGATCCGTCCACCCTCCCGATAGGCCGGGATAATCACACACCCTTTTGGCTCCTTCATCATCCTGCCATCCATACCCTCTAACCCTCTTTATTTCCGGCCGAACCATAATTCAATCCGCCCCACACCGGTTGGAACATAAACCACTGGTGCGGATAGGCGCCAATCGCATTCTCCAAGGCCCCGCTGATTTGTGCCTGAATATCATCCAGTGACATCCCTTCGGTCGGGACAATCGGCGGATACATTTTCATTAGAAAAGTATTATCCTCGTTCCGCAGGACAAACCCCGGCATCACCACGGCCCCGGTCTTCTCAGCCAGCCATGCCGCCCCTCGGGGAAGGCATGCCGGAGCGCCACAGAAGATCGTTGACCCGTGGTGGTCAGAGTAATCACGGTCAGCCAGCAGGGCAATAAATTCCTTCCGCCTCAGCGCGCCAATCAGGCGTTTTACGGAAGATCCCAGCGGAATCACCACCATCCCCCGTTTTCGGCGATGTTTCTGAAAGAAATCATTTAACTTGGCGGAGGGCTGCTTCAGCGCGACCACATTGAACGGGTAACCCATTCCCGCCATTACCGCGCCCCCAATCTCCCAGTTACCCAGATGGGCTGTCACGGCAATGACGCCCCTTCCCATCTGCCATGCCTGCTCAATGTATTCCGGATGTTCAAGGGTCACGAGGCGCCGTATATCCGCCTCGCTAAGCCGTTGGAACCGGAAGAAATCCACCAGGTATTTGCCAAAGAACTGGAAGGTCGTTCGCGCCGTCAGGCGGAGTTCCCGTGTCGTGGGATGACGCCCCTGATAAGCCATGACCTGGCGCAAATTAGCCATGACCGCCTCACGGGCTCGCCGGTCAAAAAAGAAGTAGCAATCGGAAATCCTCAGGCTTAGCCAATAGGCAAAGTGCCTGGGAATCGTCCGGCTTACAAAGCCCGCAACCCAATAAGCGCAATACTCAACCACAGCGCCCTCCGCCTTTCGCATGAAATTGTCGTTCCGCCATATAAGAGGAACGAACCATGGGGCCAGACGCCACATTACGGAAGCCCATCGTCTCACCGCGCCGCGCGTACTCATCAAACTGCCCGGGCGTCACAAACCGTTCCACCGGTGCGTGGGCCCCGGATGGCGCCAGATACTGGCCGATCGTCAGCAGTTCCACACCCACCCGCCTCAAGTCGGTCATCGCCTCCACCACTTCTTCATCCGTCTCGCCTAACCCGCCCATGAGGCCGGACTTGGCGAGCGTCTTCGGGCCACCCCTCTGTGCCGCACGGGCCAGCACCGCCAGCGAGCGGTCATAATGGGCCGCCGGGCGAATGGTCTTTTGCAAACGCCTCACCGTCTCCAGATTATGATTGAAGACGTCAGGGACAGCATCAAGAACCGTATCAATATCGCCTTCAACACCCTTGAAATCAGGCGTCAACACTTCCACGGTCACATGGGCCATGGCAGCGCGAAGGGCCCGGATGGTGGCGGCAAAATGACCGGCCCCGCCATCGGGAAGATCGTCACGTGTCACGCTGGTAACAACCACATGACGAAGGTTGAGCCCGACCACCGCCTCGGCCAGGCGCCGCGGTTCGTCAGCATCCACCGCCGCAGGAATTCCGGACTGGACAGCGCAGAAACGGCAATCACGGGTACAGGTGTCTCCCAGGATCATAAAGGTTGCCACTCCCCGGCTGAAGCATTCAGGCTGGTTGGGGCATTGAGCCCCCTGGCAAACCGTATGAAGATTATTCGACTTCACTAGTTGATTCACGGCATCCTGCGAGCTGCGGCCGGAATACCGGATCCTGATCCACGGCGGCAGCCGTGGCCCTTTCCTTGTTTTCTCTTCCACCGTCATTTGCTGGGTTCACTTCTCCGATAACACGACGCTCTCAAACACTTGAAACGTGGCGCCTTTTCGCCAGGCATCGGACGGCAGCCCGGCCTTCTGACTGAGCGACGACAAGGTTTCTTCCACCGTCCACCCCTGCTCGGTTGCCACTTCGGGTAGATACACCGCCCGATACCGGCCTTTCTCAAGGATGATCCCCTGCTGGCCAATCTTGAAATCGGCAATGGAGGGAATGTCACGGATCGGGCTCAATACTGAAACATCCACCTCAATACGAGGCAATTCCCCGGGTTGAACGGGACTGAACCGTGGATCCCGCAGGGCCGCATTGACAGCATTGTTGTGGATCGATAGATATAGGGCCTCCACCGGTGCCAACGACCCGATACATCCCCTGAGTTCCCCCTTTATTTTGAGGGTAACAAACGTAGCCATACTGGTTTTCATCAGCGGCGTGATGACGTACGGGCTGAAGTCAAACTCCCCGTGTCGACCCTTGACGCACCATTTCAGGGTGTCGTTCGCTATGGCAAATAACGTCGTCTTTTCCGCCTCTGACAATCCCGGCGTCCAACTCCCACTACGATATTCTTTCACGGCATGGTCCTCCTTTACCCCGGCATGCTTAGAATGACATCCGGTCACGGCCAGCATAAAAGGCTGAACAAATAAACTGGATGAACCGAACCATTTTCATTCCACCACCGTTTTATCTATTTGAGACTGACCCTGAAAAGAATATACTCATTCCGCGACTTACTAAAGGATGAACAACACTATGAATAAACAGGCGCTTATTGGTTTTCTGGCCTTGGTCACCTTTCTGAGCGGGGGCTTTCACATCTCTGCCGCCCCTGAACCTCTCGTTACCAAGCAGGCTGTCGGAGGCAAGCTGGATCTCTCGACAGCCAAGGAAGCCGAAGCGGCCATCAACCGGGGCTTGGACTGGTTGGCTGCCCAGCAGAAAGCAGACGGCTCATGGTCTGAAGCGAGTTTCCCCGCACTGACCGCCCTGCCCCTCTGGGCGTTCAGCCTGAGCCACCACCCCAAAAAGGCCGAGGTCACCGCCAAAGCCGCCAAATTTATTATGGGATGTGTACAGCCTGATGGCGGTATCTACAAGAAGATCCCCGGCAAAGGCGGGGGACTCAGCAATTACAACACCGCCCTTTGTATGATTGCGCTGCACTCACTCAACGATCCGGCCTATACGCCGGTGGTGCTCAAAGCCCGTAAATTCGTCGCCGCTGGGCAGCATTTCGGCAGTGATGTCTATGAGGGCGGCATGGGATACGACCGTGAAACCGGGCGTGACTACACGGACTTGAGTGATTCCGTTATCGGCTTTGAATCCATGCGCCTCACCCAGAGTGTTGAAGATCTTCGCGATAAATCCGAAACTCATGTGGATTTGGATTGGGAAGCCGCCCGACGTTATCTGGAACGGGTCCAGAACAAAACTTCCGCCGGCCCGGAAAATGCCGGGGGATTCGCTTACCGTCCTGACGAGAGCAAATCCGGCTCCACCACCAATAAGGAAGGCGTCATTGTGTTTCGGTCTTATGGCAGCATGACCTACGCCGGTTTGCTGAGTTTGATCTATGCCGATGTGAACAAGAATGACCCGCGTGTCCAGTCCGCTTTTGACTGGGCCGCCAAACACTGGACGCTGAACGAAAACCCGGGCATGGGCGACCAGGGGCTCTATTACTTCTACGGGGTTCTCAGCAAAGCCCTGGCCGCCTATGGCCGCGACTCGATTCCCGCCCAGGACAAAAGCCAGATATTCTGGCGCGCCGCGCTGACAGAAAAACTTATAGGACTACAAAAGGTGGATTCCAAAACCGGTTTCGGTTACTGGGTTAACTCCAATAACCGTTTCTGGGAAGCCAACGATGTGCTCGTCACCGCCTACACCCTGCTGGCACTCGAAGTGGCCATGGGAAAATAATGGAGTCAGAATTCAGGATGCTGAATTCCGAACTCAGGCAGCCCCATATTCCGGATTCTGAATTCTGGCTTCTGAATTCACTTCTTCAGCCCCTCGTTCATGCTCCCCGTCCGGTAACCCTGAAGATCAGCGGTCACATAAAGAAAACCGGCGTCTTTGGCGGTTTTGATGACCGTGGCCCGCACGGCGTGATCGCAAAGGCGTGACAACTCATCGGGATTAACCTCAATGCGGGCAATCTCGCCATGGTGGCGGACACGCAGTTGCCGGAAGCCCATTTTCCACAGGACTCCCTCGACCTGGTCAATCGCCTTTAACTTCTCTTCCGTAATCGCCGTTCCATACGGCACGCGTGAGGCCAGACAGGCCAGCGAAGGTTTGTCAGCCGTCGGGAGACCCATCTGGCGGGACAAAGCCCTGACTTCCGCCTTGGTCAATTCCGCCTCCAGCAGGGGACTTCTCACATGGCCTTCCGCCATCGCACGACGCCCGGGTCGTATATCCCCAAGATCATCCATGGTTGTCCCGTCGACAATTACCCCGAGGCCCTCGCGCTCGGCCACAGCACGGACATAATGAACCAGTTCTTTCTTGCAGTAGTAGCATCGGTCGGGAGGGTTGGCGGAAAAACAGGGGTCATCAAGTTCGTGGGTGGAGATTTCGATCTGCCGAATCCCTAAATGACGCGCCAGTTCGGCGGCTTCCTTTTGTTCCCACTCGGGATAGGTCGAAGACAAGGCGGTTACCGCCACAGCGCGATTGCCGAGCATCTGGACCGCCACCGCCGCAAGAAAAGTACTGTCCACCCCGCCGGAAAAGGCCACGGCCACGCCACCGGTTTCACGCAATGAATTTTGTAACTTGATCAGTTTATCCTGCATAATTACCTCAAATAAAAGGTTACCGCCGGCGACCCGGCGTTCGACGCCGCCACCCTCCACTCACACCAGGCCGTCCCCGATACCGAATTACTCATGGGGGTTGCCGTAACGGCCCAACCTTGTTTACCCGCCTCGTCCAAAATCACCTGCCGCTCGGATCCCGACATATATTGAGACAGGATGGTCTCGCTTTCGAGCACCGCCGACAGGCGGAGTCGCGAAAAGGCCTCGGCTCTCAAAGTCTGCAGGTGAACATTCACCACGACGCCGACAATCACGCCCAGAATGGCCAACGCCACAAGGGACTCAATGAGGGTAAAGCCTGAGTGTTTCACAGACTTCACAACTGCGCACTACTGATGTCCGCCGCCTCGCCCGTGCCGCCCTCTTCACCATCGGCGCCATAGGAAAGTATTTCGTAGGGCTCCCCTTTCCGACCCGGAACCAGATAAACATAGGGGTTTCCCCAGGGATCCTTCGGCAAGTTCCGGCTTTCAAGATAGCCCTCAGCCGGATAATCCTTGGGTAAAGGCGGGATGGACGGTTCCACACAAAGGGCCTCAAGCCCCTGCGACGTCGTGGGGAACTGGGCATGCGCCGCCTTATACATCTGCAAAGCCGTCTGAAACGTCTTGACCTGCGAGCGGGCCGCCTCAAGTTTTGCCTTGCGCAAATAGCCAGCCACCGACAACCCGACGACCCCCGACAAAATACCGATGATCGTCATGGCGATCAAGATCTCAATCAATGTAAACCCGCTCTTCGTATTCATTCTTCCTCCCGGTCGCCGCCCAGTTTTCCACCGCAGAACTTCTCATAGAGGGCGTTCAACTTCGCGACATAATACGGCACATTTTCATCCCGCTCAACGGGATTCCACTCGGCTACAAGCCGGGCGGCCGCAAATACCTGTACACTCTTTTTTGTCCCCGTCACATAATAGGACACTTGGTCGCCGGCCCGGTAGTCACGCCCTGACTTCAGCGCCAGCTCATACGAGGCATTCCGCCCACGCCCTTTTTCCCCAATCTTCGCGGCGTAGGTAGCGGGCGCATCCTGCAAGGTTTCCGTTTTGGCCAGCATCGCAATCGGCCACCGGCGCCCCGTCATTGCCTCCTCATACTGCGCTTTGAGCGCGGGCAGTTCCGTATCCTTCCCCTCCAATTGGAGGCGAATCAGATCACGCAGGAATTTGCGCTGGAACGGCTCCAGGCCGCGCGACTTAAGCGCCGCGCCCTTGATAATGATTTCACCCTCCGCCGTCAGCAGGGCATAGTTCTTCATCTTGTAACTGAACATCGCCACATACTCGCCATCAAATTCAATGTCGATCCCCTCGGGAAGCGACTCCGCGAACCGTCGCCGGAAGGCCTTCAAGCTGGCGGCATTTTCCGCTTCGGGCGGAACAAAATAAACCCCATCGGTATCAATCTCAACCGGTTTAGATCCATTTTTTTCAAGCCAGGCGATCATGTGCCTCAACACGTCGCGACCTTCCGCCGCCACCCGTTCGGCGGCATCGAAATCGCTGAACCGAACCTGCTCAAACCCGAGATACCCGTAAAACGAGTTAATCAGCACCTTGAAGGTGGATTGTAACGCCCCAAAATGCTGCCGTTCGCCCTCTGACGTCGCCGCCTTCTCATGCTGCCTGGCTTCCAACCGGAACCGGCGCAACTGCTCCAACAACCGATGGAACACCCCCAGACTATCCGTTTTGGGCCCGATTTTCCGGGTTAGCATCAGCGACGGGTAGAGTGAACGGACATCGCAATGGTGTACATTCCGGATCACGCCCTCCATGAACATATCCGTATAGCCGCCGGCAAACGGACGCCCCCGCTCCGGCATAGGAATCGAGCGATTTTGCCGCAGATAGTCCCGTAGGATCAGGGCCTCGATTTTGGTCGCATTCCCGCGGATGGCGATATTCTGGAAGGAAAAGGGAATCATCTGGGACTGGATAAAGGCGCTTTGGGAAAGCAAGCGGCTCAACGCCTCGGTCTCATCAATGTCATGCAAGGCATACCGCATCAGGTTCTCAGGGTTCTTCTTAAACTCCGCCGAGATCGCGCCCCCCTCAATATAGAGCCTGTCAGCCGGAGCGATGCCGAAATGTCGGGCAGCATCCTTGAGTCCAAATCCATCCAGGGAGCGATGCATGACATCATAGGCTTGAACCAGAAAATAGGTATCCATGATCTGGCGTCCGAACATCTCAAACCGTGTAAACGAGAGCGTCCGTTCCCCCACGGAGAACCGGCTGGGGCGCGAATCCGGGATTGACCCATTCCGGCCGAGTGCAAGCTTTACCCCGCACCGTTTCGCACGCGTGGCGAGGTAGGGCAGATCGAAATTGAAAATATTATGCCCCTCTATAACATCAGGATCCCGCTCCCGCACCCTGGCGACAAACCGATCCAGCATCGTTTTCTCGTCCAATTCGGCTCCCGACAAGACTTCGCGCCACCCTGTGGAATCGCCCATCGCAATGGCAATAATCCGATCACCCTCACGCAGGGCATTACAGAACTCATACCCCTCGGTGGTGAAACACTCGATATCCACCTGCATCCTGCGCAGTTCATCAAAACGAAGTCCTTTGAAGAAGGTCAGGCCGGTCTGAATCAGATACTGCTGGACAGGATCACTCAGCAGGAAATACGGAGCTTGCGGGTTCCCGGCCGTTACCCCGGTCTCTTTGGCTAACCCGGCTTTAGCCTTCTGGCAGGATTTCCACGTTGGGAAACTGGCCTTCCATCGAAATGGCGCATTCCCCTCAAGCACGGTTATTTCTGTTTCTTTGCCAAGCCCCGCAAGCAGGGCTTCATCGGCCAGAAGGATAAACGGAGAGAAGGGCGCCGTAGTTTGAACCGTTTTTCCGTCTTTCCGCCAGAAGAGAATCATCTGATCCTGTTTGGCGCATTCCTCATGCTCAACCGCCATCAAACCCGTGGCAGGGTTCGCCCCCATCAACAGCGGATCAGAAAACAAATCATCAACATCAAGGGTCTTAGTCATATCCACACTATAGGCCAACTTGAGCGGCGGATCAAACGCTTTGGAAATGTCGCTTGCACCCTCAGCAGGTGAAGTGTAGAAGATATAAGGCTATAACCAACGAGGTATTTGATGGTAAAGCAACTTAATCCTGATATCGCTCATGAATCTGCATCGGCAACCGAGCCACTTCTCTTCGAGGTGGCCTGGGAGGTGTGCCAACAAGTGGGCGGGATCTATACGGTCATCCGGTCCAAGGTCCCGAGCATCGTCGAGCAATGGGGAAACCGGTATTGTGTCATTGGCCCCTATAATCCCCAAACGTCACAAACCGAATTTGAGGAAGTCCAGCCGAAGGGGCTGTTCCTGGACGTGATACGGACCCTGAATGATCAAGGCATCGAGGCCCACTACGGGCATTGGTTGATCACCGGCCGGCCACGCGCGCTGCTTATAAATCCACATTCCGTGCAACCACAACTCGGCTGGATAAAGTATCTGCTCTGGGAGCATCACAGTATCGCCATCAACAATGAGGATGACCTGGTAAACCAAGTCGTGGCCTTCGGGTTCGCAGTGGAGCAATGCTTCAGGGCGATCGCCAAAGCCCAGACTACGAAGCGCCCGATCATCGCTCACTTCCACGAGTGGATGGGCGGCACGGCTATTCCGGAAATCCGCCGTTCCAACATTCCAGTGTCCATCGTGTTCACCACGCATGCCACGCTCCTCGGCCGCTATCTGGCCATGAATGACCCCTGGTTTTATGACCATGTCCCGTTTGTGGACTGGCTGGCAGACGCACGAAAGTTCAACATCGAGGCACAAGTCCGGCTCGAGCGCGCCGCCGCCCATGGATGCCATGTCTTCTCAACCGTCAGCGATATTACGGGGTTTGAATGCGAACATCTTCTGGGGCGGAAACCGGATGTTCTTGTCCCCAACGGGCTGAACATTGAGCGATTTGTGGCACTGCACGAGTTCCAAAACCTGCACCGGGTATACAAAGAGAAAATCAACGAATTTGTGGTTGCTCACTTTTTCCCAAGTTATTCCTTCGACCTCGACCGGACGCTCTATTTTTTCACCTCCGGGCGTTTTGAATACAGAAACAAGGGATTCGATCTCACTATCGAGTCACTGGCGCGGCTCAATTACCGGATGAAACAGGCCGGAACCAACAAGACCATCGTGTTCTTTGTCATCACCCGAAAACCCATCCGCTCCATCAATGCCGAGGCACTTCGCCGGCGCGCCATGATGCAGGAAATGCATGATGACTGCCGTGCCATCGCCAACCAGATTGGAGAACGGCTCTTTGTCGCCACATCCATGGGGAAATTCCCGGATACGGATGAACTGGTGGATGATTACTGGAAGCTTCGCCTGCGCCGCCTGATGCATGTGTGGCGTAGCAAGAGCATGCCGACGATCGTCACACACGATTTGGTGGACGACAGCCATGACGAGATTTTGAACCAACTGCGTTCCTGCCAATTGTTTAACCAGCCCGGCGATCCAGTGAAAGTCGTTTATCATCCAGACTTTGTGACAACCAACGATCCGTTGTTTGGTATGGATTACGACCAATTTGTGCGCGGATGCCATCTCGGCATCTTTCCGAGCTGTTATGAGCCCTGGGGGTATGCCCCCCTGGAATGCGCGGCCCTCGGGCTCCCCTCCGTGACCAGCAATCTCTCCGGGTTCGGGACATACCTTGAGCAGAATATTGAGAATCATGAGACCGACGGGCTGCATGTTCTAAACCGGCGGTTCGCATCATTTGACACGTCGGCAAACGCCCTGACCGACTGGCTGTTCTCCTTCATGCAACTCGACCGGCGCGAACGCATCAACCAGCGCAACCGCGTCCAGATAGCCTCCGAGCATTTCGACTGGCACAATCTCGGGCGCTACTACGCGCAGGCCTACCAGATGGTCTTGAAAGAAACCGGATTTGCCTGAGATCGCAAGACAGTTCCTCAGGGCTTCTGTCCTACATGCTTCAGCTTAAATTTCTCCAACTTTGGAGCGATTACCATGCGGCAGTAGGGGGCGGATTTATTTTTATTATAATAATCAGCATGATAATCCTCGGCGGGATAAAACTCAGTGGCGGGGATAATCTCAGTGACCACAGGCGCCGTCAACCTTCCTGATGCCGTGAGCATTTGTTTCGATTTTTCTGCGGCAAGCTTCTGTTCGTCGTCAAAATAAAAGATCACGGAACGATACTGACTTCCCACATCGGCGCCCTGCCGATTCAAGGTAGTGGGGTCATGCACCGTCCAAAAAGTATCCAGCAGGCTGTCGTACGAAACCTTTTGAGGGTCATAGAGGATACGAACAACTTCGGCGTGCCCGGTATTACCGGTGCAGACCTGCTTGTAGGTTGGATTCTTGACCTGTCCGCCGGAATAACCGGACTGGACAGAGATAACGCCGGGGATTTGTTGAAACAAGACTTCGGAGCACCAGAAGCACCCCGTTCCAAACATGGCGACGGCAGAATTAGTTTTCATAGCGGGGGCACTTTCGAGAGAAATGAGCGGGGCAGACAATCCCGCCACGGCCACGGATGAGAAAAACACTGCGAGATGAAGAATTTTAGTCATTGTACAAGAACTCTATCGGGAACGCCAAATGCCAATCTTCGGGTTGGCGTCGCCTAGCCTGTCTCGGCCAATCAGGAGATTGGCGTTCCCAGGGTCGGCAAATAATATATAGCCTATCGATGAAATGAGATGGGTGCAATAAAAAAGGGCTTGTGATTACTCACAAGCCCTGAAAAAAAATCCGGCAACGTGCTACTCTCCCAAGGCCAAAGCCCTAGTACCATCGCCGCTGAGAC
>Ga0194060_10000846_pt1 | contig 22304 bp, 14 predicted proteins | sample SepL225m_MetaG_FD_163427 | JGI IMG/M metagenome (GOLD analysis project Ga0194060, IMG submission 163427) | Anoxic zone freshwater microbial communities from boreal shield lake in IISD Experimental Lakes Area, Ontario, Canada - Sep2016-L222-5m | ecosystem: Environmental > Aquatic > Freshwater >... | reverse complement strand
GGCTCTTTGTCTCGACCATTTCCAGCACGCAGCAGCAGGCGATGATGACCGCCGTATTCTTCTTCCTGGTGCCGATGATCTACCTGTCCGGGTTCATCTTTCCCATCGAGAACATGCCGGAGCCGATCCAGCCTCTGACGTACCTGATTCCGCTGCGGTACTACCTGGTCATCGTTCGGGGAATCTTCCTGAAAGGCGTGGGGCTCGAATCGTTTTGGCCTGACGCGCTGCTGATGACGGCGTGGGGCGTGACGGTGCTGGCGATGGCGACGATGCGATCGAAAAAAACACTCAGCTGATTCAGTGCGGGGTCGAGGCGGTGGTCGTGGCGCGGCCGACGGGCGCGTACCGCGAACCGGTCCATCGCAGGACCGGCGCGAAGTCGGGTGTCTGATCGGCGGGGAGAACCGGGCCGCCATCCGCGATCGCTTTTTGGCGGACCAGTGCGTGGTAGACCAGGGCGTAACCGTCACCCACGTCGATGGTTCGCGGCTGGAAGCGATCGTCGAGCGAGTAGTACACGTCGGCCGCCAGTGTGTCGGTTCCGGAGGCGTGCCGCACGCCGACGACGAATCCATCGGTGGTCCGTTGAAGCTGGAACACGGCGCTCGGGATGTCCATGGTGGCGAAGGGCCGCGGCTTTGGGAATACCACGAACGACAGCGGTTCGCCGGCCGGACACGTCGTGCACCGGTACTTGGGCAGCGCTGACGGCGCGGCGCCGACTGGCCGGCTGGCATCAAGGATTGCGAGCGACCCGCCCCGTGTTTCGTTGTTGCTCGCGCCGACCAACAGGCACGCACGATCGCCAATGGTGGCCAGGCTGAGCGTCTGGATGTACCCGTTGCTCCAATACGTAGTCATGGGCGCGCCGGTGGTCGGGTCGAGGCGCTGAAGCGCGGACGGGAACATCAGGGAGTGGTGACTGGTCACCCACAACGCACGCCGGGACGGGTTCTCCGGTGCGGCGGTGATGAACCACTTGTCGATGCGCCAGGGTCCCCCGAAGCGTTCGCCGCCGAACTGCATGGCGGTTCGCGCGTCCAACTGGTACGACCAGCGAACGGTGCCATTGGTGTTGAAGGCCCAGAGGGCGAGCCGACCGATGTCGTTCGGGTCCTGCGGCCAGGTGGAGACCAGCACGTCTCGATGTCCGTTGCCGTCGATGTCCACGATGCCAATCGAGGTCTGCGGCATCAGTCGGCCCGGTCCGTAGAGCGCGTCGCTCAACTGGAAACCAAAGACGTACCGCCAGAGTTCGGTTCCGCTGGCGTCGAGCGCGACGAGCGTGTCGAACTCCGCGCGCAAGCTCACCGGCTCGCCGGACCCGCGCGTGGAAGGGTTCGACGCCACCCCCAGTGCGGCTGTGGGCGCGATCCAGAGGCGGAGGACCGTGGCGTACCCGACCCCGCCCAGCACGGTGGCGGCAGCCAGAGCCGCGGCCAACGCGATTGGGCGAGGGTGCCGGAAGCGAACGGGTCCGGCCGGCTGGACGTCAAGCGGCGCTGGTTCCCCCCCAGCGTTGTGGCGCGCGGCGCCGTTGGAGGCGTCGGCCGGATCGGTTCCGATCCGATCCGCCTCGGCTCGCGCCGAATCGGCCGCAGCACTGGCCAACCAGTCGTCGAGTTCGGCGCTGAATGCGAAGACCGATTCGATCCTGCCGAAACCGATGCGCCGGACCGGAAGGCCGAAGTCCTTCTCCCACCGTTGAGCCGTGCGAACTCCACGGCCCAGATTGGCGGCAATCTCTTTCCAGCCGCTCAGGCGAACATTGGCGCGACCGACTTGGGCCATTCTCTGAGTCACGGTGGTCTAGAACCTTACCGCCGGTCCAGCGATTGCACAATAGAGATTGCGACGTGGCGCCACGCGTCGAGTCCGAGTCGGCAGCCACGGATGGTATAGTGCCGACTCTCGGGAGTTCCGACCTGGGATGACGGCCAAGAGCCGCGCGGGTCGAAGCCGACCGGAACCACGCCATCCCACACCATGCCCGTAGGCGCGATCGGCATTCTCGGTCTGGCTCTCCTGCTTCCCGCGGGTCCCCAAGCCGGCGGTCCATGTCGCGCGACCGGACGGGTGGTCGATCCCGCCACGCGGGCCGGCGTGGCGAGCGTGCAGGTCGTCGTGCGCCCCCAGAGTGGCTCGCCGGTGTCGGCGACGACCGGACCGGACGGTCGGTTCGAGGTCGCACCCTTGATGCCTGGATGGCACGCGATGCGTGTGTCGGCGCCTGGGTTTGCCGAATCCCCGTCGGTACGATTCGAGTTGGCGGGGTCGCCATGTGAGGCCCAGATCGACATCGACTACCGGTTCGTGATGCATGCCGAGGCCCGCGGCGCGGCGCCGCGGTTGCCCGACGCGTCGACGATCACCAATCCGGCGGCGCCCGTGTTGACCGGCGAGGCGATTGCCGCGGCGCCGGGAGCGCTCGAGGACGTGTTCCGCGCGTTCCAGTCGCAGCCCGGCGTGGCCGCATCGCAGGACAACCGAAACGATCTGCTCGTGCGCGGCGGCGGCGCGATCGAAAACCAGACGCGCATCGACGGATTCGACGTGCCGAATCCGAATCACTTCGGCGCGCAGGGCGGCACGGGCGGCGGCTTGTCGATGATTCCACCCTGGCTGATCGAGGTCGGCACGATCGAGGCCGGCGGGTTTTCGGCCTCATTCGGGGAACGCATGTCGTCGGTGGCCGACATTTCGCTTCGGCCGGCCAAGCGCGACCGTATGCACGGAATGGTCGGCGCCGGCGTGGGTGGCGCCATGGTGGAAATCGAGCGGCCGTTCAAGGATGCGGCCGGATCCTGGATCGTCTCGGCCAGGCGGAGTTTCCTTGAATTGACCTTCCACGAAAATCGATCGCAAGTGGTGCCGAGATATGCCGACGCCCTGGTGCGCGTCGACCGGAAGGTTGGCGACCGGCACACCGTCAAGTTCCTCGGCATCGGGGCCAACGACTCGGTGGCCATCGAGGACTATAACGGCGGCACCGATCGCATCGAGGGCACCGAATGGGTCGGTCTGGCCGGTGTGCGGCTGGACTCGGCGTGGTCGTCGACGACCGACTCGACGCTGGTCGCCAGCGTGGGCACCACACAACTCGACGCGACGTCGTGGAACGGGCAGGTGGTCGACGGCTTCGACCGCGGACGCGACGTCGACATTCGATTCCGCGCCGACGTGCGCCGCCGCCAGACGCGGCTGGGCGACGTGATCGGCGGGGTCGCACTCAAGGCGTCTTCGTTCGACTACGATTTACTGGCGTATGGCCAGTGGACGCCCTATTCGGCCAGTTCGACCACCATCTCGGCCAAGAGCCGGCAGCGGTTCGCCGATGTCGCGGCGTATGCGGAGTCGACCGTGCCGGTGGCCGGGGTCGGGCGAATATCGCTGGGTGTGCGAATCGACCGGTGGGGCGCGTCGGCGACGACCACGGGGAGCCCGCGCGTGAAAGCGGACTACGTGCTCGGCGCGCGTGCGCGGCTGGTTGGCTACTGGGGTGTGTACCGGCAATCGGTGCCCACCATCTGGATGGCGAGCGCGCCTCAGAACCTGGGGCTTGCGCCCATCGCCTCGGTCCAGAGCGGCGGCGGAATCGACCTCGAACTGGGGCCGGCGGTTCGCGTTGGCGTCGAGGGTTTCGACAAACAGTATCGCAACTATCCGGTCGATCGTCTTGCGCCCAGCCACGTGCTGGTGGATGCGGCCGCCGATTTCGAGTCGCCGTTTGTCGGATCATTAACGAGCGACGGCCGTGTCCGCGCGCGCGGCGTGGACACCGTGGTGACGGCGCGCCTGGGAAACCGACTGCGTGCGGTCGCCAACTATTCGTACTGGCAGGTCTCCCAGATGGGCAGCGACCGCGTCTGGCGTCGGGCGCAGCACGAACTGCGGCATCAGGCTCGGCTCGAGCTAGGTTACACTGGCCCGGGCCGGTGGGCGGCCAGTGCGCGATGGCGTTACGTGAGTGGACATCCCTACACCCCGTTCGACCCGAAAGCGTCCGTCAAGGCGGGCCGGGCGGTCTACGATCTCACGCAGCTCAACCGTGTCGAATACGCGCCCTACCATCGTCTGGACGTGCGTCTCGACAAAACGTTCTCGCGCACACGCACGTCGACGACGGTCTATGTCGAGGCCGACAACCTGTACAACCGGGACAATCTGCTCATCTACCAGTGGAGTCGTACGCTGCGCGCGCCCAAACCGGTGTACCAATGGGGGCGGACCTACGTTGGAGGGGTGCGGGTGGAGTTCTAATATATTGCAGCAAAGACCACTGGATCGGTTCCGCGCCCCGCGCGGTGTCAAACGCTAATGGAGGAACGCATGCGACTGTTGCTACCGGTGACGTGCGGTGTCGTGTTGCTCGCCCAGATTCCGGGTTTCGCCAGGCAGGCCCCGCCAGCCCCGCAGCAGAGTTCGGGGGCGGTCGCCGCGCCTGGGGTTGCGGGCCCGGCCCAGACAGGCGCGCCCGACACCACAACGGCGAGGCTTCCGATCAAGCGCGTGGTGCTCTACAAGAACGGTGTCGGGTTCTTTGAGCACCTCGGCCGCGTGCGCGGCACCGAGCAGGTCGCCATCGACTTTACGAGCAGTCAGTTGAACGACGTCCTGATGTCGCTCACCACCGTCGACCTCGGCAACGGGAAGGTGACCGGGATCAGCTTCAACACCGACGATCCGGCGAACCGCAAGCTGGGAGCGCTGTCGCTTCCGCTCGGCGAAGACACGACACTGCTCGCCGTGCTGTCCGCGCTGCGCGGTGCGCGAGTGGAGGTGCAGAGCGCGACCGGTGCGGTCATCGGCCGCATCTTGTCGGTTGAGCGCCGAACGCGCAGCGAGGGCGACAAGACGAGCGTCGATGCGCGCGAACTGGCGCTGGTGACCGACGGCGGCGACATCAAGACCTTTGACGTGACGTCGCGGCTGTCGGTGCGGGTGCTCGAAGCCGACCTGCGAGGCGATCTGCGCCGGTACCTCGACATTGTGTCGTCAACGCGGCAAAAGGACCTGCGCCGAATGTCGATCGCGACGTCCGGCGCCGGCGAGCGGCAACTCTACGTGAGTTACATCAGCGAGGTGCCGATCTGGAAGAGCACGTATCGGCTCGTCCTCCCTTCGAAGGCTGGCGACAAGCCGCTGCTGCAGGGATGGGCTGTTGTCGACAATACAATTGGCGAAGACTGGACCAACGTGGAGTTGTCGCTGGTGGCAGGATCGCCGCAGTCGTTTATTCAACCGATCTCGCAGCCGCTGTACGGCCGTCGGCCGGTGATCCCGATCGCCTCCGCCGCGCAACTGTCGCCGCAGACCCATGATGCCGGATTGGAACCGGATCAGAGGACTGCTGCGGCGCCGATGATGGCTCCGCCCTCACCGCCGCCACCGCCGTCACCTCGCGCGATGCGGGCAGGTGGTGTGGGTGGCGCGCCGGCCGAAATGGCGGCGAAGTCCTCCGCCGACAGCGCCATGGATGTCCTGTATGCCAACGCCGGTGAGGTGGGCGACGGGGTGCGCGGACGCGACCTTGGCGACCTGTTCGAATACAAACTCAAGGAACTTGTCACCATTCGGAAGAACCAATCGGCGCTGGTCCCAATCGTGTCCGCTCCGATCGACGCCGAGCGCGTGTCGGTCTGGAGCGCGTCGACGCCGCAGCGGCCGCGCAGCGCCGTGTGGCTGACTAACACCACACCCTTCACACTGGATGGCGGCAGCTTTTCTGTGCTCGAGGCTGCCACCTTCACGGGCGAAGGCCTGGTGGAGGCCATCAAGCCTGGCGAGAAACGGCTGTTGTCCTACGCCGCAGATCTCGCGTTGCTCGTGGACGCGAAGCAGGATTCTGTCGGGCCCGAACGCGTGAGCAGCGTGCGCATCGCGCGGGGCGTGATGATCTTCCAGCGCGAATACCGCGACAAGCGGACCTACGCGGTTCGCAACGAGGACGCGAAGGCCCGGATGCTGGTCATCGAACACCCGAACCGATCCGGGTGGAAACTGGTCAGCGCCGTGAAGCCGGACGAGACCGCCCCCAGCGTGTACCGGTTCCGCGTGCCGGTCGCCGCGAAGTCGTCGGCCACGCTCCTGGTCGAAGAAGTTCGGCCGGTGGAGTCGAGTTACCAGGTGTCGTCGGTGACCCACGATCAGATCGCCGTGTTTGTCAGCCAGCGCACGCTGACGCCGGAGATCGAACAGGCACTGCGCGCCGTCATCGCGAAAAAGGGCGAGATCGCGTCGGTGACCACCGACGTGAACGCCCGAAACGACGAGACCACGCAGGTCTTCAAAGACCAGGAGCGGCTCAGGGAAAACCTGAAGGCGCTCAAGGGAAGCGCCGAGGAAAAGAATCTGGTGACGCGCTACACCCGTCAACTGGATGAGCAGGAAACGCGGCTCGACGCCATCAAGCGCGAGATCGCCGACCTCGAAGCGAAGCGGCGAAAGCTCCAGGGGGAACTCGACGCGATGGTGCAGGCGCTATCGTTCGACGGACGCCAGTAGCGCCTGGGCCTATTTGCTGTGCGCCTTCACGTAGCCGAGCGCCCACTGCCTGGCTGGGGCCGAGGTGAGCCCGAGGGCCTCGGCCTCGGCCATCGCCTTGTCGGCGGGCCAACCCTCGACGAGCACGCGCTTGAAGAACCACATTGCTGAGGCGCGGATGCCGGTCGCACAGTGGAACAGCATCGGCCTGAACACCGGGTTCTTGACAGCCGCGAGGAACGCGTCGACCGCCGGTTCGATATTCTCGTCGGTTCGACGGAACGGCACGTGGATAAATGCGAGCCCTTCCTTCTCGACCGCGGCTTTCTCCTCGGCGACGTTGGCGCCGTCTTCGTCGGTCGGTCGGAAGTTGACCACCGACTTGTAGCCGCGTTTCTTCAACTCCTCCACGGCGGCGGGCTTCATCGCTCCGCCACACGCGAATGAATCGTCGACAGGTGCGAAGTTCACGACGCCCGGAAACTCCTGCACGCGTGCGGCTTTCGGCGCAGCCGCCACCGACGCCGCCACTGGCGCCGCAGACGAGACCGTGACCGGCGCGACCGTCGAAGGCGCCTCCGGCTTCTCGCCCCAGATGTACTGCCCGAACCACTCGAGGTTATGCTCGGTCGCGGCGCGTTGCGCCTTGGGCTTGGTCAAGCCGTGCCCAAAACCCTTGTAGATGATCAACTTGGCCGTGACGCCCTGATCAAGCAGTCCCTGGTATAACTCGTACGCGTTCGGCGTCGGCACGCGCTTGTCGAGTTCGCCATGCTGGATGAGCGTCGGCGCCTTGGCCTTCTTGACATAGGTGATGGGCGAGGTGTCCGCATACACCTTCGGGTCGTCCCACGGCGTCGCCTTGAGATACTGCCGCGTGAACGGATGGATGTCGGTGTTGACGTAGTACGTCGTCCAGTCCGAGATGCCTGCCCCCACCGACACCGCCTTGAACCTCGCGCTATCGTGCGTCGTCAAGAACGCGGAGATGTACCCGCCCTGGCTCCATCCCATGGTGCCGACTCTGTCGTTGTCGGCCATCCCCTGTGCCACCAGGTAGTCGATGCCCGACAGCACGTCCCACGCGTCCCCGATCCCGAGATTGCGAACGTTCAACGAGCGGAACGCTTCGCCATATCCGGCGCTGCCACGGTAGTTCGGCTCCAGGACGATGGCACCCTTGCTCAGCCAGATATCAATCGGATAAATCGCCGTCGAACTGAATGGCACGGGGCGCGACGTGCCGGTCGGGCCACCGTGGATGACGACCAGCAACGGATAGCGCTTGCCAGCCTGAAAGGTGGCCGGCTTGTGCAGCACGCCTTCGATCGCGGTGCCGTCCTGGCTCTTCCACGTGATCACTTCGTGAGACGGCTGCGGCCACGACGACACCTGCGCGGCCATGTCCGTCAGTGTCCGGGGCGCCATCGTGGAGAGCGGCGCCACGAAGATCTCGGGAAACTGTTTCGGGCCACTGCCCCTGAAGGCCACCATGCTGGCGTCGGACGTCACGCTGACATTCGAGATGATCCACTCAATCCCAGGCGCGAGCCTCGTGGCCTTGTGGGACGCCGGGTCGAGGCGGTACAGGTACGACCACGTGTGCTGATCCGAGGTGAAGTAAATGCCGTCCTTCTTCCACGCCGTCGGGCTGATGTCTTCGTCGAACTCCTTGGTGAGGTCCTCAATCGGTCCGCCGTTAGAGGGAACCACGGCGATGTGGCCGTTGGTGAAGTAGTCGAATCGACTGCCGAGCGCCGACGCGAAGGCGATCTGTCGTCCATCGGGCGACCACACGGGCTGACTGTCGGGTCCGGGCTGGGTCACCAGTGGACGAATCTTCCCGTCGGCCACGCGCACCACCGAGATGTCCCCGGTGCCGCTGTCGGACAAGGCAGGCGTCTTCGTGTGATCGAAGGCGATGTCCCTGCCGTCGGGCGACCAGGCAAAACTGCCGACCGTGAATGGGCCCTGGGTGAGGCGGCGGGACTTCTTCGTGGCGACGTCGATCACCCAGAGATGCGAGAGCGCGTAGTCGCGGTCTACGATTTCGAACGCGCCGTACTTCTTGTCGCGTTCCTTGCGCGCCTCCGACTCGGGATCTCCCTTGGTGTAGGCGATCGACCTCCCGTCCGGCGACCACGCGAAGGCACCATCCACGCCGTCTGCCTCTGAGGTGAGCGCCTCGGCCTCGCCCGCGTCGGGGCTGATCGCCCAGATCTGCATCTTGTCGGACCGATCCGACGTGAACGCGATCTTTTTGCCGTCTGGCGACCAGTCGGGCGCGCCGCTCGACTTCTTGCTATTGGTCAATTGGCGCCGCTTGCCAGACGCCACGTCGACCAACCAGATCTCGGTCTTGTAGACGTTGGCTTCCCAGTCGGGTTCGCGCACCGCATAGGCCACGGTGCTGCCGTCCGGCGAAATCGCCGGCGCCCCCGCGCGCTTCAGGTTGATGAGTTGATCGACCGTCGGCCCCGGTTGCGCGATGGCCGCCCCAGCGACCACGAGCACCGAAGCGACGAACCACACCAGCGTGCGCACCCGTGAACTGTTCATGCTGTCCTCTCACTCGACCGATGTTGCGAGCGACGGAACGCCCCGCCAGTCCCGCACCACATGACGTCCCAATCCGGCGAGTCGAATCGGGACACCGCCCTCTCTTGACCGTACCAACTGTCCTAGTGTATATAGTACACCATCGTGTTGCCCTTTACCGTTACGCTGCGCCCCGGCCTCTCGGTCCACGAGCAGGTCGTCTTCGCCGTCAAGCGCGCCATCGTATCCGGGCGGCTGAAGGCGGGCGACGAATTCCCTTCGGTCCGTGTGCTGAGCCGGGAGTTGCGCATCAACCCGAACACCGCCCACAAAGTGGTCGCCACGCTGCTGGGCGAGCTGATGCTCGAAGTCCGGCCCGGCATCGGGACGTTGGTGGCCGCATCCAGTTCTTCGTCGGCCGACGAGCGCCGGTCGCTGCTTCGCGAAGACGTGGAGCGGCTCGTCGTCGATGCGCGGCACCTCGGACTCGACGTGCAGCACGTGGTTGACGCGGTGGTCGAGCATTGGAATCGCCTGAACCGGCCGGTCCGGTAAGGAGCGTCAGTATGCAGTATGCCATCGAAACCGAGCACCTGTCCCGGCGCTTTGGTCGCACCGACGCGGTGAGCGACCTCTCGCTGAACGTGCCCGCCGGCTGCGTGTTCGCCCTTGTTGGGCCCAACGGCGCGGGCAAGACCACCACGATCAAGACGCTGATGAATCTGCTGCCGCCCACGTCGGGTCGCGCCAGCGTGCTGGGCACCGATTCGCGAAAGCTCGGGCCGTCCGCGCTCCGGCGCATCGGGTATGTGTCCGAAAACCAGGACCTGCCGGCGTGGATGACCGTCGCCGACATGATGGCTTATTGCGCGCCGTTCTATCCGACCTGGGATACGGCATTTGCGGCCGCCCTTGCGCGGCAACTGGGTGTGCCGCTCGACAAGCCGATCAAGCGTTGCTCGCGCGGCACCAGGATGAAGGCGGCGCTGCTTGTGTCGCTGGCCTACCGGCCGGAGCTGCTCGTGATGGACGAACCGTTCGGCGGCCTCGATGCGCTCGTACGCGAGGAGTTCTCGTCCGGCATCCTGGAGGCGGTCGGGGGTGAGCGGCCGTGGACGGTGTTTGTCTCGTCGCATGACATCGACGAGGTGGAACGCCTCGCCGACTGGGTGGGCACCATCAACGAAGGCCGACTGGTGTTTGCGGAGCCGGTGTCCTCTCTGATCGGAAGGTTCCGGCAGGTCGACGTCGTTGTCAGTGAAGCGGCAACACTTCCCGGCGGCCTGCCCGTGTCCTGGCTCCTGCCGGAAATCTCCGGCCGTGCGATTCGGTTCGTCGACACGGCCTACGCCGAATCCGACCTCGGCCCGCGTGTGCGCGCCTTGTTTCCTCTGGCGGTCGACATCTCCGCGACGCCAATGTCGCTTCGGCAGATCTTCATCACGCTGGCCCGAACGTTCCGCGGGCAGGAGAACCGGGCGTGAACGCGCCGGGGCTCGTCGTCCACTTGATGTGGGTGGATATCAAGGCCCACCGGGCGTTGCTGGCCGTGTGGGCGATCGTGCTGCTGGTGCAGACGGCGCTCTTCGTCCAGGGCCCGGGCGACTCGGGCCGATTCGTGTCGTCGGTCAGTTACGACATCGGTATCGCCATCGTCCGTTTCGGCTGGACGATTGTGGTCACGGCCCTGCTCATTCAATCGGACTCCCTACTTGGCACGACCGCGTTCTGGCGCACGCGGCCCATCCCCCGCGCGGCCCTGCTCACCGCCAAGCTGCTCTCCGCGAGCCTGTGGTTTGTCGCGGCCCCGGTCGTTGTCGTTGGCGCGATGCTGCTGAGGCTCGGCATGCGCCCATTCGACGCGGCCACGGGCGGAGGGCTGGTGGGCGTTGAACAGGCGGTGATCGTCTCGATGACGGTGATGGCCGCCCTGGTGACCGTGAACCTCGGCCAACTGGTCGTCGCCGGAATTGCCGGCGTGACGGTGGTCGCCGTCTTCAACGGCCTGTTGCTGCCCGTCGTCGCGCTGGCCTGGCCTGCGGTGGGGAGTTCGTTGAGCGGCGGCCAACCGACCGTCTACGCCATCGCCGTGGTCGGCGGCGGACTCGTCGTGGCGACCTATCACTACCTGACGCTTCGATCGTGGCATTCGGTCGCGCTCGCGACCGCCGCCATGTTCCTGGCGACCGCGCTCACCCGGTTGTGGCCCGCGGCGCCGGTTGTACCTCCGATTGGTCCGGTGCCCGAGAGCGTGTTGCCGACGTCGGCGATCTCGCTGGCCACCTCTCCGCTCGCCCCGCGAGTAGACGACGTGGCCAGAGCGACCGGGGCACGGCGCAGCGTCTCCAAACGTGTGTCTGTCGAGCTGACGTCGACCGGTCATCCGCCGGGCATCTACTTCTGGCCCGTGATGGCGACGACCACGATGAACTTTGTCGCCCCGGGTGCCCTCCTGTGGGTTGGGCCATCGGTGCTCACTCCTGGGGAACGAGCCTCCCGCGATGATTCCGAAGGCCAGCCGTGGCGCAGCATCCACGCCGCACTCGGAGACGTGGATCTGGATTCGCCCCGGCGGTGGATCTACTTCACGTCGGTCGCCGAGTTGCCCGACGACGTCTTCCGGGCCAGGGGCATTCCGGCGCAGTTCAAGACCGACCTCACGATGGTGGCGTACCGATACGAAGTAACCGCGGTCGTGCCGCTCAAAGCGAACGCCGCATTCAGTGCGCCAGGGTTGGCCTCGCGTATTGTCTCGGTTGTCGTGGTCAACGCGGGCGCCCGAATCGAGCTGCACGAAACGATCCTGGAAGGCGCTCTGCCGCTCGGTCACAGCGGATTCGGCGCAAGTTGGTACGTGCTGCGCAACAACGCGCGACATCAGGCCGTACTGATGATGTGGCGCGACTTCAAGCGGTTTTCGGCGACGGTCGGCATTGCGGCAACCGGCGTCGCGACGACCAGGCGTGTGATGGAGGTGGACATGCCGCCGGAGTTCGCCCGGCGCATCACCATTGATGCGGCGTGGCTGGATCAGGCCGAACTGGTCCTGGTCGAACCTCGACCGCTTGGCCTCCTCACCCGATCGCTGACGATCGACAATGCCGCGCGGAATGGGACTGCCGGCCGTCTGTCGCCAGCGGCGATGTCGGCACCGCTCTCTTCGCCGGACGCGCCTGGTTCCCATCGGCCTCCTGTCAGCGACGGCGGGAGTTCCACGCCTCCGGCAGGCGGTGTCCGATGAGGCGCGTCGCACACCTGATGTGGTTCGACGTGCTCGCACAGCGCGTTCCGCTAGCGGTGTGGGCGGCAGTGCTGCTTGTCGAGGCGGCGCTGTTCTACTACGGCCCTGTCGATGCCGCAGGCCTGGGCACTGCCGGCCGCGTGGGCGTCACGCTCGGCATGCCAATCATTCGCCTGGTTGCCACCGTTGTAATCGTCGCGCTGTTCGTCCACGTCGACTCGACCATTGGCACGACGGCCTTCTGGCGGACACGGCCGATTCCCAGACTGTTTCTGCTGGCCAGTAAGTTGTGCTCCACGGCGATCTGGATGGTGCTGACGCCGGGTGTCGTAACGGCGGGCGTGCTTTTGCTGCTAGGCGCGCATCCGGCTGACGCCGTCGCCGGCGGAACCATCACCTGTTCCGAGCAAGCCGTCATGGTGTTCGTGGCGCTTCCGCTGGCGATCCTTACCAAGGACCTCGTGCAACTCATCGTGGGAGCCGTGGTCGCCCTTGGCATCGCCCTGGTCGCCAATCAGACGATGACCAGCGCATTTGCGACGTGGCCGGCACTCGGTGGTGCGACCGCGTTGTGGTGGCAAACGGTATTGCCCGCGGTCGCGATTGGCGTGGTCAGCGCCGTGGTTGTCTATCAGTATGTGACATTCCGGCTCCGCCATTCGTTCGTTGCGTTGGCCTGCCTGCTCGCCCTGACGAGCGTCAGGCCGGCGCCGGGATACCGGCCTGCCTCCTCCGCGGTTCCACCGCCATGGCCGGCGGCGGTTTCAACCGACGTGGTCTCTGCCGAGGAAGTCGAATTATCGGCTGCAGCCGACAGTCAAATCAGTCGGCCGGCGGTCGGTCTGGTCGACGGCGGCCGTCAGCCGCGGCATGCCGTGATGTTCGACGTCGTCACGACGCGCGAGCCAGTCGCGCTGATGTTCGACCCGGTGGAGATCACAACAACACTGAAACTGCCGGATCGTTCGACCGGTGTCTGGGTTCGACGGTGGCCGACGTGGGGGACGGCCGGGAACCCGGTCCGTGCGACCGACAACGACCAGCCGTATCGAAGCATCCGGCAGGCGTTGGGAACCCACGGGTTGCTGTTCGCGCCGTACACGACACGGCGGCATTCGCGCATCGTCGTGTGCGACATGACCGACGAACAACACCGGCGATATCGCGGGCAGACGGCCCGGTTGGATGCGAACGTCACGATGCTGGCCTACCGGCAGCAGGTCGTCGCGGCGTTGCCGCTCACGATCGGCACCCAGACCGGCGTGGACGACGTTGGCAGCATGTCGATTGTATCGGTGGGACGAACGGCGACCGGGATTACCGTCGGGTTGCGTGAGACGTTGATCGAGCATCTGGACTCCGCGTCGACCGCGCCCGTGTTCGTCCTCCGCCACGCCGGGCGCAAGCTGGCGCTGATGGGATCTCGACGTTACGAGCGGAGCAGTCAATACACCACCGGCTTCAATTTCAACCTGACACGCGTCGTCAATATCGTCTCCGAACTTCTGTTTGCCGTGCCGGGTGATCCGGGTGACGGCGCGCGCGTCGGCGACGACTGGTTGAAGCACGCCGAATTGGTCCGCGTCGACGCCAAGCTCGTCGGCTCGATCACGCGGCCCCTGCGTCTGGAGCCGTTCGTTGTCGCGGGAGATGCGGCCCCGGCCGGAGACCAGATGCAGGACGTCACCAAGTAGCACGCCTGGATAGTAACGAAAAGGCGTCTGACCCCACTTTGCAGCTAGTTATGAAAAGGCGTCTGACCCCACTTTGCAGCCACGCGGGATGCCATCGTCTATGATGCCTCTGTGAATCTCACGCATCCGCACCCGTCACCAGATCGGCCGCGGTGTTCGGTCAATCGCACAGCGCGGCGGCTCGCCATCGCCACGTACGGCGCGATCTTCGTGGCCGCGCTCTCCGCCCAGGCGCCGCCCCCACGTTCCTCGGCCCAGGCGCCGCCCCCACGTTCTTCGGCCGGCGGCACCGGGGCCGTCCTGATCACCGGCGCGCGCATTCTTGACGTGGTCGCAGGCGCGTATCTCCCGGCCGCCGCCGTGCTCATCGAACAGGGACGCATCACGAGCATCACGGCGGACGCGCCGCCCAATCTGGCCGACACCACCACGCGTCTTGATGCGAAAGGCGGGACGCTGGTTCCCGGCCTGGTTGATGCGCACGGGTGGGGCGCGCCGACCGGCGACCTCGACGTCAGTTACTTCTACCTGTTGAATCTCGCGCACGGCGTCACCACCAGTCGGGTCATCAACGTGAAGACCGAATGGGGTGTGGCGCAGCGCGGGCGGTCGGCGACCTGGGCCATCGAAGCCCCGCGACTGTCGACCAGTGGGCGAGGTCTCGACCAGGCGGCGAGCCCGGTGCGGTGGTTGTTCGACGCGCCTGACGCAGAAGCCGCCAGAGACGAAGTCGCGCGGCAGGTGGCGGCTGGCGTGGATTGGATCGCGGCCTACGACAGCGTGACGCCGGAGGTCTGCCGGGCCATGGCCGATGCGCTCAAGGGCACGCGCGTTGGCCTGTCCGCTCAGCCCGGGGCGTCGTCGATGCGGGATCTCACCGCCGCCGGTGCCCGATCGATCGAGACGTTGGCATTCCCGACTCAGGCGCGGAAGGGCTCGGCCGACGAGGCGTGGCTCGCGACGCCGGCCAAGGATCTGGCCGCTTTGACAACGAGCCTGGTGCGATCCAAAGTCATGCTCGTGCCCATGCTGGCGGTGGCGCGGGCGCGAGCGTTTTCCGATGAGACGGTCAAGGACGCGTCTCTTGAGTTGCTGCCGGACGCGCGCCGCGCCAGGGTTGCCGAGACGCTGGCGAAAATGTCTCCCGCCGACATCGTCCGGGCCCGCGAGGCGTGGGCGAGTCAGTTGCAATTCATTCGACGATTCGTCAAAGCCGGCGGCCGCGTCGCAACCGGATCGGGTTTCGAAACGATGGGGTATCCCGCCCCGGGCGTGGCCATTCATCAGGAGATGGCGGCCCTGGTCGAGGCTGGTCTCACCCCCGCCGAGGCGCTTCGCGCAGCCACGATCAACGGCGCACTCCTGCTCGGCTCCTCGTCGGACCCGATTGGTCTCAAGCCTGGCGTCGAGGCCGATCTGTTCGTCGTGCTGGGGGATCCCCTCAACGACATCGCCGACCTGAGAAAGATCTCGACGGTGATTCGAGGAGGACGGGTGGTCGACGTCAAGGACGCGCTGGCTCGAGGCCGGGCCGTTCGCGTGAAGTAGGTGCTGAAGGTCTAGACCAGTCGATCGAGGCACTCGCGAAGAATGGCCCACGCTCGAGCGACGTGGCGGTCCGTCGTCTTCAGATTGCCCACCGCCAGGCGCAGCGTGTACTGTCCGCGCAGCACGGTGTGCGAGAGGAACACCTCGCCGGTCCTGTTGACCGCATCCAGCAGGCGTTGGTTGAGCGCGTTGAGTTCTCCCTCGCGCGCCGACGGGGAGGCCGATTGCGCGGGTTGTGCCGACGCACCGTCCGCCGCTGACGAGCGGCCCGAGCCTGCGGCGGCCTGGACATGCGACCCGGCCCGCGTGGCGCTGCCGGGATTGGCGCGGAAGCAGACGACGCTGAACGGTGTCGGCGCCAGGCGTTCGAAATCGGCGTCGGCATCGACCCACGAGCCGAATGTCTGCGCCAGCGCGATGTGATACCGCAGGCGATCGCGCACGCCTTCGGCACCGAAGTAGCGCAGAATCATCCAGAGCTTCAACGATCGAAATCTCCGGCCGAGCTGGATGCCGGTGTCCATCAGATTGCGCGGGGCTTCGGCCTGCGTGCCGTCAGTCTGGCCTGGCGTCTTGAGGTATTCGGGCGTCAGGGAGAACGCCTGTCGAATCACGTCCATCCGGCGGCAGAAGAACGCGCTCAAGTCGAACGGCGTGAAGAGCCACTTGTGGGGATTAACGACGAACGAGTCGGCGCGGGCGAGGCCCGCGAAGTGGCTGGCGCACTCGGGCAACAATGCGGTGACACCGCCGTAGGCCCCGTCGACGTGGAGCCAGATGCGCTCGCGTTCGCAAACCTCGGCGATCGCCGCCACCGGATCGACGCTGGTGGTCGAGGTCGTTCCAATCGTCGCGACGACGGCAACAGGACGCCACCCGTTCGCGCGGTCCTCAACAATCGCGTCGCGGAGCAGGTCGGCACGCAGACGAAACGAGTCGTCGGATGGAATCTTCCGCAGAGCCTCGTGACCGAATCCCGCGAGGATGACGCCCTTGTCGATAGACGAATGAGTCTGGTCGGAACAGTAGACGCGCAACCGCGGCACGTCGGATCGGCCCGCCAGACCGAGGCGGCGCACATCGGGCACGGCGGCCTGTCGCGCAGCCGTCAAGGCGTGGAGCGTCGAGATCGACGCCGTGTCGTAGATGACGCCTTCGAACGAGTCGGGCAGGCCAACCAATTGCCGCAGCCACCCGAGCGCGACACCCTCCAGTTCGGTTGCCGCCGGCGACGTACGCCACAGCATCGCCTGTTGATTGAGAGCGGAACTCAGAAAGTCGGCGAGCACGCCCGGGGCACTCGCGGTGATGGCGAAATAGGCGAAGAACCCGGGGTGGTTCCAATGCGTCATGCCGGGCATCAGCACCCGGTCGAAATCCGCCATCATCGCGTCGAACGATTCGCCCGACTCCGGCGCGGTTTCGGGCAGCGCCGCCGTCACTTCGCCCGGCCGTACCTGCGACAGCACGGGATAGCGCTCGACGCCTTCCATGTAGCGCGCGATCCACTCGACCATGTCGTGGCCGCGCTTCCGGAATTCGTCGGCGCTCATGTCGCCGAGTGGGCGTGGCTGGGCGTCTGGGTGGTCGATCACGAACGTGGTGCCGTGGTTACCGCTCGCCGTGGTTACCGCTCAACCGTCACGGTGACGGCGTCTTGCAGTCGCACCGTGATGCCCGTGCCGGCCTGCAGCGTAGCGGTGGTGCGTTCCTGGCGCATCGCGTCTGCGGTGCCGCTTCCCCCGCCGAGAAGTCCGCCGATCGCCGCGCCCTTTCCGCCACCGATGATCGCACCGAGAATCGCGCCGCCGGCCGCCGCCGCCCCGATCTTCGCGGCGCTCTGCTGTCCATTCGAGTCGCTCTCGCGGAAGATCGCGTCTGTGCGGATGGGCACCCTGGTCGCCCCGGCATCAGCAAGGATCAGCGTATGGAACCGGATGCCCAGCCGGGCTTTGCCCTTGACCTTGCCGCCCCGTTCCACGACGGTCACCGACCCGATAACCCGCGTGCCAGCCGGGATGGCGACCGTTCTCCCGATCCGCACGTCTCGCGTCACCTTCGCCTGCACCTCGTCTTCCACCTTCGCGTCCTCGGTGGACGTCGTCGTCATCACTTGCAGGCCGATGACCGACTCGGCCGGCACGACGACCTCCTCGAACATGGGCACCGGCGGCGGTGGTGGCAATTGCGGTGCTGGAGGATCCACGGGTGGCGGCGCGACCGGGGGAGGAGGCGGAGGCACCGCCTGCCAGTCCGCGGCGGCGGACGTATTGGTCGTGGTGGTCGACGAGGCTGAAGGTTTCGGGACGAACGCGGTGCCCGGTATCGAGGCGGATGGCGGGGCAGGGACAAACCGGTTCGACGCGGATCGGGCAGGCATCGATGTCGATTTCGCAGCGCTGCTGGTGGTTTTAGAAATCGGGGATGTGCGGATCGGTGCCGAAGCGACCGGAGCTCCGACCGTCGTCGCGACCGGCGTGGCAGAGTCCGGTTCTGGCATGATGGCGTCAGACCGTATTGCGGTCTGACCGGGTGTGTTGCCCTGCGCCACGAGTCCGGAGGCCGCGGTTGGCGCCACCGCAGCGGGCCCGGAGACCGCGCCTTGAGTCTGCGCGGCCGGTGTGCCGGCGGTCTGTCCCGTTGGACCGGCGGCCGGCGCCGCCGCCATGGGTGCCGACTGCCGGACGGCCAGGTAACCGCCCCCTGCGGCCGCAGCGGCACACACGACAAAAAGCAGGATGACTGTGAGTGTCTTGGGCATACCTTGTCTCCCTGCTCGTGAGAAGCAAATCCTGTGCCTTGAGTCCGGCCAAGAAATCGGCAGGATTCCGTTTGCTTTCATCAGTTTATCAAAGCCGGGCCGATCATGAGTGTCGCCATGGGATGACAAATCGTCCTTTTGACATTCCGCCTGGTTGCGCACCTCGCCCGGATCAGCCAAGGGATTTGCAAATAGGGCGTTCCCCCATGCAGAATGGCTGCGCCATGAGGCTTCTTGACCGCTTCGTGCAGGATGGCGATCGTCTGTTCCGGTGGCGCAGCTATTTTCCGCTGCTGATGGCGCCGGTCTTTCTTGCCGGCCTGCTCACTTCTTCTTCCGCCGCGCCGTGGTCGCCCTGGCAGGAGCGCGCCCGGGAAGTGGTCTCGGTGCTGGTGGCGATTGCCGGGCTCGGGCTGCGCGTGTGGGCGGTCGGGTCGGCACCCTCCGGGACTTCCGAGCGGAGCACCGTCAATCCGCGGGCGTCGGAGTTGCGCACCAGCGGCCCGTACTCGGTGGTCAGGCATCCTCTCTATCTCGCCAACGGGCTGATGGGGCTTGGCCTGGCGTTGTTTCCCGGCATCTGGTATCTCCCGATCATTTTGATTCTCGCGACGCTGCTGTACTACGAGAGAATCGCGGCGCGGGAAGAGGCGTTTCTCATCGAGACGTTCGGACCGGCCTTCGATGCGTGGGCCGCACGTGTTCCGGCCATCGTGCCTTCGCTGGCGGGCTATGTGAGGGCGACCACGGCCTACTCCTGGAAGAAGGTGTTGCGTCACGAATTCCACGGCCTGATGGTGATTGCGTCCGGCGCGTTTCTGCTCAGCGCGGCGCAGCAATCGTGGAGGGCGCGGCAGTGGCGCGTTGACGAGATCTGGCTCTGGTTCTTCGCCGGCACCGCGGTCCTGTTCGTCGCGTCGATCGCGATCAAGAAGGGCACGCGGCTGCTGGAGGGCTGACCGATGCGGCTGAAGCAGTACTACAGCTCGCGCGACGTCACGGCGCAGACCGGCCTGACCGCCGTCCAACTTCGGTGGTGGGAGCGACAAAAGCTCATCGCACCCGCTGTCGCGTCCCATCCCACCCAGGCTGGCGGATTCACCGAGCGGCGGTACACGCCGGTGGACGTGCTTGAGATCATGGTGCTGGCCGATTTGCGCCGACGCGGGTTCTCGTTGCCGCAACTGCGCAGCCTGCTCGACACGCTCGACGAGTACTTCGGCATCCGGCTGTTCGAAGCGTCGGGCGACGGCGGGCCGCTCACGCTGCTCACCGATGGCCACGATTTGTACGCGCGCACCACAGACGGGCGCTTTTTCAACTTGCTGAAGGATCCCGAGCAGCCGCTGCTCGTGATTGGCGAAGACGCCCGCTTCAAGAAACTGGCGTCGCGGGCACGGCCGCGCAGGAAGCGCGCGGCGACTCCCTGTCGGCCCCGGACTTCCGGCCGGTCATGACGGCGCGGCGGGAGCCTCGGCATCTATGCTATAACCACCGCGCACGGGAGTGCGGTTCTGCCCCTTTCCCCCGTCACACGTCACGCGAGTCAACAGGAGCTGGATCACGATGACTACGTCTTTGCCGCGTTGGATGCGGAACGCCGCTGCCCTCATTATCACGATCGTCATTGGCACGACGCTCACGCTGTCGGCCCAGAACGCGAAGCCGGCGCCTGTCCAGAAACTGGACGAGGCGTATACGAAGCTGATCAAGGACTACACCCAGGATCCGCGCATCAGCACCGACCTGGTCGATCACATGCCGGCGAGCGACAAGGTGCCGTCGCCGCTCAAGTTCCTGGGCCGCATTCCGGGCACGCCAGGCGAACTCACCTATGCGAAAGACATCCAGCGCTATTACGAAGCGCTCGCCAAGGCGTCGCCGCGCGTCAAGTACTGGACGATCGGCAAGACCGAGGAAGGCCGCGACATGGTGTTGCTCGCGGTGGCCGACGAGCAGACCATCAAGACGCTCGACACCTACAAAGGCAATCTCGCGGCGCTGACCGATCCCCGCAAAACGACCGAGGCGCAGGCGCAGAAGCTCATCAAGACGTCGAAGCCCATCTACTGGGTGACGGCCGGCATGCACTCGGGCGAGACCGGCGGCCCCGAGATGCTGATTGAACTCCCGTATCGCCTCGCGGTCGAAGAGACGCCACTCATCCAGAACATCCGCAACAACGTGATCGTGTTCATCACGCCGGTGATCGAGGTCGATGGACGCGAAAAACACGTCGACACCTATTACTACGGCAAGAAGACCGGCAAGCAGCGGCCGCCGCTCATGTACTGGGGCAAGTACGTCGCGCACGACAACAATCGCGACGCCATGGGTCAGATGCTCAAGCTCACGCAGAACGTGAACAGGACGTTCCTCGACTGGAAGCCGACCATCCTGCACGACCTGCACGAGCTGCAGAACTACCTGTACGCGTCGACTGGCCGCGGCCCGTACAACGAGCAGCTTGACGCCATCACGATCGACGAGTGGTGGGCGCTGGCCAACACCGAAGTGATGGAGATGGCCAAGCGCAACGTGCCCGGCGTGTGGACCTACGGGTTCTACGACGGCTGGACGCCGAACTACATGTTCTTCATCGCGCACACGAAGAATGCCGTGGGGCGTTTCTACGAAGTGCAAACCTACGGTCCCGACATCGTCGACAACCTGGAGCTTGGTCCGAGCGCCACCAGCCGCGAATGGTACCGCCCGAACCCGCCGCTCCCGTCGATCAAATGGGGACCCCGCAACAACACCAACATCCAGGAATCGGCGCTGCTGTTCGCGTTGAACTACGTGGCGAAGAACCGCGACCTGTTCCTCGAGAATTACTGGCTCAAGAACAAACGGGCGATTGACAAAGGCAAGACGCAGGCACCCTATGCGTGGGTGATTCCGGCGTCTCAGCGGCGTAAAGCGGAGGCCGCCGACCTGGTGAACGCGCTGCGGCGTCAAGGCCTGGAGATTTCGCGCGCCAACGCCGCCTTCAAGGCCGGCTCGGTCAGCGTGGCGGCCGGCGACTACGTGATCCGTGCCGACCAGCCCTACCGCACGATGGCCGACATGTACTTCAGCCTGCAGAACTACGCGCCCGGCAATCCGCCACCCTATGACGACACGGGCTGGACCATGCAGTTGATGCGGAACGTTACGGTGGTCCCGGTGGGTGAGAAGGCCGTACTCGAGCAGCAGATGGCCCTCATCACCGCGGACGTGAAAGCGGCGGGCGGCATCGACGGCGACGGCCCGGTTGTCATCGTCGAGCATACCAGCGACAACAACATCGTCACATTCCGCTTCACGCACGCCGACGTCAAGATGCAGGCCGCCGAGGAGGATTTCGAAGCCGGGGGCCACAAGTTCAAGGCGGGCGCGTTCATTATTCCGAGCGGCGACCGGGCGAAGCTCAACGCGACACTGAAGGAACTGGGCCTGTCGGCGTGGGCCGTTGCCGCCGCGCCCAGCGTCAAGGCGCATAGCCTGGACGTGCCCCGCATTGGCTACGTCCATTCCTGGTCGAGAACGCAGGACGAAGGATGGGTGCGAGGCGCGTTCGACACGTTTGGCGTGCCGTACACGTACTTTGGCGACATCAAGCTGCGCGAAGGCAACCTGCGCGCGAAGTACGACGTGATCGTGTTCCCGCATGTGGGCGGGACGGCACAGTCGCAGGTGAACGGGATTCCGAGGACCGGTACCGATCCGGTGCCGTACAAGAAGTCCGATCTGACGCCGAACCTTGGCGTGCAGGATCAGGCCGATGACATCAGCGGCGGGATGGGCGTCGACGGCCTGATGAACCTCTACCAGTTCGTCAAGGAAGGCGGGCTGCTGATTACCGAGGGTGCGACCTCGGCCATTTTCCCCGACTACAACCTGGTCAATGGTGTGACGCTCGAAACGCCGCCGGGCCTGCTGGTGCGAGGCTCGATCATGCGCGGGATCGTCGCCGACGCCAAGAGCCCGATCGTGTACGGTTACGACGGCGCGCAGATTCCCGTCTATTTCAGCCAGAGCCCGGTCATGGCTGTGG
>Ga0194060_10000845_pt1 | contig 22307 bp, 19 predicted proteins | sample SepL225m_MetaG_FD_163427 | JGI IMG/M metagenome (GOLD analysis project Ga0194060, IMG submission 163427) | Anoxic zone freshwater microbial communities from boreal shield lake in IISD Experimental Lakes Area, Ontario, Canada - Sep2016-L222-5m | ecosystem: Environmental > Aquatic > Freshwater >... | reverse complement strand
CCGTCGCTGGCGTCGGCCTCTTTCTCCACAGTGCAAGCGCTGACCCGCAACCCATTCTGGTTGCTACTCCGCTCGGAAGTGTGGACTCACCCCAAGGCAAGATGAATGGCGCTTCGATTGAACTCTCGGTCTTTGCAGATAGCGAGAGCTCGAACAACATTCAAAATAAAGAGGGTAGTCGCCCGGGTTACGTGACATACGGTCCCTCCACCCATCTTCAACTTCCAGCCCACTCCTTGATCACCATGACGATCAAGGGTTATGACGGTGCGAGAAATTGAACAACACCTTCTTCAGCCGCGTTGTCGGCACCGTCGACGGCACGATGACAGTCGACGGTAAGCAAGTGAAATCTCTCGGTGAAGATCAAGTTCAGCACACCTTCACGATTCATAGCTTGCCCACAAGTACGCAACCGAATCTCTTCGTCAATATTCCAGTTCACATTCAATCCGAAGAGACCATGGGTAAGTTTGATGAGGATGGCGTACTTCCTACTCCCATCATCACTACCTTCCAGTTCTACACACAAGGCCCGGGCGAGTACGTCTGGAATTGTGAGTACCCCTGCGGCGACGGAACGTACGCCAAGTTCGGCGCCGCGATGAGTCGCTACGGATTCATGTCCGGAAAGGTGAGTGTCAAGTGAGCGATCAACACGAAGTAACGGATCTCGCCCCTACTCCGGGTGAGCGATTCAGAAAAGCAATCAACTCGCGCGATGTAAAGATCACCATGGTTTTCGGCGTGATCATTACCGCGGTTTTCGTAATTATCGGTCTCTGGTTCTACCCGAAGTACATGCCAGAGATTATGAGCGAAAATATGAAGCGCGGCAAAGATGTCATCGTTTACTTCACGGTGATTTCGGCTCCGATTGCAGGTCTAGTGATCGCGGTTGCGCTGTACACCCTCCTGGATCGTCACCATGGTGAAAATCCACCAGAGGAAGCGGCTTCATTTCGTACTCATACACCGATTGTCTTTGCTTGGACCGTGGTTTCGGCAATCTTTTGTATCGTGGCCATCGTCTGGGGCCTCACCGAAATGAACGTCAACAGTGAAGATGCCACCGAGAATGCCAAATCCGCGCTCGTCGTCGAAGTCACTGGCTCGCAATGGGTCTGGACCTTTAACTACCCAGAACTCGGCGTGCAGTCGGAGCAACTCAATCTCCCACTTGATCGACCCGTGGAATTCCGAGTGCACTCTGTTGACGTCAACCACTCTTTCTGGCCCGTGCAATTGGGCGTGAAGGTGGATGCCAACGATCGTGTCACCACGCTGGCACACACCACTCCCGACGTATTGGGAACTATCGACATCAAGTGCGCTGAACTCTGCGGGCTCTACCACGCCTACATGGAGACTCAGGGCAAAGTCATGAAAGAGGCCGACTTCAATAGTTGGGTCACCGCACAAGGAGGACACGCCGCATGACAACTCTCGATCACGCAAAAGTTTCTGAGTCGCGTCCAAACCCACCGAAGAGCCTCATCACAAAGCTGAACATGGGTACCGGCATGATTGTCGGCATCGTCTTCGCGGAAGCGATGTACTTCTGGGGCAAGAGCATGTGGGATCGCCAAGAAGCGGTTATGGAGAATCGAATTCTGACTCTCTCCATGTTCGCTTGGTGTATCGGTTTCCTCATTGGAATCGGCGCCTTTATCGGACCATTCCGCTGGCTTATTGGAAAAGACCTTACGGATGAAGAACAACTCTTCCTTGCAGGTAAAGGCCAAGGCGTCTCGCGCTACTTCCGCTACTGCACTGATCACAAAGTCGTAGGTATCCAATACCTCGTCGGCGTGATGGTGATGCTTGGTGCCGGTGGAACTATGGCAATGATGATTCGCACAAACCTCATCACTCCAGGTTCCAAGTGGGTCAACGCCGAGATTTACAACTCTCTCGTCGGACTTCACGGCATCACGATGATCGTTGCGATGATCATTGTGTCCACGGGTCCATTCGGTAACTTCATTCTTCCGATCATGATCGGTGCGCGCGATATGGCGTTCCCTCGCCTTAACGCGCTCAGCTGGTGGTTGCTCTTTACCGCAATCCCAGTGCTTTGCTCGGCTTGGTTCTTCGGTGGTATCCCTACTGGCTGGACTGCATACGCTCCTTTGAGCGTTCAGGCGGGCGCAGGCATGAATGCCTTCATCGTCACCATCATCATCTTTGCAATCTCCTCTGCGATCGCCGGTGCGAATATCACCACGACCGTTGTAGCGATGCGCGCAAAGGGTATGAAGTGGAATCGAGTTCCTATCTTCGTTATCGGAGCAACGATGAGCGTGGCGCTGGCAATCCCAGCTTTCCCTTCGTTCATGGCTTCGCAAATGATGGCCGGCTTCGATCGTACGATCGGAACACATTTCTACGATGCAGAGTTCGGTGGCAGCGGTTGGCTCTACGCGCACCTCTTCTGGATCATGGGCCACCCAGAGGTATACGTCATCTTGATTCCAGGCGTTGCCATCCTGATGGAAATCGCACCGGTCTTTGCTCGCTCACCACTCTTCTCGTACACCACCGCAGTGGTGGGCTTCGCGGGAATCGTGGGACTCAGCGTGCTGGTCTGGGCGCACCATATGTACATCTCAGGATGGATGCCTAGCTTGAACGGTCCATTCATGGTGACTACCGAAATGATTTCGATACCGACAGGTCTGCTCTTCCTAGTCTTACTGGGCACCATCTGGCGAGGTAGACCGTGGATGAAACTTCCGATGCTTGGCGTTTACGCCCTCATCTGGAACTTCCTCATCGGTGGCATCACCGGCATTTTCCTTTCAGATGTGCCAGCTGACGATTACTTGCACGGTTCTATGTTCGTGACGGCACACTTCCATTACACGTTGATGGGTGCTGCACTTACCGGAGCTATCGCCGGTCTTGCTTACTGGTTCCCGAAGATGACCGGTCGCATGCTCGATGAGCGTTCTGGCTACATCTCCTTCTGGATGGTGCAGATTGGTTTCCAAGTGCTCTTCCTCGGCATGTTCGCCGCGGGTTCACAAGGACAACCTCGTCGCGTAGCTGATTACGAGCAAGCCTTCGCTACCTCGGATCTCATCAGCAGTATCGGTGCCTACCTTGTAGGAACCGGCATGCTCGTTCTTCTCTACTCCGTGGTTCATTCATGGCGTAAGGGCAAGATCGCTCCAATGAATCCATGGGGTGCAAAGACTCTCGAGTGGACGGTTCCTTACCCGATCTACTTAGAGAATTTCCACGAGGCGCCAGTCGTCACAAGCGATCCATACGGCTACGGAAGGAGTGAGAAATGAGCACATCAACCGAGCACGTAATGCATCATGATGCACCTGAAGTTGTAGGTCGTCGAGAGCGCCTTGGCGTTCGTCTGATTATCGTAGCTGATGGCGCGTTCGTCTTCTCCATGATCTTCTCCTACTTCTACCTTCGTAATCTGAATGTGAACAACGGATGGCTTCCTGCAGACGGTCATACATTCACTGTTTCGTCGGGTTGGTTGTTGGCATTGCCGTTCATCATCGCGGCCATTACACATAACCTCGGGCAGAAGCGACGTGAGAGCATGGGGATTCTTTCCATCATCTCTTTCGTGGTTCTAGCAATTGGCCTTGTGATGCAATGGAATCAACTTTCCCATATGCCATTCATGCTCGCTGAGGAAGGTGGCTTTGAAGGTGCATACGCATCGATGGCCTTCTTCCTGGGCGGCGCCAACCTGCTCCACTACGTGCTCGGTACTTTCGTAGCTCTCGGTATCGCGATCCGCACAAAGCGCGGATCTTCTACCGGCATTCACGAGACCTGGCGTTTACGTACCGCAGGTTCATGGTTTACCTGGCTGGCGATTTCGGCGGTTGCTTGTGCAATCACGACATCATTTGCCACTCTTTGAATCTAATTTGACTGTTGGTTCAAAGAAAAGAGAGGGCGCCCCTGAAGCGCCCTCTCTTTTTTGTTCCGGAAAGAAGGATTAAGCAGCTAACTCATAGGAATCGGCGCGGGTAGCTAATCGTTTAATGCCTGTGTAGAGAACCGTAGAGAAGATAGCAACCGGAACGATCGCGATTGCTGCGGCTCGAAGAATGTTCATGGCTGCTCCTTTGTGAGGAAAGCTCTAATGGCTTCTCTGGTAGTTGTTGAGAGTTAAGGAAAACATCCCTACATCTGAGAACCATGAACGAATTCTGTCTTATCGCTCAAGACAACCTGTGAACTTTCGCAGATTGATCTTTAGAAGAGTGATCTGTCGCAGAGTGAACTTGCTTAAAGGGCTACTTGATAGCGGTTTGGGTGAGTTGCGAGAGGGCGGAGAGCACCGCGCCTACGCTCCATGTGGGCTCTTCTGGGGTGGCAAGATTCTGTTGCCCCTCCTGCGTTAAATATCTCTTCAGGGTTGCCGGGATATCACCCTTGATCGTCTTGGGAGAACCCAGATCGAGCCATTGCCAGGTGGAGTCTGGCCCCAGAATGATGACCAAGTCTGAGTGCATCATGTCGTATGTATCAGCTTTGCCGGTCTGCCAATCTTTCGGCATTTTGGCTGCGTCTGCGGCCATGAACTCTTCCTTCTTCGCCGGGGCACCGAAGTACTTCCAGAGCGCAGAGAGCGATTGGCTACTGCCACCAGCCATCGTCCAACTCGTGTCATTGAAGAGCGCTTGATAAGCAGCCAGCCGGGGTGCCGTATCGCGCTCGCCATCGACAGATAATTCGACAACCTTAACTTTTTCAGCGAGCCCAGCTGCCGCGACCGCCCGAGCGATATCGCGCATGTTGATTGTGGTCATCGGGCAAATCTCATGACAGGAAGTCAGGAAGTTAGTAATCACCACGTACTTGCTCGAGAAATCAGCGAGCGTGAATTGCTTTCCAGTCGAATCGAAGAGCGGCAAAGCAAGTACCTCTGCCGAAAGCTTTTCACTGAGAAAAGAACCGCCACCGGGCGCCGCTGTTGCCATACCCGGTGCCAGTGATGGCGCTGGCATGCTGCTGTGGTCCATAGACATATCCATGGCAGCACTTTCAGCAGTGGATGAACTAGCAGATGAGCATCCTGCCAGGAGCGTCACTGAAGCGATTAAGGCAAATGCGTACGGACTTCTTTTCATGTGAGAATTTTAGTTGAATTAGCGCAGAATCCCTAGGCAATCGTGTGCTACTTCCGACATGATGACCGAATGAACAATTCAGCCATTCCAGGTTCTTGGAAATCACCACTCTCTGCCGCCATGCTCGCAGGAGCCGCCACCTCCATTGGATATACACAAGTTGCTGATGGCGAGCTCTATTGGGATGAGATTCGGCCACATGAAGGTGGGCGGCGCGTTGTGGTCAGTCGCAAGGGTGATTTTCTTCCAGCACCGTGGGATGCCAAGACTTCGATTCTGGAATACGGCGGGTTGAGTTGGTTAGTTATCGAACGGGGCGGGTCCCCCGCATTGGTCTTCTGTAATAAGAGCGATCAAAGACTCTATTTACTTGAGGCCGGTAGCGAACCTATTGCTCTCACGCCCGAGCCAAAAGAGGCCCGTTCTCATCGCTATGCCGGCATGCTCCAAGTAGGTAATGAGATTTGGTGTATCCGAGAGATCGTGGAAGGTCATGATTGCCAGCGAGATTTAGTTGCAATTAATTTCTACGGAAAACTTCGAGTTCTGGAATCCTCATCGCACTTTTATATGCATCCACGACTCTCTCCTGATGGAAAACACCTATCGTGGATGGCGTGGGAGCACCCACAAATGCCTTGGGACGGAACCGAATTTCGCATTGCTGACATCACGAATGGCGAATTGACCAATGTGCGAACACTTGCTGGTTCCACTGAGGAATCAATTCTCACTCCAGAGTGGGTGAGTAATGATGAGCTTTATTACATCTCTGACACTTCAGGTTGGTGGAATCTCTGGAAGATTTCACTCGGTGGCAAAAAGGAACAGATTATTTCTGAGAGCGCCGAGTGGGGTATGCCTATGTGGCAAATCGGTCAACGCTTTATCTCACTATTAAATGACGGACGCGTGCTCTCTATTCATGGAACTCCCGATAACCAACGCGTTGTCATTGTGGATCCGAAGAGTAAGAAATGTATCGATGTGGCCTCTCCGTTTACTTCTTTCACTGCAACACAATCAATTAATGGGGACCGGGCATACATCATCGCAGCGGGCGCCAAAACTCCTCCAGTGCTAGTGGAAATCGATCTTACGAGCGGCAAGATTGTGGACACTATTTGGGAGACGAAACTTCCAGTATCTGCTGATTACCTCACCACTCCGCGGGCCATCACCGTCCCTGGAAAGAACGGGCGTTTAGTACATGCGATCATGCATCCACCGCAGAATCCCGAATACACCGCTAGCGGTCCCGTTCCATTGTTAGTAACCGCGCATGGTGGACCTACAGCGCAAGTTTCGGCGACCGCCAAATTGAGTTTCGCTTATTACACATCCCGCGGAATCGCAGTGGTAGATGTGAATTACGGTGGATCGACTGGTTACGGGCGTGAGTATCGCAATGCTCTCCGCGGACAGTGGGGCATCATGGATTACGAAGATGTCCTTTCAGTCGTCGATGCGCTCGTAGCCGATGGCACTGCAGATGAATCAAAAGTAGTGATCAAGGGTGGCAGCGCCGGCGGCTTTACTGTGCTGAACGCACTCGTGATGGGCGATGTCTTTGCGGCCGGTGCATCGTATTACGGTGTCGCAGATTGCGAGACGCTCGCTACCGATACCCACGACTTTGAATCGCGTTACCTCGATTCGATGATTGGGCCGTATCCCGAGCGAAAAGATCTCTACGTTGAACGTTCACCGATTACTCATGCAGAGAATCTCTCTGCGCCACTGATCATCTTCCAAGGACTCGATGACAAAGTAGTGCCACCTGCTCAATCAGAAGCTTTCCGCGATGTCTGTGTCCGAAAAGGAATCAAGCATCGCTATATCGCTTACGAGGGAGAAGGCCACGGATTCATCAAGGCCACTTCGATCATCGATAGCCTGGAGAGCGAACTCACCTTCTTTGGCGAAGTGCTCGGTTTTACTCCAGCTCTTTAATCTGGTCGCTCCCAGTGGTACTCGCGCTCCACGCGGGTAACTCTCGTGCGATATTCGCTATAGAACTTTTCGCGACCAAGATTCTGGGCTTCTTTATGCTCACTCACTTCTCGCCACCGCTTCACCGCAGCTTCATCCTCGAAGTACGCAATCGTGACACCTTTGCGAGTATCAGAATCGCGGAAGGATTCTGACCCAAGAAAGCCGGGGATCTCTTTCACCATCTCAGACATGAGCCCGCTCCACTTTGCGTACTCCTCGTGATCACTATCCCGACGAGTAGAAGTAAAGATGACAGCTATATAACTCATAGATAGATCTCACTCATCTGGGAGAAAGCAATTCTCACTCCGTTGGGGTCTCGGCCAAGTAATTCGTACACCACGTTTCGCCCGCTGACACCCAGACGAATAGGGGGCCCTGCAAGGTGGAAACCGGCAGATGTGATGCGTGATTCGATTTCGAGCATGTGTTGAGTACCAAACATGAGGACTAACTCTCCGGACACCGGGCGTCGGACGGTCGGAGATTGATCAGGAGCAGAAAGGCCAACGAATTCCATTAAACCCACCATGCCGCTGACTGCGGGGCCACGCTCGGTCTGCGCGTTTTCTACTTCTCCACGCAAGATTACAACTCGAACTGGGGTGTTAAGCGGTAAGTCATAGATCTCACAAACGACTTCATCGACAAGCGTGGTGTCGAACCATATCTCCATGCCTAACGTGTCGACGTAATAGCGCAGGCTTTCAGCAATGTCGTACGTAGTGATCGTGGTGCGCCGAACCGTATCGATCAACATATTTGCTCCTACTGCAGAAGGAGAGTATCTAAGCCGCGGATAAGGCCCTTTTGCTTGATGACCGCACGTGCTGCAAGGAGAGTGCCATCCACATATGGTGCTGGCGAACTACCTGCATCAAAGCGGATAGAAAGTCGTTGCTCGGGAAGACCGAAGATTACTTCAGTGGAAACAACAAAGCTTGGTTGGCGAATCGAGTGGACTCGAGTGCCATCAATATCCGCGCCGCGGGCTTCCTTTGGTCCAGCGATATCGGTAACTTCGACGCCGATTGCTGGGCGATGCACTGCGCTAAGTTTCTCGGCGAGCTCGCGAGCGGTGCCACTGGGAACATCTGGCTTCGTGAAACTTGCGTAGTCGATGACCTCCCATTGCGGAAGATGCTTAGCCACCATAACGGCGGCAGCTTGTGCAAGTGCGGCCGTGATTGCAAAGTTTCCTGAACCCACAACTCCGACACCCGCTTTCTTCGCAGCTGCATCGACTTCGTCATAATCTGCGCCAGTTAAACCTGAGGACCCGACGATAACGTGCACACCATGAGCAATGGCGGCCAAGGTATTTGCTTTAACAGTTGCATGGCTGGTGTACTCGATCATCACATCGGCGCCCGCGAGCGCATCATTGATATCTGCAAATACCGGAACTCCCCACTTTCCAGCACCGAGTGCTTCACCTAAATCTCCACCTGCACTTTTGCGAGCAACGGCGGAAACGAGTTTGAGATCGGAACTTTCATGAATAGCGTGGGCCAGGGCCACTCCGGTCCAACCGGTAGCTCCTGCAAGGCAAATATTGATCATGCGGGCAGTCTGCCATGAGCGTAAATCGAGCGCGGAGAACACGCTGGTAAGAACGAGGCCAAAGCCACGGTAGACTTGGGTCAGTTGGAGCAACCGCTTCAAAAGAACTTCCCTGAACGCTTCGTGCGTTTACTTGCGAGTCTTGGCAACATCTTGGTCGAAGTTGGGCCATTTCGGGACGCGCTTGTCGTCCCGTTAGGTGTACTTGTCCATGTCATTCTTCAAACTCGGTGTTAATCCTGCGCTCGTAAAGGTCCTCAAGGCCGGCGGGATCCTCGAACCATTCCCCATCCAAACTGCCACCCTGCCCGATGCCATCGCTGGCCGGGACGTACTCGGACGCGGTCAGACCGGCTCCGGTAAGACCCTGGCCTTCGGCCTCGCGATGCTCACCCGCCTCGCTGGACGCCAAGCCAAGGCGCATCAGCCACTCGCACTGATCCTGGCTCCTACTCGCGAACTTGCGATGCAGATCAACGACACCTTGCGCCCACTGAACCAATCACTTGGTCTTGATTCCCGCCTCATCGCTGGCGGTATGCCGTACGGACAACAAATCCAGGCACTTCGTAAAGCGGTCCCAATTCTTGTTGCCACCCCTGGTCGTCTCATGGACTTGATCAAGCAACGCGAAGTTCGTCTTTCAGATGTTGAAATCGTCATCCTTGATGAAGCCGATCAAATGGTCGACATGGGCTTCCTTCCAGTCGTGAAGGAAATCCTCGATCAAACGAAGCCAAACGGCCAACGCCTGCTCTTCAGCGCAACCCTTGATGGTCCAGTTGAGCAACTTGTTCGCAAGTATCTCCGTAACCCAGTCGTGCACTCAGTAGATTCCGATAAAGCATCCGTTGACACCATGGATCACCATGTTCTTGTTATCGATCCGCTCGATAAAGACAAAATCACGACTCAACTTGCTGCGCGCGATGGTCGCACCATTCTTTTCGTACGTACCCAACACGGTGCTGACAAGCTTGCGAAGAAACTTGCAGATCGCGGTGTACCCGTCGGCTCACTTCACGGTGGTAAGTCACAAGCCGTACGTACTCGTACTCTTGCGGCCTTCAAGTCCGGCGAAACGAATGCACTTGTTGCAACCGACGTAGCCGCGCGCGGAATCCACGTTGATGGAATTTCACTCGTAGTGCACGTTGATGCACCTACCGATCCTAAGGATTACTTGCACCGTGCTGGTCGTACCGCACGTGCTGGTGAATCAGGAACAGTTGTCACGCTCACCACTTCTAATCAACAGAAGACGGTTCGTGGGCTCACTACTCGTGCGGGCGTTAACGCAGCATTTGTTCGCGTGAAGCCGCATGCACCTGAACTCAACTCACTCTTCGGCGCACAAGAGCCAAGTGGCACCCCATGGGTTGCTCCGGTCTTTGCAGATAAGAGCGAAGGTCGTCGTTCAGGTGGCGCTCGCCCAGCTGGTCGCTCCAATTCAAGTGGTCGTCCCGGCGCTTCAGGTGGTCGTCCCGGTGGACGCCCCGGCCAATCCGGTGGAAAGTCACGCCCACGTCCCGAGAGTCGTCGTCAACGCCCTCGCTAAACCTTCGAGAGAGCGCGAGAATTTGGTCTTGCGCGAGAACGTCAGCGAAGGGAGACCATGACAACGCGAGTCTTTGTTGTGGATGACCACGAGTTGGTGCGTAAAGGCTTAATCGATCTCATCAACTTTGAAGACGATCTCATTGTTGTCGGTAGCGCAGGAAGTTGTGCTGAGGCTAAAGCAACTTTTAAGACTTTAGATTTTGATGTCGCGGTTCTTGACGTTCGCCTTCCAGATGGAAGCGGTGTAGAACTCTGCCGAGAAATTCTGACTAATTGTTCTGACGTTAAAGTACTAATGCTGACCTCGTTCTCCGATGACGAAGCACTTCTCGGCGCCATTTTGGGTGGCGCCAGTGGTTTCGTCATTAAGGATATTAAGAATTTGGAATTACTCGGTGCTATCCGTCAAGTTGCATCGGGTGAATCCTTACTCAGCACCGCATCAGTTTCTGAAGTCACCTCACGACTACGCAGGAATAATAATCCTGCGAGCGAAATCTATGAACTGACAGATCAAGAGCAACGAGTCTTGGAATTTATTGGTCAAGGTATGACAAATCGCGAGATTGCATCCACAATGTTTTTGGCCGAGAAGACCATCAAGAATTATGTATCATCCCTACTTCGCAAATTAGGACTAGAGCGCAGAACGCAAGCCGCAGGTCTCGCAGTCCGCCTCGGGGTAGATAGGCACTAGAGACTGCCCTGCCATACAGCTTTAGTTCCCGCCGATCCCATACCAAAGATTTCAAAACTGCCTTGTCGCTCTAAGGCTCTACTCTCCAAATTGAGTAGACCACTTTTGCGATGACTTGCTACAAAACCCTTGCCATTATCGGTAACAGTTACCACGCAGTAAGTTTTGTTGGTGGAAAGAAGTAGCGAAATATCTGTCGCTCCGGCATGACGAATAGCGTTAGTAATCAGTTCCCGGATTACCGGAATAATATGAGTAGCAAGCTCAGGACTCACTAAGACATTTACTGGACCTTCAAATTCGTAACGTATCTGGAAACCTGCACTTGAATGAAGTGCATCTACCTCTCTCACGACTTGCGATCGAATGTCCAAGAGTGGCAGAGCTGCTTGAAGCTCGAAAATAGTATTCCTAATTTGCGAAATTGTATGGTCCAGATTGTCGACGCTCTCTTGAACTCTTTCTGCGTCATCAATTTCTAAACTGTTTCGCTTCCCTAGAGTTTGCAACATCATTCCAGTAGCAAAGAGTCTCTGTATTACCAAATCATGAAGATCTCTTGCGATCCTCTCTCGTTCCGCGAGCACACTCATTTGGCTCTGTGCGATATGCCCACGGTAACTATCAATGGCGACCCCGGCGGCCGACGCTAAAACAATAACAAGTTGTTCATCTTCTTCAGTGAATTCTTCCCCATTGCGCTTTTGTGTGAGATAGAGGCTTCCATACACCTCATCTCGAATTCTGATAGGTACACCCAAAAAACCAGCCATTGATGGATGACCTTCAGGAAATCCCACTGATGCTGGATGCTCTCGGATTTCCTTTACGCGCAGTGGCTGAGGATGCTCAAGTAGATGACCAAGAAGACCCTTTCCTTCTGGAAAGGAGGCAATCTCGTCGGCACTTTCTTCGCTAATGCCCACGTAGGTAAATTCTTCAAGAGTTCCATCTAGACCCAACGCTCCGAGAGCGCCGTACATGCAGTCGACAATCACAACCGCGTTCTCCACAAGACGCCTCAACGAGGTCTTGAGATCCTCTCCTCTCGCCACATCCATCACGGCATCAGAGAGCGCCACCAAGCGATTATCGTCCACGGTCACAGTCCCAGTCTGCCCACAATGGTGACTATTAACTAACTTCTCATCGATGCGGAGGGGCGCACGTAGTACTTCCAGGCTACAAAAGCTCCTACGAGGGCAAAGACTCCTACTCCGACGAAGAAACTCTGTGGAGCCACAAAGGAGAGTAGGACACCAAAGATGAAGGGCCCAAAGGCAGCAATGGCTCCGGTCCATCCAATGACGCCCCCAGCTTGGCGGGGTGGAAAGATCATCGGCATCTGTTTGAACGTGCTCGCATTACCTACGCCAGCAAAGAAGAAGATCGCCATCATGCCCCAAAAGAAGTTCATGAAGTCATCGCTGCTGCCAGGTGAGAGTTGTCCTGACGTATATAACGCAGACCCTGCGATCCCTAAGCCCGAGAAGAAGGTCAGAATCCCTCCTCCTAAACGATCCGCAAGAGGTCCACTGATTACTCTTGCAGCGGAACCGACCAGCGGACCAAAGAACGCGTATTTAACCGGATCTGGAGCATTTGCAAAATCGCCATAGAGGTTCTTGATGAGAAGCCCAAATTGACCAGCAAGACCAGAGAACGTTCCAAATGTCATCATGTAGAGCAACGTCATTAACCAGGTGTCCTTGTTCCGAAAGATGTCTAGTTGATCTCGTACCCCTCTGGATGTCACCGGAACGCTCTGCAACATCTTCCAAGCAATCAACACAGCAACCAGCACAAATGGCACCCAAATCAAACCAGCATTCTGATACCAAACGTCCTTACTAATTCCTTTGGCTTTATCAACAAAATGCTGAGGGGCTCCTAACGTCGCGCCAAACATTGCTGAACCAACAAGAATGGGAGTAAAGAATTGGATAACACTTACGCCAAAGTTTCCGATTCCTGCCTGGACGCCAAGCGCTAAACCTTGTTTAGATTTTGGAAAGAAATACGAAGTGCTCGGCATGAAGCCGGAGAATATTCCGCCACCAATGCCAGAGAGAAATGCCAGCAGCATTAATGCGAAGTAGGGAGTTGCCGGAGAGCGAACGGCAAAGGACCATCCAATAAGCGGCAAGAGTAAGAGCGCTGTTGAAAAAGTAACTAGTTTGCGGGTACCCAAGATGGGAGGCAAGAACATCCAGATGAGGCGAAGCCCGCCACCTGCCAAGCCAGGCATAGCGGCCAGCCAGTAAAGCTCCTTCTTGCTGAGGTCGAATCCGAGGTTATTGAGCTTGGGCGCTAATGCTGAAACTAAAAACCAACTCATGAATCCAAGAGTCAATGCATATGTAGTAATCCATAGAGTTTTCCAAGAGATCCTCGAGTCCCACTGCCCGTCAACATTCGGATCCCATTCCTTAATCCATTCGGACGAGTTCTTTTGATTTCGTTGATCTGTTGAGGACATTTTAGGCTCCATTCGTTTGTACTGGGTGGTAATCAATTCGATGCTCTAAATCAGGTGATGCTTGATGGAGCATTTTGACAATGACGTAATGCATCCACAGTGTTGCTACAAGAGTGAGCAGAAAGAGCACGATAAAGGTCGACTGCGGCAATCCGGTTAGACCGCGCATAGAGACAAAGAACGGTGGGAGTAAGAATCCGCCAAGTGCCCCGAGAGTTCCTACTAAGCCACCGACAGCCCCTACGTCGTGAGGGAAATACTCTGGTATGTGCTTGAAGACAGCAGCTTTTCCTATTCCCATCGAGCATCCCACTACAAAGAGAATTATGGTGAAAGGAAACACACCAAGGTGGTAGGGCAGCACCGACTTTGCCCCCTCTGGAGTGTTGAGCACTATGTATCCAAATGGTGCCGCCAAGAGGGCGAGCGATACGAGCATCGAAATAAAAGTTGCGTACATGAGCCGTCGGGCTCCGATTTTGTCGGAGAGATAGCCACCCAGTGGACGTAGTAGTGACGCCGGGAAGATGAAGAGAGCGGTGAGCAGCGCTGCATCATGGAGGTTTAACCCGTATACCGATACATAATATTTGGGCATCCATGAGGCGAGCGCCACATATGCGCCAAAGACAATGACGTAGTAGAAGCTAAAGCGCCACACTTGCATGTACTTCAAAGGTGCAAACATTTCTCGGAGTGGGCGAGAAGGTTGAATATTGATTGAATCTGCCGGTGTGAGAAATATGATGGCAACAGCGGTAAGGACTAGAAGCACTGCATAGAGGGCGGGAACAAAACGCCAACCACCAGGGATTATTCCTCCAATATAAGAGGTGCCAATCGTTGCCGAAATGACTGCAGGGCCAATGAATTTAGTTGCAGAGGCACCCACATTTCCAGCACCAAATACACCGAGTGCAAATCCTTGACGCTCTCTCGGAAACCAATGCGAATTCCATGCAATGCCGACGCTAAAGAGATTTCCAGCGAACCCAACAAAGAAGGCGAGAGTGAGTAACCAGTGATAATTGAGAGTCATGTGGGCTAATAGATATGAAGGAATCGCAGTCAGAAGCAACATAACTACCGTGACACGCTTTCCGCCAATTCGATCAGCGAGCACGCCAAGTAGAAGTCGCCAGATAGCCCCATTGAGAATGGCAACAGAGGAGAGCCACGCTAATTGAGAATCTGTAAGGCCAAATTCCTTCTGTATCGGAATGCCTAGAACACCAAACATGAGCCAGACTGCGAACATCAATGTAAAAGCAAATGTCGAGAGAGTGAGAACTCGACCAGCCCCGCGTGCCATGATTCCTCCACTTCGTCTTGGTGAAATCAGTTTCTCAAGGCTCGTTCTGCGTCCAATAGGGTCTTAAGTCCCGTCTTCCCTTCGCAGCTTAAGTAGGGTCTTTAGACCCTTATTTCAGTGAGTACCTCCCCTAGATAATGAATTCATGATGAGAGCAAAAGTTTCCACCTTTGATTTCGAAGACTCACTTGTAAATTTAGGTAGGTTCTTCACCAAAGGTGAAACTTCCTCCGATCTTCGATCGATTACCAAGAGCGGAGGTCGTGAGGGCGATGTCTTCTACCGTGATAGATGGAGCCACGACAAGGTTGTTCGTTCCACACATGGAGTTAATTGCACCGGCTCATGCTCATGGAAGGTCTATGTAAAAGACGGCATCATCACCTGGGAGACACAGCAAACAGATTATCCATCTGTAGGTCCGGACTCCCCCGAGTATGAACCCCGAGGTTGTCCTCGAGGAGCAGCATTCTCTTGGTATACCTATTCACCTACCCGCATCAGATTCCCCTACATTCGTGGTGTTCTTCTCGAGCTCTATCGAGAGGCTAAGCACCGCCTACACGACCCAGTACTTGCTTGGGCTGATGTGGTCGACAACCCTGTTTCGCGTCAGACTTATCATCGCGCCCGGGGTAAAGGTGGCTTAGTGAGGGCTAGCTGGGGCGAGGTAGCCGAAATTATCTCTGCCGCTCATGTGCACACCATTAAGAAATATGGACCCGATCGAGTCTTTGGCTTCTCTCCCATCCCCGCGATGTCAATGGCATCCCACGCTGCTGGCGCTCGATTCATTTCTCTCCTTGGCGGAGCGATGCTCTCCTTCTACGACTGGTATGCCGATCTCCCGGTTGCCTCTCCCCAAGTATTTGGCGATCAAACTGACGTACCTGAATCGGCCGATTGGTTTAACGCCTCTTATTTGATCATGTGGGGCTCTAATGTGCCTGTCACGCGTACCCCCGACGCGCACTTTATGACTGAAGCGCGTTATCGGGGACAGAAGGTGGTGGCCATCAGTCCTGACTATGCAGACAATACGAAGTTTGCAGACGAATGGGTCGCTCCGCATCCAGGAACCGATGGCGCCCTCGGCATGGCAATGGGTCACGTTATTCTGAAAGAATTCTTCATTGAGAAAGAAACACCTAGGTTTACCGACTATGTCAAGAAATATACAGATCTTCCATATCTCGTTTCGTTACGTGAAAAAGATGGTGCATGGATTCCAGATAAGTTCTTGGTAGCTTCGGACTTGGGCGATTCCTCTGAAGGTGCCAAATTCAAGACGGTCGTTCTCAATTCAGCTACCGGAGAAACGTATACGCCCAATGGGTCGCTCGGACATCGATATAACGACGAATCAATGGGTAAGTGGAATCTTGATCTCGAGGGCGTGGACCCGACACTTACTTTGATTAATTCAGCGAACTCCACGGCATTAAAAGTTGCTATGCCTCGTTTCGATATGGGTCAAGAAGATTCTGAGGGTGGCGGCGTGCTACACCGCGGAGTTCCAACGATTCGCATCGCTGACCGATACGTAACCACAGTCTTTGACCTCATGTTGGCGCAATATGGAGTAGGTCGCGAAGGGCTTCCAGGAGAGTGGCCCGCAGATTACACGGATCCTCTTCCCTACACACCAGCTTGGCAAGAAACAATTACTAACGTTCCAGCGCAGCAAGTCATTCGAATCGCTCGCGAATTTGCACAAAATGCAGATGATTCTGAAGGCCGTTCGATGATCTTGCTCGGCGCAGGCACCAATCATTGGTTTCACTCCGACACCATGTATCGCACGTTTCTCGCACTTGTCACACTCACCGGCTGCCAAGGCGTCAATGGTGGCGGTTGGGCGCACTATGTCGGTCAAGAGAAGTGCCGTCCGGTAACGGGTTGGGCTCAACTGGCCTTTGGGGCTGATTGGTCTCGTCCAGCTCGCCAGATGATCGGCACTGCCTTTTGGTATGTATCTACTGATCAATGGCGTTATGACGCACTTAAATCAGAACTTTTGGCGACACCTCTCGGTGAGGAGCGTTTCGCCGGTATGACCGGTGTTGACATTCTCGCAAAATCCGCGCGGATGGGTTGGATGCCCTCATACCCTTCACTCAATCGGAATTCACTCGACTTAGTAGATGAAGCACGCAAAATAGATGTCGATCCAGCACAGCATGTGGTCAACGAATTGAAGAATGGCAATCTCAAGTTTGCTATCGAAGACCCCGACGCAGAGGAGAACTGGCCACGAGTCTTAACTGTGTGGCGGGCAAATATTCTTGGCTCATCTAGCAAGGGGAATGAGTACTTCCTCAAGCATTTACTTGGCACCGATAACTCCGTGCGCGCTGAGGAAAATGACGAAGGAAACCGTCCTCGCGATGTGAAGTGGCACGAGGATGCACCAGAGGGCAAACTGGATTTACTTGTTTCCATCGACTTTAGAATGACGAGCACAGGTCTCTTTGGCGATATTTTACTTCCAGCCGCTACTTGGTATGAAAAACATGATCTTTCTAGTACAGATATGCATCCATTCGTGCATGCATTCACACCAGCTATCAAACCTCCATGGGAAACTAAGACCGACTACGACATTTTTCAAATGCTCGGACGAGAAGTTGCTCAACTTTCACATGGCCATTTAGACGAACGTGAAGATCTAGTAGTCGTTCCTCTTATCCACGACACTCCTGATGCGATGGCTAACCCAAGTGGAATCGTGGCTGATTGGAAAGAGGGCCAAATTGAGCCAATTCCAGGGGTGACAATGCCCAAACTCATCGTCGTGAAGCGCGACTATCGCCAAATCGGCGAAAAGATGGGCGCTTTAGGCCCACTTGTTGATCAACTCGGCACCAACACCAAAGGTGTGCCTGTATCCGTTCTTCCAGAAATTGAAATACTCCGCCACTCAAACGGTGTTATCTCCCATGGTGTCGCTGCTGGACGTCCATCGCTTGCTCGTGACGTAGACGCCTGCGAAACGATTCTCGCTCTCTCTGGAACCACAAATGGCAGGGTGGCAGTCGCAGGGTTCCGAGCGTTAGAGCGCCGCACGGGACAGAAGCTCACGGATCTCGCACTTGATAACGAAGGAAAGAGAATTACTTTCGCAGATACCCAGGCAAGACCAGTGCCGGTTATCACTAGCCCCGAGTGGTCTGGTTCAGAACACGGTGGTCGGCGATACACCGCCTTTGCGATCAATGTAGAGCGACTCAAGCCATGGCACACACTCACGGGTCGTCAACATTTCTTTATCGACCACGATTGGATGACCGAACTTGGTGAACAACTACCAATATTCCGCCCTCCACTAAATATGCATCGAATTTTCGGATCACAAGCAGAAGGTATGGAGAAGGAAGTGACGGTTCGGTATTTAACACCACATTCAAAGTGGTCGATTCACTCTGAATATCAAGACAACCTCTTCATGCTCTCGCTCTCGCGCGGCGGTCAAGAAATATGGATGAGCGTTGAGGATGCCGAAGCTATAGGTGTCGTTGATAACGAGTGGATCGAGGCATACAACCGAAATGGAGTGGTTGTAGCTCGTGCGTGCGTATCCCACCGTATGCCTAAGGGAACAGTCTTCATGTATCACGCTAAGGACCGTGTGGTTGATGTTCCTTTAGCAGAAACCTCTGGAAAGCGCGGCGGAATTCACAACTCTCTTACTCGACTCATTCTCAAGCCAACACACCTCATTGGAGGATATGCGCAACTAACTTTTGCCTTCAACTACCTCGGTCCTACTGGGAACCAGCGTGATGAAGTCACCGTAATTCGCCGACGTTCACAAGATGTGGAGTACTAATGAAAGTTATGGCCCAAATGGGCATGGTAATGAATCTGGATAAATGCATCGGATGCCATACCTGCTCGGTGACTTGCAAACAAGCTTGGACTAATCGCACTGGTCTCGAATACGCGTGGTTTAACAATGTCGAAACGCGTCCCGGCCAAGGGTACCCACGCCGGTATGAAGATCAAGAGAAAGCCAAGGGTGGGTGGATACGGGATTCACGTGGTCGACTCAAACTTAAGGGAGGCAGCAAGGCTCGTCGTCTTCTTTCCATCTTCTCGAATCCAAAGATGCTCAATATTAAGGATTACTACGAGCCATGGACCTACGAGTACGACAATTTGATCACCGCTCCCCTCGGACAACAAACGCCTGTAGCGCGTCCGAAGTCTCTGCTGACAGGCAAGCCAATGAAGATCGAATGGTCGGCAAACTGGGATGATGATCTGGGCGGTGGACCTGCCAATATTGAGAAGGATCCCATCCTTCAAAAACTTGCTGAAGATGTCACCACAAAGGTGAAACTGGCATTTGAACAAACGTTCATGTTCTACCTTCCGCGAATCTGCGAGCACTGCCTTAACCCCGCATGCGTGGCTGCCTGCCCATCAGGAGCAATGTACAAGCGAGAAGAAGACGGCATCGTGCTCGTCGATCAGCAGCAGTGCCGAGGTTGGCGGATGTGCGTCTCCGCATGCCCATACAAGAAGATTTACTTTAATCACAAAACTGGCAAGGCCGAGAAATGTACGCTCTGCTACCCAAGATTAGAGCTCGGGCTTCCTACGGTCTGTTCCGAGACTTGCGTAGGACGGCTGCGCTACTTAGGCCTCTTTCTCTACGATGCTGACAAGGTTGCCGAAGCCGCCGCTGTAGAAAATGAGAAAGACCTTTACCAAGCGCAATTAGATTTACTACTCGACCCAAATGACGAAGCTGTCTTGAAAGCTGCACGTGATTCGGGAATTCCAGAAGATTGGCTGATCGCAGCGCAGAACTCCCCCGTGTATAAACTCGCAAAAGTTTATAAGATCGCGCTACCACTTCATCCGGAGTATCGAACAATGCCGATGGTTTGGTACGTACCTCCGCTCTCACCCATTGTCGATGTGCTTACCGAGACTGGGCATGACGGCGAGGAAGCAGGAAATCTCTTCGGAGCCATCAACGCACTTCGAATTCCATTGGCCTACCTTGCCGAGCTCTTCTCAGCAGGAGATATTGAGGTAGTTGAAAACACCTTGCGCAAATTATCTGCAATGCGCTCCTACATGCGAGATATCAACTTAGGCCGAGAGCCACGGCCCGAGATTCCTGAGGCCGTTGGCATGGATCAAGAGTCAATTTATGAAATGTATCGACTCCTAGCCATCGCTAAATATGAGGATCGGTATGTCATACCTGCAGCTCACGCGGAACAAGCCAAGGATCTTGAGAACATGGGGTGCTCACTTGACGGCGTTGATCTTGGAGTCAACTCAAACGGACCCTTTGGTCAAGCCTCAGGAAATCCCGTACCAGTAACGATCGAGAATTTCCACATATTGAAAGATAGGCAGACACAATGAGCAAAGAAAAAGCTCGGGCAGTCTGCGCCTTTGCGCTTGTCTATCCAGAAGAGAACTTCTTCGTCAAAGCTAATTCGCTCCAAGCCTTGTCGGATGGAATTGCTGTAGATCTGCGTGCTCCACTACTTGCATTCTTTGACGAAGTGAGTGAACTAACCCTCCACGAGCTGCAAAAGCATTATGTGGAGACTTTCGATATGCGAAGAAAGTGTTCACTATTTCTCACCTCTTGGACACACGGTGATACCCGCAATAGAGGGATGGCCTTGCTCTATTTCAAACAGCTCTATCAGCGTTGTGGATTGACTCTCTCTGACGAAGAGTTGCCCGATCACTTGGCTGTGGTACTTGAGTTCGCCGCTCTTCAAGATCCAGTTGAAGGCGAACTTCTTCTTGCCGAACATCATGCTGCTCTTACGCTCATTCTGGATGCTCTCACCAAAGCAAATTCTCCCTATCGTCATATTCTCGAATGCGTGACAGTCACGCTTCCGACGATTACTGCGGAGATCGAGGAACGCGCAAAGGCCTTGGCTCTCTCCGGTCCCCCGAAAGAATTTGTTGGCCTCAGTGGCGCCGTCTCTATAGCGCTCGAACCTTTTTCATCACGCAAAACATTTGAGGGAGCAAATCGGTGAGCTCCCCAAATATCTTGCTTTGGAACGTATTGCCGTACATGGCTTTTGCCTCTTTCGTGTTGGGGCTGGTGTGGCGCTTCAAATATGACAAATTTAACTGGACAACACGATCGTCACAAATTTACGAAGGTAAGTTGCTTCGTATTGCAGGCCCACTCTTTCACTTAGGACTCTTCGCGGTGATTGGTGGACATGTAGTGGGCCTTCTCATCCCCCAAACATTCACCGATAGGTTAGGACTCAGCCATGAGGCTTACCATCTTGGCGCAATCACCATGGGTGGTGGGGCTGGCGTAGCCACCTTGCTTGGAATCTCACTTCTTATCTATCGACGTCGGACATCGGCCATGGTCTTTGCCGCGACCACTCGAAATGATAAGACGATGTATATTTTTCTTGTCTCCACATTGTTGGCTGGCTCTAGTGCAACACTTTCGAGTGCGGGCATCATTGGCGAAGAACATAACTATCGTGAAACAGTTGGTCCATGGGTGCGCTCAATTCTCACCTTGAACCCCAATGTTGAATCCATGATGGCTAGCCCACTGGCATTTCGAATCCACGCCGTAGTAGCAATGTTGCTTTTCATAATTTGGCCCTTCACGCGTTTAGTCCACTCTCTCAGCGCGCCCGTGGGCTACCTCTTTAGACCATCAATCGTCTATCGCTCTCGTGACAATCAATCCACTTCGGGAAGTAGGCAGGCACGACCAGGGTGGGAGAAGGTCAAGTATTAGTCTTCCGTGTCGAATCTATAAACATTTTGGACGCGCGAAGGAGCGTCATCTCGTCAAAGTGCTTAGCCACAAACATCGCTCCAACTGGTAAACCATCTACCATTCCGGCAGGTACGGAAATCGAGGGATGACCAGTGACGTCGGTAACACAGCAATTTTGATAGAAAGAAAAAGTTTCACGTCCAATATTCTTCGAATCTCCAGACATCTCCAATGCAATGCCCGCAGGTGCCGTTGTAGGGCAGAGTAAGACGTCATAATTTTCAAAAACTTTGTTATACGCGTCAGAGATTTGCTTCCGCAGGATATTTGCCAGGCGATAGAAATCTCCGTGCGTCTCCTTGAAGAAGATATTCCCCATAATTGCGATTAATTTCGTAAGCGGAGATGCGGCACTTCCATTACTCGAAAGACCGCGGACGATTTCGCTCTCTACATTTCCCGTTGCGCTATATCCCTGCCCAAAGAGCGTCGATTTCAATGAGGTCAGTGAGAGCGCACCGCCTTCTAGCAAGATAGGAAGGTAAACATGTTCAGCGAACCGATGCTCTGGAATCGAAATGAGATCAACGGTTGCGCCTAAGGAAATCAATTTCTGCGCCTGCATCATGACGAGTTCGGCAGATGCAGATGAACCAGGAAATTCTGCCTCTCCCTCGCGCGTCAGTTCAAAGCCTTCACTAATCAATGCAACTCTCAAGTGAGCGAGAGGCGTGAGCTGGGTTTCACTGAGTACCTTCTTTAGCCCTTGAATCTCGTTTACGAATGGACGCTGGCGGGGATCACTCTCCTGGAATGTCACCAACGCTTGCAGAGATTGGTGAATG
>Ga0194060_10000844_pt1 | contig 22321 bp, 23 predicted proteins | sample SepL225m_MetaG_FD_163427 | JGI IMG/M metagenome (GOLD analysis project Ga0194060, IMG submission 163427) | Anoxic zone freshwater microbial communities from boreal shield lake in IISD Experimental Lakes Area, Ontario, Canada - Sep2016-L222-5m | ecosystem: Environmental > Aquatic > Freshwater >... | reverse complement strand
GCGTTGGATATTTGGATTCCAGCGACGACGGGTCTTGCGCATTGAGTGGGAGACCTTGTTGCCGAAGCTAGGACCCTTGCCGCAGATATCGCAGTTTGAGGACACGGTATTTCTCCCTTGAATCAAGTTAAATTACGGGTTTCGTAATAAGTCGCAAAGATTACCCCGTCTTCGCAGGGATTGGCTAATCCGCACGAGAAGATATGCCCATGGCCAGCACTTCAGATCGACTCAAGTCGGTAATCGGAGACCGGACCGCCGACGCCCTCACCAAGATTTTCGGGATGGTAACGGTTGAAGACCTGCTTCGCCATTACCCGAGACGGTACGTAGTTCGTGGCGAATTCTCCGATATTTCAGGGTTGCTTGAGGGCGATGAAGTGACTGTTCTTGCCGAAATCGCGGCCGTAAAAACTAGACGAGCCAATGGTCGCAATATTTTAGAAGTAAATGTGACTGATGGCAGCGCAGTAATGTCACTGACATTCTTCAATCAACCTTGGCGAGAGAAAGAGTTAAAGATTGGCAAGACTGGAATGTTTGCTGGGAAAGTTGGCTCATTTAATGGGAAGCGTCAACTTTCGCACCCAGATTATCAATTGATTCCTGATGGGGATGATGTGGATTCTGCGCTCGCAGCTTTTGCTGGAAAGTATTTACCCGTTTATCCGGCGGGCGGAAAGATGCCATCCTGGAAAATTTCCCAGTGCGTTGAATTAGTTTTGGATTCTCTCGATGAAGTTGCGGATTATCTTCCAGAGAGCGTAATTAAAGAATTCGGATATCCAACGCTGAAGCAAGCCTTTATCTCGATACATAAGCCAGAATCAATCGAGGCAGCAGACTTGGCAAGGTTGCGTTTAACATTTGATGAAGCGATCCTTTTACAATTATTACTTGCTGGTCGACGGGCCGAACTTAAAGAACTCGATGCGACGCCAAGAAATATTTCAACAGATGGCTTGGTAAGTGTTTTCGAATCAGAATTGCCATTTAAATACACCGATGGCCAAATTGAAGTTAACAGCGAGATTGCAGAAGATATGAAGAAGCCGCATCCGATGCATCGCCTACTTCAAGGTGAGGTTGGTTCTGGTAAGACTGTGGTTGCGCTGCGAGCGATGCTCTCGGTAATTGAGTCTGGTGGTCAGGCTGCTCTTCTCGCGCCGACTGAAGTATTGGCAACACAGCATTTCAAAACGATTACAAAGTTACTTGGCGACTTGGGTCAAGCAGGAACCCTGCAAGGAAGCGGCGCAGGAACCCAAATTGCAATCTTGACTGGTTCTATGAGCGCGGCGCAAAAGCGTGAAGCGCTGGGACAAATTTGCAATGGCGAAGCTGGAATAGTTATTGGCACACATGCACTTATAAGTGAGGGCGTTGAATTTAACGACTTGGCTCTCGTAGTAGTTGATGAACAACATCGCTTTGGTGTCGAACAGCGAGATGCCCTGCGCATGAAAGCAACTAAGCCGCCGCATCTTCTCGTAATGACTGCAACGCCAATTCCACGAACTGTAGCAATGACAATATTTGGTGATCTAGATGTTTCAACTCTTCGCCAACTACCAAGTGGAAGAATCCCAATTCAAACTCATGTCATTCCAGTGTTAGAAAAACCGCGGTACTTAGATCGCGCTTGGGAGCGAGTCAAAGAAGAAGTTGCCAAGGGGTACCAGGCTTATATTGTTGCGCCTCGAATTTCTGATAGCGAAAGCGATGAGACAAAGGTAAAGATCACTAAAGCCGATATTGCGATGGCTAAATTAATGGGAGATGAGATCACTAGCGAAGAGCTTGATGGTGGCGAAAAAATGGCTAGCGTTGAAGAGCTCGCACCCAAGTTAGCAACTGGAGCGCTGAAAGGGTTGAAAGTTGCCCCTCTGCATGGCCGTCAGAGTTCAGAGTTGAAAGATGAAACTATGAGCGCCTTTGCTAGTGGTGAAATCGATGTATTGGTTGCAACAACTGTCATTGAAGTAGGTGTGGATGTACCTAACGCATCAATGATGGTAATCATGGATGCCGATCGATTCGGCGTTTCGCAGCTTCACCAACTTCGCGGTCGAGTTGGTCGAGGTGGAACTCCGGGTTTATGTTTATTAGTTTCTGGTGCCGCTGAAGATTCCCCAGCCATGGCGCGTTTGACTGCAGTTGCCGGCACGCTAGATGGCTTTGAATTATCAAGAATTGATTTAGATCAACGTCGTGAAGGAGATGTATTGGGCCGCGCCCAGTCCGGAACAAAATCTCATCTGCGGCTATTGCGAGTTTTGCGTGATGAAGCGCTCATCGAAGATGCCAGACGAGTAGCAACTAATTTGATTTCAATTGATCCCAAGTTGGAAAAATACCCAGCGCTTGCTACTCAAGTTAATATTTTGAAGGAAGAGGAGCGTTCAGCTTTCTTAGATAAGGGCTAGCGCGTTACCGTTGCCTAATGAGAATAATTGCGGGAAGCAGCAAAGGAAAGACCCTGCTATCACCAACCGGGAAAACTAGACCTACCTCTGATCGCGCTAGAGAGGGCCTCTTCTCATCACTTGATTCCGAATTTGGATCCATGAGTGATTTAAATTTTCTAGACCTTTTCTCTGGCTCTGGAGCAGTTGGAGTTGAAGCGCTTTCCCGCGGCGCAGCAAACGTTTACTCAATTGAAGATCATGCGCCAATAGCAGGAGTTGCTGCGAAGAATTTTGCTCTAGTAACTAATTCAATTGGAAAATTTACAGTAATTACATCTACAGCGGAAAGATTTGTAGCTACGCCCCATCAACTCTCGTTTGACATAATATTTATGGATCCACCTTATGAGGTTGAAAATAGCGTTATTGAAAAGATATTGAGTGACGTAAATTCAAATAATTTACTTAAGCGAAATGGAATTATCGCAATCGAGCGCGAGACCAAGAAGGCGCAATTTGCTTGGCCGCAACCATTTATTGAAGAGAAAGTCCGTTCATATGGGCAGGGAAGTATCTTCTATGGTGGTTATTCTGCTAGCGTTTTGCCGTGAAACGAGTCGTATGCCCCGGAACTTTTGATCCGATTACTTTTGGGCACCTAGATATTATCGAACGGGCTAGCTCGATTTTCGAAGAGGTAACTATTGCTGTAATGGTTAATCAGACAAAGAAAACCCTTTTCACGGTTGAAGAGCGGATGGAGATGACTCGGGAAGTTACCTCGAAATTTCCAAATGTAAAGGTGGATTCCTGGTCTGGCCTACTTGTTGACTATTGCAAGAAGAACGATATTTCAATAATTGTTAAGGGTCTGCGAGCTGTTACTGACTTTGACTATGAGCTGCAAATGTCACAGGTCAATCTCCAACTTCAAGGAGTAGAAACGCTATTTCTATCGACTGCGCCAGCCCACTCATTCCTATCTTCTTCACTCGTAAAAGAGATAGCTAGTTACGATGGCGATGTTTCAAGTTACATTCCTGCAGTACTTTTGGAGCGATTGAAAAATCGCTTGGCTGGAAAATAGAGGAGAGAATAATGGAAGTTATTGAGCGTATTGAAACCGCAATCTCAATGGTCGAAGAGGCACGTGGAGTTCCACTTTCAGCTAGCTGCGTCCTTCACCGCGGTGAAATTCTTGAACTTCTAGATAGTGCAAGAGCAGCTTTCCCATCGGATTTAGCACACGCCCAACAGTTATTGCGCGATCATGAAGCAGTAATTGAAGAAGCGCGCGCACAGGCAGATCAGATTATTGTGCATGCTCGAGAAGAAGTTGAAGCAATGATTTCACAAACTGAAATTGTTACTGCCGCAAAGAATGAAGCTCGTAGAGTTTTAGATGAAGTTGCTGAGCAAGCGCTCGAACAGCAGAATCAAATCGATGCTTATGTTGATTCAAGGCTTGCAACTCTTGAAGTAATCCTTCATAAAACAATGGATGTTGTTAATCGTGGTCGAGACCAACTCGCAGGCATTGATGCGAAATCTGCACTCTCAGAATTGGGCGATAAGTAAGACATAGATGAGTAAAAACCCCTTCCTCTTCAATACTCATGATTTGCCCCGGCGCCCCGGTGAAATGCGAGAGTATGAATTAACAATCGACTCACATGAAGTACTTGGCTTTGAAGTGCTCTCTATAGCTGCCGACGAACCAATTGATATTGACCTTCGCATTGAATCGGTAGCCGAAGGAATTCTTGCTACTGCAAATGTTCAGACCCAAGCCAGTGGTGAGTGTGGCCGTTGTCTAGATGCGGTTTATTACGATGTCGATGAAAATTTTCAGGAACTTTATGAATATGTGGAAGATCCAAGACAGGCGAGAAAGCGAAATAAGCCTGGCAAGAAACGGCCACAGAAAGTGGATGAAGAAGATTTAGATGAAGATTTAGTACGTCAGATGGATGGCGAACTGATCGATTTAGATGGCCCAATACGCGATGCAATAATTTTAAATCTTCCGATCAATCCGCTCTGTTCGCCAGATTGCCCTGGACTATGCCCAGACTGCGGAATCAAATGGATAGAACTGCCCGAGGACCATGCGCATGCCCCGGTAGATATTCGCTGGGCAGGATTAGAAAATTGGGGCGGAGCCCAGCCTCCAACGGCCGGGTAATCCCCGTTTTTGAATATCAGCAGGTTTGAGGGATACTTACGCCCTCAGCAATTCATCTACAAGTAATGAATTTATTAGTAAAAAGGGGTGCCTAAAGTGCCAGTACCAAAGCGAAAGATGTCTCGCTCACGCACTCGTCATCGTCGTAGCTCATGGAAGACAACACCTGCGGCTATTGCAAATTGCGCCCAGTGCCAACAACCAAAGTTGCAACATACAGCTTGCCCAACTTGCGGAACTTATAACTCACGCCAGGTAGTAGAGGTTTAATCTGTACGATCGTTTGATTGCTGCACTTGGGACTTCGGTTTCAAGTGATTTGCTTGAACTTGCCTTTACTCACGGTTCTTATTCCCGTGAATTTAACGGCGTACCAACAAACGAACGGTTAGAACATCTTGGGGACAGCGTTCTTCAATTAATCATTACTAGCGAACTCTACAAAACTTTTCCAGATGTTGATGAATCCAGACTCTCTCCTATGAGAGCAGGATTAGTAAATAATTCAGCCTTAGTTCCTATCGCTAAAGAGCTTGAACTTGGCCAGTATTTAAGAATTGGCAGAGGCGAAGAAATAACCGGCGGACGAAATAAAAACTCAATGCTTGCTGATGCTTTCGAAGCTTTGGTCGGTGCAATTTATTTAGATAAGGGTTTTGAAGTAACAGAAGAGATAGTTCTGAGATGGTTCAGGCCAACAATCTCATCTACTAATGCGTTAGATCTTGGAATGGACGCTAAAACCGCTCTTCAAGAACTCTGTGCAGCTCGCGGATATGGCTCCCCAGATTATGAGATCACAGTATCGGGGCCAGATCACGATAAGAGTTTTACTGCTGCAGTAGTAGTTGCAAAAGAGAAATTTGAAATCGGCGAAGGTAAGTCAAAGCGTGAAGCCGAGCAAGCGGCGGCAAAATTAGCCTTTGACAACTTAAATGCCCGAACTTCCTGAAGTTGAAACTGTAAGGCGTGGTTTAGCCGAGCACATTATTGGTCGAAAGTTCAAAGATATTGAAGTGCTACACGAACGAGCAACTTCCCCCAAATCAGTCACTGCGCTAACTTCGCTAAAGGGAGCTCGCGTCAAAGACGTTTTGCGGCGCGGTAAATTTCTCTGGTTTGAATTGGATCGACCTGAATTACTTGTAGGGCATCTAGGAATGAGTGGGCAGTTCTTAATCCAGCCCAAAAGCGCAGCAGCTGAGCGCCATTTAAGGGTTCGTATCAACCTTGGAAAGCACGAGTTACGTTTTATTGATCAGCGAACTTTTGGCTGGCTCAGTGTTGAAGTGGCTAGTGATGGAATTCCTACATCCGCACAACACATTGCACCAGATCCCTTTGATAGTAAATTTGATTTAGAAGAGACAGTTGCCAGGTTTGCAAAAAAGAGAACCGAAATCAAAAGAGCACTTTTGGATCAAGAAGTTATGAGTGGCGTCGGAAATATTTATGCCGATGAAGCGCTGTGGCGGAGCAAAATTCATCCAGAGACTAGAACTGAAAATATGCGGAGTGCCAGAATTAAAGATCTAATTTCCAGCGCAACAGAAGTTATGTCCGAAGCACTCGCAGTAGGCGGAACTTCTTTCGATGCGCTCTACATAAATGTGAATGGTGAAAGTGGCTATTTCGAACGGTCGCTAGCGGTGTATGGCCAGGAGGGTGAGGGCTGTCCACGTTGTGGCCGACAAATCCGAAGAATCACCTTTGCCAATAGATCTTCACATTTTTGTCCAAAATGTCAGCCCACGCCGCGTGCTAGCCGAAATCGGTAACCCATTTTCCGATAGGTTGCGCCTGTGTATTTGAAGAGCATGACCCTAAAAGGATTCAAGTCCTTTGCCTCCTCTACCTCGCTCAATTTCGAGCCCGGTATCACCTGCGTGGTCGGTCCAAATGGCTCTGGTAAATCAAATGTGGTCGACGCCCTCTCCTGGGTAATGGGAGAGCAGGGCGCTAAATCTTTACGTGGCGGAAAGATGGAGGATGTAATTTTCGCTGGTACTTCAGGTCGTGCCCCACTTGGCCGTGCGGAAGTTTCAGTAACAATCGATAACACCGATGGCGTCTTACCAATCGAATTTACCGAAGTAACGATCTCCAGAATTCTCTTTAGGAATGGCGCAAGTGAATATCAATTAAATGGTGAAACTACTAGATTATTAGATATTCAAGAGTTGCTAAGCGATTCTGGAATCGGTCGCGAAATGCATGTGATCGTCGGTCAAGGTCAACTCGATGCAATCTTGCTTGCCAATCCCGAAGAGCGTCGAGCATTTATTGAAGAGGCAGCTGGTGTTTTGAAGCACCGCAAGCGCAAAGAGAAAGCACTGCGCAAGTTAGATTCGATGACTGCGAATTTAGCTCGTATCCAAGATTTAACAGTAGAACTAAGGCGCCAATTAAAACCGCTAGGCAAGCAGGCGGAAGTAGCGCGCAAAGCTTCAACAATTCAATCTGATGTTCGTGACTCAAGGTTGCGCATCCTTGCCGATGATTTACTTCAATTACGGTCAACGGTTGATGCTGAAGTTGCAGATGAATCTGCACTTCGCGCCCGCAAGGATGAAGTTGAGGCGGCGCTAAACAAAGCACGTGCTCGAGAAGAAGATATTGATGCAACTGCGTTAGTTGAGAATCCACTTTTAGTGAAGGCGCAAGAAAATTACTATCAATTAACAGCCCAGCGTGAAAAATTCCGTGGAATCCAAAATCTCGCCTCCGAACGAGCCCGCTTCTTATCTGAAGAAGCAGATGAAGCACGTGCGAGTGGCCGCGATCCAGAGAGCATGGACCTCGAAGCCGTCGGACTTCGTGGCGAAGAACGCACATTGCGAAGTGAAGTTACCCAAGCAACATCCGAGCTAGCGATGCTTTCAAATGAACTTAAAACGCTAGAAGCAAATTTAGCTACTGAAGAAAATAGCGTCTCCGCAGCGCTTCGTGCGATTGCAGATCAACGCGAAGGAACTGCAAGACAAGAGGGCCATATAAATGGACTCAAATCTCGCATCGATGCTACGAATGCCGAAATTTCACGTCTAACAAAGAGCAAAGATGAAACTTCACGTCGCCTACAGAGTTTTCAAGAAGAATTTGCCTTACTCGAAACACAAATTGCATCAGTGGATGCGAATGAGCCAGGTTTAGATTCAGAGTTTGAGGCTGCCAAGTCAGGACTGGCGGCCGCGCAAAATGAATTAGATTCACTAGTAGCCAAGGAGAGCGAAGCACAGCGAACTCGCTCCGGTTTAGATGGACGATTGCGTGCACTTCAAGAGAGTTTGGTTCATAGAGATGGTTCTGGTGTTGTACTTTCTAGTGCAACTAGAACCCGAGGTCGGCTATCTTCATTAATAAAGGTTTCTGCTGGTTGGGAAGTTGCAGTTGCTGCAGCTCTCGGACCACTAGCTGATTCTGTTGTTGTTTCAGATATCTCCTCTGCGGTTTCTGCCCTCACTATGTTGAAGCGTGAAGGCGCCGGACAGTCCGAGCTACTTGTCATCGATGGCGACAATGGATTTACTGCATCGAATCGCACTGTTCCTAGCGGTTTTACCTCATTAGCAACTTTGGTTTCATCCAACGAAATATCTAGTGCGATAGCCTCATTGCTGTCAGGCTTTGTGGCGGTGGAAGATTTGGCGGAAGCCGAGAGCGCGCTACGAGCAGATCCTTCAGTTATTGCAATTACCCGCGATGGCGATGTTTTGAGCCGAATCCGAGTCCGTGGTGGTTCTAATTCCCAGAGTTCAGCCATTGAAATATCTGCGTTGATCGAAAAGACAGAGAGTCAGCTTCAAGATGTAACAAATACTTGCGACCGAATTAAGTTTGAAGTTGTACGCGCGACAGAAACTCTCTCTTCACGTAAGAATATCTTTGATCTAGCTTTAGCAAAGTTAAATGAATCAGATGCAAAAATCTCCGGCCTCGCCGAGCAGATGGCAGTAGCAGGTCAGAATGTAAAGAACGCAATTGGGGAAGTCGAGCGCGTATCTGCATCGTTAGCTGAAGCAAATACCCAGAGGGAATCCGATGAAGCAGATTTAAGCGCTGCAATTACCCAATTTGAATCTCACCAAGCTCCATCTGACCCAGATCTAACTCATCTAGAAGATTTACGTTCTAAAGTTTCTGCATCAAGATCTTCAGAAGTAGAAGCTCGGCTAAATCTACGAACTTTGGAGGAGCGTGTTACTGCGTTAGTCGCCCGAGCAAGCGCCCTAGAACTTGCTGCGCAGAACGAACGTGACTCAGCTACTCGCGCTGTGAGTCGACGTGAACAGAGAGGCTTGGCTGCTCTCACTGCACAAGGAGTTGCAGATGCAGCTTACGAAGCGCTAATTCAAATTGAATCATCAATCGCAAAAGCAGCTACCGAACGTGAGCGTCTTGAAATATCTCGCTCAGAACGTGAGAGTGAAATTCTTGCGTTGCGGGTAAGAAGTAGAGAGTTAACAACAGAACTAGACGCACTTACTTCTAGCGTGCACCGTGATGAAATTGCGCGGGCAGAACAGCGACTTCGCATTGAGGCCCTCGAGCAGAAGGCAGTAGAAGAACTCGGGGTAGATGTAAGTACTTTGGTTAGCGAATATGGACCAGAGAATGATGTGCCGACTTTTGTAGAAGATGAAGAGGGCAACTTTGTTCCAGGTGATTTGATTCCTTATCGACGCGATCAACAAGAGAAGCGGTTGGCACAGGCCGAGCGCTCACTTGCGCTACTTGGAAAGATTAATCCACTTGCACTTGAAGAATATTCTTCCCTTGAAGAGCGACTCCGTTATTTGGCAGAACAGCTCGAAGATTTAAAGAAAACCAAGCGCGATCTTCTCGATATCATTAAAGAAGTTGATGACAAAGTTCAACAAATTTTCAAAGAAGCATACGATGACACCGCTCGAGAATTTGAGATTATCTTTGCCCGACTATTTCCAGGTGGAGATGGTCGCTTAATTCTGACAAATCCAGAAGATATGACATCTGCTGGCGTCGATGTTGAAGCTAGACCCCCAGGAAAGCGCGTTAAGCGCCTATCGCTTCTATCTGGTGGCGAACGTTCACTTGTTGCTGTAGCTCTTCTGGTTGCAATCTTTAAGGCAAGACCAAGTCCGTTTTATGTAATGGATGAAGTCGAGGCTGCTCTCGATGACACGAACCTCGGTCGCCTACTTGGCGTTTTTGAAGAGCTTCGCGAAAAATCTCAACTAATTATCATCACTCACCAGAAGCGAACTATGGAAATTGCTGATGCTCTTTATGGCGTAACCATGCGTGGTGATGGTGTCTCTGAAGTTATCTCACAACGTATCCGGGAATCTGAAAGCGCAAACTAGTTTTAACTAGGTTGATAAGCTAAAAATGGCGCTCTTTAGCAAACTCTTTGCAAAAATTCGTGGTGGTGCTATTTCAAGTGGCGATTGGGCTGAGATTGAGGAAACTTTAATCGCATCTGATCTAGGGGCGAAGAACGCTGCAGAAATTATAAGTATCGCAAAGAAAGTTAAGGCTGAAGAATTAGATACCGCAGTTCTTAGCGCTTTGGAATCTTGGTTGAGCAACGATAATCGTGCTTTAGCCACAAATTTGAATAGACCAATAACGATTCTGATTGTTGGGGTAAATGGAACAGGAAAGACAACTTCAACTGCAAAATTGACTGCCTACCTAAAGCGCGAAAATAAGACAGTTCTGCTTGCCGCTGCCGATACCTTTCGAGCTGCCGCAGTTGAACAGCTGCAGACTTGGGGTAATCGCCTAGGAGTCGAAGTCGTTACTGGCCCAAGTAATGGAGATCCTGCTTCAGTTGCATTTGATGCAGCGAGCAAGGCAAAGGCTGATTCTTTTGATTATTTAATTATTGATACTGCTGGAAGGCTACATACTAAATCTGGCTTAATGGATGAACTTGGAAAAGTTCGTCGAGTGATTGAAAAAACTCTACCGATAGATGAAGTTCTATTAGTTGTGGACGCTACAACTGGCCAGAACGGCATTGTTCAAGCAAAAATATTCATGGAGAGCGTTGCAATAACTGGATTAATTTTGACGAAGATGGATGGATCGGCAAGAGGTGGAATTGCGCTAGCAATCGAGCGCGAGACTAAAACTCCTATTAAATTCATCGGAACCGGGGAGGGCGCCGGGGATCTTGAGGCATTTGATTCCACTCGGTATTTGAACGGGCTTTTCCAGTAAATCTGAGTCTATGTAACCAATTTGTAACACAACCGCTCAAGCATTCATCATTTTGTAATATGGCTGGGCGTCTGATGTAACCAAGAACCACCAATCTATGCACATCTCAACGGCGAGGGCTTTTTCGTGATTCTCATGAGAGTGGTTAAAAATGGATGTAGTTCTCAACTCAGGTGATACCGCTTGGATGCTAGCGAGCACAGCACTTGTGCTTCTTATGACTCCAGGTCTCGCATTCTTTTACGGTGGAATGGTTAGAAGTAAGAGTGTTCTAAATATGATGATGATGTCCATGGTTACTATCGGAATCGTAAGTATTCTGTGGGTTTTCTATGGTTATGAATTAGCTTTCGGTTACACATCTGATTCACCTTGGTATGGCGGATTTTCTTTATCTGGTCTCGGCTCTCAAGTAAATGATTTAACCAATAACGGTGCCACTTACCCAATCCCACTACTTGTATTTGCGGCATTCCAGTTGATGTTCGCAATAATTACTCCTGCACTTATCTCCGGTGCGATTGCCGATCGTACAAAATTCTCGGCATGGGCATTATTTGTTGCTATCTGGGTAACAGTTGTCTATTTCCCAGTTGCGCACTGGGTCTTCGCATTCGGGCATAAAGTTGGAGATAGCGTAACTGGCGTTGGATATCTTGCCGGTAAAGGGTTGGAAGATTTTGCTGGTGGAACTGCAGTCCACATTAATGCTGGTGCAGCAGGACTTGCACTTGCGATTCTTCTTGGAAAGCGCGTTGGTTGGCGCAAAGAAGCAATGCGTCCACATTCACTTCCATTGGTGATGCTTGGTTCAGGGCTACTTTGGTTTGGTTGGTTTGGGTTCAATGCTGGTTCAGCTTTAGCCGCCAATAACATCGCTGGCTTGGCGTTTATGAATACTCAAGTTGCTACCGCAGGAGCGCTAATCGGTTGGATTCTTGTAGAGAAAATTCGCAATGGTCATGCAACCTCACTTGGCGCTGCATCTGGTGCTGTTGCCGGGCTCGTAGCAATTACACCTGCATGCGCTTTCGTTGCACCTTGGGCAGCGGTAGTCATTGGGTTTATTGCTGGCATTCTCTGCTCACTTGCAGTGGGACTTAAATATAAGTTTGGCTTTGATGATTCGCTTGACGTAGTAGGCGTGCACTTAGTCGGCGGTATTTGGGGTTCACTCTCAATCGGATTCTTCGGTGCGAGTGCGGTAAATAGCGTTGGAATTAATGGCTTGCTATACGGAGGCGGAGCAGCCCTTCTTGGGAAGCAGGCGTTGGGTGTTGGCTTAGTAGCTCTATATTCATTCATTGCAACTCTTGTCATTGGATTTGCCATAGATAAAACTATTGGCTTCCGAGTCAAGAAAGATTCAGAAGTTGAAGGTATCGATCTAAATGAACATGCAGAATCTGCATATGAAATGTATAGCTCATCACGAGGAGGCTCTTCACTATGAAACTAATTACCGCAATCATCAAGCCATTTAAGTTGGAAGATGTAAAAGAAGCGCTTACCGCCTTCGGAGTAACAGGAATGACTGTGTCCGAAGCAAGTGGTTTTGGTCGTCAAGGTGGTCACACTGAGGTCTATCGCGGCGCGGAATACACAGTTGATCTGATTCCTAAGATTCGGCTAGAAGTCTTAGTTGATGGCAATGAGGCGGATAAGGTCATTGATGTAATCGTGAAGGCAGCTTCAACTGGCGCGATTGGTGATGGAAAAGTTTGGTCTTCACCAGTAGATAACATCGTGCGAGTCCGTACTGGAGAACGTGGTACTGACGCGATTTAAAAGGTAATAAGTAAGATACCTCCGTGGGAACCCGTGAGCGCCGTGATCGATCAAACAAAATTGATCACGAGCTCCGGGTTTCATTTTTGCAGTGCGCGGACGAGAATTTAAGCAAGCCAGCCTCTGTATCACTTACTGCAGTTGGCGGATATGGAAGGGGTGAACTCTCACCGGGGTCAGATCTGGATTTACTTATTTTGCATGATGGCAGTGAAAAATCCGCAACTCTTACGCAATTTATAAATGCCTTCCTCTATCCATTATGGAATCAGAATTTATCACTTGATCACTCAGTACGAACTCGCGTTGAAACTAGAGATATGGCGCAAGAAGATATTCGAGTCGCCCTCGGCCTCCTTGATTTGAGGCTTTTAGTTGGGAATGCAGAACTTGCAACTGCAGTAGCTACGGATGCAATTGAAGATTGGCGGAAGAATCAGAGTAAATACTTAGCTAAGCTGCGAGAAACAATCCAGGAGCGCGAAGTGAGGTCAGGGGAGTTAGCATTTTTGCTTGAGCCTGATTTGAAAGAAGCACGTGGTGGACTTCGCGATATAAATGCGCTTCGAGCCATAGAAATGTCAGGTGTTGTTAATGTTTCACTTGCACGCGTGGCTGAATCAGAAGCTCTACTTTCAAATGTTCGTGATGTACTTCATGGTGATAACCCAAAGGCTCGCGATCAACTTCTATTAACCGAACAAGATCGCGTTGCAGCGACAATGGGGTTTAGAGATGCTGATGAATTAATGTTGGAAGTTGCTAAAGCGGCAAGAGCAGTGGATTACTTGATGGATTTAACTTGGCATCGGATAGATACTTTAGAATCAAAGGGTTGGTTCCGTAAAAGTAAAGCCCAGAATATTGAAAAGGGTTTAGTAATACTAAATTCCGAGGTAACCATCGCAGCAGACTATGAAATCGAAAAAGATTCTGGAATTGGACTTCGTGCGGCGGCCACAGCTGCGCAACTCGGACTTCCACTTTCAATTGAAGCATGTATCGCTCTGTCGGAAAATTTTTCAGCACTTCCAACGCCATGGCCAAAGCATGCACTAGATGATTTAGTCTCATTAATTGGTGCGGGCGCTCCTATGATTCGTGTATTTGAAGCCCTCGACCAAGATGGACTAATTGAAAAATGGATTCCAGAGTGGTCGCACATGCGCTTCCTGCCACAGCGAAATGTCCTACACAGGCATACGGTAGATCGCCACATGTTAGAAACTGCAGTGCATGCAGCAGCGTTAACGCGAACGGTAACTCGGCCAGATATCTTGTTGGTGTCAGCCCTCTTTCACGATATCGGCAAAGGATTTCCAGGTAAGGACCACTCCGAATATGGTGAAACTTTAATTAGGCCGTTAGCAAAGAGGCTTGGCTTCCAAGATAGCGATTGTGAGCAGATTGCACTATTAGTCCGCGAGCATTTATTACTTTCGGCTGTTGCAACTCGACGAGATTTAGAAGATGTAGCCACAATTCAATTCGTTGTTGAAAAAATTAAGGATCCCGAAACCCTACAACTTCTCCATGCACTAAGTATTTCTGATGGGGAAGCGACTGGGAAGAATGGATGGAGCGATTGGAAGGCGGGCTTAGTATCTAATTTGGTCAATAAGTGCCTTGCTGCGATGGCTGGTGTTAAACCTGCTTCGCAACCTGACCTGATTCCAATCGGAACGATGATTGAAGACTTGGTAATCTCAATTATTAGCGAAGAAGGAGACCGGGAAAATACTGAAATAGAAATTATTGCAAAAGACCAGACTGGACTTCTTTCAGCAGTTGCAGGGTTAATGACTATATCGAGGCTCAATGTTCGATCAGCTAAAACTCGGACTACTGATGGGATTGCTGTAATGCGTTGGATTGTAGAACTAGATGCAAATGCACCAATGCCCACTGCAGAAAAATTAACGGATCAATTGAAGAGAGCGCTCTCTGGCGAATTAGATTTAGGTCGCAAGATAGATGAAAGAATCGACAGCTATCGGAAGTATCCAGGCATTCCAACTCCACCACCAGTTGTATTTGCAGCAAATGACTTGGCGACAAATGCCACAATAATTGAAGTCCGAATGCACGATCGCCCAGGGATTTTATTTAGCGTGGCGCGAGCTATTTCTAGATTCGGTGTTGATATTAAATCTGCAATTGTCTCAACCCTCGGAGCCGAAGCTTTCGACACCCTCTATGTGACCGATCTTTCAGGTCAGCCGCTTAGTGGGGAACGTGCTCAGTTGCTTGCAACTAAAGTTGAGAACATTTTAATCACACACCTTTAACTAGTAACCTTCCCTCATGTTTGAATCCTTATCGGCGAAGTTTCAAGGTGCCTTCGTATCACTCCGCAGTAAGGGCAGGCTAAAAGCTGGCGATATTGCTGAGATTGCTGCTGAAATCCGTAGCGCTTTACTTGACTCCGACGTCGCACTTTCAGTAGTTGATACTTTTATCGAGCAGCTCCAAGCGCGTACCAATGAAGTTTTAGAGGACTTAAATAAATCTACCAATCCCGCAAACGCTGTCTTTGAGATTGTTAACTCGCTTCTTATCGAAATTCTTGGCGGAAGTTCTCGTCGAATTCGATTGGCCAAGAAACCGCCAACAGTTATCTTGCTTACTGGACTACAAGGTGCCGGAAAGACTTCGCTCGCTGGAAAACTTGCAAAGTATCTGAAAGATCAGGGAAACACGCCGCTCTTAGTTGCATCTGATTTGCAACGCCCAAATGCGGTTACTCAGCTTCAAGTTGTTGGTGAAAGTATTGGAGTTCCAGTTTTTGCTCCAGAACCTGGCAATGGCGTTGGTGATCCGGTAAAAGTTGCTAAAGCTGGTCTGACCTTTGCTCAAGATAAATTACATAACATCGTAATTGTTGATACCGCCGGACGACTCGGTGTAGATGCCGAATTGATGGCTCAAGCAAAGAAGATTCGCGAGGCAGTTAATCCGGATGAAGTTCTATATGTAGTGGATGCAATGGTTGGACAAGATGCGGTTCGTACCGCACAAGCCTTTCTTGATGGCGTTGGCTTCGACGCAGTAGTTCTTACAAAGCTAGATGGTGATGCCCGTGGTGGCGCCGCGCTTTCAATTACTCAAATTACTGGAAAGCCAATTATGTTCGCGGCTACCGGTGAAAAAGTTACCGACTTTGACTTATTCCATCCAGATCGCATGGCATCTCGGATTCTTGGCCTTGGGGACATTCAAACACTTGCTGAACAGGCGAAAGGTGCTTTTGACTCGGATACCGCCACAAAACTTGAAAGTAAATTTGCAAGCGGCGAAGATTTCACACTCGATGATTTCCTTGCGCAACTAGAAGCTATGAAGAAGATGGGCTCAATGACTAAATTGCTCGGAATGCTTCCCGGAGCAAATTCAGGAGCAATGAAGAAGCAGTTAGAACAATTTGATGAGGGTGAACTTGTTAAAACCCAATCAATAGTTCAATCAATGACTCCGCTAGAACGTAATGATCCCAAGGTATTGAATGGTTCAAGACGTTCTCGAATTGCAAAGGGGAGTGGCCGCCAAGTTTCAGATGTTAACTCTCTCGTTGAAAGATTTAGCCAGGCGCAGAAAGTCATGAAGCAGATGAGAACTGGAAAGGGTGGAATGCAGATGCCACCAGGGATGCCCAATCTTCCCAATCTTCCCAATCTTCCAAACCTGCCTAAATCTCCGGCCACCCAGGTAGTAAATAAGAAGAAATCCCGCTCTGGTAACCCAGCAAAACGAGCGTTGGAAAGCTGACTCATCCATAAATAATCGCAATTTGGGTTATGCGCGTGTGGCTGGCAAGATTGGCACCCTGCAAGGGGCCCTCTACCCCCAAGCGATCTTCGCCAAGAGGTGAAAGATATTTTGAAAACAGGTTTTATTTTTTGCGTGACGCTCCCACTGTCACAAGAAATTTAGTACCGCTTAAAACAAGGAGAAAGCCTTCGTGGCCGTAAAAATTAGATTAATGCGTATGGGAAAAATCCGTACTCCACATTTTCGTATCGTAGTTTCAGATTCACGTGCAGCTCGTAACTCACGTGCAATTGAAGAGATTGGCCGCTACTCACCAGGTTCAGAGCCATCACTGATTGAAGTTACTTCAGACCGTGCTCAATACTGGTTGTCTGTTGGTGCACAACCAACTGAGGCTGTAGCAGCGCTATTAAAAATTACTGGTGATTGGCAGAAGTTCAAGGGGCTACCTGGTTCTGAGGGAACTCTTAAGAAAATTGCGGAAAAGCCACACAAGCGAATTGCATATGAAGCAGCTGTTAAGGATGCAATGAACGAGCCAGCAGATGGTGCAACAACTATGAAGAAGAAGGCTGCAGAGAAATTAGCTGCGAAGGCAGCACCTGCTCAAGCCGAAGTTGAAGCCGAAGTCGCCGAAGTTGTTGATGTCCAAGCCCCTGCAGAATCGAATGAGGCAGAGGTTCCAGCTTCAGTTGAAACTAACGCAACTGAAACTCTTGAAACCCCAGAAGCAACTCCAGAAGCAACCCCAGAAGCAACTCCAGAAGCGGCAGCCGAATAACAATGATTGATGAAGCGCTAGAACATCTAGTTAAGGGGATTGTTGATAATCCTGATGATGTTGTTATTACAACAAAAGATCATCGTCGTGGGACAACGCTAGAAGTTCGAGTTAATCCAGATGACATTGGCAAGGTGATTGGCCGCAACGGTCGCACTGCACGTGCACTACGCACAGTTATAAGTGCAATCGCTGGTCGTTCAGTTCGCGTAGATCTCATCGAGGCTGACGAGGCTCGCTAATAGTGCAACTTGTCGTTGCCAGAATTGGTCGCGCACATGGAGTACTTGGTGAGGCGACAATAGAAGTTCGCACCGATCAACCAGAAAATCGTTTTTTTGTTGGCTCTGTCCTTTCGACAGAGCCAACAACTTTTGGTCCACTTACAATTTCTTCCGTCCGTGATCACAATGGAATTCTGCTTCTAGGCTTTGAGGGAATTTCCGATCGCAACCAAATTGATAAGTTGCGAAATATACTTCTGATTGCAGAAGTAGATATTGAGGCAAGTTCTCATGAAGATGATTTCCATGTGCAACAGTTATTAGGGTGCATCGTTTCTACTGACTCAGGTGAAGTACTAGGGCCGGTCACGGATGTTATAAATCTTCCAGGACAAGATGTACTTGCCGTTGATTACAAAGGTCGAGAGGTCTTGGTACCTTTTGTTAGAGCAATTGTTCCAACGGTTGATGTAAAGAACCGCTCGATTATTATCCTTCCACCTGTGGGGTTACTTGATGAGTAAGGTAAACCGCTTCGACGTTATAACTATATTTCCAGAGTATTTGGCGCCACTTAATCTCTCATTGATTGGCAAGGCTCAAGCCTCTGGGCTAATTTCAATCGGGATACATGATTTGCGTGGGCAGACGAGTGATGTTCACGGATCTGTAGATGACACACCTTATGGTGGTGGCGCAGGAATGGTTATGTCACCCGAGCCTTGGGGCAAAGCTATTGATCAAGTTGCGCAACTTGCGCCAGATGATGCTCACGAACTAATCGTGCTGACTCCTGCTGGTGAGAAATTTAGCCAAGAGTTGGCGCAAGAACTCACGAATTCGAAGCACCTAATTTTTGCATGTGGCCGTTATGAAGGTATTGATGTTCGGGTGAGCGATTATTATGCAACTGCAAAGAATTTCAAGGTTCGTGAAGTTTCGATTGGTGATTATGTTTTGGGCGGTGGTGAAGTAGCTACGCTCGTAATTATGGAGGCAATTATTCGCCTAATTCCTGGCGTAATAGGAAATCCAGCATCACTTGATGAAGAATCTCACACCCTGACGTCCGAGAGTGGGGTTCTAGTTGAATACCCAAATTACACAAAGCCAAAAGAGTGGCGCGGTCTTAGCGTCCCAGAGATATTGCTGTCCGGAAACCACGGTGAAATCGCTAAGTGGCGTTTAGAGCAAGCGCGCATACGTACCAAGAATCGCCCAACATAATTGAATTTAACTCGCGAGTAGCACAACGGGTGCGCTAAGTTCCCCCAATGGCATCAATTGACCCGAAGGTTCAGGCGCGTTTAATTCGCGATCTAGAGCCAACTGTCGAGGTTGAATTAGAGCGACATGTGGCAACTACTAAAGATTGGTATCCACATGAGTATGTACCTTGGAGCGAAGGGCGCACATTTGCGGGCCCACTAAATGGTGATGCTTGGGAAGCGAAAGATTCAAAGCTGAGTGCTATCGCGCAAGATTCGCTTATTTTAAATTTATTGACCGAAGATAATTTGCCGAGCTACCACACTGAGATTGCTGTCTCTATGAGTCGTGAAGGCGCATGGAATACCTGGATAAATCGATGGACAGCTGAAGAAGCGCGACATGGAATTGTAATGCGTGATTATTTGATGGCAACTCGCGGCGTCGATCCAAATGAACTTGAAGATCTTCGTATGGCGCACATGATGGTTGGATATCAGACTCCTTATGACAACGACATGTTGCACACTGTTTCCTATGTAACTTTCCAAGAACTTGCTACCCGAATCTCTCACCGCAACACCGGCCGAATTTCTAACGATGAAATTTGTGAGGGTATGTTGGCACGTGTCGCACTTGATGAAAATTTACACATGTTGTTCTACCGCAACCTGCTTGGAGCTGCAATTGACTTAGAGCCAAATGCCGCAATGGTTGCAATTAAAGATGTTGTAACTAATTTTCAAATGCCAGGTGCTGGAATGCCAGGTTGGGGACGTAAATCAGTACAGATTGCACTTGCTGGAATCTATGATCCCAAGTCTCACTTAGAGGATGTAGTTGCTCCGATTTTGCGTTCCTGGAATATTTTTAATCGTGAAGATTTCACCGCTGAAGGAGCTGCAGCTCGCGATGAGTTAGGCGCATATATCGCGGAGGCAGAAGTCGATGTATCAAAATTTGTTGAAAAGCGTGATGCGCATTTCGATCGCCTTGTTGCCAGAGGTCAGAATCCAATCCGCCTTAAAGATTAATCAGGTATTAGTGCTACTGGCGGGAATATTCTCGACACGCCGAAGGTTGATTAGGTATGTGAGCTACTTATAGGACACTATCCGCCCTATCACAAGATAAATACTTACTAAAAGTTAATTTCAGAGGGAGGTGCCATGGCAACGGATTACGACACACCGCGAAAGCAAGATGAAGAACTTCATGAGGAATCACTTGAAGAACTCAAAGCTCGAAGAGCAGATGCTCAATCTGGTCAAGTTGATATAGATGAAGAAGAAGCGGCTGAAAATCTAGAACTTCCGGGCGCTGATCTATCTGGCGAGGAGCTAACTGTTCGAGTAGTTCCAAAGCAAGAAGATGAATTTACTTGCTCAAGATGTTTCTTAGTTCATCACGCTTCACAACTTGCAAAAGGTGAAGGTGCAAAGGCAGTCTGCAAAGATTGCGCTTAATTTAGTGGTTAGCAACGTTAAGTAAGTTAGCTAATTCATTCGCTCTATTGGTGCTTATAAGCCAGTAGGGCGTTTTATCTTTTGGATCACGTAAATCTATTTTTATTGCCGAGTTGACCCAGAATCTAATCTGCAGGTAGCAAGCAGGATCTGCATCAACCCCCCGAACTCTCTTAAATTCAGCAGGTTCTAGCGCTTTAAAGTTATGGATAAAAGCGCGCTCGATTGCTGCTGGGCCAACAAGCAACCAACCTTTTGTTACTTTAATTTCGAGGGCACTTTGTCGCGCTGCGAAAATCAGAACTACTATTTCAATTATTGAAACACCGATTGCCGCTGCATTTCCAAGAGCGGCCCAAACCGAAAGAGAGACTGACCCGGTCATAAATATCGCAAAGACCCACACCCATATGGACCAGTTCAATCGCTCGTGATAGATCGGAACCCCGTAGTCCAAATCTCTATCGCTAGTTTTCTTTGCCACAGGTACACGCTACGCCATTCTTTAAATAGGTTGTTTCAATAGATTGCTTCGCAGGTTAGGCTTGACTCATGAGTCGCGTTCCAAGCACTGTGCCACCTGAAGGTGCGGAAATCCCACCGCGCCATCCAAAGGCTCCGCTACCTGGAACTAAAATCCCATCACACTTCGGACACTGCTTTGGTTGTGGCGAGTTGCATCCCACTGGCTTACATCTTGTTGCACATGCTGGAGATGCTCAGAATTTAACGGCAGTTTTTACAGTCACCGAAGATCACCAAGGCGCACCCGGACTTGCTCATGGCGGATTGCTATCACTTGCTTTTGATGAGGCGCTTGGAAAACTAATGTGGCTGATTCGTTCACCTGCAGTTACCGCTAGGTTAGAAACAGATTTTCTCCTTCCAGTTCCAATGGGAACTGTTATTCACATAAGTGCAGAAATAACTGGCCAGGTAAATCGCAAGGTTTATTGCAGTGCAGTTGGCAGAATTGATAGCGAGGATGGCCCAATTGCGGTTCGCGCTGCTGCACTATTTGTTATCGTCCCGATGCAGCACTTCCTAGACAATGCACCTAAGGCTTATTTAGAGCATGTAACAGCTCACCCAGAGTTACTAGCATTTGTTGATCCAGAATTTGAAATTAATCCATGAGTTCATCCAATAAGGTCGAAGTTTTAATTACTCGACTGGATAGTTCAGTCCCAGCGCCAAGTTATGCCAAGCCTGGTGATGCCGGCGCAGATTTAACTTGTCGCGTAGATGTAACTCTCCAACCTGGAGAGCGCGCTTTAGTGCCAACCGGAATATCAATCGCGCTGCCTAATGGATATGTGGCACTTGTGCATCCTCGTTCTGGACTAGCTATCAAACATGGTGTAACCATGGTTAATTCTCCCGGAACAGTTGATGCTGGATTTCGCGGGGAGTTGCAAATAATTTTGATCAATCATGATCCGGTCGCCCCAATTTCATTTAAGAAGGGGGATCGCATCGCGCAGTTGGTTATTCAGAGAGTTGAACGCGCAGAATTTATTGAAGTCACAACTCTTCCAGGATCAGATCGCGGTTCAGGTGGCTTCGGTTCTACTGGAGGCAAGAGTTAATGCAAGAGGAAGAAAAGGCAAAGGTAGTAACCGCGCTCGGTGGCAAAAAAGGAATCATTGATTCGACAATTCCTTCGCTTATTTTCTTAATTGCTTATAACGTGACTCATAATTTACGAGTATGTCTAATAGTTTCAATTGTTGTCGCAGCGTTATTGACTATCTGGCGTTTGCTAAAGCGTGACACTTTAGTTCATTCCATATCGGGCTTTATTGGTGTTGCATTCTGCGGGTGGTTCGCTTGGAAGACTGGTGCTGCAAAAGATTATTATGCGCCTAGTCTCTGGAAGAATTCAGGATTTGCCTTAGTCTATTTAATTTCAAACCTAATTAAATGGCCGGTCATTGGCGTTCTATTAGGGCCAATCTTGGGTGAAAATTTTAATTGGCGAAAAGATCCAAAGCGCCTTGCGGCATATCGGAAAGCAACTTGGATTTGGTTCGCCCTATTTGCCATTCGACTTGCCATTCAATATCCACTATTTAAAGCGAATCAACTAAATGCACTTGGTATTGCAAATATTTTCTTAGGATTTCCACTTTACTTAGCAACGCTATGGGGAACTTGGCTCGTAATAAAATCTGTTCCAACAACAAAAGCTAATTAAAATTAACTAGAGATAAAGCAACTCTTTAACAACTCCTCAGCTGCAGCGGTTGCAATAAAGAGGAGTTCATCACCCGCTGAATAAACAT
>Ga0194060_10000843_pt1 | contig 22367 bp, 16 predicted proteins | sample SepL225m_MetaG_FD_163427 | JGI IMG/M metagenome (GOLD analysis project Ga0194060, IMG submission 163427) | Anoxic zone freshwater microbial communities from boreal shield lake in IISD Experimental Lakes Area, Ontario, Canada - Sep2016-L222-5m | ecosystem: Environmental > Aquatic > Freshwater >... | reverse complement strand
ATCTTAAATAAAGTCGATAAACTTACACAATCCGGACTGGCAGATGCGAAGAAAGATTTGCTTAAGATTTTCCCTGAATTTGAATTTGGACAGACTTTATTTGCATATTCAGCTTTCAGTTCTGTCGGGCATAAAGAAATCAAAGAAAAACTATCACTTTTATTTAAATCATAATTATATTTTATTGATATTTGAAGAATCTAAAATTATATTTAACCCCTCTCAAATTAATAAAATGATACGTCAGCAATGTTGATAGATAAATTAAAGAAACGGATCTCGATATTTCTAGTTGTCCCTGTTCTTGCCGCTCTTTTATATTTTATAGATGACCCGGTAATAAAAATAGTTACAATAATTTTCATTGTAGTTTATGTCGGATTTATTATTTTTTTGCGTGATATGAATCATTCAAAGTCAGATGCCCCGCCGGTTCCCAAACTTGATATCCAGCCTCCGTCCTATGAACCTGATCATGGTGAATCAATTAAGATAGTTTCACATAATAAAAATATTGAAATTATTACAGCCGATAATTATGTCCCCGAACAGCTCGTGGGTAAAAAACATTTTTTCAAACCTCCTGACCTTAAAGAAAATTTTTATAAAATTGCGACTGAGGCTGCCCCAAAAACTGACGGGTATGATAAACAGTTTTCATTTATACTTGAAAAGATCCTTTTTGTACTTAAAGATACTTATAGTGCACACACAGCAATATTTCTCTGGTATAATAAAAAGAAACAAAAACTTACACTTGAACAATATGTTTCAAACTGCAGTAGTATTGCCGAACGCAAATTTGATCTTGAAGATGATGTTTTAAGCAATATCGTGCGGAAAGAAGAGCCTGAACTGCTCACAGATATTTCACCGGTGGCTGAATCCGATGTGATACGTTATTATGAGGTGGCTCAGGGAATAAAAAGCTTTATTGGTGTGCCTCTTTATTATGGAAATAATCTTGCCGGCATACTTGCTCTTGATTCTAAAGTAAGCGATGCCTTTGGAATAGAAACAGTCTTTGTTCTCGCCCGCTATGTGCGCATTATATCAGTTATTGTTGTGCTTTTTGATGAAAAGTATAAAGAGTCAATGGCAGAAAAAAAGCTTACCGGGTTACTTGCGCTGCTTAGCAGTGATTACTTTTTCCGGAATGAGAATGAGCTTTATCAGTCTCTTGAAAATTCGCTTGGCAGCTTAATATCATGGGATGCTTTTTCATTTGTTTATTACAACCCGGAAGAGCAGAAATTTAAGACAGTAAAAATTGTAAATAATACTTCACTTAAGTATGTTGGTGAGAATCTTGAAGTTGATCTGAATGGAACTCTTGTCGGCAAATGTATTTTAAGTGGTACGCCGGTCAGGATTGACGATACATCTGCTTCAGCATTTATCCGCTTCTCAAAATTTGAAGATGTAAGCTTTGATGGTTCATTTTTAACTATTCCGCTGGTTTATGAAGGACGGAATTACGGAGTGCTTTGCTTCGAGAGCTTAAAGAAAAATGCCTATACAAATGGCGATGTACAGTTTATGCAAAGTGCGGTTAGGATGATGTCATTTGTAGTTTATTCATTTTCATCACAGAGTATGATGAGAAAGCTCTTATCGGTTGATATTGAAACAAAAACATTGAATAAGGGTAATTTTATCGACCGGCTTAACAGCGACCTTTATAAATCTAATCAGTTGAATATACAGGGCGCTGTTATACTGGTATATATTGATGACTTTCTGAATCAGGAATTATTATTTGAAAGCGATCCGTTTCCAAAAGTGCTTAAGGCAGTAGCTGAGGCAATAATTGAGGAGCTGACCCCGTCAAATTTAATTGGACGTATTCATGAAAAAATTTATGGCGTTTATTTCTTTAATGCTTCGGTAAAAGATGTCTTTCTCTGGGCTGAAAAGATGAGGTCTAAGATAGCCCGCAAACCGGTTTCTATATCTTCCAAACAGACTACCTTTACAGTCTCAATTGGTGTAGCCCCGACTACAGGCAAGTCAAGTGCCGAAGAAGTCCTGAATGATGCGGAACTTGCATTGAGAAAGGCTTTGGAAAAAGGTGGCAATGCAGCTAAGACCTTAAGCTGAGCCAGCCGTGAATTTATTAAATATCGCATAAGGGTATGGAAGCAATTTGATTCTATATAGCAATGTGGTCACTTCTCCAGTCCTGATTAATTGAGATATACTTCCCCTGTAGCAAACTAATCTTTACGAATTACGCATATTCCAATATTTCTATTGCACGGTAACGTGGTCATGCCGGTTAACAGGGATGAAAAGTTAAATTTATAGCTGTTAACAGATAGTAAATTTTGCGGATATACCTGTTTTCTGCCAAATCGACCATTATCTATTTAAATAATGCTCCGTTTGGACCCCACGGAGCATTTGTTATATGTCTAACGCTCCGTTTGGACCCCACGGAGCATTTGTTATATGTCTAACGCTCCGTTTGGACCCCACGGAGCATTTCCTATATGTCTAATGCTTCGTTTGGACCCCACGGAGCATTTCCTATATGTCTAATGCTTCGTTTGGCTCAAATCAAGCATTTTGATATGCCTGGGATAATCATTCGGCAAAAATACAGCATTTCCATACCATCCAAAGAGAGCTTTAAGTCATTTCTTGTTTAACAGGAACTTCAATCGGTAATCTGTAACGATACTAAGTTATAGAAAGTTAAATTTATATCAGTACCTGTATCGTTGCATTTTTATAGTATGGCTGACTGTCCTGAAATGTATCAACTCAGAATCTTTGGAGATATAACCGGATTTTCTTAATTATAATTATAATTTTATCTATTTTTACTGAAGCGAGTATGATTATAAGAAAAGTAGTTCTATATAAATTGTAGAAATACAATGTTTTTGAGATAGAGAAATATAATTTAGAAAGCCGGAGTGGATTTCACTTGGATTATTATTTCTATATCTGAGCTATTATTCAAAAAAAAATGATTCCTGTTCTTTCTGTAGAAATTTTTATGAGAATAATAAAACATATTTTTTATCTTTGATAAAAAATAATATATTTGTACTTAAGTCCTGAGAGATATTAAAATTACTCTGTACTTTATACATTGTTTTACTTAATCTGATAAAAATTTTGCGGGCAATAATGAATAATTTTGTCATTATCATTTTGGACGGTGTTGGCGTTGGTGAACTGCCGGATGCCGCGAATTACAGGGATGAGGGAAGTAATACTCTTGGCAATATGGCAAAATATGTTGGCGGACTTAATTTGCCTAATCTTGAAAAAATGGGGCTGGGCAATATAATCGATATTCAGGGAGTCAAAAAAAATAGTGAACCTCTTTCTTCATTTGGAAAAATGAAGGAAGTCTCTCCCGGCAAGGATTCGACTACCGGCCATTGGGAAATTGGCGGGATAGATGTTAAGTTTGATTTTCCCTATTATCCTGATGGATTTTCTCGGGAACTAATCGATAAATTCTTAGCTGAGACCGGTGAAAAAGGAATACTGGGTAATAAAGCTGCAAGTGGTACTGAAATTATCAAAGAGTCAGGTGATGAGCATATAAAAACAGGCTTTCCGATTGTTTATACCTCAGCTGATTCGGTATTTCAGATCGCGGCTCACGAAGAGGTTATTCCGATAGAGCGTCAGTATGAAATATGTGAGATAGCACGTAACAAGGTATTTATTGGTAAAAACAGCATAGGTCGTATTATTGCCAGACCTTTTATTGGCAGAAGCGGAGCATATACGCGTACAACTAACCGCCGGGATTACTCTCTTGATCCTGAATCAGATACTATTCTTGACCTGCTTTATAGAAAAGGCATTCAGACTGTTGCTATCGGGAAGATTAATGAGTTGTTCAATTACCGTGGCATCAGGGTAAAAGAAAAAACAAAATCCAACATCGAAGGTGTAAATAAGCTTGTTGAATATATCATGAAGGCAAAAGACAGTCTGATATTTGCCAATCTGGTTGATTTTGATGTATATTTCGGGCACAGGAATGATCCTGCCGGATTTAGTGGCGCACTTAGGGAGTTTGATGCTCAGTTGCCACTGATTTTGAGCAGTCTTGATGAAACTGATGCTCTGATTATAACTTCCGACCATGGAAATGATCCTACTGTTGTCAGTACAGATCATACGAGAGAATATGCTCCGCTTTTTTATTACAGGAAGAACTGTTCAGGCATCGGGCTTGGTACAAGAACCACTTTTTCAGATGTAGCTCAGACGGCTGCCGATTTTTTTAAGCTTGAGAATGAACTTAAAGGAAAAAGCTTTCTTTAATGTTCGCCTCTGAAATATTGTATGAACGCATAAGGGGATGGCTCCGGTTGATGCGCTTATTATAGAAATTATGAATTACGTTAATCTTTCACACCAAGTTACAGGGGGAGTTAACATTGAATATTCTAAAGCAGTATACCAGTCGTGAAGAACAGTCATTGGATATGTATTTGCAGGAAATCGGGAGACTTGATCTCCTGACTTCAGGCGATGAAGTTGATATTACCGTTTATATCAGGAATAATGATCCGGTTGCTATTGAAAAACTGATAAAGGCAAATCTTCGTTTTGTAGTAAGCATTGCCAAGCAGTATCAGAACCATGGACTGACGCTTGGCGATCTGATAAATGAAGGGAATCTTGGTTTAATCAGAGCTGTGAAGCATTTTGATGAAACTCGTGGATTTAAATTTCTTACTTATGCAGTTTGGTGGATAAGGCAGTCAATTCTAAATTCGTTGGCAGAGCATTCGAGGATAGTAAGACTGCCGTTAAACCGTATTGTAGTGTTAAATAAAATAGTAAAGGTATATAGCGGTCTTGAGCAGGATCTCGAGCGCACGCCAAGTGCGGATGAGTTAGCCCGGAAGCTGGAAATAGATATTGATGAAGTTATTGATGCTATTAAAGTTTCACGTAAACGGGTATCGATGGACGCTCCGTTAGTACAAGGCGCAAATGATTGTCTGTCAGATATAATTCAGGATGAGCAGCAACCTGCTCCTGATTCTGTACTGATGGCAGAGTCATTAAATGATGAAATTGAACACGCGCTTTCCACGCTGACTGACAGGGAATCTGAAGTAATCAGACTCTATTTTGGTTTAGGCAAAGATCATGCGGTTACCCTTGAAGAAATTGGCGGGAGGTATCACCTGACAAGAGAGAGGGTCAGACAAATAAAAGATAAAGCCATCTGCAAACTAAGGCAGGAATCCATAAGCAAGAATTTACGTGCATATTTAGGTTAAATTATTTACATTTACAAATATGATTTTATTAAAAATTAATCGATTAATAATACTTGGGATAATTTTCGTCATTTTAATGACATTTTATTCTGATTCCTATGCCATTTACACTAAAACAAAGAAGGCAAAGGCCAGGACTTCACAGACATCTGAAGGGAAGACTGTATCAAAGAAGAAAAGCGTTAAGGTAAGAAAAGCTGCAGGTTCATCTAAGACCAAAAAATCCTCTGTTGTAAAAAAGTCTAAAAAGAAAACTGTCGGTAAGAGATCCAGGTCTCACAGAAAGACCATAGCTGTACACACGCAAAAAAAAGAAGTAATTAATGAAGATTCCCTGAGTGTGAATCCGGATGATCTGCCGGCTCTTGAAGACGATGCTGAAGATTTGCCGGAACAGACTCAGCCGGTTAATGTTTCCGAACTGTTGGACCAGTATGTTGTGTCTAAACAGTATGACGCTCCTTCGGATTCAGTTAATATGCGCGAGAAGATTATCATGGAGATAATCAAATTCCTGGATACTCCTTATAAGTTTGGCGGGAATACGAACAAGGGTATTGACTGTTCGGCGTTTACCAATACTATCTTTAGTAATTCTTTTTCCATGGCATTACCACGTACGGCAAGAGAGCAGTACCAGCTTGGGACTGAGGTAGATTCTAAAGATAATCTTAAGTTCGGCGATTTAATATTTTTTAATACAAGACAAAGAGTAAAACCGGGGCACGTTGCCATTTATATCGGAGATAATATGTTTGCTCATTCAAGCAGCAAGTCCGGTGTAATGGTTTCATCGCTCGATATAGAATTTTATTCAAAGCGTTTTTTAGGTGGCAGACGTATTGAGCTGTCCCAGATTCACTAACAGATATATTCAGTTAACTTCTCAGGTTCCGCATAACATCTGATAGTCAGATGAAATATCCATCCGACATTTTAGGACTCCATGGCAAGATTCAAAGTTTATTTAGAATATGAAGGCACGCGATATAGTGGCTGGCAGATGCAGAAGCAGAGCAAAACCATTCAGGGGACACTTCTGACGATTGCCGAGGATATTTTTAAAGGGGAGAATATAGATATTCAGGGTTCAGGGCGGACGGACAGCGGAGTTCATGCCATTTGCCAAGTTGCGCATCTTGATGTTAAAACTATGCTGGCTCCTGAAATAATTAAACTGAAGTTTAACGATAAACTTCCTTATGATATCAGCCTGACTGAAGTTGAAAAAACTCAGCCAAATTTTCATGCAAGGCATGATGCCGTAAGCCGCAGTTATATTTATCAGATATCAAGGCGCAGGACGGCATTCGGCAAGAATTATGTATGGTGGATAAAAGATAAGCTGGATTTTGGCAGAATGGAAACTGCGGCGCGGGAGTTTCACGGCATGAAGGATTTTCAGTCGTTCGCTGATGATGATAAGCAGGAGAAATCAACAAAGGTACTGATTGAATCTGTTGAGCTGAAGGAATCGGGAGATTTAATACTTATCCGTATCCGCGGAAGTCATTTCCTCTGGAAAATGGTGAGACGTATGACAGGAGTACTGGCGGAGATCGGACGCGGGAAAATGACGGTTAATGATTTGCAGTTTTTTCTGAAGAATAAATCAGTTGAACCAGCTAAGCTTACGGCTCCGCCTTCAGGTTTATTTTTGGAGCATGTGCTTTATAAGGGGGATGAACCTGTGTCTGAACTGGTTCCGGCTATTATGTGGAGAATGTAAAAATGTTATCTTTATTCTGACATTAATTTAGTTGTTCCATAAATTCAGGTGAATAAGTATGAATAAAACTGCTGCCTTTCTTATCTTTTTTCTAATTCTTTCGGTCCCGGTTATAAAAGCCCAGGAAGAGATGGGATTCGATTCCAAATTTGCCGCGGGAGGAGGGTTTACTCCGGGCTGGATAGTTTTGAATCCTGATGCGGTAAATGAAAAGCTTGCCGGATTTGGTACAGATAAATTCCCTGCATCCGGTATGTTTGCCACGGGCGGAACGGGATATATATCCATTCCCTTTATTGAAAATGTCAGGATTGGGGGAATGGGTTTAGGCGGCTCGATGAGCGCAGGGTCTGTTAAGGACGGGTTGCGCAAAGAAGCTGTTTATTCTGTCCGTATGGGTGGTTTTACGATTGAATATACGTTTCCTTTTATAAAGAGCGTGGCGGTATCCGCAGGCGGTATTTTAGGCGGAGGAAGTAATACGATTGAGTTATATCAGAATAACGCGCAATATAACTGGAACAGGAGCTGGCAGGAGCTGTCTGATACTTCAGGTTCTGCAAAAAATTTGTACAGGAAATTCAAAAACTATCACTTTGCCATAACGCCGACGATTAATGTTGATATACCATTTTACAGATTTGCAGCTTTCCGAATCGGGGGAGGGTATAAATTTGCTCTTGGTAACAACTGGGTTGCAGATAACGATCAGCCGCTGAATAATACGCCTTCTAATTTAAATAGTAATGTGTTCTTTTTACAAGCCGGAATCTTTATCGGATTTTTTAACTATTAGGGATAAATACATGAAGAATATTTTAGTTACCGGCGGTGCCGGGTTTATCGGCAGTAATTTTATTAATCATATCCTGAAGGAAAGGGATGATTACAATATCATCAATCTTGATAAGCTTACTTATGCAGGAAACCTTGAGAATCTGAAGGAATCTGAAAATAATCCGCGTTATAATTTTGTAAAAGGAGATATTACCAATTCTGAGCTGGCTGATTATCTCTTTCATAAATTTTCTATAAAGTATGTAATCAATTTTGCGGCAGAAAGTCATGTTGACAGAAGTATTCTTGGTTCGGAGATATTCTTCAGAACAAATGTAATTGGCACAAATGTATTGCTTGAAACTTCGCGCAGGCACGGCGTAGAGAAATTTCTTCAGGTTTCGACCGATGAAGTTTATGGCAGTCTTGGTACTGACGGATTATTTACTGAAGCTACTTCGCTTTCGCCGAACAGTCCTTATTCATCGAGCAAGGCATCGGCTGATATGATGGCGTTGTCATTTCATCATACTTATGGAATGCCTGTTGTGCTGACGCGCTGTTCGAATAATTATGGACCATATCAGTTTCCTGAAAAGCTGATTCCGCTTATGATAATTAATGCAATGCACGACAAAAAGCTTCCGGTTTATGGTGACGGACTTAATGTGCGCGACTGGATTTATGTAACAGACCATAATAAGGCAATTGATCTTGTATTTGATAAGGGGAGAACAGGACAGGTATATAACATCGGGGCGGGTCAGGAGATGACTAACATTGAAATTGTAAAGCTTGTGCTGAAGAATCTTGGCAAAGATGGAAGTCTGATAGAATATGTAAAAGACCGTCCGGGGCACGACAGGCGATATGCAATTGATTCATCCAAAATCCAGGATGAGCTGGGCTGGAAGCCGACTTTTTGCTTTGAGGAAGCGATAGGGCAGACAATAGAGTGGTACAAAACAAATAAAAGCTGGTGGCAGAGGATAACTTCCGGAGAATACCAGAAATACTATGAAATGCTTTATACGAACCGGTGATATAATATTTCATTCAATGCTTTGGGGAATAATAGCAGGCAATGTAATATTTTGTCCTGCAATAAGAAATGATGTCAGGAAATGGATTATAATTCTATGAAATGAGAAATGACGGAAAGAAATGGATTATTTTGTCTCACAATGAGATATTTCCCACGGATTCTTTGGAAACCTGTAGCCATAAAAAAGACAGATGCACAATCATGCGCGAAATAGAATGGCAGGTTCCTGATTTATTAATCCTTTCTGAATTTTCTTGTCATTTTCTTTAATATTTCAAGAACATATTCAACCTCGCCTAAGGTATTCTGTGCGCTGAAGGAAAAGCGTATTGTGCCCTGAGCATCTTTAAGCGGTTTACCCATGCTTAGTATTACGTGAGAAGGTTTTAGTGTGCCGGATGTACAGGTGGCTCCGTTTGATGCAGCAATGCCGTTTATATCGAGATACATAAGGATAGATTCGGCATCGTTATTATAGTAATCATGTTTCAGCGTAATACTCAGGATGTAGGGGAGTGAGTTTTCAGTAGTATTTAATTCAATTCCAACAGGGTCAATTTCTCTAATACCTTTTACGAACCCATCTTTTATACCTTTCACAATTTCATAATTTGACTGCATTTCGATTTTCACAATCTTTATAGCCTCGGCAAATCCAATAATTGCTGCCGGGTTCTCGGTACCGCCGCGACGATTTCTTTCCTGTGAGCCGCCATAGATCAGCGGGGATAACGGGGTGCCGCTTTTTGCAAAGACTGCACCTGTGCCTTTAGGTCCTGCGATTTTATGAGATGAAAATGACATTGAGTCAATGCCGAGCTTATTCACATCAATCGGGATTTTACCAAAGGATTGTACCGCGTCAGAGTGGAATAAGCTGTTATTAAGGTGAGTGATTTGGGCAAGGTTTTTAATATCATTGACTGCGCCGGTTTCATTATTTGCATGAATAATTGAAATAAGCGAAGTATCGTTATCGAGATTTGCCTTTAATATATTTTCATCAGGCCGGCCGGAAGTGTTTACGTCAAGTAGTTTTATAGAAAAGCCTGATTTGCCAAGTTCTTCCACGGGGTCGAGGATGCAGTGGTGTTCGGCTTTTGTTGTGATAATAGTTTTTCTGCCTGATTCAGAGACTTCTGTTTTTGCTATGCCGAATATTGAAAAATTATTTGATTCGGAGCCGCCGCTGGTAAAATATATTTCATTGGGCGCACAGTTAATGAAGTCAGCTAATGTTTCCCTTGCTTCTTCGACAGCAACGCGGACGATTCTGCCGAAGCTATGGAAGGAGGAAGGATTGCCGAACCTGGAATCCAGGTATGGGAGCATCTTTTCAAGAGCGCGCGGGTCGAGGCGCGTTGTTGCAGCGTTATCAAAATAGACTTCTTTTTTAGCCAACCATGTTCCTTTCATAAATGGTTTTTACGCCGCGCAGCACGAGGTCTTCAACATAAGTGTGTTCAGTTTCTAAGTATTTCAGCATAAGCGGGGCGTTACCGCCTGTAATGTAAATTTTAATTTGGCGGGCTTTCAGTTCATTTTTCAGATGTCTTATTGTATTTTCAATAAGTCCTGCGGTTGAATTAATAATGCCGCTGGCAATTGAGGATTTCGTATCGTGTCCGATGAAGCCGGTATAGTCCGAACCGGGATTGATTTCCGGGAGTCCGGCGGTATTTGTATTTAAGGCTTTTGCCATTGTCGATAGTCCCGGCAGAATGATTCCGCCTGAAAATTCAGCTTCAAAGCCGATGATATTAATTGTAGTTGCCGTGCCCATATCGATAGTAACGATACAGGTTTTATCGTTATATTTTTTGAAATCCTTAGATTTTTTATAAAGGGCAAAGGCACCTTCAGCTGAGCAGATGCGGTCAGTGCCGAGTGCATTGGGAGTGAGATAATTAATTCTAAGATTAAAGTGAGACTTAGAATGAATGATAAAAGGGGTGATGCCATACTTATACGATAAAGCAACGGAGAGTTTCATCGTATGAGCCGGCACAACCGAAGAGACAGCGGCGCAGTTAATGGTATATTTGCTAAACAGGGCAGGAGTGAAATTATCATAGCTGCTTTTAATACCTGCCACGAGAATATCTTCATCGTAAATGCCGAATTTAGCAAATGTATTTCCGAGGTCACATGCGAGTAACATCAGCGCAGGCTCACATCTCCAACAGTGATTCTTTCAAGTTTACCATTATTCAGACGCAGCAACATGAATCCCTCTTCATCGACATCCTCAAAAAGACCGGTCTTTGAAACATCTTCATCCTGAACCTCGACCATTTCGCCAAGCATACGGCAACGTGATTTCCAGTCGTTGAGGATACTTTGCGGATTAGAATGGACGCGTTCGAGCAGTTCCTCGAAGTTATTGAGGATTTCGCTAAGCAGGCGTTCGCGCGGTATGTCGTTGCCGGTAATTTTCTTAACTGATGTCGGGGGGATTCTGAATGTTCCCTGGAAGGCTGTCTGATTAACATTAAGTCCGATGCCGACAACAAGCTTATTTATTCTGTTGCCTTTGGAAGTAGATTCGAGCAGGATGCCGGCGATTTTTTCGCCTGCGACAAGTACATCGTTAGGCCATTTAAGGTTTATTCTAAGCTGGTACAGGTTTTCAAGCGAGTTGGATATTGCCAGGCATGCGGCAAAGTTAATCAGGTTAATTTTCCGTTCGTTGAATTTGCGGTTGAGCAGAACGGAGAAAGTCAGATTATGATCTTTAAGGCTGTACCATTTTCTGTCTTTTCTGCCTTTGCCATCGGATTGTTTTTCGGCCAGAAGAACTGAGCCGTCTGTGTTGAGATCATTTGCGGGGTCGAGCAAAACTGCGTTTGTCGAGTCAACTTCCTCGCTGTAAATAAAATTTCTGCCTATTACGTTGGTATCGAGCTTTAGATCAAAATCTTCGAAAGAGAACAAATTAACCTCATTGATATGATTGTTCGGTTACATGTGGCGATTAATTTCCCAATGGGAATATCCCAGGAGGGACAATACAAATTTAGCAATTGATTAGGAGAAAAGAAAATTTTTGCCAAATTGACAGAAGTCCGCCATAATGGCAAAGAGTATTGCCAAATTGGCAGGATATCGGGAAGTAAATAACCAGTAGGCAATGAAATTTTGGGGAATATGTTGTTTCTGGTATTATTTGTATCTGGCACAGTCATTGCAATAAAGTGGTAGTCAAACATTAAGGAGAAATTAAGTTATCATAGTTGCAATAAGCGAGAAAAAAGAGTGGCGGAGATATGAGAAAAAGCTGTCGCTCATTAAATTAATATGATTGGATAAGTATTTTATAAATAAAGGGAGAGAGTAAAAATGGCTAAGATTATTGGAATTGATTTGGGAACTACTAATTCATGTGTTTCTGTAATGGAAGGCAATGAACCGGTAGTAATTCCAAATTCAGAAGGAGGAAGGACTACGCCGTCTATTGTAGCATTTACAAAGACCGGGGAGAGACTGGTTGGACAGGCGGCTAAAAGACAGGCTGTAACAAATCCGAAGAATACTATATTCTCTATCAAGAGATTTATGGGAAGAAGAATGGATGAAGTTACGTCTGAAATGACAAAGGTGCCTTACCAGGTAATGGCAGGTGATGGCAACAGTTCAAGAGTAAAGATTGATGACAGAGTTTATTCACCACCTGAAATTAGTGCTATGGTTCTTCAGAAGATGAAAAAAACAGCGGAGGATTATCTTGGTCATGAGGTTACGGAAGCTGTTATTACAGTTCCTGCATACTTCAATGATTCACAGAGACAGGCGACTAAGGATGCCGGCGAGATAGCGGGTCTTAAGGTAAGAAGAATTATCAACGAGCCGACAGCCGCGGCACTGGCTTACGGTCTGGACAAGAAGAACAAAGATCAGATTGTTGCTGTATATGATCTTGGTGGCGGTACTTTTGATGTTTCTATTTTACAGCTTGGTGATGGTGTTTTTGAAGTAAAATCTTCAAACGGGGACGGGCACTTAGGTGGCGATGACTTTGACCAGAGATTAATTGATTTTCTTGCCGATGAGTTCAAGCGTACCGAAGGCATTGATTTAAGAAAAGATGCGATGGCATTGCAGAGATTAAAGGAAGCTTCTGAAAAGGCTAAGATTGAGCTTTCCAACTCTATGCAGACGGATGTTAATCTTCCGTTTATTACGGCTACGCAGGATGGTCCGAAGCATTTAAATATTGCGATCACGCGTGCAAAGTTTGAACAGCTGATTGATGATCTGATTGAAAGAACAGTCGCTCCATGTGAGAAGGCAATAAGAGATGCCGGCGTATCAGCTTCACAGATTAATGAAGTAATACTTGTAGGCGGATCGACAAGAGTTCCCAAGGTACAGGAACTGGTAAAGAAGCTCTTTAATAAAGAGCCGCACAAAGGTGTTAACCCGGATGAAGTAGTTGCGATTGGCGCGGCAATTCAGGGTGGCGTTTTAACAGGCGATGTAAAGGATGTGTTGTTGCTTGATGTAACACCGCTTTCGCTGGGAATTGAAACTCTTGGAGGAGTTATGACAACTCTTATTCAGTCAAACACTACAATCCCTACAAGAAAGAGCGAGGTATTCTCAACGGCATCGGACAGTCAGCCTTCGGTAGAAATCCATATAATGCAGGGTGAACGTCCAATGGCAGCCGACAACAGGCCGCTTGGCAAGTTTCATCTTGATGGAATCCCGCCTGCGCCAAGAGGTATTCCGCAGATTGAGGTAACATTCGATATTGATGCTAACGGCATTTTGCATGTAAGCGCCAAAGATAAGGGCACAGGCAAGGAACAGAGCATCAGAATTACTTCTTCGTCAGGCTTAGCCCAGGATGAAATTGACAAGATGAAAAATGATGCTAAAGCTCATGCGGCTGAAGATAAGAAAAAGAAAGAGTCTATTGAAATAAAGAACCAGGCGGATAATCTGATATTCCAGACTAAAAAACAGTTGGAAGAAATGAAGGATAAGATTTCCGCAGATAATAAAAACCGGTTGGAATCTGAGATAAAGAAGGTTGAAGAAGCAGTAGCGGGCAATAATTCAGATACAATTAAAGCCGCCACCGAATCATTAAACAAGGTTTTGCAGGAAGTTGTAACTCAGTTTTATCAGCAGACAGCGGGACAGCCGGGTGCGGAAGGCAATGCTCAACCAGGCGCAGAATATCAGCAACAGGCTAATAACACGCGGTCTGAAGGAAGCAGTAGTAAATCCAAGAATGAAAAAGATGTTCAGGATGCTTCGTATGAAGTAGTCGATGAAGAAGAAAAAAATAAAAAATAATTTAATCTTATATTATTAAGGAAAACGTGGCGGACAAGTATGGGTGTCCGCCAAATTTTAATAAAAAAGGAAAAGAAAATGGAAAACACAAATAATGAATTGCTTCAGGAACAGGAAACTGTAACTGCAACAACAAACTGGGATGAGGCTCTTGAGAAGGAATGCTGGACAGCCCCCAATGTTGATGTTTATGAAACCCCCGATGAGTATGTGCTTTCAGCTAATATGCCGGGAGTTGTGAAGGAGAATGTTAAAATTAAGTATGAGGATAACAGTCTTATCATTATGGGTAAGGTTGAGTATAAGGAGCTTTTAAGCCGTAAGTATATCTTAAATGAAAGTCAGCTTGGCAATTTTTACCGCAGGTTCAAAATCTCGAACAGCATTGACGACCAAAAGATATCGGCAAGGCTTGAGAATGGACAGCTTATTATTAATTTGCCGAAGCATGAAAGGGCAAAGCCAAAAGATATCGAAATCAGGTAAAAAGTTTTTTATGCAGAATTTATGGGGACTCAATTGTTTATAGAGTCTTCCGAAAAGTTTTCCTTATCATTTAAAGCCTGTCAGTAATGACGGGTTTTTTTTTTGTTCGTCCGGCTGACAGGAAAGTAAATAGCAGTTTCTCATTTTTTATGTTTAAATTTTGTTCTGCTATTAATATCTTGGTTCTCAAAAAAAACGGAGAATAAATGAAGAAGTAGCTTATTATTGCCATTGTCGCTTTTGTGCTTTTATTTGGTATTGCCGGTAGATTTACAGACAATAAATCCCGGATTGTAAAACATCGAGATGGAAGAAAGGAAAAGAAAGCAGGGGCGGTAAATAAATACCCGTCAGATTTTGAATGGATTAAAAGAACCTATCCGTTCTTTAACTCCGATCCGCTTGCCTATAAACGTGCGATTGAAGAAACTCAACGGTTAAGGTTCCGGACGGAGATAGATTATCTTAAGAAAGGGGCGTGGCTTTCACAATGGGAATTTGTCGGACCGGTAAATATCGGCGGACGGATTGTTGATATTGAATTTAATCCGAAGTATCCTGATATTGTTTATGCCGGTGCGGCAACTGGGGGTGTGTTAAAATCAACTGATATGGGAAGAACATGGAGGGCTGTATTCGATGAGCAGGCGACTCTTACAATTGGAGATATAGCTGTTGACCCAAATAATCCTGATATTATTTATGTTGGCACAGGCGAAGCAAACGGAGGGCATAATAATTTTCCCGGTGGCGGAATTTATAAATCCTTAAATGGTGGCAATACCTGGAGCTACGTGGGTCTGGATAGTTCCGTTTCCATTGGCAGAGTTATAATAGACCCGGTTAATTCTAATAATATTTATGTAGCCGCTGTTGGTTCTTATTTCGCGCCAAATTCGCAGCGGGGTGTTTATAAAAGTACGGATGGCGGGCAGTCATGGCAGAGGTCTCTTTTTGTTTCCGATTCAACCGGTGCAATTGATATTATAATGGATCCGGTTAATCCATCTTTTCTTATGGTTGCGATGTGGGAGAGAGTCCGCAGACCTTCGAGTGCTCATCTTTATGGACCATCAAGCGGTATATACCGTTCGACAGACGCTGGCAAGTCCTGGAGTTTACTTGGGAGTTCAACCGGGCTTCCTAATTCATTAGTGCAAAATGTAGGAAGAATCGGACTGGCTCAGAGCAGGACAAATCCGGCGATAATATATGCTCTTTATACTGATGGATATTTCGTAACTGGTTTATATAAGACGTCAGATTATGGTAACAGCTGGTCGAGAATGGATCCCTTAAATAAGATTACATCAGGGACAAGTAACTTTAGCTGGTATTTCGGGCAGTTAAGGGTTCATCCGGTTAATCCTGATATTGTTTATGTTATGGATGTCGCCTTTATGAGATCATCTGACGGGCAGTACCTGGCCGATTTTATATGGATATGACGGTCCATCGCAACTACATCCGGACCACCACGCGCTCGCGTTTAATCCGAATGATCCAGATTATATTATTAGCGGAAATGACGGGGGTATGAATATCTCGACTGACGGTGGTATCAGTTGGTCTCAGCCGGTAAATATTCCTGTTACTCAGTTTTATGAAATAGCTCTCGATTATACAAATCCGCTTGCATTTTATGGTGGGACTCAGGATAATAATACAATCAGGACATTATCCGGCAAGACAAACGACTGGAAAGGTATTTACGGAGGTGACGGGTTTTACTGTGCTGTGGATTTTACTGACCCGGATATAATTTATGCGGAGTATCAGAATGGAGTGCTTGGTAAATCTGTTGACGGAGGCAATACTTTTTTTATAGCAACTAACGGAATTAGTCCTGATGAGCCTAAGAACTGGTCAACTCCTGTTATTATGGATCCGCATAACAGCAGGGTGCTTTATTACGGCACAAACAGAATATACAGAACTACAGATGGTGCCACAAGCTGGAAAGCTGTAAGCGGTAATCTTACTATAGATAGTTCAGGGAACTCCATTACCACTATCTCGGTTGTTCCGTCAAATCAGAATGTGATTTATGTCGGTACGGATGACGGTCAGGTCCGGGTTTCTAAAGATTACGGACAATCATGGAATAGAATAAACAATGGACTGCCGAATCGCTGGGTAACAAGAGTTGTTGCCGATCCTAAGAAAGAAAATGTTGTTTATGTAACTTTTTCGGGACTTAAATGGCGAGATCCTCAGTCGCATGTTTTCAGGAGCGATGATTACGGACAGACGTGGCAGGATATTAGTTCAAATCTTCCGGATGCTCCGGTTAATGCTTTTGCCGTTGATCTTAACGACCAGAATATTCTTTACCTTGGGAGCGATGTCGGCGCTTTTGTAAGCTTTAACCTGGGACAGTCCTGGCAGACGCTTGGAATGGGACTGCCTGTCGTTCCTGTGAATGATATGAAAATTCATCCGATTTCAAATTACCTTGTAATTGGAACGCACGGACGTTCGATGTATAAAATAAATCTTAATACAGTTACTTCAATAAATTCTTTGAAACATGGTCGCAGGATATCAGGCTGGTTCCTTTCTCAGAATTATCCCAATCCGTTCAATCCTTCAACGCGGATAAACTATTCCATTCCTGAAAAATCATTTGTAACAATAAAAGTGTATGATATTCAGGGGAAAGAGACAGCAGTACTTGTAAATGAAGATAAAACGCCTGGTGAATATTCCGCTGAAATGAATGCCGGCAGTCTTGCCAGCGGGATTTATATTTATAAGATTCAGGCAGGTAGTTTTAGCGAGGTAAAAAAGATGATACTGCTAAGATAAAACCTGTTTCGCCGGCATGTCAGGATACGTTCAAAGGTATGAAAAAATTTTCTAAAGCCGGACAAAAGTAGTTTCAGGATTATTTTCCGGAGACTTCAGATGGTCGTCCAGGAGTTGCAGTTTGTCATCCAGAGACTTCAGATGGTCGTCCAGGAGTTGCAGGTTGTCATCCGGAGACTTCAGATGGTCGTCCAGGAGTTGCAGGTTGTCATCCAGAGACTTCAGATGGTCGTCCAGGAGTTGCAGGTTGTCATCCAGAGACTTCAGATGGTCATCCAGGAGTTGCAGGTTGTCGTCCAGGAGTTGCAGGTTGTCATCCAGGAGTTGCAGGTTGTCATCCAGAGACTTCAGATGGTCGTCCGGAGACTTCGGATGATTTCCAGGAACCTCGGATAGCCGTCCGGAGACTTCGGATGATTTCCAGGAACCTCGGATAGTCATCCGGAGACTTAGGATGATTTCCAGGAGTCTCGGATGGTCGTCCGGAGACTTCAGATAGACATCCAGGAACATCGTACAGTCATCTGGAGAGTTAAGATAGCTTCCAGGAACATCGTACAGACAAAAGTTAACTGATTTTTTCCTTCCAGAGACCTCGTACAGTCGTCCAGGAGTCTCGGATGGTCGTCCGGAGACTTCGGATGGTATGGAAATACATTAAAAAGAGAAATACCGGGGCTGTTTTCGTATTTGCAGACATTTTATCCCTGCAGGGGCAATAAAAAACATCTTAACCTGACAATATTTGGCAGGCATCTGACTCCGGGGAAAAATCATGCAACTGCTACAATGGTACAGCACAGGGCATTCCCCGGTTGATATAAATATTCATACAATCAAGGCAGGCTGATATGAGCATAATAGAGCAGCTTAGAACAGAAGAAATGACGGGGCAAAGGTTTCAGAGATTTCAGAAGCTTATGCCCTATAAAATCCGTGATATACTGCTGGTTTCAAGTCTTTATGACTCATACTTATTTGAAGAGGACGGAAGATTATATGAACTGCTCAGGCGTGAGTATCAGGGACTGAATCTGAGTTATACGCCGGAGCTTACGCACGTTTCGAACGGAGCAGAGGCGCTGGATGCTTTAAAGGATAATCAGTATAACCTTGTCATTACTACGCTTCATATTGAGGATATGCACGTAGTCAGGTTTGCAAAGAAAATCCGTGAGGTTAATGAGAAGATACCCATAATACTTCTTGCCTATGATAATCAGGAACGGAAAGAACTTGTAACCGGTTATGATATTTCTATTTTTGAGCGCATATTTATCTGGCAGGGGGATTACCGGCTTCTGATTGGCATTATTAAATGTGTTGAAGACCGTATGAATGTTGAGAACGATACAAAGCTTGTAGGTGTGCAGTCGATTATTCTGATAGAAGATAATGTTAAATTTTACTCGTCCTATCTTCCGATTATATATACCGAGATATTGAAGCAGTCGCAGAGACTTATTTCCGAAGGTGTTAATCTTACCCATAAGTATCTAAGAATGAGGACCCGTCCCAAGATTCTGCTTTGCACAACTTATGAAGAAGCGTGGGCTTACTACGAAAAATATTCCGAATATATACTTGGTATTATTTCCGATATTAATTTCCGTTATAACGGAAAGAAAGATTCTGAAGCGGGCATAAAGTTCGTGCGAAACGTAAAAGTGTTGCATGCTGATATTCCGGTGCTTCTTCAGTCGAGTAATGCGGGGTTTGCAGAAATAGCGGCACAGACCGGGGCATCATTCTTATTAAAGAATTCGCCAAGGCTTCTTCATGAGTTAAGCGAGTTTATTGTACGCCACTTCGGCTTTGGCAATTTTATATTTTCCACTCCTGACGGAAGAGATGTTGGAGTTGCTTATAATCTAAAAACCTTTGAAGAGCAGCTTAAGACAGTTCCGGATGAAAGTATTTTATACCATGCTGAACGGAATCATTTTTCCAACTGGCTCAAGGCGCGGGCAGAATTTTTACTTGCTCATCAACTGAGGCCTCACAAAGTTAGTGATTTCCCTTCGGTTGTGGCTTTAAGGAATGAGCTTACAGGAGCCATTCAGTCTTATCTTGAAAGCAGGGGGCGCGGTATAATAACTGATTTTGAAAAAGATTCATTTGATGTAAAGAATAGTTTTGCGCGGATTGGGGGTGGCTCGATTGGGGGCAAGGCGCGCGGTCTCGGTTTTATTAATAATCTGATTTATAAATACAATCTGCGGGAAAGATTTAAGGATGTAATAATATTTGTACCTTCGGCAATTGTAATTGGTTCTGACGTATTTGATCAGTTTCTTGAAGAGAACCGGCTTATTAATTTAGCGTTAAGCGAGTCGGATGACGATGTAATTACCAGGGCATTCCTTGAAGCGAAGAAATTCCCGAAAGAAATAAAACATAAACTTGAGGAATACCTTGGCATCGTTCATGTTCCGCTTGCCGTACGTTCATCGAGTCTGTTGGAAGACTCGCAGTATCAGCCGTTTGCGGGAGTATATCAGACCTATATGTTGCCTAATAACAATCCGGATAAGGGGGAGAGATTAAGGGAGTTACTTAACAGCATCAGGAGAGTCTATGCTTCTACCTTCTACAGGTCTGCTAAAGATTACATGAAAGCGACGTCTTACCGTCCTGAAGAAGAGAAGATGGCGGTTATTATTCAGCAGATGGCAGGTTCGCAGCATGACGAGCGTTTTTATCCTGATTTTGCGGGAGTGGCAAAGTCATACAACTTTTATCCTGTTCCACCCCAGAAATTTTCTGATGGAATTGCTCTTGTGGCGCTTGGTCTTGGCAGGATGGTTGTTGACGGGGGCAATTCGGTGCGTTTTTGTCCTAAGTATCCGCGGCATCTGCTTCAGTTTTATTCTGTAAAGGAAACCGTGAGGAATGCACAGCAGGAATTTTTTGCATTAAATCTGCACAGTAGTTTAAAGGATGCTACAACAGGTTGCCGTGATATGCTGGTACAGCGTTATAATCTAAGCGATGCGGAGAAAGACGGTTCTTTATATTACACGGGTTCTACTTATTCGCCGGAAAACGATTCAGTTTATGACGGAATTTCGAGGGCAGGGCACAGGATAGTTACTCTTGCTCCGATACTTAAGCAGAAAATATTTCCGCTTCCGGAGATACTTGATATTATACTTGATATTGGTCGCTGGGGAATGGGTGCGCAGGTAGAAATTGAATTTGCGGTTAATCTGAAAGTCATGCAGGGAGAGCCAAAGGAATTCGGACTATTGCAGATGCGTCCGCTTGTGCTTAACAGCGAAATCGAGGAACTGCGCATCGACCATTATAAGCCGGAGGATATTTTAGTCTGGAGTGGTCAGGCGCTTGGCAATGGGGTGACAAACGGAATTTATGATATAGTAGTAGTTGATATTGAAAAATTTGACCGTGGGAAAAGCCAGGTAACTGCTATGGAAATAGGGATGTTTAATGCGAAACTTATTGCGCTTAAGAAGCCTTATATTCTTATCGGAGTTGGGCGGTTGGGTTCGCTGGATAAGTGGCTTGGGATTCCTGTTGTCTGGGAACAAATCTCAGGTGCCAGTGCAATTGTTGAGTCAGGATTTAAGGATTTTAACGTAACGCCATCGCAGGGTTCTCACTTTTTTCAGAATATCACTTCATTCAGAGTCGGATACTTTACTGTCAATTCCTTTATCAGTCAGGGTTTTATCGACTGGGCGTGGCTGGCAGAGCAGAAAATATCAGCGGAAGGTGAGTTTGTAAAACACCTTTGCTTTGACGAGCCAATGTCAATTAAGATAAACGGTCATCAGAATAAGGGAATTATATTAAAGCCGGGAGCGGAAGCATAAGCATCCGAAAAAAAACATCGCGCGATTTTCTGTCTTAATCATAATCGTACACTAATTTTTGCAATCGGGAAGTTACAATACGATTAATATTTGATATATTGCACTATAACTTTAGATAAAGATAGAAAGGAATAACAGACTTGAGGAAATTCCGGTTTCAAATAATTCTAATTCTCTCCGTTTTTTTTGCTGTTTTACTAACAGGAATTTACCTGTTCCAAAAAGTCGGAGACAGTCAGGATGAATTCAGCGGTTATGTCGTCTATGAGTTCTTTTTTATTATAATCTCAGGGATTATTTTAATTGCGGTAATAGACAACCGGTTGTTTAAAAATATAATAAAGCCTGTAAGCGTGATTGATACGGGTCTGAACGATGAAAATATATCTGGTATCAGAAAACTGCAAAAAATACCAAATGAATTTGGTAGCATAGCGGGCAGGATTATAAAGAACTATAATCAGAGAGAAGATTTAAACAGCGAGATTATTGACAGGGAACATGCTGAGGAGGAATTAAGGAGACTTTCAAGGGCAACGGTTCAAAGTCCTATTTCAGTAGTGATTACAGACATCAGTGGAAATATTGAATTTGTAAATCTGATGTTTGTTCAAAAGACAGGCTATTCTTCAGCTGAAGTAATTGGCAGGAATACGAGGATATTAAAATCCGGTAAGATAAAAGATGAAATATATAAAGAACTATGGATGATGATTCTTGAAGGCAATAACTGGTGTGGCGAGTTGCTGAATAAGAAAAAGAATGGAGAACTTTATTGGGAAATGGTAACCATTTCACCGATTAAAAATTCAAGAGACCGGATTACTCATTTTGTGGCTATGAAGGAAGATATTACACTCAGGAAGCAGGCGGAGGAAGAAATAAAAAATGCCAGAGAAATAGCGGAAAGCGCTGACAGGGCAAAGGGTATTTTTCTTGCTAACATGAGTCATGAGATACGTACACCGATGAACGCTATTATCGGGTTTTCTGAACTGCTGAAGCCAAGAATTACAGAAAATAAATCCAAAGAATATCTTAATGGAATTATAGCAAGCGGTAAAAATGGCTCTATGTTGTTTATAGTGGGTAATCATACTTTAATTTACCCGCCA
>Ga0194060_10000841_pt1 | contig 22374 bp, 25 predicted proteins | sample SepL225m_MetaG_FD_163427 | JGI IMG/M metagenome (GOLD analysis project Ga0194060, IMG submission 163427) | Anoxic zone freshwater microbial communities from boreal shield lake in IISD Experimental Lakes Area, Ontario, Canada - Sep2016-L222-5m | ecosystem: Environmental > Aquatic > Freshwater >... | reverse complement strand
AGTAATAAAATTTTATTTTAATAAATAAAAAAAAAGCAATTTCAACACTTAAAGGTTGGCTAGTAAATGATTACGTGGTTCAACAACTTTCTAATAACATGGTAAAGAAAAAATAAATAGACTTGACATTAAATAGACTTGACATTAAATACATTAGAAACTAATATAGTTAGAAGCTAATGCAATGTAATAACCACATATGACTACTTTAAGAAAAAAACTTATTGAAGAGTTTCTCGAGGTAATAACTACGCTCAATAGATCTATTTCCTCCAGAAAAGACCTTTTTCTTCAGAAATACAACCTAACACGACAACAAGCCGAGTTATTGTATTTTGTCGAACGGCATAAAAACAATTCGATAAAAACTATCGCGACGTTTATGAACACCACCGGCAGTGCAGCAACTCAGCTTGTTGAAGGAATGGTAAAATCCGGATATATCGAACGAACGCAAAGTCTTCAAGATCGAAGAAGTGTAGTAATTACTCTATCAAAACAAGGTAAAAAGAAATTCTCTGAATTCAAAAATGAACACATACTCCATATAACCAAAGTTGTTAGAAATCTTACGGACAAAGAAGTGCAACAACTAATAATGCTTAGAAAAAAATTAATCAGCGATGGACAATAATAGTTACTGTTTTTCCCCATCACTATCTAGAAGAAAGAAGTTTTTGCATGTCAAATTTCACAAACAACCAACAACGATATCCATTAGGACAAGCCGGACCACAAGGTGACCAACCGCTCTACAACCCACCTGACTATCACGCAATTCCCGGACAAAATGGCAATCGAATCTACATGCAGCCTGAGTATCCTCAACAACCACAACAAATTTCTCCTCAAACCAATCAAGAACAACAAAATCAGTTCCATCCAACACAACAACCTCAGCAACCGGCATATCCCAACTATCAAGTAGAAACACCTCAACCAACATCTCAACCAGCTTCTAACGAAGAACCTGCACAGGAAAAAATGTCATTTCTTCGCAAATGGGGAACCTTGCTAGTATTAAGTCTTGCACTTTGCATTATCGTAATTGATACAACATTACTAAACGTTTCAATCTCAACACTGATCACAGAACTCAACACCAATCTTGATGGTATTCAGTGGGTAATTACGGCATATTCATTAACACTTGCGGCCTTCACAATAACTGGAGGTAGACTGGGAGACCTATTCGGAAGGAAAAAAATGTTTGTGTTGGGCGCAGTTATTTTTGCCGTGGGTTCTTTTATAGCTTCTATAAGTAATAACTTACCAACGATGCTTCTTGGAGAATCATTTATTGAAGGTATAGGAGCGGCTCTTATGATGCCCGCTACATCATCATTACTTATCACTACCTTTAAAGGGCGTGAGCGAGCTATGGCCTTTGGTGTTTGGGGTGGAGTTGCAGCCGGAGCATCTGCTGTTGGTCCAATTCTTGGCGGATTTTTAACCACCTACTACAGTTGGCGTTGGGGTTTTCGTATCAATGTTGTTGTTGCATCAATCCTTGTCATTGGGTCATTATGGATCAGAGAGTCAAAAAATACACATAAAAAGGCAACAATTGACTGGGCTGGCATTGGTTTGTCTGCTGCGGGGTTACTAATTATAGTTTTTAGCATCATTGAATCATCTCGCTTTGGATGGCTCCTTTCCAAAAAACCTTTTTTAATTCTTGGAAAATCACTTGGCGACTTTTCAATAATTCCCTTCACACTGCTAATTGGATTGCTCGTTTTTACAGTCTTTATCCTCTGGGAAATCATCATAGAAGAGCATAAAGAAGCCACTCCACTCATATCCATCCGTATGTTTCTTAACAAACAATTCTCATCAGGACTATTCACCACCACCATGATGGCGCTTGGGCAATCCGGCATAATCTTTTCCGTACCAATCTTCCTTCAAGCAGTGAGAAACACCAACGCATTTGATACAGGCTTAGCATTACTCCCCTTATCAATTTCACTCTTTGTTGCATCTCCACTATCTGCCTTTCTCAGTAGCAAAATAAAACCAAAACTCATTATCCTCTTTGGTCTTTTCTTCAATATAATCGGCTTGTTGGTAATCAGCCAAACTATGGCAGTAGACAGCACTGTAGCTAGTTTCATTCCCGGACTAGTGATCTATGGAATAGGATCTGGACTTGTAATGGCCCAAATAAGCAACCTAACACTTTCTGCTGTACCCGTTAGCGAAGCCGGTGAAGCTTCAGGAGTTAATAGTACCGCCAGACAAATCGGAAGTTCACTTGGATATGCAATAATAGGTGCAATTTTACTTTCAACACTTGCTTCAAACTTCTCAACATCAATTAAAAATAGCACAAAAATACCAGATCAAATTAAAAATCCTATCGTTGAAAAAATTAACGAAGATCCATCTAACTTCGAATTCAACTCTTCAATGGAAAAAACCACCTCACTCCCACCAGATATCCAGAATGAACTCAACATATTAAAAAACATTTCCGTCACCGAATCCATTAAATACTCGCTCTATGCCGCCATCGCTTTTATTTTCTTCGCTCTTCTTGCCGCCGCAGAATATCTACCTGATGTGAAAAGTTTAGAACCTCGAAAAGGCCCAACAAGCGGGCATTAAAAAAGACTCCACAATAGAACATTGTGAAGCCTCAAAACAATGAAAACTAGACAGCATCTCTCTCCACAGAAATAGTACACTCTGTTAACAACGCAGCAACTGCACCAAAAGCTGCAAGTGCAGGGGCAATAAAAACTCCTACAAACCCAATAGTTAGAGGTAACTCTAATACAGTCTTATCATTTTTATCCTTAACAATAATTTTTCTCACGTTCCCTTCATTAATCAGTTCCCTAATCTTCTCCAAAACCTCTTTTCCACGAACCTTAAACTCATTATTCACCGTCTCTTCTGTACTGTTATTAGTAGATGATTTTTTAGCCTTGACCATAAAAACCCCTTTATTTATAAACAAAAATCAATTACCAATAATGTAATAAGACATGTCATGGAAATCAATCGCTCCTAAGCAGCAATTTCCACCACCGATATAGCAAAGGTAAGTTCTTTACCTGCCAATGGATGATTACCATCCAATGTAACTGTTGTATCTGTAAGTGCAATAACGGTGACTACAAAATCCTGGCCATCATCTTGAGAAGCCTGTAACTGTTGTCCAAGTGCAAGTTGTAAATTTGGAGGAAATTGACTGCGGTCGACTTCTTCAACTAGTTCATCAAGATGCTGTCCATATGCTTGATCTGCTGAAATCGTAATAGTTTTCGATTCACCGACAGCCATCCCTACAACGGCATCATCAAATCCAGCTATAAGTTGTCCACCTCCGACAAAAAACTCTAAAGGTTCACGCCCCTCAGAAGAATCAAAAACAGTACCATCATTCAATGTCCCTGTATAGTGGACTTTGATAGTATCACCAGATTTCACTGTAGTCATAAAATGCTCCCTATGGAATAAAATTCGAACAAGAGAAATAAATAGAAAAAAGGAAAAAAACTAATACTAATTTCTTAATGATTTAACCAAGTATACTGCACTCGCACCAGCAAAAACTGCATGAATAATAACCATATACAAAGGCGAAAGCCATTCAACAAAGTTAATCAGTTGACTAACTGTTAACCCGACATGAAATACAGTCAGTGTTGTAAAACCCATGCTTAAAAAAGTTTTATTAGGCTTTTTTAGCAACATACTGAAACTAAGTACCGCAATTGATGCAGAGGCAAACCCCAGCGACCGCCCCACCGCAAAAACCAACTCATTGGTCGAATTTAAAAAAAGAGTAGGTATAAAAATCATAACAAAACCCACACCTGCCTCAAAAACAGTGTTTGCCAAAAGCACTATACGCATACAAATCCCTTTACAAATTATAAAAACAAAAATACATTAACGAAAAGATGTACCCTTACTCTTCATTGTTCTAAAAAGTAAGTTTTCTTTATGCTCATCGATATTAATAAAATCATCAGCCAATGAAATCAGTTCATGATTTGCTGTTTGTCGAAAGGCTACTATCTCCACCAAGCACCCAAGTGCCTGTTGCAAGTAGTTAACAACAGGAACAAAATCTCCATCACCCGTAATCAAGATAATTGAATCAACCTTATGCCCAAGACGAATAGCATCCATAGCAATACCCAAATCCCAATCCCCTTTTTTCGTCCCATCAAGAAAGACCTGAAGATCCTTCTGTTTGGTTTCAAAACCCGCCGCATTAACCGCATCAAAAAACTCCTGATTCTCACGTTCTGCATTAATCACATAAGCAATCGCTCTTGTAAGGATACGACCATCAACCGCCAGATCAAGAAGCTTCTTGAAATTTAGGCGAGATTTATGAAGGTTTCTGGCAGAATAGTACATGTTCTGCACATCAACAAGAACAGCTACTCTTTGGTTTGGATGTCTAACGATCATAATATTTTTACCCAATCAGTGTAATAGTTCTATTGTAACCGAAAAACATATTGAGAACAGAGCATCTTTTTGACCAAAACCGACTCCATAGAAAGAACAATAGTTAGGATGATTTCTACAAATATCCCTTTGCCTGAAGTGAAAATAACTCCGCATATCGCCCACCCTTTCTAAGCAAATCATCATGACTACCCTCTTCTACAATTCTCCCACCCTCAACGACAACTATCCTTTCTGCCATACGAACAGTTGGAAACCGATGAGAAATAAGAATAGCTGTCTTCCCTTTTGCTAATGTCCGAAAACGCTCAAACACTAATTGCTCAGCCTCTGCATCCAACGCTGCAGTTGGTTCATCAAAAATAAGAATATCGGCATCTTCCCTCATAAAAGCTCTGGAAAGTGCAATCTTCTGCCATTGTCCACCCGATAACTCAGTCCCATCTTTAAACCATTTTCCAAGTTGTGTATCCAAACCATCAGGGAGATCGGCAACCACTTCTTCAACACCACCGAGTTCAGCCGCTCTCCAAATTCTTTCCTCATCTCCCATATGCTCCACGCTACCTATGCCAACATTTTCCCTAACTTTAAACTGATATTTATTATAATCTTGAAACACCACACTTATCCGCTGCTGCAGCACCAACTCATCCCAATCATTCAAATTCTTCCCATCAAGAAAAATCCGTCCTTCAGTAGGCTCATACAATCTACACAGCAGTTTGATAAAAGTAGTCTTTCCTGCTCCATTATGTCCAACCAATGCCATGCTCTGCCCTTCAGGAATAAACAAGGAAATATTTCTCACAGCCCACTCATCATTACCAGGATAACGAAAACCAACATGGTCAAAACGAATTCCTTTTTCCTGACCAAATGACTTATGGGAAACAGGCGCAGTATCACTTTGCTCCGCCCTTGTCGTTGGGATTTCTAAAAAACTAAACAAATTCGACATGTACAAATTATCCTCGTACATACTACCAATCGCAGTAAGACATGACTGAAACGATTGCTGCCCCTGACGAAATGCTGCAACGTAAAGCGTAAGATTACCCAACGTTAACTGGCCTGCCGCCGTTGCAATGGCCATAACCAAATACGTCGCATAAAAAGCCACCGTTGCAAGTAACGAAAGGACATACGACCACAATGACCGCTTCACAGAAAGTTCTTTATCCTCAGCGTAAAAAGCCTCGCCTAAATCCTTATATCGCTGCAACAACATAGGTCCTAAATTGAGGACTTTAACTTCTTTCACATGGGCATCATTTGCCAATACATATTCAACATAGTTCAATCGTCGAGCATCAGGTGAACGCCAGTTACGTAAACGAAAACCCTTGCGAGAATAACGCATTTCGGCAATTGTAGCAGGAAAGGCAGCCAGCAATAAACCCAACACAGCCCAACCACTAAAAGAAACCAGCAATGTAATATATCCCAGTAGCGTCAAAATATTCTGAGCCAGTTGCATGGTATTTCCAGCCATTGAGACTGGACGAGACGAAGCTTCTCTGCGAGCCTGAGTCAATTTATCATACACTTCAGAGTCCTCGAAATGGCGAAGCTCCAACGTCAGAGCCTTTTCAAGAATCAAAACATTCACATCAAGCGCCAATCGCGCTCCCAACAACGTACGATACAGAAATAACGCTCGCTGCACCAAAGCCTGTAAGGCAATAACTCCAGCCTCCACAAGCACCCAATTGATAGTACTTTCAACTGAACCCGAGAGAACACTATCAATAATCACCTTGCCAACATACGCTACCCCAAGAGGCATAACTGCGGAAATAAGTGTGAGAAAAACAATCAAAACACTCATCCTCGGAGAAGATTTCCACGCCAAACCTAGACTGCGCTTAGTATACAAAAGCGTATCACGGAAAGAACTACGGAATGAGCTAAACCAATTGTTCAAAGAAAATCGCATGAGCAAAGTTGCTAAGTACTCTACTAGTTAAAACAAAATGAATGTATAGAGTAAAACCGAATTAACTTTAGTGTATTCTCGATACACATTACAAATGACAACTCCCAAGACCACGTTTCTTCAGATACTGCTGGTGGTATTCCTCAGCTTTGAAAAATATCCCTGCTGGAACAACTTGAGTAACAATCGGTCGAGAAAATGTACCAGATGCAACTAGCGACTCCAAAGATCGTTGCGCCAACACCTGCTGCTCTGTTGAATAAAAAAATATAACCGATCGATACTGCGTTCCAACATCAGGTCCCTGACGATTAAGTGTTGTAGGGTTATGATTTTTCCAAAACACATCAAGCAATGCTTCATAAGAAATAATTGCAGGATCATACAAAATCTGAACAACTTCTGCATGCCCAGTCGCTCCAGAGCAAACATCCTCATAAGTTGGATTCTCAAAAGCTCCCCCCATGAAACCAACTGCAGTTGTTTGAACTCCAGGCAATTGACGAAAGACCTCTTCAACACCCCAGAAGCATCCCGCACCGAAAGTTGCCGTTTCTATTTTGCTCTCATTGATAACATTCATACTACTCCTTCATGAGTGATACTACTGATGAACCAAAGATACAAGATTGCTTACCTAGATGTGATTTATATTGTATCAGTCATATGGAAGTTAATAACCAAAGTTGTAATGAAAACCTCATAAAAAATCATCAACAATAATTAAAATTGAGGAGGAAATTGTGTAATTTCATCCCTCAATCTGGATAACTGATCCAATGTAGGGGGGTAACCTTTAAAAGAAGGATCATTTTGACTAGGAGTGAAATACCGTAAGGCTTGATCTATCATTGCCACCAAAGCATCTTTTCCCTTTATTGCTCTCGGACCAACTCGCCAAGTCAAATGAGAAAGTGCCTGCTCAAATTGAGAGCGATCAATAAAAAAAGCATTTCTTACAACAGTAACAAGGTTTCCTAGTGGATAAACAACATCATCTTTTCTTACCTCAGGTCCAGCTATTCCAATTAAATTCATCATCGATGGTAGAGCATACCACGGAAAGCTTTCTGATGAGGAAATAGTTCCAGAAGCAGCTTCAATATCTTTCCAATTAAGTGGACTTTTTTCCCTCCAACTTGGTGGATTAGCATTACTTCCACTTCTAAAAAATTCTATTGCAGCTCTCTCCATTTGCACGGACTGCTGGGCAACTTTTTCTAGTACTTCTCTTTGTTGAGAGGAAATCAATGTTTTAAACTCCCCTTCTGAAATTCCTCCGTCAGGCATTAATCTTGCACAGACAGCTAAAACATCAGAGGTATCAGTAAAATAAAGATAATCAGGAATTAACTCTGGCTTAAAAAATTTTCCTTGAGTTCTCAGTAACTCAATTCCCCATTGCATTTCCGAAGTTGCGGCGTGAAATCGTAAGTAGTCTTCAAGATAAATCTTAAATACCTTTTCCTTCGGAACTCCATAAAATTCACTTCCTTGCAAAATCTGTCCAAATTTAATCACTGTATCTAAATATTTCATATTTCCAAAGGTGCGATGATTAACAATTGCAGATTGTGGAGAATGAGGATCCTGAGCTAAATAAGCACAAAATTCATCAAGTGCATAGCTCGAATAACCAGCCGCCAACTTTTGAGAATTCTTTTTATGACAAGCAAGTTGCATTTTCTCAGATGTTGCAAAAGTGCCTAACAAAAGACGAAAATCACTTTCAGCACTTCGTGGATAAATTATCGGTGGCCTTGAATGACAAAGTGAATACCAAAAATGAGATAATTCATGATTTTCAGCTGTTCCCGATGCTTCAGCGTTAACAATCAGGATTTTCCCCGTCAATTGCCCCAACTCCGAAGCATATGCTGTAATAGCTCCTCCACCTGAAGCCACTATTCTAAAGACTGGGTCTGCTAAAGTTAATAACGCACCTCCTGGAAAAAACTGAATCGTTTCAACTAATCTAGATTCACCACCAGGCGGTTTTCTTTCAACAGTTTTGGGAAATATTAAACCCCCTAGCGCAGGTGAGTTACAAACACCAGCAAGTAAATTAGATAAAAAAGCAGAGCGTAATGCATCATTACTTATAACCTTTTGATAATCAGCATAAAGGGGTCTTACCAAATCAACAGCACTCACTAGACGACTTCTCAGCAAGTTAACATCACTGGTTATTCCACTAAGTGTAAGTCTCGCTCTAATTTCACGAGCTGGAAGCTTGTAACAACTATCTCCAATTTCTCCTACAACTTCTCTAAATCTCTCAAAATCTGCAACATCTTGTTGAAGTCTGGGAAATGGTTCGGGATTACTAAATAAATCAATATTTCTTGCTAAAGACATGGTTTTAATAAAGAGAATAAGAAGTTATCTTAGAAACTTGAGAAAGAGAAGTCAACTAAGTCAAAAAGAATGCTTTTTCATCCCCATATACCTCTTCCTCTCCCTCTCCCCCAACCGCTCAATCGCATAACGCAACATAGTTCTCGGCATCGTAGCAGCATACGTATCTAAAAAATCAGTCAACACCTGCTCCGAACAACGCTTCCCCACCTCGCGAAGCATCCACCCCACCGCCTTATGAATCAAATCATGCGTATCCCCAAGCAACAGCGTTGCAATCGAAATAGTTTCTTCTGCCTTTCCCTGCTTGATCCAATGAAATGTTGATAGGATCGATATTCGACGTTCCCAAACACTCTCGGATTGTGCGAGGGTTCTTAAAATAACTTTAGGTTTATCTGTAAGAAAAGCACCGACAATGTGCTCAGCCGAAGAATCAATCAAATCCCAGTTGTTGATATATTCCGTGTTTCCAAGATACAAATCATAGATTTTACTTTTTTCACCAACATCTGCCTTCTGATATTTTGCTACCAATACTAGGACAGCAGCTAGTCGATCTTCATGCACAGGAGAATGCAGCAATTCAATCACTTCGTCGTAAGTCATAGCAACAGCATGATTCTGAACGGCTTTTCTTGTCAACGGAACAGTTACACCAATAAACTCATCACCTTCCCCATACTGCCCTGGTCCGGTCTTAAAAAAACGTTGAAACACCAGAACTTTTTCTGCAGAACCATAGCTTCGCAGCTGCTGTTGAATAGGTAACATAACTTTGGAAACCTCATGCAAAATAGATTGATTCAAAAAAACCCCGATATTTTCGTTTAAGAAAAACCGGGGCTATGCACTAGCAATAAATCTAGCTTTTGCTTTCTTCAGGTTGCTCTGGCTCTTTCAAATCTTTCAAAGTTCCATGCACTGTTCTGATGATGTTTTGCAACTCATCCAACGATGGCGGAGTAGCAAGCGTCGCAAGATAGCTATCAACAAGCTGAACTGTTGCAACGATAAGCTTTTTACCTTTTTTATGGCCACCATCATGACCATGTCCACCACATTCACAACCCATAATACAACCCTCCAGTTAAATTGGTAAAACAATTATACCTGAACAAACCATTCTCAACCAACCAGCTGATTCAAGCTTTTTGCTACCAGATCTTCCTGATATTTTCTTAACAAACTATCAATCGTTCCATCGTTCTGATATTTGGTAATCAACTCATTCACCTTTGGCATTAATGTAATCAACGGAGACCGTTTTGAAATCGTAATATAAAACTTTTCCGATGCCACATAAGTAGTAAGAGGAACAATCCTATCTTGAAACCCACGCATAGCCAGCTCCTTCTGACCGGAATAAAGAGAATAGAGAAAATAATCACTTTTTTCCTGATCTAAAGAAGCAAAAGCAGCTGCAACATCCGAAACTCGTTGTACTTTTAGGTTTGTTTTAAGATAGTCATCAAACCCTTGCCCGTAACTATCTCCAACAGTTACGACACCAGTTTTACCAATCAGATTTTCCCATGCCGAATAGGGAAATTCTTTCCCTTTCTTAACGAAAACAACAATTGGATCAACAGTGTAAGGGATTGAATACTCCATATACTCTTCCCGTTCAGATGTTTTATACGCAGCAACAAGCACATCAACATCCCCACTTTTTGTCTTATTCTGCACCTCATCCCACAACCCTACATACTGAGAATCAACCTGAACACCCAAGTCTCCAAAAATCTTCCCAACCAAATCAGGGCCAGTCCCAACAATTTTATTGTCATTCTGCCACATGATCGGAGCCCACTCAGGGTGTCCAGATGCAATATACACTTTTGAATGTGTCTGGATCTGGCAACCAATAAGCCAAAAACAGGATGAAAAGAGTAGCAGCAACAAAAAGATACGAAATGGCGTAATAAAAGTTCTCAAATGTACCATGAAAAAACTGCCCCTCTCAAAATTACCGTACATGGTGATAACGTCTGAATTTAAAAAACGTAACGGCAATTACTACAAAACTTATTTTTCATCGTAACCACAGCGCTTCAAAACTGAAAGAAATTCTTCCGAAACACCTCGCTGCGCAACAACACGATTACTTGCTCCCGAAGTGGAAGTAATCTCAGTACCAAGCAAGTCTAGAAATAACTCACCAACTAATCTTTTAAAATCAGGAATCGTCACTTGATTTCGTAACTTTCCTAAAGAATTAATCTCGATCTCCATAACAGCTACCCCCTTCATCTTCTGCGGCTCAGAAAAAACATCCAACTCTACGGTAACTGGAAATAAATCTCCCCCGATATTCATATCCAGTAAAGCCTTATAGCGAGTTTTGCGAACACTTCCCCCAGTCGAAAACTGAACCAGCTCAAAGTATTCAGCTTCAGAAAGCTCATATTCACGCTCTTTTGAGCATTTCAAGCCCAACGAAACTGATTCAGATTTTAACGCTTCTTTGATAGTTAAAGTTCTCTCCACATGACCATCCGCAAAGGTAGTTACTCTCAGTCGTCCTTGTTTCTCTGGTAAATACCGCTGCTCAATTTCTAATTTTTCCACCGATTTTGCACCATAGCGAAATAAATACTCGCTCACCCCCAAAAGGTTTCTTTCTCCTAACTCTTTCGATATACGCTTTGGAAGTAACCAACGAACTTCATCTTCACGAATAATTGAAACTTTGCGCATTGGATTCGCAACATCAACAATCAAAGCAAGCTGCTGTTTCAGTGATAATCGACTCTGCTTTTCTTTCGAAACAGATGCAAACCTTTCAAAATCTCGATAACCACCACCGTTAATACTCAAAATAGGACTCTCTTTTCAATAAGTAGGTAAGTACACGACAACAGATACTGCCTCGCAATAACTCAAAAAACTACAGACTTTGTAAACTTTTCGCTACTGAAAGACATTGGTACTACACTTTGTGATCCAAAAGTTTCTTTGTAGGCAGTTGCAAGATTAAAACTTACGACTCAACGAAAACAGGGAGTCGAAAGTACTTTTTAAAAGCCAACCCCTCAAATCAAACACTCAAACCACTTGACATTCATATCCATCCTAGTATACGATACTCTTCTGCTTTTAAGGGTAAATACTATGAGACAACTGACAACAGAATATCTAGCCTCCAAAAGTGCTGAAATTTATGCTTACCTCGGTGGAAAAAAATCCTTACAAAATACCTTAGCATCAATACACAGGAGAATTGATAGACTAACTCCTTCTCAACCTTCCCTATTCGATCGAGCAGCTACTGGAATAGAAAGATTTAGGACAAGACTCAACCAAGTGCTCTACGGTAGTCCATCAGTTGCCTTTGAAAATGACTCTCTGACAACAAACTGGGTAAACACTGAGCGAAGCTGGGTGGCTAAAGGAAACACAGTGCATGCATGCGAAATAGGGAATTATCTCTGCACAAAATCATCAGAAACTTACAGAAACAAATGGGAGTTAGCAGCAGTTGACCCAGTTGTTTCGGCTTTTGGAGCAAGATATATTGATGATAACTTTAGTCGCCCTATCACTAGTGTAGCTAGGGTCCTTAGTAATCATGGAATAAAAAACATCTACCTCGACAACCAAGGAGTTCCTATCCTCGCCACAGAAATGCAAGCAAATGGTGAAATAACAATGTTTTCAATTGGCAAAATAGAAAAACCATATGAAGGCAGAGTCGACATTGGATTCCAGATGGTCAGATGTGGAGGATTGGATCATGGTATTAGAGAAGAAAACGGCAATCTAGTAAATTACTCATCTGTAAACCTTCTAACTGAAACTCTCATGGAACCATTAATCAGTATATGGTCAGCAGCACGTAGACAGATCCGAACTCAGCGAATGAATTTAGTAACTAGTAGCTCCTAGTGATATATTGACCGCATACTTTAAGCCTAAGCTGCCTCTGCTGGCAAATTAGGATCAACCTGCATTCCTATTACTGCAGTAATCTCATTAATATTTCTTGATGATACTAAAGCATACTGACCACCCTCTACTTCCCTCATCACCACCCTGTTTCATGAATTAAATAACGTTCACTAGCTCGTTGAATAGAAAAATAACCTGCTTCACGCGTACAAACCATTTGCTGAGTCTGTGTTTTTCCTTGCATTGTATAGTGAAAATAATGACATTGTATTTCTCTGTCAGCTGGCAATAATCTTTCAAGAGAGGCGAATAAATTTTTCCCCGAACCTTGAGCATCACTCATCCGCTCAACACCAGCATGTAGTATTTTTTCCATATCAACAGTTTCACCAAGTTCAGAAAGAGAACCTATAGTCGCATTACTGATACCAGGAGTAGCTAAAATGACACACCATGCAGCAGCACGTGCACAGTGAGCAAAAAGTCCACCACCTTTTGATCGTCGAGAGCCATTTCGAATCTTCTCAGCAAAAGCTTTTTTATCATCCCCAAAATTATCAAAAAGAGGCGTCAAATCATCCAATGCTTTCCAAGCGTCCTTAAACGCTTGCCGTCGTCTTCCCTCCATTCTATTCCAGAAGGATTTTACTAGCTCAGTGCCTACTTCCAGAAATGCTCCCCCGACACCGGGCGCAAAAAGAGAGGGCACATGCCCCAAAGCCACAAGACCGTCCAATCCCGCATTTCTTGATAAAGTCGCCAAAGTAAGATTTCTTGCTACCGAACCTTTAGTAACAACAGTTTGAACATTAGCACTTATACGATTAACTAATGTGGAAAAAGGTTGGGGAAACATAGTAGTAAAAAGAAGTTCAAAGGTAGGCTTTTGTAAGTTCCGTTTATCGACAACAAGCGCCCCAACATCCCGTGCCCGACTAAATAATCTGGTATTCATTGTCAGCGTGCATTTTATCTACACTACTGATCTATCACAAATAAAAAATATTGTCAAGAATTAATGAGTAATTTACTTTTTCGTCACCAGAACTGTAAACTAAAAAGAGAACGAATTGTAAAGAATACTTAACAATGAAAAAACTCATAGAAACACTTATTCAAATTAGCGAAAAGCTCAATACAATTTTAACATCTGGAAAAATTTCCCCAATAAACATCTTCATAGTATTATTCACCATCCTCTACCTCGCCGGCAGCAACATTCCCATCTTCCTCGGCTTGGTAATAACTTATTTCATATACAAAACCATGGATAGCAGCCATTACAGGGAACTACTAATCGGCATTACACTTGTCTTCAGTCTCCTCATCCAAGCCGCCGCAAACAATAGCTCTCCCCAACCCTCATCCGCTTATATCGCACCATCACCAACCATACAACAACCAACAGTCATTCCTACGTCTGCTCTCACTAATACATCCACACCTTCAGTTACTACCACATTATCAACACCTACACCCACACCCACTCCCATCCCCATCAAAGCACCTCCAACAAAAGCTCCAACACTTCCCCCAGCCGATACCAATACATCCAACAACAATACAGACACAGAAAAATTCCACTGCGCCGGCAAAACCACCTGCGGACAAATGATCAGCTGCACAGAAGCGAAATACTATCTTAACGCATGTGGGGTGAAGAGATTGGATGGAAATAAGGATGGAGTGCCGTGTGAGTCGTTATGTAAATAAATTTCTGTTGCGAACCTTTTCTACACAAAGGTAAATGAAATAATAAATTTGCCAACTAGTTGATCCACGACTCCATGTCCTCCCTCAGCTCTCTAAAAAAACGAAAAACAGAAATACTGCTTGATTTCAACTAGTTAACCAACTAAACTATTCACAAGCTTAACCAATTAAAATCATGTCATCAAAATCAGAAAAAATAGAAACCATCCTCAGCAACTTCAACACCCTGCGTCGCACCATGATAGCAGGCCACATAAACAACAGCAAAAACTTCGGCATCAGTTTTTCGCAAACTCATGTCCTGTTCATGCTCAAGAAAAAAGGCCAAGTGACCATCACTGAACTCGCCACTTGCATAGGTGTATCGAAAAGCGCCGCCACACAAATCGCTGATGGTCTCGTAAAACAAGAACTCATCACCAGAACAACCGATCCACAGGATCGACGTGTCCAACGTTTACGCCCTTCCGCAAAAGGAACCAAGCATATGGAAACAATGAAACACAGTATGCTGGAACGATTCTCCACACTCTTTGATGTCCTCAACGAACGTGAACTCCTCCAGCTCGAAACAATCACCTCCAAACTCCTCAAAGCCCGAAAGGAGGATAACAAATGATCAGACTCTCACGATTTCTTAAACCATACATCTGGATGCTGATATTACTCGTAGTATTTGTTTACCTACAGGTAATGGCGAACCTTCAGCTTCCCGACTACATGGCACATATCGTCAACAACGGCATCCTCGCTGGTGACATGACAACGCTCTATCAAAGTGGTGCAATGATGCTACTCTTCACACTTGCAGGAGGAACCTGCGCTGTGATTGTCGGATTTTTGGCATCTCGCATCGCTACTGGTGCGGCGCGCGATATCAGAAAAAAACTCTTCACCAAGGTAGAAAGCTTTTCCATTCACGAATTCAACACATTTTCTACATCTTCACTGCTTACCCGTTCCACAAACGATATTCAACAACTCCAAATGACCACAGCATTGCTCTTCAGAATGGCACTCATGGCTCCAATGTCTGCAATCGGCGGGCTTCAAAAAGCTCTCGGCATGGCACCAGCCTTAAGTTGGATCATCATATCGGCAGTCGCAACATTACTGACCATCGTTGTTGCACTGTTTTGGGTTGGAGTTCCGAAATTTAAACTTATGCAGAAACTGGTGGATAAACTCAATCTTGTCACACGGGAAAACTTAACCGGATTGCGCGTAGTGAGGGCTTTCAATAATGAAGCAAGGGAAGAAGAAAAATTCAGAATAGCAAATGCTGAGCTCACCCGTGTAAACCTATTCGTAAACCGTATCATGACACTGATGCAACCGGCGATGATGCTTATTCTAAGCCTCTCATCACTAGCAATTATCTGGTTTGGTGCACACCTCATCAACAGCGGAGACCTACAGATCGGCAACATGTTGGCGTTTATGCAGTACACCATGAACGTCATCATGGCGTTTATGCTGATCTCGATGATCTTCATCATGTTCCCTCGGGCATCTGTATCGGCAAATCGTATCGCTGATGTTCTACAGGTAGATCCTACAATCCATGATCCAGCCACCCCCATCGCAATAAACACCAATGGACAAGGCAGGATCGATTTTAAAGATGTCACCTTCAACTACCCAGGAGCAGATCTTCCTGTCCTCACCGGAATTAATTTCACCGCCATGCCTGGAGAAACTACCGCCTTTATCGGCAGTACCGGCAGTGGAAAATCAACGCTAATCAACCTTGTCCCACGTTTCTACGACGTTTCTGCAGGGCAAATACTGATTGATGGCGTAGATATTCGCCAACTTAAACTGGAAGAACTCTACCGACAGATTGGCTATGTACCGCAGAAAGGTGTCCTTTTTTCCGGCACAGTCAAAAGTAACATCACCTACGGCAACCCCGATATTTCCACAACCGAAATCGAAAAATCCGCCACTATTGCTCAAGCCACTGAATTTATCAACAACCTCGAACAACAGTACAACAGCGAAATAGCCCAAGGCGGCTCCAACGTTTCCGGCGGACAAAAACAACGCCTCTCGATTGCCCGCGCCCTAGCCGTAAAACCAAAAGTCTACATTTTCGACGACTCATTCTCTGCACTGGATTTCAAAACCGACATGCTCCTACGCGAAGCACTTATTGAAGAAACTAAAGGAAAAACCGTCCTCATCGTCGGACAACGTATCAGCACCATCGCCAATGCTGACAAAATCATCGTCCTCAACGAAGGAAAAATTGTTGGCGAAGGAACACACGAAGAGTTATTAAAAACCAACAAAGTCTACCGTGAAATCGCCTATTCCCAGCTCTCAGATGAAGAGCTCCAATCTGTTGAACTGCACAAACCAGAACCCGTTGGAAAGGAGCTGCAATGAGCGAACCGAACAACACACCAGCTAACAAACCGATAGAACGCCCAGGAAGAATGATGATGCCCGGACGCGGTCCAGGTGGCCCCATGATGGCCGGCCCAGTAGAAAAAGCCAAAGATTTCAAAGGCACCCTCCGAAAACTCACAACCTACTTAAAACCCTACTGGGCAAAAATACTGCTCGTCTTCATCTTCGCTATCGCCAGTACAATCTTTACTATCGCCAGTCCAAAAATTCTCGGAAATGCCACAAACCAGATCGTCAACGACTACATCTCGATGCAAGCATACGATCAGATCATCACTCAGCTTCCACAAGGGATAAAAATCCCAGTTGGTACAACTGGAAATGATTTGCTCACAATCATCCCTCCCACGATTCTCGAAAAAATCCCCGCCGACAAAGTAGAAATCATCAAAACTCTCGACCTCTCCCACCGCCCAACCATCCACTTTGAAGGCATCTCTAGCATCATACTTTTTCTGCTTTTCCTTTACATCATTAGCTCACTGTTTGCCTACATTCAGGGCTGGATCATGGCTGGTGTCACACAGAATGTTACCTACAAATTCCGTAAAGATATTTCAGAAAAAATCAACCGTCTGCCGCTAAGTTACTTCGACAAAACCACCTATGGCGAAGTCCTCAGTCGTGTTACCAACGATGTCGACACCGTCAGCCAAACACTCAACCAAAGCCTTTCGCAAATCATCTCATCCGTCGTAACCATAGTCGGCGTAGCCATCATGATGTTCTACATCAGTTGGGTACTTACACTCGTCACACTTGTCATCATTCCTCTTAGCTTTGTACTCACTGCCTTCATCATGAAAAAATCCCAGTCGCTCTTTGTCGACCAGCAGAAGCAACTCGGAGCATTGAACGGCCACATCGAGGAAATGTATGCCGGACACGTCGTTATGCGCGTGTTCAACGGGGAAAAAGCCTCAGTAGAAAAGTTCACCCGTATCAATGATCAACTCTATCACACAGCCTGGAAATCTCAGTTTCTCTCCGGTCTCATGATGCCCATCATGTTTTTTGTTGGCAACCTCGGCTACGTCGGTGTCGCGATCTTCGGAGGATGGCAAGCCATCAACGGCCGTATAAAAATCGGCGATATTCAAGCATTCATCCAATACGTACAACAGTTCAACCAACCCATCGCCCAAACCGCCAGCATCGCCAACGTCATGCAATCCACTGCCGCCGCAGCCGAACGTGTATTCGAATTTATCGCTGAAAAAGAACAATCAGCAGAAACTGAAAACCCCATCACGCTTGGCGAAGTAAAAGGACACATTGAATTCGAAAACGTAGTCTTCGGCTACAGTCCCGACAAAACAGTCATCAAGAACCTCTCCGCCAAAATAGAGCCTGGAAACCGCATCGCCATCGTCGGCCCGACCGGGGCCGGAAAAACAACACTGGTAAATCTTCTGATGCGTTTCTACGAAATCACCAGTGGCTCGATAAAAATCGACGGCGTCGACATCCGACAGATGAAACGCACAGAAGTAAGAAAACTCTTCGGCATGGTACTGCAGGACACCTGGCTTTTTAACGGCACGATCAGGGAAAACATCACCTACGGCCAACCAAACGCCACCGATGAGGAAGTCACCACCACCGCCCGCGAAGCCCAAGTCGATCACTTCGTTCGCTCACTCCCTGACGGCTACAATATGCAGCTCAACGAAGAAGCGAGCAACGTTTCCCAAGGCGAAAAACAACTCCTCACCATCGCCCGCGCCATGCTCGCAAAAACCCCCATGCTCATCCTCGATGAAGCCACCAGCTCCGTCGATACCCGCACCGAAGTCCTCATCCAAAAAGCCATGGATAACCTGATGAAAGGCAAAACCAGCTTCGTCATCGCCCACCGACTTTCCACCATCCGCGACGCCGATCTCATCCTCGTGATGAAAGATGGGGATGTAGTAGAACAGGGAAAACACAAGGAATTGCTGGCGAAAGATGGGTTTTATGCTTCGTTGTATAACAGTCAGTTTGCGATTATGAAGCAGTAGTAATAATCAACCCAATCTACATCTACATTCTACTTACTTCTTTCCTCGAATCTTTAGTACGTCTATTGCTACTGTAATTGGTCTGCACCCTTATCTCCTTTTCTCTACTAACAAGTATTTCTTGAACAGATTTATATTTAATCAATCTTGATAGTAACTTTTCTTCATCATAATTTTGTCGAGTAGGAAATTTCTCTAAAGGAATTTGTAAATTTTGCATTAAATTATCAATAGCATCATCTCGTCTGAATCTACTAGGCTCAGCGTGAGATTCATCATTCAACTCAATTAATAAAAGTATTTTTGAAGTATCTTTTTCACAAAGAACGTAATCAATCACGCAATTTTTCACATTATTCCAAATTAAGTTATCTCTCCATCCCTCTTTATTCTGATTAATGCTGACAATCTGACTTAACGCCACTTGAGGACAAATTCTTACTTTATCTTGCGTGACCTTTCTAAGAGTCCTGAAGAAATTCTTTTCAGGACCTGTCATTAAATTAGAGTTTTTATGAAAATACTCATCAGTTATTTGTAACTTTTGATTTATAGTTACTAGAACTTTCTCGTTTGAATTTTTATAATCATTCGTCAACTTTGGTTGTTTTACTTCGTGTGAGATTTCTTTCCTTACAAGATCATCTCGCCTCGAAAAAACCGAGAACAACCGTCGTACAATACGCAAGGCAGTAACAATAGTTAAAATAAGCAATAACTCAAACAACAAAATTGCCAATAAATAGAAATAGAACATATCTACGCCAAATAGATCACGCCAGCATACAATAATATTACAAAAAAATCAAGTCCAAATAAGAAGAAAATTGATTCAATTAAGAATAAATACGTTTTGGAATTCTACATACCCACCTCGCATTCCTCCAACAAAAATGCTCTAATAAAAATAACCAAACCGAGAGCACAATGAAAAAAAATCTCCTAATTATTCTCCTCCTCCTTATATCTCCATCGATCACGCTCGCTATTCCGGTGACTCCAAACAACACCAAAAATCTGCAAAATTTCTGGGCAGAAGGATACAAGGCTAAATGGGTTTCACAAACTCAAGCAATAACATGGGAAAGCAGTAACAGCAATGCACTAGGCATCCAAGATGGCGATGAGTATTTCGATACAAAAGGATCTGATCAGATCGAAATCACCACTAAATTTCAAAACACTGGAACGGAAACTTGGTTCAAAACTCCTGAAGACAGACAAGTTTGTATCAACATTTACAAAGACCACAACGTAACCAGTAGTTGGAGTGGAAAAGAGAAGAGTGGCGAGAGTGACTTTTCATCTGCGAATTGGCCAAAACCTTACCGCATCAGCTGTATTGAAGAAGAGATTGTTTCTCCTGGTGGGATTGGTACGTTTAGTATGAAATTTACAATCCCCGCAGATGCTCCTTCTGGACGTTTTCGTGAAGACATTACACTGGCAGCGGGACCGTATTGGATGGAATCAGACAAGGAAACCGCCGACCCGATCGGTGCTGCGCATATTTGGGCAGGATTTAATATTTTTGGCTATCAGGAAAAGGTAACTGTAGAAAAAGTAATCGACGGTGACACGATAAAAATCAGCACAGGGAAAGTCATCCGTTATGTCGGCATCGACACACCCGAGACCGTCGCTCCAAATAAGCCAATACAATGCTTTGGCACTGAAGCTTCTACAAAAAATAAAGAGCTGGTTGAAGGAAAAGAAGTCATCATTTTTGGCGATCCAACCGCAGATAACATCGACAAATACGATCGGTTGCTACGCTATGTATTTCTAACTGACACTAAAGAAAACATCAGTCGCACCCTCGTCCGCAACGGTTTTGCCTACGCCTACACAAAATATCCCAACCACATCATCCCTCTTTTTCAACAAGATGAAGCACAAGCAAAAGCAGAAAACCTCGGTCTTTGGGCCGCCTGTAGTCAAAACGCTACACCCACTCCTACGCCAATAATCACTTCTGATACACCTACCCCCATGCCCACCGCAGACATCAACACACCCATCCCTCAACCAACAGAAAATCCCAACCCAAACAACTACAGTTGTGGTTCAAAAACCTACTGCACCCAAATGACGTCCTGCGAAGAAGCAGAGTACTATCTGACGCAGTGTGGGTTGAGTAGGTTGGATGGAGATGGTGATGGGGTGCCGTGTGAGACGTTGTGTAGATAACGTGTGTTGGATCAGGTTTCCAACCTGATCCCTCCATTATGCCAACACATCCACCCGCAACAACAGCTCTAGATTCGCAGATGAATACACCCAATGCTCTGGCTCTCGAACATATCCCTTCTTCACCGGATTCTCAATAATATACTTCAACTTCTGTAGAAAAAACTTCTCTGATTCAATCCGAATAGGCATATTATCAGATTCCCAGAAATGATACTCTCCACCATATTCAAATAGCTTCAACGCATTCGGCTCTGTTGCCTCGATATTCTTCTTCAACTCTTTGGAAGTATGCCGTTTAAAATCACGAATAAAACCACTCACATCAGAACTTTTAATAAGAAGATGAATATGATTAAGCATAAAAACCCAAGCAAAAACCTGTAAACCTTTGTGTTCCTGACAGTATTTGAGTGACTGCAATAAAACATCCCAACGTTGGTGTCGATCAAACAGATAATACCAACGCCGAACTGTAAAAGTAAGGTAATAAATACTATCCGTGGCTTCAGTAGAAATGCGTGGAGTTGGCATCAGGTTGCTGCTCCCATATTAAAAAGGATCAAGTTACAAACTTGATCCAACAGGGACAATTTTTATCCGCTTCTTTAATTCCTCAATTGTTAAAGATTCTTTAAATCTGTGAATCATTGAGTGGCAATTAGGACAAACAGGTCTTAAATCTGATTCAGGATTAATTTTGTATTCCTTACCAACTGTAGATAGTGGTTTTAAATGGTGAACATGAATATACTTTGTTCCAATTTCGCCATAAAATTTTTCAAAATCAAAATTACAAACAAAACATTTGTATCCATACTTATCAACACATCGTTCTTTGGCTACTGGGTTACGTTCATAAACGTTTACAGTAATCCTGCTTAAACTTCCCTCAAATAACTCTAAAGTATCAGCACTATCAATTTCCTCTGGTAATTTTTCACGTTTAAACCAAAACACATCCTTAAGACCATCCTTAATTTCTCTCTTCATCGTCCATAAAAAACCTTGATCAGTATAGGCACCAACGAATAGTACATCCCAACCTGCAAAACTACCGTCATCTCTTTTTCTCAATGTAATGTTCAATGATTTTGCAAGTTTTTTTCCTAAACGACCAACAATGCGGTTTACTGGCACACAATGCGAGTATCCAAAAAAATGAGCGAGTTGTGAAGCCGTTGCTTCGGATTGATAAAAATAGTACATAGCTAACAATAAGTTTTTTTCTTTCTCTGAAAGAAAATTCTTTTGATTAAAAAGAGCACAAACATCTTTTGAATTCATAGTTATTATCATTACTATCAATTCATAGTATAACAAAATACATTCATCTCTTCGTTGGATCAAGCTTGTAACTTGATCCTCCTAATATGAAGTCACCCACTCCCCCACAAAAACACTCCCACTTACCACCCAATCCCCACCCCT
>Ga0194060_10000840_pt1 | contig 22394 bp, 22 predicted proteins | sample SepL225m_MetaG_FD_163427 | JGI IMG/M metagenome (GOLD analysis project Ga0194060, IMG submission 163427) | Anoxic zone freshwater microbial communities from boreal shield lake in IISD Experimental Lakes Area, Ontario, Canada - Sep2016-L222-5m | ecosystem: Environmental > Aquatic > Freshwater >... | reverse complement strand
ATCTTAAGGGTCGGCTCTCCGGTACGGGTGGTGAATAATGCCCCCTCAACCCCCACATGATCCCCGAGATCGAGCAATTTGAACGCCTCAAAGGCATCATCGCCAATCACGCTTTTTTGCGCATAGATCTGAAAGCGATCGGAACCATCCCGAAGATCTGCAAAAATGCTCTTCCCCATATCGCGAAAGGTGGTGATCCGGCCGGCCATGGAAACCTGCTTATTCTCCTCGAAGCCCGCGCGGATTTCTGCAAGTCGCCCCGTGCGCTTAAAGGCCCGCCCAAAGGGCGTAACCCCCCTGCCAATCAAGGCCCCCATATTCGACTTGCGCTGTTCCACAAACTCATTATCAACATGTTCCGCCATGACGATCACTCCCTGCTTTCAAGCTTCTCCACCACCTTGGGGGCACTCTTTTCTTTTTCAACCGACGGCAGCGGCAACTCAGCAGCCTTTTCGTCTTCCCCCTCAAACAGCGAATCTATTTTGCGCGCACCCGGGGGCGGTACAAATTCAAAGGTATCGGCCGGCAGCACTCCGTCCACCACCCAGCCGGAAAACCGGTTCACTACCATCATTTTCGCCCCTTTGGGCGGAGTCGGCTCGCCGGTCATGCCGGAAAAACTCTTCGCCATATCGCTCAAAACCTGAATCACAACCGGCTTGGGACCGGTACTCACCCACATATCCCAGTCGAACTGATCCTGCACAAACCGCACATGATCACATTCAACCCCATCAACACGTTCTTTGCCGGCATAGGTTGCCGATGCCACCCCATCCATGATGGCGGCATAGATATCATTCACCAGCAGGTTATCCACAAACAGCATATTGCCCGCCATCGGACCGACCCCTTCCGCCAACTGCTCTACCAATTTTGGAGCCTCCCGCTCCTCAAACCGATTCAAACTCAACGCATAAATATACAACTTTTTCCCGTTGCATACCACTGTGTTGCCAGTCATCCCCCGCACATAGCGCAACGCAAGTTTATTTGGTTTTTCTGCGGCAAGATCGTATACCGCGGAGATTTCCTGCTTCATGCCCTCCATCTCCGTGTTGACCTGCAGGGAAACCGTACATTTGAATGATCGAGCTGACTGCAGATACGCCGCCATCCCCATCAAAACTTTTCCCACCTGCGGATCGGGAGCCGCCAGCGGGGCCACGCCCATCACTCCCGGCATATTGGTGCTCACAAGGTTTGTTGAGGCCGCATTGGTCTCCACGGAGGTCGGAACCGGAGCCACAGGAGCATTGGTTTTAGACTCCCCAGCCAGAGCGGGCACCACACCCAGCAACGCCATCACCATGAATATTTTTTTCATAAAACCTCATCATCTTGTTATCTGCAAAAACGGCAACTGAATGACCCCGGGACTCTCGACAAAATCGCGCAGGCACAGGTGCATATCCTCCCCCGGCATGGGAATATATTTTCCGCCCGCCGTCGCCAGCACGGTTTGCCGGGCATCCACGATCCGCCCTTCTGTCTCGACCAGCCGCGATTTGGCCCGGGAAATCCACCCTTCCACGCGAATCTTCTGCCCCACCACAATCGGCTTCTGCAACCGCACGGTCAACTCTGCCGCCACGCTGGCTCGCTTGAAAGTCAAAATGGCGGCCCATGTCATGACTTCATCCAACAGCGTCATGGAGATGCCGCCATGCATCAGATGGCGATATCCCAGATCAGCTTCACGGGGCACATGGGTCAGGACAATCCGGTCTTCTTCCACACAGGAGCGCCCCCGCAACCCATGCGGATTATCCTCACCGCACACGAAACACGTCTTCGTCCAGGGCAGCGTTCCTTCCGTGTACTCCCAAGTCCTCATGGTTCAAAACAACTCCGCCGGCTTGATCCCACCCAGTGACACCAGAACCCGCCCGGCCCCACGTCGCTGGATGGCATTGAACAATTCAACTTGCCGGTTATATATGCCTTTCAACAACTCAATCCTCATCGCTTGAACCTTGATCCGGTCGCGCAATGAGGAAAGCATTTCCAGTGTTTCACTTGACGCTTCCACATCCAACTGTGCAAATACCCGGTTGATCGCTGCAGACAGCCTGGCCTCCGCCTGGGAGCAGGCCGGCACGCCTTCTACATTCGCCGCCAGATCACAGGCGTTCCCCAATACATCCAACAACGTAGCCACACTGGTCGGAACCGCCGCGACAATATAGGGCATCATCTCCCGCCTTTCCATTAGAGCCTCCCTTAGCTCCACCCAGGCGTCCAGCATCTGGCCCCTGGCCAACTGCAAAAGGCGATACCCCTGAGCGACCCATAAAACGCCACCCAGAATCACCATCGTCAACAGTATTAGCAGAATAGGCCGCATTTTTAAGTCTCAATACTCATCGCAAAAGCACATCGCCATTGATTTCAAAGCCCTTCGGCAACCGTGCCGCCAGTGTTTCCGCATCATGCGCATAAGGGGGATCTATCTCAATTTTCACAGCCACCCGCCCGCTCGCATCACGCGGAACCTTCACCCCGCAACGGGCGAACCAGCCGGCAAATTTTTCAATCATAGCAGCTCTTGACGTTTCTGGAGAGTCATTCCCCGCGGCGTTTTTGACCGGCGCAAACTCGTCCTGCCTGAGAAACTCCAGGATCAGCGACTCCTTCGCGTCTGGCAGCGCATCGAAAATGAATTTCTCAAATTTATAGGCATTCGGCTTATCGGGCTTGATCGTGGTCCCCTTCTCATCACAGAAAGCCACTTTCTTATGCGCCTGATGCAGTGGAAGCCCTGCCGAAGTCTCACGGAGCAGGAAATCCAATGAGAAAATATGAATGGCCACACTGCCGAATTTCAGAACCAGCTCACCATCAGGCTGCCGTGCATTTTTCTGCTCGTCGGTCAGCTCAATATATTCAACAACCGAGCAGCGACCGTCGCGAATGATCGTGACGCCAAGACCTTCGCCCGGGTCGCGCTTGGCACACACCTTCAAGGACATATCAGCTTTGCGCTGTATATGCAGGCCGACAAAAACCGGATCCGCTATGTCCACCAGCGGATTATCCACCTGAAAATAATAGAGTGTGCTCAGCTTGCGGGCCCGCATGTCCGCCAGCATGCCCCGGCGCTCCAACGCAGCCAGAATTCCACCATGCCCATCCGGGGCCGCGAATAGTTTGTCCGGTGCTTCCAGGATAATGCGACCGTCCGGCAAAAAGGCAGGAAGCGTTCCCTGAATGAAAAACTTCACCCGCTCAGGATTCAATCCGAAATAGCGATTGGCCTCAAAAAATGCACGGGTATCGGCATCATTCCCTTCGCTTGTCATGATGTAAAAGGGAATCTGCGCCTTATAATTCTGCTCCAGGGCGAGAATTTTACGGGCATGAATTTCAAACAAAGAAGCATTCGTGAGCGGCGCCAGACGATAGGTCCCTTTCGGACCATCGTATCCAAGTCTGGTCCCCTGTCCACCCGCCACAAGAATCACGCCCACCTCGCCGGCCTTGAGAGCTTTCTCGCCCAGTAAACGGGGCGCCGCCTCCTGTTCTGGCTTGAGCGAGACCACCGGGGCCGGCTTGACCTCACCCTGCATTACGGTCGACTCGCCGCCCGCTTTCAAAAGCCCCTGTATCCGAGCAATGGCCTTGAAGTCTAACGCCCCAATCTGGCTCAATAATGCGGCCTGCCGCGCTGCATTCAGGCAGTCCCAAAACTTCAGCACATGCCCCTGCCCATATTGGTCCAATACCAGCTTCGCTTCTTGATAATTCATTTGTTCTCCTGATTCTCCCGAATCCTGCCCTAAACTTATTTACGACTGGCGCGTCGGTTGATTTGACGCAGCTCTTCCTGCTCCTTCTGACTCAGGCCTGCCGGGTTCGCCAGCAGATTCTCCGTGATCTCGAACGCCCTCCTGGTATCCCCGGTCTTATCACTCAGAACAGCCATATGGAACTGTACCATCGGGGTCTCCGGCGCCAAGGCCAGGGCTTTCTGAAAAATCTCACCCGCCTCTGCCAATTTGCCCCGCTTCATCAGAATCACGCCCAGGGTATCCCACGCCACCCCCATCTTCTCATTCGTCTTCAGCGCGGCGCGAACCATGGCTTCAGCTTCATCCAGCTGCCCCTTCTCCTGCAAAACCCAGGCCAGATCATTCATGACCGTCGGATCAGTTTTCCGGGCCAGACTTTTGCGAAGGGAGTTCTCCGCCTGCGTATATTCCCTGCGCTCCAACTGCATCGAGGCCAGTACCTGATTGGCAAAGGGATGGCCTGGATCCAACAATAACAGGGCTCGAATATGACCTGCCGCCCAGTCACGACGCCCTTCCTGAACATCAAGCCGCAGGAGCAGATCCAGCAAGAGTGGCGTATTGGGGCGTATGGCCAACGCCTGATCCAGATAGGTTCTGGCCTCGACGATGCGGGAATGGCGCAAGGCAATCTGGGCCAGTACAACTGTCGTGATAAAGTCCTGTCCCTTCGCCCGGCTCAACTTGCGCTCGCATTCATCCAAACCCTTGTCATCGTTTTCCATCATAAACACCCCGGCCAGCAAAGCCCAGGCCGAGGTCAGAGAGGGATTCAAATCCACCAACTCCTGCAGCACAACCCTGGCTTTTCCGGTTTCACCGGACGCCAGATGCATCACGGCGTATTCCATCGCGATACGATCTTTCGGCACTCCCGCCTTTTGCGCCCGATCCAACAGCAGCCCCGCCTCATCATACCGTCCCTTTTGGGCCGAAAGACGGGCCAATGACATCAAAATGCGCGTATTCGTGGGATCTTTAGCAATCAGCTGCCGGAGAATTTCCTCGCCAGCCTCGGACTGATCCTGGGCCAGATAAGCCATTGCCAAACCCTGACTCAATTGATCCTTCCGGTCGGGCGCCAATTCAATCGCCCGCTTGTACCCCGCCACTGCCATACCGGGCTGTCCAGAGAAAGCCCAACTCATACCCAGATTTGCATAGGCTTCAGGCATCCGCACATATCCATAAATGCGCGAAAGCGACCAGATCTCGAATTTCTGTTTCAGATTCTTCAGGAGTTCCGTGAACTCCCCCTTGACCTTTTCGGCATCCGCCGCCGCATACCCCCGCTCCAGCATGGTTACCTGGTTCAACAGGGCACTGATGTTCCCCGCATCCAGTTCCCTCGCTTTGGCATAGGAATCATACGCCTGTTTACGCTGGCCGGCATCTTCCAGCAACACGCCCAGATTATTAGCCACCATGCTGAGATGACGCATCACATTCGCCGCAGGATACGCCAGCATCGAATCTTGTTTGCGAAGGTCGGACAGCTCCTGAATGAACGCCTGGCTCCAAAAATCCTGATGCCTCTTCCAGAGCGCCTCCACGTCGACATCAGCCAGGGCACGAGCCCCGGTGAAATGAACGCAATCCGGCACGGGCTGCAAGGAAGCGGAAAGCCACAAATCCGGAAAACTCATAAAGGACACATGCTGGACAAAATTTGTATCCGATTCCATCCACTCCCGGATGAATGCCAGCCCATCCACCTCGGCAAGTGTTTTCATCCGCACGTCCTCAAATGACATGGCCACATGCTTCATATACAGCGGGCTATTCCCTTGCTGGAGATTCAGCAGGCGCAGCGGAATTCCCTGCTCCATGGCCGTCAACTGAATATTGCTGTCGACCACCCCATCCGTCACCATCCAGGTTCGTCCCGTCATCGCCTTCACCACCGACCGGGCATACTGGTTCAACGCATCCGCTGGACGGGCATCGGCGCTGGAGAAGTTCATGATCCCCGCAATGATTGCTACGACCAGCAATATTGCGCCCGGAATGCTGCCACCATGCTCCCGGAACCAGAGCTTTCCGCGCTCATCCTCTTCTGCATTCTGAAAAAACAGGCGGGGAAACATGCTCCAATAGGCCGCAAGATAGCCATAGCAGAACGCCAGCAGCACATAGGGGGTTACCAACACACGCCAGAGCCCAAGAATGCGCCAGGGTGAAAACGGCGCGTTAAACCATACTGAAATCACCACCGCGGTGAGGATCAGGTGAAGCCAATACAAGCCCCGGTCCCGCTCCTCGTTCAATCCCCGCCGCGCCACCAGCAACACCGCCAGCCACGGTACGATGCCGACAATAATCACCAGAATCCAGCCGATTTGCGGCAAGCTGGAAGCAATCAAATGATATTGGGCTGTCACGACAAAATAGAGCGCCTGCCAAAATCCGCCCCCCAGACTCAACTGAAAAGCATCATTATCCTGCATACGCCAGGCAGCCGGGAGGTAGAGCAGCATCCCCAGCAACAGGCAACCGCCAATGGACAGCACGCGGCCCCAGCGCAGATCACCATTCATCCAGAGGGCAATAACCACGCCTGCAAGCACAAGCGGAGCGAACACAATAAGGGTCGCAAACTCTACGGAAAATGCCCCATAGAGAAAGGCCAGAAGCAGACCCACCCACACATCGGCGCGACGCACAAACCGCATCAACAACTTCGCGAGCACCAGCAACCAAAGCAGATCAAACGCCGCCGGATGGAAACGGTTGGCAACATACCAGAACGGCAGCGCCCCCATCAGCGCTACGCTGCCAACCAAACCCGCCCATAGAGACGCACGGTTAGCAACCCCAGCATTTTGATCTGTCACAGGAATAACCACCCAAACGGCATCCGCCAAAATCCTGAAAAAAAGCCCGATCACAGCCGCCGCACACACCGCGCTCAACAGGTTCAACCGAAAGATGAGGGATCCCAGCGGAAGTTTCGCCACCAGATCCACCACCCAACTCCAGATCAGATGGGGGGACGATCCGAGGGGATTAAGCCCCAGTTCCGTCGCCATAAGACTGGCGGATTCGCCGGGATAAGCCCCTCGACTGAGCGTGGCAACATACAACACCAAAGCCAGAATCCCAAGCAAAGGGCCCAACCCCACATACAGCTTATTACGCGCGTTTTTCATAAGTCATATAGATTCGCCGATTTATGCAAAAGAGGCAAGAGTGAAGCGGAGGGTGGGGTGTCCCAGGGTGGTGTCCCCTTCAGGGGGTTGACACAGTTGCCCTAAAGCGGGATAATTGCTTACGTAGAAAGGAGGTGAGAGTTCATGAACACATTTAGAAACGCGATGAAGATAAATCGTAGTGAAAGGAGATTGAAAGGAGGGCGTCATGAACTCGAAACACATAGAAAAAAACACTCACAAAAAGGGTGTAGTCGCACGGCGACCTGAGGTCAGGCATCTGGCCCGAAGGGAACCAGACAGGGTTCCCGTCAAATGGTTTAATGACTTCAGGAATGAGTTCGCCCTGCAAAGCAACATGGACCGGCTGTTAGACGAAATCTCTGAAGATTTCGGCATTCGTCCCATGTGGCTCTGGGAGGAACCGGTAGCCGAATTTACTCCTCAAATGGACATTAAGGAAACCCCGACTGATATTCTCATCACGGCGGAACTGCCGGGAGTGGAGAAGGAAGATGTCGAGGTAACCTTGGAAGGGAATAGCCTGAGGCTCCGGTGTGAAAAGAAATCGGAGCAAGAGGAGAAAGGTAAAGGAAACTATCGGTTTGAAAGGTTCTATGGTTCGTTCGAAAGGGTGGTTCCGCTTCCGGCCTTCGTGGATCCCCGCAAAGTGGAAGCCCACATGAAGAAAGGAGTGCTATCAATTAAACTTCCGAAAACTGAATCGGAAAGGGCTCATGAACGGAAGATCGAGATTAAGGCTGCTTAATCAAACTCTTCCTGCGTGAAAATGGGCTCCACACCAGTGCAGGAGACTTGGTGTGGAGCCTGATCATTCGACACGGCCAGCGAGGCCGCAGGCCTCGGCGACCAACATGCATATGCATTCGTTATCTCAAAATGATCTCATGAGGCTTTTTATCGCCGTGGATGTAGGGGATGCGGTGAAGTGTAACCTGATAGACGAGCAGCACTTCATTAATAAGATATACCCTGGCGTGAAGTGGGTCACACCTGATGCCATTCATCTGACGATGGCTTTTCTGGGTGATCTCTGGAGAAATTCCGTTGAAGCCATCGCGAAAGTACTGCAACAAGCCGGGAAAGCGAGCACGTGTTTTGAAATGACGATTCAGGGCCTCGGAACATTCGGATCAAAAACTTCTCCTCACGTGATCTGGGCCGGGGTCGGCGCAGGATACGATGAAATCACATTCCTTCAACGCCGGATTTCCGAGGCACTGCAAATTCAAAACGTGACACTGGAATCCAGGTCATTCCACCCCCATGTTACGCTCGGACGCATTAAAGCATCCCATGATGCCACGGAATTGAACCACAAGCTGGAATCGTGCAAAACGACTGCCTATGGAACGTTTAAAGTAGACCACTTTAAACTTATGCGAAGCATAATTCACCCACAGGGAGTCACTTACAGCGTATTGAACGAAGTCACCTTGCAGTAATAGCCATCAAAAAAAGGCATGGCACGTTACCGTGCCACGCCTTTTACGCTTTCAAGTTTATCGCCCCTTAAATCCGCTTCAACAACAATGACGCATTATGGCCGCCAAAGCCGAGTGAGTTGTTCAAACAGGCACGGATTTTGAACTCGCGCGCCTGATTGGGCACATAGTCCAGATCACAATCTGGATCCGGCGTTGTGTAGTTCATGGTCGGAGGAACCAGACCCTTTTGAATGGCCAGCGCACAGATAATGGTTTCCAGCCCGCCCGCCGCGCCCAGCAGATGCCCGGTCACCGACTTGGTGGAGCTGACCATCACCTTCTTGGACGCCTCGCCAAAGGCCGCCTTCACTGCATCCGTCTCGCTCTTATCGCCCACAGGCGTACTGGTGCCGTGCGCGTTGATGTAATCAACCATATCGGGAGTCAGCTGGGCTTCCACCATAGCCTTCATCATCGCCCTTGCGCCTCCTTCACCACCAGGTGAGGGGGCGGTAATGTGATTGGCATCGCACGTAGCGCCATAGCCCCCCACTTCGGCGTAAATCTTTGCACCGCGCTTCTTGGCGTGCTCATATTCTTCCAGAATCACAATACCGGCACCTTCACCCATAACAAATCCGTCACGATCCTTGTCAAACGGACGGCTCGCATGGGTCGGGTCATCGTTCCTTGTACTCATGGCGCGCATGGCTGAGAAACCGGCAATGCCAAGCGGGCAAACGACGGCCTCGGTGCCTCCAGCCACCATGATATCCGCATCGCCGTACTGAATCTGACGGGCCGCTTCACCAATGCAGTGGGTGCCGCTTGCGCAAGCCGACACCACACAAAAATTCGTGCCTTTCAGGCCGTGCTCAATCGCCACCAAACCTGAAGCCATATTCACAATCATCATGGGAATCATGAAGGGAGAACTGCGATCAGGACCCCGGTTCAGCAACACGCTGTGCTGATCTTCCATGGTGATCAAGCCACCTACTCCGGAACCTACCATACACCCGGCCCGATAAGGATCCTCGGAGGCAAACTGAATGCCGGAATCCTCAACAGCCAACTTGGCCGCCGCCACCGCATAATGGCAGAAAGGATCCATGCGACGCTGTTCCTTTTTGGGAATGAACTTATCAATATCAAACTCAACAACTTCACCAGCGATCTGGGTGGCCATAGCGGAAGCGTCGAATTTCGTGATGCGGCGAATGCCTGAGGTTCCACTGATCAATCTCTGCCAGAAGACAGTGAGGTCAGAACCCAACGGCGACACCATACCCAAACCCGTTATTACCACTCTTCGTTTTTCCATAGCCAACTCCTTACGTTTCCTTCCCGCTCAAAATTCAAGACAAAATCGGGGAGATGTTGCCATCTCCCCGATTCTTCGCAATCTCAGAACTTAGGCCGTGATGCCCTTGCTCTTCAAGTACTCAATGACGCCACCAACGGTCGTCAATTTCTCGGCATCCTCATCCGGGATCTCAGCGCCGAATTCCTCTTCGAACGCCATCACGAGTTCGACTGTATCCAAGGAATCCGCTCCCAAATCCTCAATAAATGATGCTTCGGGTGTGACTTGTTCGGCATTCACGCCCAACTGTTCAACGATGATATCTTTGACTTTATCTTCAAGTGCCATGTTCGTTCTCCTTACTTTATTTACTTACTGCATCACCATTCCACCGCAGATCGGAAGAACCTGACCTGTCATGTACGAGGACATATCGCTCGCCAGGAACAGAACCACGTTCGCCACATCCTCCGGCTGACCAAACCGTCCCATCGGGATGGCCCCCAACATTTTCGTCCGGACCTCTTCAGGCAACGCCTCGGTCATTTTTGTCTCAATGAATCCGGGAGCAACCGCATTAACCCGCACATTACGCGCCGCCAGTTCCCTTGCCGCTGACTTGGTCAGGGCAATCACTCCAGCCTTTGAGGCTGCGTAATTACACTGACCGGCATTGCCAATCAAGCCTATAATTGATGCCACATTGACAATCGTACCGGTGCGCTGCTTCATCATGGGCCGGGCAACCGCCTTGGTAAAGAGGAAGGTTCCCTTCAAATTGACGGTGATAACGGCATCCCAGTCCTGTTCCGACATGCGGATCATCAGGGTATCCTTGGTAATTCCGGCATTATTAATGAGGATGTCAATCTTGCCGAATTCCTTCAACGCCCCGCTCACAGCTTCATCCACGGCAGCGGCATTACCCACATCGACTTCAAAACACTTTACTTTCCGCCCAAGGGCCTCAATCAAGCCAACGGTCTCGGCCAGCCATTCGACCTTCAGATCGCAGAGGGCCACATCACACCCCTCAGCGGCCAATTTCTTTGCAATGGCCTGCCCAATTCCCCTCGCCGCCCCGGTCACCAAGGCCACTTTACCTGTCATTGTCGCCATACAATCGCTCCTATCACCCTCAAGAGAGAGGTGTTATCATCTTATGCTTTCAACACCGCCACGGCCTTTTCCAGTGTCGGCACATCCTGGATGCTTACAGAAGACGCATCCTTGTCAATCCGCTTGATCAAACCGCCAAGAACTTTACCGGGTCCGCACTCGATATACTCCGCCACCCCCATCGCTTTGAAGGTCTCAATGCTGGCCACCCATTGAACCGAAGAGGTCACCTGCTTAAGCATCTGGTCTTTTATTTCCGCAGGAGTCCCATGCGGCTTGCCCGTAACATTTGAAAGCACGGGGATCGTAGCGGCCCTGACCGGTATCTCGCCCAGAATCTGCTCCAATTTGCCGGCCGCCGGGGCCATCAGGGACGAATGGAAGGCGCCCGCGACCTGCAAAATAATGGTCTTTTTGGCGCCTGCCGCCTGGGCCAGTTTCTCGGCTTCCACGATCTTGTCCTTATCGCCCGACAACACAATCTGCTCAGTCGAATTGATGTTCGCCATCTGAACGCCGGTTACCTCACAAACTTTGGCCAGCTCCGCCATGGGCAGACCCATAACGCTGACCATGCCACCCGGCCGTTCCATACAGGCCTCCTGCATGGCCTTTCCACGAACTTGAAGGATTTTAACAGCCTCCTCGAAAGAAACCACACCCGCCGCCCAAAGCGCAGTCCATTCGCCCAGACTCAAACCAGCCGTACCGGTCACCTGAAGTTCGGGATAAAGCTTCTTGAGGGCGGTGAAGCAGGCGGCGCTGGCAACAAAAATAGCCGGCTGACATTTGTCCGACTTGGTGATCTCCTCGATCGGGCCCTCCGCACATAGCTGGGCGAGATCATAGCCAAGCACAACGCTCGCGCGATCATACAGATCTTTACACTCGGGATAGGCGGCCGCCAAATCTTTGCCCATACCCACAAATTGGGCACCCTGTCCCGCAAATACTACCGCTCTACTCTTCATCGTTGCTACCGCCCTTCACGCTTTCCCGCGTCTTACGTCTCACATCTCACACTTCACGTCTCACATCTTCACAACCATGGCACCCCAGGTAAGCCCACCGCCAAAGGCCACCATGATGATATTGTCACCTTTTTTAATGCGGCCACACTGCATCGCTTCATCAAGCGCGACCGGAATCGAGGCCGACGACATATTCCCATACTTATCCAGATTAATGAAAAACTTATCGATCCCAACCCCCATCCGCGAACGAATGGCGTCCACAATACGCATATTGGCCTGATGCGGCACGACACAGGCGATGTCATCAATGGTCAAGCCGCTATTCTCCAGCGCCCGCCTGGCAGACTCGCTCATGGCGCGCACCGCATGTTTGAAAATCTCCTTGCCTTCCATCCTCATGTAATGCAACCGGCCCTCAACCGTCTGCGCGGAAGCAGGGCTTCGACTGCCACCTGCAGGAAGGCTCAGCAATCCGCTTAGAGCACCATCGGAACCCGTAACAGTAGAGAGAATCCCCTCGCCCGTTTCACGAACCTGTACCACCACGGCCCCGGCGCCATCACCAAACAGGACACAAGTGGTGCGATCCTTCCAATCCACGATCGTGCTCATCTTTTCGGCACCAATCACCAGCGCCGTCTTAAACCTGCCGGTCAACAAATATTGATTCGCAACATCCAATGCATAAAGAAAGCCTGTACAGGCCGCTTCCAGCCCGATACAGGTGGCATTTTTCGCCCCGATAAGCTTCTGAACAAAGCAGGCAGTATTGGGAAACGGCATATCAGGAGTGATTGTCGCCACGATAATAAGATCAATATCCTCGGGATTAACCGCCGCGGAGGTCAGCGCCCGGCGGGCCGCCTCTGCAGCCAGATCGGAGGTCGCCTGATCATCACTGGCAATGTGACGCTCACGGATGCCGCTGCGGGTGAGAATCCATTCATCGGTGGTGTCGACCATTTTCTCCAGATCGGCATTGGTCAAAATGCGTTCGGGAACATAGTGACCAGTACCAATGACAGCAACATGACGAGGGGTGGTACTCATGATTTATTACTTAACTTCCTTGCTTCTTCAATAATACGGTCGTTAACATGATGCCCCACAGATTCACAGGCGACCCGTACGGCATGATAGATGGCCGTACGCGATGAGGATCCATGGGTAATAATACAGACCCCATTCACCCCCAACAACGGAGCTCCACCAAACATTTCAGGATCCATCCTCTTCTTGATGGTCTTCAAGGCGCCGCGCAACAACAGTGCGCCCAAAATCCGTACAGGGTTAGCCTTGAACTCCTTCTTCAGCCAGGAGCCTATGGCGTGCGCCACACTCTCGCTGGTCTTCAAGACCACATTCCCAACAAACCCATCGCACACCACGACATCCGTCTCTCCCCGGAATAAATCATGCCCTTCGACATTTCCCCGGAAGTTGACCGGAGCCGCGCTCAGCAACCGGAACGCCTCTTTAGTGATTTCATTCCCTTTGGAATCCTCCCCACCAATGCTCATCAGCCCGACAACAGGGCTCGGTTGACCCAGGATTTCCCGCGCATAGACGCTTCCCATTACGGCAAATTCAGCCAGTAACTCCGGTGAACAATCCGTATTCGCCCCCGCGTCAATCAACACAATCGGCCGCCCCATGGTGGGCATCACCGTTGCAATGGCAGGCCGTTGAATCCCCTCCAAAGTACGCAGCTTGAGAGTGGCCGCCACCACCATGGCCCCGGTATTACCAGCCGAAACGGCGGCATCCACCTCACCCGCATTGATCATGTCCATCATGCGACTGATGGAATTATCTTTCTTCTTGCGGATGGCCAAAGCAGGTGTTTCCTCCATGCCGACAACTTCGGACGCATGGCGGATCAACAGCTTTTTCGGAATGGGCTCATAAGCCTTAAGTTCCTGACGAATCACCTCTTCCTGGCCAACCAGAACGAGTAACGTCAAGTCTTTCAGCTCGCGCGCCGCTTTCACGGCACCAGCCACAATCTCTTTGGGGGCAAAATCACCCCCCATCGCATCAACGGCGATACGCATAGGCTTAGTCGGCCTGTACGCTCACAACTTGACGCCCGCGATAGTAGCCGCATGAACGGCATACCCGGTGCGGCTCCTGAGAAGCCCCGCACTGCGGGCAATTTTTGATCGTCATCACACGCGCCTTGATGCACGCCCGGCGCGTACGGATCTTAGCTTTCGACTTTTTTCTTTTTGGAACTGCCATTTTTCACCTCAATATTGTCCAAACCGCTAAACGCCGTCCAACTCGCTTCCTTAAGCGGCTTACACCCGCACTTCGTCCGATTCAGGTTTACGCCGCACACGAGACACAGCCCGCGACACGATTCCTGACACACCGGATAATTTGGAAAGGCGAGGATAATAGTTTCACGGACCTCATCCGTCAAGTCTAGCGTCTCATGAAGATTTGGAACCTCTTGTTCATAGAAAAACGCCGGATCTTCCACCCCTTCCACAAAAGAGTCAGCACAGCGCGAACAAATAAATTTCACTTCAGTCCGCACCTGCCCCGTAACCAGTAACTCATGCTCCAAGCACTGGACATGCAACTCATAGTCAATCGGTCCAGCCACAGGAGCATTCGCATCATCTTTCAGCGCAACAACTTCCGGCGGAACTCGCCCCTCAATATCCAGCCCATCCTCCGGAATCCTCCAAGGTTCAATTTTGATAGACATGAGTGTCCTCCTTTTCTTCTCGTCAGGCTTCGTAATGGCTTTAAGAATTCAGAATTCAGGATTCAGGATTCAGAATGCTATATAAAACTGATTTCTGAATCTTGAATTCTGAATCCTAAGAACTATTCCTGCTTATTTTCCCATCTTCTTCTCTATAAACCGCTTCACTGCCAGGGGGACAAACGGACTGACATCCCCCCCTCGCTCGGCAATTTCACGTACCGTGCTGGAACTAATGTAGCTGAACGTCTCCTTCGGCATCAGGAAAATCATCTCGATCTCAGGTGCCATCTTTCGATTAGCAAGGGCCATCTGAAATTCGTATTCAAAGTCGGAAAAAGCGCGTAACCCCCGCAACAAGACATGAATGCCTTTGGCACGGGCGTAATTCACCAGCAACCCGTCGAAGGCATCCACTTTCACATTTTTCAAGCCCTTGACCGAAGCCTTGACCATCGCAATCCTCTCGTCAGCATTGAAAACGGTCTTTTTGCGAGAATTGATGCCCACCGCCACAATGACCTGATCAAAAATATGCGAGGCACGCTCAATCAAATCCAGATGGCCCAGCGTCAAAGGATCAAATGACCCAGGATAGATAGCCGAATGTCTCATTATTTCCTCAACTTCCTATACATTGTTACTCGCGTCCCGCCATATACCTTTGATGGCAGCATCTCCCAGGCAAAGTGCCGGGCTTCAACTTCCTCACGGGACTGCTCCATCACAAAGATTCCTTCGTCAGCCAAAAGCCCGCCAATTGACAGAATATTCAGCAACCGTGTTGCCCACCGGGCAGTCCCGGGCCGGTCATAAGGCGGATCGGCAAAAATGATATCATAGGACTGTGCGCCCCGTAAGCCCTCTATGAAACGGAAAACATCGCTGCGGTTGGCCTCCCATTCCTGATCAACCGTCTTCCCTGAAACTCCTCCACACAATGTCTCCAGATTTGCCTTCAAAACAGGAAAAACCTGGGCCCCACCCTCAACCCAGTCTATGCGGGTGGCCCCTCGGCTCCAAGCTTCAAGCCCCACAGCACCGGTTCCGGCAAACAGATCGAGAAAAGAAGCGCCGGGAATTCGTTCCGCCAAAGATGAAAAGATTGCCTGCCGGACCATATCCTGCGTCGGCCTTACCTCATCTCCCTTCGGCGACTTGATCAGACGCCCCCGTAATATGCCTCCCGTAACTCTCATACCAGGCACTATAGCCATTGATCCGCGGAGATGCAACAGCATCAGGGGTTCTCTCTTTATCACCCACATGTTTCAAGCAATCAAACGAGTAGGGAGCCCACCCCCAAGTGAATGACCCGCTACCACGGGATGCGGTTTATGAAGGGAGGGGCGGATGATTGCGGTGGACACCACCCTGACCTTGCATCCACGAATTCACTGCCGTGGTAACGAACGGGCGCATTTTCACCCAGCCGATTCAAAACACTACTTCAAGAGAGCGCTTCCCGCATCGATCTCTAACAATACTGGTCGAAATATTCAGCACATCATGCGCAAACCTATAAACACTGTTTGCGCATGATATCAGTCAAATGACCGTGGATTACAACCCCAATGAGCCGAACGGGTTTGAATTAAACGCTGGCCGTGAGGAGGAGCGTGGGCCATTGTTCGATGGGCCACGCCGTTCGCCGGGTTTTCCAGCCGCGGGACCGACGCCAGACCCGGCGCCAGACCGGCTGCCGCTCTTGGCGCTTAAGGCAATCCGCTTCCGTTGGGCATCCACATCCTTGACCCACACTTTAATCCGGTCACCCGCCTGAACCACCTCTGCAGGATCGGTGATGTAGCGGTCTGCCAGTTCGGACACGTGCACCAAACCATCCTGATGGACGCCCACGTCCACAAATGCACCAAAGGCGGTCACATTGGTGACAATGCCCATCAACTCCATTCCCGGCTTGAGATCCTCGATCGTATTGACGTCATCCCGGAAACAAGGCGCCTCAAACGTCTCACGGGGATCTCGCCCCGGCTTCTTCAATTCCGCAACAATGTCCTTCAGGGTGGGCTCGCCCACATCGGCACTGACATATTTGCGGATTTCAATCTTGTCGGCCAGCGTGGCATTGCCAACCAGTTCTTTCAAATTAACGCCCAAATCCGCTGCCATTTTCTCAACCAAAGCATAACGTTCCGGATGCACCGCCGAGCCATCCAGCAGATGGGCCCCACCCCGGATCCGCAAGAACCCGGCCGCCTGCTCAAAGACTTTGGGCCCAAGGCTGGGAACCTTCAACAAGGAGGCCCGGCTGGTAAAGGCGCCATTCTTGTCGCGATAGGCCACAATCTTCTTGGCCAGGCTGTTACCCACACCTGACACCCGTGCCAATAGAAAGGCACTGGCCGTGTTCAATTCAACTCCGACGTGATTCACGCAACTGACGACCACATCTTCAAGCTTCTGCGCCAATAGCGGCTGATGCACATCGTGCTGATACTGCCCCACCCCAATGGACTTGGGATCCAGCTTCACCAATTCCGCCAACGGATCCTGCAATCGGCGTCCAATCGAAATGGCCCCGCGCACGGTCAGATCAAGATCCGGAAACTCATCCCGAGCCACTTCGGAGGCACTATAAATACTGGCTCCCGACTCGTTGACCTGAATCACCATGATATTCGACAGGTTAGCCTTCTTGAGCGTATCCCGGATAAATGCCTCGGTTTCACGCCCGCCGGTTCCATTCCCCACGGCAATAGCGGCCGGTTGCACCTTGGCAATCAGCTTGGCCAAATCAATCCGGGCTTCCATACCCGCCCGGTCGCCCTGGCTCAAATATAGCGTCGTATTCCCCAGAAACTTTCCAGTGGCATCCAATGCCGCCACTTTGCAGCCTGTGCGAATACCCGGATCCACCGCGATAACCGCACGCCCGCCCAAGGGGGACGCCAGCAACAGGCTCCGCAGATTCTTGGCAAAGATTTCCACGGCGGCGCGATCCGCTTTCATCTTGAGATCCACAGAGACATCAGTCTCAACGCTCGGAGCAATCAGGCGTTTATAACTGTCCTCAATCGCAGTGCGCAGGTGAACGGCAAAAGGCGAACGTTCGTTGACCTTCATAATTTCACCAATCCGACGCAGGATCGGATCGGCCTCAACGGTAAACGAACGCTTCAATACCCCTTCGTTCTCACCCCGGCGTATGGCCAGATAGCGATGCGAAGGAATATCAACCGCCTTCTCCTTGAAATCATAGTACTGCTCAAACTTGGTCGGTTCCTGTGTCTTCTCCTTGACCGCCTCGGAAACAATCATTCCATTGGCTGCATAATACTGACGTCCCAATGCGCGGATATCCGCATTTTCAGAGATCAATTCGGCCACGATGTCACGGGCACCAGACAACGCCTCGTCCGCCGAAACCACCTTCTTTTCAACATCAATAAACGCTTTGGCAGCCTCGTCTGGATTTCCCGTCGCAGGTTGCGCCAGAATCATCAGGGCCAGGGACTCCAGCCCTTTTTCGCGGGCAATCATAGCCCTGGTCCGACGCTTGGGCTTAAATGGCAGATAGAGGTCTTCCAGAACATTCTTGGTGGTGCAGGCAAGGATCTTGGCTTTAAGTTCATCCGTCAGTTTGCCCTGCTCGCCAATCGAGTCGAGTACCGTCTGGCGCCGCTCTTCAAGATCCTTGTAATACTGGAGCCGCTCCTGGATCTTTCCGATCTGAACTTCATCCAGATTCTCGGTGACTTCCTTGCGGTAACGGGCAATAAAGGGAATCGTACTTCCCTCCCAAAGCAGTTTGGCGACAGCCAGAACCTGCCGGGGGGCGATAGCCAACTCCGCTGCCAACCGGGGAATTGACGAGGCATCCAACGCATCATTTTGATCAACTTCAGCAACCATAGTATTCTCCTCAAAAAAAGGGGCCATTTTTACTGATTCCTGACAGGAAGAAAGCAAATAATAGGCCCCTTGCTGCCGGAGGGGGATGGGATGCAATGCATTCGGCCAGTAAACGGGCAAGATTTTGACATCATCTTCCATAGCCGTATTGGGAGCCAGCCTTGCCAACACACCTCTCTTCCATTATGCTCCGGGCGTGTTAAGGAAACTGTTATGAGCGGGCTAATTATAGGGGAATGCACCGGCCTCGGGGTGCTATTGGTTCTATCTGCGTTTTTCTCAAGCGCGGAGACAGCCCTTTTTTCGCTCTCGCCCATGCAGATTCACCGGCTTCGCCGTCATCATCCGAAAGCCACTAAACGGCTGGAGGAAATGCTCGCGGCCCCCACCGACCTCCTTGCCAGCATCCTGATCGGCAACACAATCGTCAATGTGGCTGTTGCCAATCTTGGCTTTGTAGTAGCGGAACAACTCGTCCCCCAGCATGGCGAACTTGTCGCCATCCCGGTTGTCACCCTGTTATTAATTGTTTTCGGTGAATTGGCGCCCAAGCGGCTGGGCATGCGCAAACCTGATGCCCTGGCTCTTCTCTATCTCCCGGCACTCACCCTCCTTATCAGGTTATGCGCCCCACTCCACGCCCTGATGGAAAAGATTACGCACACTTTCCAATCGCACTTTATTCCGCGTCGTTCCGCGCTGACCAAGGCCGAACTCCTAACAGCGATCGATGTCGGCCATGAGGAGGGCGTCCTCAACAAGGAGGAGCGCGCCATGGTGGACGGGATTATTCGCCTTGAAAAACTCCAGGCGAAGGACGTCATGACCCCACGGGTCGACCTGATCAGCCTGGACATTGAAGATGACCCGGCAACGTTTGCCGATATCTGCCGGAAAGCCCGCTTCCGGTTTCTGCCTGTCTGTATCGGCGATCTGGACCATGTGAAAGGCTTTCTGGATGTCGCCAAGTACCTTATGGATCCCGCTGCAAATATTTCCGCCGCCTTACACCCGCATTTTTACGTGCCCGACACCGCCCCACTCGACACCCTCCTGACCATGTTCCAGCAACAATCACGCCGCCTGGCCATCGTCATTGACGAATACGGCGGCACCGCCGGCCTGATTACCATCGGCGACATTCTCGATGAAATCGCCGAATTCACCGGCGAACAACCGGATGGAGAAAGCCCCAACATTGAACCTGTCGGTGAAAATCGCTGGCAGGTTGCCGGTGACACAAGTCTTGAAGAGGTCAATTACGAACTGGACCTCGCCTTGGACGTCGAGGGGGCGGATCGGATCGCCGGCTGGGTGACCGCCCATGCCAGGCGCTTCCCGAAAACAGGCGACATTATTTCGGCCCAAAAATGCCGGGCCACCGTGGTGCAAATGCGCAAGCATCGCATCACACGCGTCCTGATTGAAAAAATTACAGACCTTTCGGAATCCGAACAGGAAGCGGGGGTGCGGGTATGATGCTTTCAGATCTCATTCTCTTCCTGCTCTGCCTGATGGGCGCCAGCTTTTTCGATGGCATGGAAACCGGCGTAATCTCACTCAACCGGATGCGGTTACGGCATCTCGCCGAAACCGGGGATCGGGCCGCGCGAATCCTTCAGAACTTTCTCCAACAACCGGACCGCCTTCTGGGCACCACGCTAGTCGGCACCAACATCTGTGTTGTCATTGCTTCTGTTATCTCCGCAAATTGGGCTTGCCGGATGCACCCCTGGTTCCAAACATTGAACGCCTTGGCTACAACCTTCATCATTCTGGTTTTTGCAACCTATTTGCCAAAGGCCTGGTTCCAAAGCCATCCCCTGGAACGGTGTCGTCCTTTCGCCAAATCTCTTCGCTGGAGTTCATTAATTTTCCGGCCGCTGATCAATGCCATGAACTGGGTCACCAGTTGGATCGTTCCTTCAGCGACGGCACCCAAAGCCACTCGCGCGCTCGTGGCCACCAAGGACGAAATTGACATTCTTGCGCAGGAAAGCGCCGATCATGGCGCTCTCTCCCCGCGCCAGCGTATCATGATCCGCCGTGTTCTTGAACTTTCCACCAAAACCGCCAGCCATATCATGACCCCGCGCGAAAATATGGCTATCCTGCCATCATCCGCTGATATGACCACGCTCATGACCCTTGTCCGCGAATCTGCCCATACCCGCCTTCCCGTTTGCGAAACGGATGGCAAAACGATCCGTGGCACCATTAACTTCTTCGACGTTATGGCAGGCTGTGACGACTGCATAGGTGGCAGCATCAAACCCTTTATCCGCCCTGCTCTATTCATTCAGGAGAATACCCCGCTCATGGAGACCTTCGCCAAACTCCGCTTATCCAAGCAGTCCATGTGCCTTGTCGTGAACGCTCAGTCCGAAGTAATCGGCCTGATCACCAACCAGAATGTCCTTCAGGCTATTGTAGGAAAACTGTAATGCCAGCCCCACGCCCGCTTTCAAGAGATACCTGCCCGGCCTGCAAGCGCTTCACAGGACAACAACTGGAATGCCCTTATTGCGGCCTTGATTCCCCCCATCTGCCCCTGCAGCGCGCACTGCAACTGGCTGCCTTCACCCTGAGCGTTACCGGCCTTGCCATACTTCTATTGATCGGACAGCCGCCGACACCTTCCATCATTTCCATTTCCCAGCTTCGCCCCGTCATGAATCATGGTTTTGTCTCCCTGGCTGGAACCGTGGTCGCCCGACCACGGATAAGCGGAACTCCTGCAGCACCGCAGACAGTCTCTTTTGATCTCGTTGATGCCGGCGGGAAATTGACGGTGATGGCAACACAAGCCGCCGCAAAAATGCTTCTGAGGCAGGATAACCTCCCCTCCGCCCATCACCCCGTTCAGGTCACGGGGCACCTCTATCTCGCCGCAGGAAAATCGCCTCGCCTGTATCTGGATTCAGCGCATTCACTCAAGCGATACCGCCAGACGGCTCCCGCGAGGTTCCCTATCCATGAATAATGACCCAGGCAACACCATCCTGTATTCTGCAGATCAAATCCAGAAACGGGTACATGAACTGGCGGATGCAATTGCGATGGATTATGGCCCTGGGGAATTCCTCGCCGTCGCTATCATGAAAGGCAGTTTTGTTTTCGCTGCCGATCTTATCCGCTGCCTTTCCAACCGGAAAGCTCAGCCTGTTCTGGATTTCATCACCCTCTCCAGTTATGGCGCCGGAACCTCCAGCCGCGGAGCCATCTCCATCCTCAATGAGATGAAACTTCCTGTTACAGGAAACCGGGTTCTGATCATCGACGACATCCTGGACACCGGACTCACGCTTCAAACCGCCTGCAAACTGCTTTACGATCGCGGCGCAAAGGAAGTCCGCACCTGTGTTCTTTTGGACAAACCTGCCCGTCGCTCCGTTCCTATGGAAGCCAACTATTGTGGCTTTCAGATCGAGAACGTGTTTATCATTGGATACGGTCTGGACTATAATAACCGGTTCAGGCATCTGCCTTATCTGGCAACCCTAACCCCACCCCCCTCACCGTGAGTGGCCCTGACTGGCTGGCCGCACTATTCCTCCTTACCCAGACCGACACCTCCCTTTTCCTAATGCCGGCCCTGTTTGCCGGCTTGCTCACGGCATGGTTCATAATTAGTCCAATCCCTGCCATCCTGCTATCGGCCACGGATGAGCAGTCCTGCCTGATGACCGCACCCGGCCAGACGCTGGTCCGGGAAGGACAAGGCCTTGAGGCCATTAAGCTTGTTGGCGCAGGCAGTATGATCGGCCTGCTCATGCTTGCTCTCCTTCTCCCACTGGCCGCACCATTTCTCACCACCCTGCACCGTACACTCGCGCCGCATCTCAACTGGATACTTTGGAGTGCGGTCCTCTTTCTGGCCCTGGGTGAGCGGCCCCGCTCTGCGCCGACCGCCCTGTCAAACTGGAACCGCATCACCTACACCATGGCCCCCGTGCTGGCGGGTCTAGCCACTCTTCTGCTCTCCGGCCTGCTTGGGCTTATTCTGTTTCAC
>Ga0194060_10000839_pt1 | contig 22414 bp, 19 predicted proteins | sample SepL225m_MetaG_FD_163427 | JGI IMG/M metagenome (GOLD analysis project Ga0194060, IMG submission 163427) | Anoxic zone freshwater microbial communities from boreal shield lake in IISD Experimental Lakes Area, Ontario, Canada - Sep2016-L222-5m | ecosystem: Environmental > Aquatic > Freshwater >... | reverse complement strand
GTCGCCACGTGCACCAGTTCGTGGTTCATGATGAGGATGATGCGATCGTTGGCGGCGATGGTCTCGAACGCGTAGCCCAGCGGCGCAATCTGGATCGCGAGCCGGTTTCGCGGTGTGACCGAGGCGCCCGCGTCGGCCGAATCGGAGAAGTCGGCGAGCAGGACGATCACTTTCTCCCTGGTGTCGAAGCCGAAGATGCGGTGCTGGAATTCGAGCGACGTGAGCAGCGACTCAATCGCGTGCGGTACGAGGTACGACTCGGTCACGTCGAAGTAGACGAGCTTCAGCGTGCCGACGTCGACCGTCTTCAGTTGTGCAGCAGCGGGCGTGCAGGCCCAGAAGAGGAACGCGACCACCAGGGCGTAGAGGAAGATGTGGCGGCCACGCGATTTACCGGGTGTGAGAGGACCAGGCTGCATTCGACCCTCCGTCTGGTGGACGAACGGCTGAAACCGGTCGGTGCCGAGTTGCGCGCCAACGGTCTCCCCGTTCGAGACGGACGGGGGAGCGCGAGCGACAGATAGACGACCACCCGGCGGCACTGGTGTCGTGCCGCCGGGCGCCGTTGATCCGATCGATGACGCGACCGCTGCAGTTACCGGGCCTTCGCGCTGATCGCCGCCGCCAGGGCTGCTTCGGCATGAAGGGCCGCCTGGAAGTCCGCGTCGCCGCCGAGCAGTTTCGCGATATCGGGGTTACGCATCGCCGCCATGAAGCCGGGGTCGGCGAGCGCGGACATCAGTTTGCTGTTGCCTTTGACCGCCGCCTCGAACTTGTCGTCGGCCAGCAACGACTGCAGCTTGAGGTTCTTGATCGCCGCCTGGAACCCGTCGTCGGCGAGCAGGGCGGCAAACATCTTGCCCTGGCTCTTGAATGCCGCCTGGAACGCGTCGTCGGCGAGCAGGGCAGAGAAGAGCTTGCCCTGTTTGCTCATCGCCGCCTGGAAGGCGTCGTCGGCGAGCAGCGCGGAAAAGAGCTTGCTCTTCGCCATGGCCGCCTCGAAGTCCGCATTGGCCAACTTCGCCTTCACGCCGGCCTGTTCCTTCAGTGCGGCTTTTCCGCTCACCGCCGCCTGCTGCAGCGCGGCCTTCATCAACGCGGCATCTGCCAGTCCGGCCTTCACATTCTGGTTGGCGAGCGCCGCCTGCACCTCCGCGTCCTTCAGCGCCGCCTGCACGTCGGGGCTGCGCAAGGCTGCCTCAATCGACGCGTCCTGCAGGGCCATGTGCAGCGCCGATGCGTGCAGCGCCGCCTCGATGTTCGCGTCAGCCATCGCGGACTGGAGCTTCATGGTCCTCAGCGCCGCCTCCACCGAATCGTCCATCAGCGCCGCCCTGGCCTTGTCGCTGCCCAGCGCCGCTTCGACGTCGGGGCTGGCCAGCAGCGCGCACATCTCCTTGTCGGCCAGCAGGGCCCGCACGTTCTTGTCCTTGATCAGTCTGTCGAATACGTCGCTCTGGAGGAACTTCTGAGCGCTTCCTTCCTTGGCCGACACGTTGGCTGGCTGCGCGCCGCGATAGCGGTCGGCCGCCCCGATGGTTCCCTGCGCGCCCTGTTCGACCGCTCGCGGTCCGTTGAAATAGACCACCGCGAGGATCGTTGCCACGGCCAACCCGGCGACTGCCCACAATGTGTTCTTCGCCATGTTCGCACCTCCTCCGGCCAGGCCGGTTATCCAGCGGGGTTCATCCCCGCTGTGCTTGTTGTTGTGATCCAAATGACGTACGCGCCGGTCGAAAAGTTGGTCAAGGCCCGCCCGCAGCGTTTCTGCAAGACGTCGAGGCCACCGACGTGCCGGAGCGCCCGCCGCGACGGCGGCCATTACCGTGTCCGCGAACCCGCCGGGCGGCACTGCCAGTCCGAGGCCGTCGAGTTTCTCGCTGACGCGCCGAAGACCTTCGGACCGCTCCCGCAACGCCGGGTCGGCCTTCAGCAGCTCACCCAATTGCTCGGTTTGCGCCGGCGTCAGCGTGTGATCCAGCGCCCCGTGCAAGAGTTGATCGTGTGGATGTTGGTTCACCGTCCAGCCCTCCAACACTCGAGGAGATCGCCCAGTTGCTGTCGCGCCTCGTAGAGCCGCGATTTCACGGTCGTCTCCGGCACCCCGAGCGTGTCCGCCATCTCGCGGTACGACAGGCCGCCGAAGTGCCGGAGCACGATCGCTTCGCGATTGAGCGCCGGCAACCGCAGCAGGGCCGACTGCACGGCCTTCTCGATCTCGGCCTGCTCGGCAGTCCGGTGCGTATCCTCGGGGGCCGCCATCGACGCTCCGAGGGGCACCTGGATTCGGCGCGCACGCCGCACGTTCAGGCACTCGTTCACCAGAATGCGATAGAGCCAGCTGAAGAACTTGTGGCTGCGGTCGTAGGTCTTCAGTTTCTGATACGCGCGTACGAACGCGTCCTGAGCGGCGTCTGTGGCCTGGTCGTAGTCGCCCAGCATCCTCAACGCCACGCTGAACAGGACCCGCTGGTACCGTTCAACCAATGGTCTGAAGGCCGCCGGCTCGCCGCGCAGACACCGGTCGACGAGAACACCGTCGTCTTCCGCGTCCATCTCAAATGACACGCAGCCCCCCGGAAAGTTGGGTGAGATGAGGAAAGCCGACCCGACGTTATTGCTGGAGGGCCCCGTTATACCACAGCCGGCAGTGATAAGATGGCCTGAATCAGCCGACACTCAGCCAGCCGACGATGACCTCGATGTCTCGGATCTCCATCCGGGTGGCCGCCAACCTTGCCGGCATCCGCACCGCGGCCGACGCCCTGGAGGCGTTCCAGGCGGAGCACGGCCTCCCGGGTGGGAATCTCTGGCCGATCCACGTCGCGCTCGACGAAATCCTCTCCAATATCGTGCGCCACGGCGTTGCCGGCCAGGAGGATCGATTCGTGGACGTGACGTTTGCGCTGATGGACCGCTCACTTGAGGTGACCGTGGTCGACGATGGACCCGAACTCAATCCGCTGGCTCTGCCTGAGCCCGATCTGGTTTCGCCGCTGGAGCAGCGCCGCGTGGGCGGGCTCGGCGTGCATCTGGTCACACACTTGATGGAACGGGTGGACTACCGTCGGCTCGAAGGACGCAACCGCCTGGTGATGACGTTTCGCGGTGCAGAGATTGACGCGTCCGGCCGGGAGAAGGGGTAATCGCATGGATATTTCAGAGACCAGGCACGGCGCCGTGCTGGTGGTGGCACCGGTTGGCCGGGTCGACAGCACGACCAGCGACGGGCTGGATCAGGCCTTGACGCGCGTGGTCGACGCCGGCGACCAACGGCTCGTGGTGGATCTGGCCGGTGTCAGTTACATCAGCAGCGCGGGTCTTCGGGTGTTACTCGTGGTCGCCAAGAGGCTGAAGACCCGACGGGGCACACTTGTGCTGTGCGCGCTGGGCGATGCGGTGCGGCAGGTATTCGATTTGGCCGGCTTCCTGCCGTTATTCCAGATTGAACCGACGCGCGAGCTTGCGGTCGCCCGGTGCGGCGCCACGCCCGCCTAGCCCGGAATCAAGCGAGGTGAACGCCATCACGATCCAGATCTCGCGACCGGGCGCCCCGGTTGTGACGCAGACGTACCGGGCCGACGAACTGGTCGTGGGGCGCAGCAACACCGCCGACATCATCGTCGCCGACAGCAGCGTCTCGCGGAGGCACGCAAAGCTGTGGAGGCGCGCCGGGCGTTGGCACGTCGAGGATCTGGGGTCGCGGTTCGGGACGCGGCTGAATGGGAACCCGCTGCTGGGCCAGGATACGCTGCGGTCCGGCGACGAAATCCGGCTGGGCGAAACGGTGCTTCGGGTGGATCAGGTCGAGGGATCTGCGCCGGCCGTCGCGCCGGCCGTCGTGCCGGCCGTCGGTACGATCGGAGACCACCAGACGGTGTTCACGGTGCTGAAGCCGGCGTCCGAGCTGGTGGGCATCGGCGAGCCCGGGATCCACGCGTCCTCACGCCTCAGCCTGCTCAACGATGTGCATCGCGCGCTGGCCGCGCCGATTTCTCGCGAGCAACTCCTGCAGCTCATCCTCGACAGGGCGTTCGCGCTGCTTCGGCCCGACCACGCAGCGATTTTCCTCAAGGGCCCGACCGGGGATCTGTATCAGGCGGCCGAGCGACGCTCTCCCAAATCGACCGGCGCTCTGCTGGTGTCCCGGAGGCTGGCCGACGAGGTCGCGATCAGAGGCGGGGCGGCGCTCGTGTTCGACGCGCCGCTCGACGATCGGTTCGCCTCCGAGAGCGTGATCACATCGGGGGTGCGCAGCATCGTCGCGGCGCCGCTGGCCGATGCGGACGGGTGCCTGGGCATGATCGCGTTGTACTCGAATCTGCATGCGCACCGTTTCCAGGAGCAGGACCTGGAGCTGCTGGTCTCGCTCGCCTCGGTCGCCGCCATGCGAGTCCGCAACATTGCCATGGCGGAGGAAGCGGCCCAACGCCGGGTGATCGACCGCGAACTCGCCCTCGCGCGCGACATCCAGATGGGCATGCTCCAGCAGCGTTCGCTTGGGCGGAGCGAAGTCGAAACGGCCGCACGCCTGGTGCCGGCCCGTCTGGTCGGCGGCGATTTCTACGAGTTTCAGCTCGAAGCCGATCGTCTGTGGTTCGTCATTGGCGACGTGGCGGGCAAGGGCATGGCGGCGGCCCTGATGATGGTGATGTCGCAGACTCTGTTTCGCGCGATTGCCGCGCTGGGGCTTCCCCTCGACGAGGTGATGTCGCGGCTCAATCGTGAACTGGCCCGCGACAACGAGCGCGCGATGTTCGTCACCGCCCTTGCCGGCTGCCTCGACCTCGCCACCGGGCATCTGGTACTGGCCAACGCCGGTCACAATCTTCCGTACTTGTTGCGGCAGAACGGGACGGTGGATCGAGTGACCGCCGCCAACGGCGTCGCGCTTGGCGTCCTGGAGGACGCGACGTTTCCACTCACCGGGTTGAGACTGGCCGCCGGCGACGCGCTGCTCGCCTACACCGACGGCGTGTGCGACGCGGTCGATCCGGGCGGCGTCAGCTTCGGCACCGACGGTCTCGAGCGGCAACTGCGCGGGGTTGTCCTCCACCGGCCCGACGCCATCGTCAGCAGCTTGTTCGAGGCCGTCGAGGCTCATGCCGGCGACGCGGCGCAGGAAGATGACATCACCATTGTCGCAGTGCGATACGAGGGGCCGCAGACCGGAACTCGGCCGTAGATCAACATGCTGCTGAGGACGCCGTCCCCGCGACAGTCGCCGCCTCCCCGCGCAACGGCCCGATGATCGTTGACGTCACCCCGCCACGCGGGGTCTGTCACCTGGCGCTAGGTAGAAGACCAAAGCCCGCAAGACCAAATCCCGCCACTTGATCTGCCCCCGCGTCTCCCCCACAATGTTCCAGTTTCGTGGCGCGCTGGAGCGAGGGCCCGAGGCTGGATCCGACGTCGTGGCCCGGGCGGTCTTTCGCTCTTGCCAGTCTCGCGTGTGGCGTGCGACAGTTACCCGGTCAATCTTGTGACCCCGTGAAGCCAGCAGAAAGCAGTTCGACGGACGTCTTGGCACGCGGCTGGATCTGGCGTCTTCTGGTTCCGCCGCCCCTTGCCGGATTGGACATGGTCCCGGTCGCCGTGGGCCTGCAGGTCCTGACGGCCGTCGCCTGCCTGATCCCCATCGCGCTGACACTGGCGATGCCCGACACCTACGCCCGCCGGGCCGTCGTGATGGAACTGCTCGCGTGCGGTCTGGCTTTGCCGGTGCTCATCATGACCCGGCGCGGACAGGTCGTGGCGGCGGGCACCGTCGCCATCACCGGCATGTGGATCATCCTCACCCTGGCCAGCGCGACCGGCAATGGCATTCACAATCCCGCTTTCAACGGCTACATCGTGATGATCGCCGGCGCCGGACTGCTGCGCGGCCAGCGAGCTGCCTTTCTGACGGCGGCGGCGAGCGTGGCGTCGGGTCTCGTCCTGCTGCTGCTCGACGCCCATGGCCTGCTTCCACACCGCGTCTACACGCCGGTTGCGGTCTGGGGATTCAACACGATCTATTTCATCATGGCCGCCGCCGTGCTGAGCCTGGCCACCAGCCAGGTGACGTCGTCGTCCGAGCTCGCGCGACGCGAGAGCGCCGGGCGCCTTCAAACCGAAGCGCAACTGCTCGAAAGCGAGGAGCGCTTTCATCGGCTCGCCGACGCGGCCCACGAGGGCATCGTGTTCACCGAACACGGCTCCGTCGTGGATGTGAACCAGCAACTGGCGGCGATGCTGGGGCTCGAGAGCAAGAACATCATCGGGCGGCCCGTCCGCGATTTTGTCGCCCCAGAGTCGGTGGACACGGTGCTGAGGCACGTTCGCACCCTGTCGGAAGAGCCCTACGAACACCAGCTTCTTCATCAGGACGGGTCCCGGGTCGACGTCGAGGCCCGCGCGCGTACGATGCCGTTCGGGGGGCGACAGATTCGCGTCACCTCGCTTCGCGACATCACCGCCCAGAAGCGGGCCGGCGAGGAACGTCTTCGGCTGCTGTCGGCCATCGAACAGGCCGGCGAGATGGTGGTCATCACCGATGCCCTGGGCATCATCCAGTACATGAATCGCACCGCCGAGCAATCGAGCGGGCACGATCGGGGCGGCGCGGTGGGGCAGCGCATCACCGTGCTGCTTGAATCGGGCGACGACTCGCGGTTCTACCTGGACGCCCGCAGGAAGATTTTCAGCGGACGAGCCTGGGTCGGCCGACTCCCTTGCCAGCGCAAGGACGGGACGACGTACCTGGCCGACATGTCGATCGCGCCGGTCCGTTCCCCGTCGGGCGACGTGGTGGCCGCGGTGGCGGTCGGCCGGGACGTGACCGCCGATCTGGCGATGGAAGACGAGCGGCGGCAGGCGCAGAAGATGGAGACCATTGGCCGCCTCGCCGGCGGGGTCGCCCACGACTTCAACAACCTGCTGTCGCCGATTCTGGGTTATGCCGAACTGCTGCTCGCCGAAGTCCCAGCCGACCACCCGCACCACGAGCCGGTGTCCATCATCTACGCCGCTGCCGATCGCGCCAAGCACCTCACGCTGCAACTGCTGGCGTTCGGCAGAAAACAGGTGATCGAAATCAGGCCCGTCGATCTGGCGCAGGTGGTCCGGGAGTTTGAGCGAATCCTCCGGCGGACCATCCGCGAGGACGTCGAGATCAGCCTGCGGCTCTCGACCGAACCGTCCGTCATCGAAGGAGACGCCAGACAGATCGAGCAGATTCTGATGAATCTCGCGATCAACGCCCAGGATGCCATGGCGCACGGCGGGCGCTTGTCGATCGAAACCGCGTTGGTGACGGTGTCGCCACACGAGCCTGGCTCGCGCCGCGATTTGCCGCCAGGGCCCTACGTCCGGCTCACCGTCGGCGACACCGGGTCGGGCATCGACCCGTCCATCGTGCCGCATATCTTCGAACCATTTTTCACGACCAAGGAAAAGGGCCGAGGCACCGGCCTCGGGTTGTCCACCGTGCACGGCATCGTCACGCAACTGCGGGGGCACATACGCGTGGACACCACCGCCGGGGTGGAAACGCGTTTCCACATCTACCTTCCGCGCGCCGAAGGGCCGACCGAGGCGATGGCGCCCCGTGTCGAAGCGGTGGTGATGCCGTCTGGCCGCGAAACCATCGTGGTGGCCGAAGACGACGACATGGTGCGCGGGCTGGTGTGCGGCACGCTCAGGCGGCGCGGATACACCGTGATCGAAGTGGCCCAGGCGGAGCGGTGCCTGGAGGCGATCACGGCGAGCGGCGCGACGCCGGACCTGCTGCTCACCGATGTCGTGATGCCGAAGCTCAACGGCCGGGAACTGTATGCGAGCCTGTCGCAACGCCTCCCCGGGCTGAAGGTGATCTACATGTCGGGTTATCTGGACGATGTCATCGGGACGCACGGCGTGCTGGAGGATGACGTCACCTTCATTCAGAAGCCGTTTTCGGTCGAAGCTCTGGTCATCAAGCTGAGAGAAATGCTGGACCGCTGACCGGCCGCCGTCGCACGGTGGCCGGCGGGCGATGAGGCGACTTTCGCGTCACGTGAGAAAGAGAGCGGCATGGGCCATCTGGTCGGCAAAGACGTCTATCGCGCCCTGGGAAAGAAGATCGACGGCCTGACGCTCCGCGCCCCGTGGAGCGAGACGTTCCACCAACTGCTCAAAGAGCTCTATTCCGCCGAAGAGGCAGACCTCGTCGTCCGGATGCCGTACAGCCCCACCACCATCTCCCATCTCGAGCACACGACAGGATATTCCCAGTCCACGCTGGAGCGCGTGCTGGAAGGCCTGTGCCTGAAGGGCCTCGTCGTGGATTATTTTCAGGGAGACCGGTACCGCTACATGCTGTCGCCGCTGGCCATCGGGATTTTCGAGTTCACCATGATGCGCACCGGCGAGGGGATCGACCACAAGGCGTGCGCCACCCTGTTCCACGAGTACCTGTCGAGCGGAGACGTCTGGCAGGCCAATCTCGGCACGGGACAGCAGCTGCAGATCATGCGCACGCTGCCCCACGAGCAGGCCGTCGCACCCGCCGAGCACGTCGAGATCCTCGACTTCGAGAAGGCCGTCTCCCTTGTCGACGCACAGACGCAGTTCGCGGTGGGCACCTGCTCGTGCCGCCACGAGAAACTGCACGTGGGCGCAAAGCGCTGCGACGTACCTCTTGAAACATGCCTGTCGATGGCGAGTTCGGCCACCTATCTGGTGCGCCGCAACCTGGCCCGGCCCATCGAGAAAAGCGAGGTGCTCGATCGTCTGGTCCAGGCCCGCGATCTGGGGCTCGTCATCAATGCCGACAACGTGCAGCGCGGCGCCGGCTTCATGTGTCTCTGCTGCGGGTGCTGCTGCAACATGCTGCTGGGCATCAGCCAGTTCGGCTACCCGCACGCGCTGGTCACCTCCAACTACCTCGCCGCGGTGGACGATGCGACGTGCGACGGCTGCCTGAAGTGCAAGAAGGCTTGCCCGATCGATGCCATTGCGTTGGAGCGGCTGGTTGAGCCGATCGGAAAGAAGAAGGCGCGGCCCGTGGTGGACGAATCGATCTGCCTGGGGTGCGGTGTCTGCGCGCTCTCCTGCACGACCCACGCGATGTCGCTGCACCATCGTCCGCAGCGCGTGCTGTATCCCGAGACGACGTTCGAAAAAACCATCTTGCAGAGCCTCGAGGTGGGGACCCTGCAGAACCTGCTGTTTGCGGAGCCCGGGCGGGTGACGCACCAGTTCCTTCGCGCCTTCGTCGGCGCCTTCCTGCGCCTGCAGCCGGTCAAGAAGGCGCTGGTGAGCGGCACCCTGCGATCGCGGTTCCTCGGCGCGTTGAAGTCGGCCAGCGGCACCGCCAAACCCCGTCAGGCCCAGGCCGAACCGACCGCGTGATCGGGTACCGGGCCGCGCGTGTCGCCCGTCGGCGTGTCCTGCGCCTGGGGCCGCGCGTGGTGCGAATCGGTCGGAACAACCCTCCGTGTTATGCTGCGCCGGACCCGAATCGGGAGTCGGCTTGGCGCGTCACGCGCCCCGGCTCGGAGGAGAATCATGATGCTCAAGTGGCGTTTCTGTGTGGTCGCGGTGATGGCTTTGGCGCTCGCCCCTGTTTCCGCTCAGCAGCCTGGCCGGGAGCGCCCCGGTGGCGTCCCGGGCGCACAGCCGGCCGCCGCGCGCGAGGCGGGTTCAGCCGCCGGCCGCATGGAGGTTGCTGGTCCGAACGAAGAGAAGGTGGCGCAAACGTCGCATCTGTTGCGCCTCGACGGGCGCGACATCAAGTACACCGCCACCACGGGCACGCTTCCGATTCGTCTCGACGACGGCAAGGTGGTGGCGCGGATGTTCTTCGTGGCCTACACGAAGGACGGCGAAGATCCGAAGACGCGCCCCGTGTCGTTTCTCTATAACGGAGGCCCCGGATCGGCGAGCGTCTGGCTGCACATGGGGTCGCTGGCGCCCCGGCACGTGCAGATGGCCGACGAGGGCTTCCAGCCCGCGCCACCCTACAAGCTGATCGACAATCCGAACTCGCTCATCGATGCGTCCGATCTGGTGTTTGTTGACGCGATCGACACCGGCTACAGCCGCGTGGTCGCCGGCGTCGACAATGCGCAGTTTCACGGCCAGGACGGCGACATCCGTGCCTTTGGCGAATTCATCGCCGAGTACCTGCGGGCCTACAACCGCTGGGCCTCGCCCAAGTTCCTGATTGGCGAAAGCTACGGCACGATTCGGTCCGCAGGCCTTTCCCAGGAACTCCAGTCGCGCCACGGGGTCGAGTTGAACGGCATCGCGCTGATTTCGGCGCTCCTGACGTATCAGACGTTGTCGCCCGCGCCCGACAACGACGTGGCCTGGGCCGCGCAGATCCAGACCTTTGCAGCCACCGCCTGGTATCACAAGAAGCTGCCGGCCGACCTCCAGCAGAAATCCATCGCGCAGGTGGTCGGCGAGGCTCGGGCGTTTGCATTTGGCGAGTACATGGCGGCCCTCACCAAGGGACACACGCTGACCGACGCTGAACGCAAGGCGATGGCCGACAAACTGGCGCGCTACACCGGCCTGTCGTCGAAATACGTCCTGTCAGCAAATTTGCGGGTGGAGGCGGGCCGGTTCCGCAAGGAGCTGCTTCGCGATCAGCGGCTGATGGTCGGTCGGCTCGACGGACGGTTCACCGCGCTCGACGCCGACGCAGCGGGCGAACGCCAGGAGTTCGATCCCTCGAACACCGCGCTCCAGGGGCCGTACACGGCGCTGTTTGCCGACTACGTCAAGAACGTCCTGAAGTGGGACTCCGATCTCCATTACGCCACCTCGGGCAATGTGCGCCCGTGGACCTACGTGCAGAACCGCTACATGGACACCACCGACGCGCTGCGGCTGACGATGGCGCGGAATCCGTTCCTCAAGGTCTTCGTGGCGTGCGGCTACTACGACATGGCGACATTTGCCGGCGGGGCCGAGTTCAACTTCACCCATCTGGCGTTCGACCGGCAGGTGACCGAGCGCGTGTCGTTCGGGTACTACGAAGCCGGGCACATGATGTACATCCGGCCTTCGGCGCACAAGGCGCTGAAGCAGGATTTGGCGACCTTCATCAAATCGGCAATCGGACTCTAGCGGCGTCGAAGCGCGTCCCAGGCAAGGCCTCGCCGTCCGGTCGCTCGCGATCGTGGCGGGGTCGGTGCCGCCGCCGGTCTGGGTTCTTCAGGCCCGGTCCACGCTCACTGCCGGCCGGGCCGTCGGCGGGGTCCTGTCCCGGCGCCGCCGAGGGTGGCCTCGCGGCCCCCCTCTCGTACAGCCACCGGTCCTGCTGGGAGCGAACCAGGCTCAATTCCGGATGATCGATCCGCTCCCACGCGAGTAGGAAATCGCCCTGCCGGCTGTGTCGCCAGAACGCAGCGATGTCGTTGACGTCGCGTGCCTCAGCCCCGGCCACGGCGTCGACGACGAATCGATCCCCTCGATTCCAGCCGCGGTGGAACACGCGGTGGCCCCGCAACCGATGGCGCTCGGCGATCACCAGGCCCTGCGGCGAGAGCGTCAACGACCGATGCGAGAAGGAATACCAAACCAGTCGGCCTTCAGCCACCCCGAGGGCGATGACGCAGGCCGCCGCCAACGCGGCGCATCGCCACCGTGACGCCGACCGCATGTCCATCCGCGCCCAGGCCCGCACGACGGCCCATCCGACCCCGATGGCGAACAGCGGGTAAAACGGGTTGAGGTACCAGGCCAGTTTCGTCTGCATGATGCTCGGAATGAGCAGGGTCGCGCCGGCCCAGCAGCCCACCAGCGCCGCGAGCCGGTGGCCATCGCGTTGTGGTGGTGTGTCGCCCGCAGTCGGCGCCCGCCTGCCCACACCCGCCAGCAGGAGCGCCATCATCGCGGCGAACAGCCAGTCGTACTGATGTTTCGCGAGGATATAGGGGTAGTAAAACCAGCCGCGCGCTCTATGGGACTCGAGCGACGAGACGCTGCGCGCCAGAAAGTCGTACCACACCAGGCGCTCGAGAAAAGCCCAGCGATCGATCTGCCACCGGGCGAACACCCACGCGGCCACCGGGATCGCGAACAGGACAAACGCCACCGCGGTGGGCTTCCATCTTCCCCACCGTCGGCCCAGGACGGCATATCCGATCACGAACAGCAGCGGCATGAGGACGCCCATCCCTCGCAGCAGGAAGACCCCGGCGAGAATCGGACCCACAACCGCTCGGACCCACGGACGGGTGTCGGCTTCCCAGACGACGACGACCGTGGTCAGCACGAGCAGGGCAAACACGGCGTCGGTGTTCGCATTCCGGGCGGAGTGGACGTAGAAGAATCCGAAAGCGGTGGCCAAAACCACGCCTGCCGCCAGCGACACCGGCTCGCCCCAGACTCGCCGGGTCCACCACATCAGCACGGCAATCGTCAGCCACGCCGACACAACCGTCGCCAGGCGCAGTGCCACCAGGGACGGTCCGAACGCCTTGAACGACAGCGCGATCATCCAGACATTGAGCGGCGGCTTGGTGTTGTAGTAGTCGAGTTGTCCGAGAAATGTGGTGGCGATCCAGTCGCCGTTCTGAACCATCTCCGCGGCGCTCGTCGCGTACAGGGATTCGTCCCACTCGGTGACGACTTCGTCGCCGAGTCGGAAGCCGAGATTGAAGGCGGCAAGCGCCAGCACCAGGACGGCGAGTCGCGTGTAGTGGCGCGCGCAGAAGGCGAGCGCACCGCCCCGCACGACGGCACCATCTGATGGCGATGAACTCGCGGCCGCCGGACGCATGCGAATCGCAGTGTTCAAGTTTCGGACAGTGTAACAGCGCCGCGTCGGAATTTCCAGGGATCGCGCCAGTGGAGTGTCGAGGCGAAATAGAAATGTCCCCGTTCTTCCCTCGATAGAAATGTCCCCTGTTCGACGGTTGATGGTTGAAGGCCGTTGAGTGGGGTCTGCACCCCGTGAGGGGCCCCGCGGAGACGGCCGTGACGACTACACGTTGGCTCCTCGGGGTCGGAACTGTCCCGGGATCGAGTCGCCAGGCGACACCCGATCAGGCAGTCGGTCGTAGCGCTGCCGCCAGGGGTGATTGGCGGGCGCGGGACGGCGCCACCGCGCGGGCGGCGGGCATGCCGCCGATGCGGCCGGAATCGGGACGTCGCCTGGCGTACAATTGCCGGGTCGGGGTGTGATGCCTCGGCTTCGGATCGATCACCGCTGGCAGGCGCGCTGCCGCCGCACTACCGACACCGAGGATCCATGCCCATCGATTTGCGAAGTGACACCGTGACGCAGCCGTCGCCGGCGATGCGGCAGGCGATGCTGACGGCCGAGGTTGGCGACGACGTGTTCGGCGAAGATCCGACCGTCAGGAAACTGGAGCACCTGGCGGCGCAGATGACCGGGAAGGCCGCGGCGCTGTTCGTGACCAGCGGCACGCAGGGCAACCTCGCCTCGCTGCTGGCCCACTGCGAGCGTGGCCGCGAAGTGATCGTGGGCGACCAGTCTCACATCTACCACTACGAAAACGGGTCGGCGTCAGCGCTGGGCGGACTCATCCTCAAGCCGGTGCGCACGAATGCCGATGGGACGCTGCCGCTCGACGATCTCGAGGCGGCGATTCACCTGCCGGCGCACAACTATCACTTCTATCATCACGCGCCGCCCGGTGTGATTTGTCTCGAGAACACGCACAACCGATGCGGCGGATCCATCCTGTCTCCGGAGTATTTCGCCGAGGTGGCCGCGCTGGCCGCGCGGCACGGGCTGCCGGTTCACCTGGATGGCGCCCGTCTCTTCAACGCCACGGTTGCGGCGGGGAAACCCGTGACGGCGTGGACGCAGCATGTGTCGTCGGTGCAATTGTGTCTGTCGAAAGGCCTGGCGGCGCCCGTTGGATCGCTCATCTGCGGCGACGAGGCGTTTGTCGATCGGGCGCGACGGATGCGCAAGGTGCTGGGCGGCGGGATGCGCCAGGCCGGCGTGATTGCCGCCCCGGGCATCGTCGGGTTGACCGAGATGGTGGCGCGGCTCGGCGACGATCACCGGAACGCGCGCATCCTCGCCGACGGCATCGCCGCGCTGGCAGGCGTGGTGCTCGATCCCCCGCACGTCGACACCAACATTGTCGTGTTCCGCATGCCGAGCGTGGCGCGTGCGGAAACGTTTGCCTCGGCGCTCGAAGCCCAGGGCGTGCTGGTGTCGGACTTCGGCGGCGGGCGCCTTCGAGTGGTCACCCACTACGGCATCAGCGAGGCGGATTGCCGGACGGCGGTCGCGGTGATGACGAAACTGTGGAGTGAAGCCTGACGCCTGCGCTGAATGGCGTCCCTGCGATCGCGCGTGGTCGACACGCACTCCGCAGGGGCGCCACACGTGGTGACGACGGCCGACCTGTGGCCCGCCCGATCGCGACTCTCTCGCGATTCCACAATGTCCGAATCCCACTGGTCACTTGACGATGGTCGCCTTCACTTCCAGGGTGACTTTGCGGTCGGTCAACGGATCGGCCGACTGGCAGAGAATGGCCTGCACGCCGTCGTTCAGAATCGACGTCACGGCCTGCGTCACCGACGTCTTGCCAGCCGGCAGTTCGGCCGACGTCGAGTCGTTGAGCAACTGATACTCCAGCGACGTTCGCAGTCGAATCTTGGCGCCCTCGACTTCCGGGGCCGCGTCGATTGAGAGCGGCACGTTGGTGGGCGACGAGTTCTTCCGGAAGACGTCGGCGTTGGTGCGAATGCGGCCATTCTCCCCATCCGCCACGTTCATGGTGACCGTCTTTTTCACCGCCGTGGCGCTGCCGATCTGATCGGTGATGGTGAATTCCAGACGCAGGTTGACCAACTGTCCTCTGAACGCTCGCGGAGCCATCACTTTGGCCTGTTCCGCCATGACTTTGGCCTGTTCCGCTTTGAATGAAGCGGGCGGCGCGGGCGGAGCCGGTGGTGCAGGCGGGGCTGGCGGCGCCGGAGGCGCTTGCGAGTCGTCTCCCACTGGATTCACTGTGGCCCGCGGTGCGGTCCCGGTCGTGGATCTGACGACTTTTGGTGCCGACTGCGGTGTGGGGGCCGTCTGCGGCGGTTCGGGCACGTCCAGGTCGCCGAGGCGGAACACGGCAGCGGCCGGAGCCACCGGTGCGGGGCGATCGGCCGAAGCGATGGCCGGCGCGATCGCCACTGGCGGCGAAGGAAGTTGCGCGGCGGCGAGCGACGCGACTGCGATCACCGCGGCAGTTGTGGCGACGAAAGTCCGTCTGGCGTTCATGGCTGGTTTCTCCTTTGTGATTCGATTCTGGCGTCCGATGGCGTCCGAACAGGACCCGGCCCGCCCGGAATGTCCTGAATCGTGATGGGTTTCAACTCTCCGATCGGCGCGATGCCGATCTCGGGTACGCGAACAGCCGCTGGCTCGATATCGACGATGACGATCGGTGTCGGACCTGAAAGGGCATCGGGGCCCGCATCTGGCGCCGCGGTCGCCGCAGGGCCCGGATTGCCTGGCGCCGGGGGCACCGTTCGCCCCGCAGTCGCGCCCAAGTTATGGCTTGTTGCCGCGCCTGCCCCGCCGCCTGTTGCGTTGCCCGCGACCAATCCGCTCGGGACCACCTTCGTCGATGGATGCGGCGGCGGCGCCGCCGCCCTGCCGGCTGGCACGGGCGCCGCGCCGCGCGTCGCCATCATCGAATCGGCTCCTACGCCTGGCTGCCTGCCCGGCGTTGCGAACCAGACCGCCGCTGTGATGACGAGGACGGCCACCGCGAAGCCAGCAGCCCACGCCGCGCGGGGCCACCCACTGCCAGATTCACCGCCCTGGCGTTCGATCCGCGCGAGGACCGAGGCGCGCATCGACGGTGGAGCGTCGACTCGCGTCATGTCCCGCGCGACCGCATCGATCACCAGATCGATTGAGTCCGGCCCGTGTTCGCGGCTGCCCGCGAATCCCGAGTTCCGAACCCCGAATCCCGAATTCCGCGGCGCGTCAGCCATCTCATCCCCAATCCCGACCAATCCCCAATCCCTATCCGCGTCCCCTACGCACTTCGATACCCCAACGCACTCAGCTTGTTCTTCAGTTGGCGTCTCGACTCTGCCATCCGCCACTTGACCGTGCCGACGGGAATCTTCAGCATGGCCGCAATCTCTTCGTAGGTGTGTTCGCCCGTTGTGGTCAACAACAGCACGTCGCGCAGCTTGGGAGACAAGCCCGTGATGAGCCGTTTCACGTGCGCGCCGACCTCCGACTCGATGAGCCCTTGCTCCTGCCCGCGCGACCGGTCCGGGAACTCCCACTCGGTGCCCTCGGCTGGCGAGACGAACCGGCGCAGCATGGTCTTGAGGCTGCGACGCCGCGTGAGCGCCTTGCGCCACGCGATCGACAGGAGCCACGTCTTGAAACTGGCCTGCTCTCGGAAGCCGGCAAGATGCCGAAACGCGGCCACCAATGCCTCCTGCGCCACGTCTTCGGCGTCCTCGGGGGACCCGAGCGCCGCGAGGGCTGCCCGGAACGCCGAGCTCCGGTGCCGGTCGACGAGTTCTCCGAACGCGGCGTGGTCGCCCCGCCGGGCCCGCTCGACCAGTTCCGCATCGCTCACACCAGAAGTAGACACAGGCCGTCCGTGGTTGGTTGGGTGGAATGTACAGTACACTGACTTGTCCACCCGCCCCGGAGTCGGGCCGGCCGTGGCGTCGTCGTGTGTCGCACTGCGGCTCGGACCCTGTGCAATCACAGCCTGTGAACCGTGTCAGGGCCGGAAGGCAGCAGCACTAAGCGGATCCTGTGATGTGCCGCAGGACAACCCGGGCCGCAGTGGGGCGCACGACACACGCCTGGAGTGAATCTGACTCGGGCACCTGAACGGGCGCGGCGACTCGCGCCGCTGCGGCAGTCATGAAGATTTGGGGCTGGCGCCGCCTCGGGTCGCGCCTCGCGCTCTGCACGTGTTTCGCATGTCCTACGAAGTAATTGCCCGGAAGTGGCGACCCAAGACGCTCGACGCGGTGGTCGGGCAGCGCGCCGTCACGCAGACCCTTCGCAACGCGATGGCGAACAACCGCGTGGCGCAGGCCTTTGTGTTTGCCGGGCCGCGCGGCGTCGGCAAGACCACGACGGCCCGCATCCTGGCGCGGATGCTCAACTGCGTCAACGGCCCGACCGCCGACCCGTGTGGCGACTGCGATCCGTGCCGTGAGATTGCCGAAGGCCGCGACATGGACGTGCTCGAGATCGACGCGGCCACGCACACCGGCGTCGACAACGTTCGCGAGGTGATCATCTCGGGGCTGGCCATCATGCCGGTCCGCGATCGCCACAAGGTATTCATCATCGACGAGGTCCACCAACTCTCGCCCTCGTCGTTCAACGCCCTGCTCAAGTCGGTCGAAGAGCCGCCGCGGCACGTGACGTTCATCATGGCGACCACGCTGCTCGACAAGATTCCCGAGACGATTACGTCGCGCTCGCAGGTGTTCGAGTTCAAGACCATTTCGAGCCGGAACATCGGCGACCAGTTGAAGATGATCGCGACGTCGGAGGGCATCACCGTGTCCGACCAGGCGCTTGCGCTGGTGGCGCGCGCGGCCGAAGGCAGCATGCGGGACGCCCAGACCGCCTTCGATCAGGTGCTGGCCTTCTCCGGCACCACCGTGGGCGTCGACGATGTCGCGTTGGTGCTGGGCCTGGTGGGGCGCGACTTGCTGTTCGACGTGCTGACGGCGGTCGCCGACGAAAACGGCGCCGGGGCGTTCGAACTGGCGGGCCGGGCGGTGGAGGCCGGGTACGACCTCAAGCTGCTCTGCCGAGAACTGTCCCGTCTGGTGCGGGACCTGCTGGTGCTGTCGATCGACGAAGGGCGATTCGCCGATCAGGATATTGCGCCCGAGCAGGATCACGATCGGCTCAAGGCGCTGCTGCCGCGGTTTTCGCGCGAGGATCTGCTGCGGGCCTTCGATGTCGTCACGCGCGCCGAGATCGACATCCGGAACGCCGCCGAGCCGCGCTATCACCTCGAGATGGCGCTGCTGCGCTGGATTCACCTGCGCAAACTGACGCCGCTCACCGATGTGATCGATCAGCTGCAGGGCCGATCGCCCGCGGCTCCATCGCCTCCGCGTGCGCCGGCCGCGCCGACGCCGTTCCAGCGTCCGCCTTCGTCGCGCCCCCCGTCGACGGCGCCTGCACCGGTGCCGCCGGGCCCGGGGTCGGCCTCCTCGGCGGCTGTCGCCCGTCGGGTCGCGAAAGAGCCGGTGCGGCCTTCCGCCGCCGCGTCAGTCGCCCCGTCTGCGCCGCCTCCCGCCGCGATCGCGTTGCCCGACCCGGAACCCGCCTCGGTGGCAGGTCCGGCCGGTAGCGGCGGCAAAGATCGGGACCTCTATTTCGAAGAAATTCGAAAGGCGCGCGCGGCCTTCCACGGATCGGTGATCGCCCAGGCGCAGCGGATCGATTTCGAGTCGGACAAAATCGTCTTCATGTTTTCCGCAGACCAGACCTTTCTGGCCGAGCAGGTGTGGCAGAACAAGGACTACCTCGAGAAGACCGCGTTGCAGGTGGTGGGCCGCAGGCTCGCGGTGTCGGCGGACCTGGCGAAAGGGGACCGGCCGGCCGGCGCGGGCCGTGGCGCGGCGGCGGGCGCCGGGACATCGAAACCAGGAGCCGACTTGAAGGCCGAGGCCGAAAAGAGCCCGGTGGTACAGGCGCTGTTCGGGATTTTCGCGGCCGAGATTACAGATGTGACGGAGCTCGAAAAGAAGTCATGAACATCCAGAACATGATGAAGCAGGCGCAGCGGATGCAGGAGCAGATGCAGCGCCAGATGGCCGAGATGCGGATCGAAGCCACCGCCGGCGGCGGCATGGTGACCGTCGTGGTCAATGGCCTCAAGCAGGTCCAGTCGCTCAAGCTGGATCCCGAAGTGGTCAATAAAGACGATGTCGAGATGCTGCAAGATTTGATTCTCGCCGCCATCAACGACGCCTCCCGGAAAGCCGACGAGGCGATGTCTACCCAGTTGGGCGGCATGATGGGCGGGATGAAGATCCCGGGATTGTCCTGAGGCCGCGCGCCGCATGTCCCAACCAGAACCCCTGACGCGCCTGATCGACCAGTTGCAGCGGCTTCCCGGCATTGGCCGCAAGAGCGCGCAGCGCCTGGCATTTCACGTCCTGAAGAGCACGCGAGAGGATGCCGGCCGTCTGGCCGACGCCATCCGGGACGTCAAGGACCGCGTCAGCTATTGCACCGCGTGCAACAACGTCACCGACACCGATCCGTGTCCGCTGTGCACCGACGCGTCGCGCAACACGCGCCTCATCTGCGTGGTGGAAGAGCCGCAGAACGTCCTGGTGATCGAACGGGCCCGCGACTACAACGGCGTGTACCACGTGCTGATGGGGGCGCTCTCGCCGCTGCAGGGCGTGGGGCCTGGCGACCTGCGCATCAAGAGCCTGCTGGCGCGCGTCGACGCCGGCGGCGTCGACGAGATCATCCTGGCCACCAATCCCAACGTCGAGGGCGAGGCGACCGCCATCTACCTGGCGCGGTTGCTCAAGCCGCTGGGCGTGCGGGTGACCAGGATTGCGATGGGCGTCCCGGTTGGCAGCGACCTCGAGTACGCCGACGACGTCACGATGCACAAGGCGATGGAAGGGCGCCGGGAGGTCTAGGATGCTCCCGCTGGCCTTTCAGTTTCCCGCCGCGGTGGCCCTGGTGGCGGGTGGCCTCGTCACCTGCCTGGCCGGCTACCGGCTGTTCCGGTACGTGCTCGGCGCCTACGGCTTCCTGCTGGGCGCGCTGGTGGCCAGTTCGATGGTCGGTACGGCCAACACGTGGTCGCTGGTGGCGGCCGCGGCGGCCGGCGGTGCGGTGGGCGCCCTGATTCTGGTGGCCGGGTACTTCGTCGGCGTCGCGCTGGTCGGGGCTGGCACCGCGGCGTTTCTGCTCAATGCCATCTACACGCCGCTTCGCGGCGATCCGCCGTGGGTGCTCGTGATCGTGGTGGCTGCGGCTGGAGCCTTCGTCGCTATCTGGTTTCAGCGCCAGGTGATTGTCGCCGCCACCGCGTTTGGCGGCGCCTGGACCGCGATGGTGGGGGCGACGGCCTTGATGGCGGGCAAAGGCGCCAGGGCGGCGTCCGCCTCGACCGATGTCTGGGTGGTCTATCCCAATGCCGGCGTCTCGCCGGCGCTCTGGTTGTACGGCGCGTGGCTCGCGCTCAGCCTGGTCGGGACGTACGTCCAGCTTCACTCCGCCGGCAGGAAGAAGCGCAAGTAGCACCGCGTCAGGTTAGCCGATCGCCTTCTTCCGGAATTGCCGCAACCCGAGCCACAAGAAGACGCCGTTGAACAGCAGCAGGCCTCCAAAGACCGCGTAGCCTGACAGGTGCGGGAACTGAGGCACCAACGCGCTGCGGAAGCCCTCGCTCGCGTAGACGAACGGGTTCAGCAGGACCAGTTTCTGCAGGATCGGAAACGAGGCGAGCGCGCTCCACGGGTAATAGGTGCAGCCGAAGAATATCATCGGTCCGACGATCAGGCTGAACATGATCCCGATCTGCGCCTGTCCGAGCGAGCAGCCCAGCGTGAGGCCGATGGCCGCCGCCAGCACGGCCACCAGCACCGCGAGGACGACCAGTTCGAGGGGTTGCGCGAAGCTGATCTGCACGCCGGTCCCGAGAATCAGCCAGGCCGTTGGGATCACCACCCCGCCCGCGATGAGCGCCTGGATACTGCCGGCGACGACCTTCTCGATGGCGACCCATTCGATTTCCATCGGCGCCAGCAGGCGATCCTCGATCTCGCGGGTGAATTGAAAATCCGCAATCATCGGAAACGCGACGGCTTGCAGGCCCGACAACAGCATGCTGATCGCGATGATGCCCGGCAGGAGCAGGCTCTTGTAACTTTCCGGCATCATGCCGCTGGTGGTCATCACGCGACCGAAGACGAACACGAAGAGCATCGGTTGCACGAGGTTCTGCAGCAGCAGTGGCAGGAAGTTGCGCCGGGCCACGCGCCCGTCCCGGCTGAGCATCGCGAGAAACGCCTGAAGGTTCACTGGCGCAAGCTCCTTCCGGTGTGGTGCAGGAACAAATTCTCGAGGCTCGGTTCAAAGATGTGCACGTCGCGAATCGTCGCGCCAGACGCCGCGACGGCGGTGACGATGTGCGGGATGAGCGTGCCGCCGCGGTCGGCGTAGAGATCGACGCCTCCCTCCGGAGTGCGTTGCACTTCGGTGACGCCCTGGATCTGCGCGAGGCTGGCGCTGAGGCCGTCGCTCATCGTGTCGACCTGGAGCCGCACGACGAAGCCGCCCGGCACCGACCGCTTGAGTTGATCGGGCGTTCCCGTGGCGATCACGCGGCCGTGATCGACGATGGCGAGGCGGTGGCACAGCGCGTCGGCTTCGTCCATGTTGTGCGTGGTGAGCATGACGGTCTGGCCGCGCCGATTGAAATCGCGAATCAGCTCCCAGAGCAGCAGGCGCGTCTGCGGGTCGAGGCCCGTGCTCGGCTCGTCGAGAAACAGAATCTGCGGGTTGTGCATCAGCGCGCGGGCAATCGACAGGCGCTGCATCATGCCGCCCGAGAAACCGGTGACGAGGCTGTCGGCGCGATCGCCCAACTGGAAGCGGTCCAGCAGTTCTGTCGCGCGGGAGTGGCGTTGGGCTGGCGGCATGCCGAAGTACGCCGCGTGGTAGGTGAGCATTTCGCGGGCGGTGAGCGCGAAATCGAGGTTCGGCTTTTGCGGCACCACGCCAATCAGGCGCTTCACACTCACCCGTTCGCGCCACACGTCGAGGCCGCCAATCCACGCACCGCCGGAGGTCGGGCGGATACGCGTGGTGAGAATGCCGACCGTGGTTGATTTGCCGGCACCATTCGGGCCGAGCAGGCCAAACACTTCGCCCGGTCGGACGTCGAGCGAGACATCGTCGAGAGCGACGACCTCGAACTTCTTCTTCTCGGGCCGCTTGAAAAACTTCACGCCGGTCATCGGGCCGCCGCGGACCTGGGCCGCCGCGGGTGGTGGCGACGTGTAGACCTTCCGCAGGTGTTCGATCCGGATGCCAACGTCCATTCGGCGAGTCTATCAAATTGAGGTACGCGGCTTGCGGGGGCACTGCCTTTGCAGAGTGACGATGCTAGAATCGGAACCTCCAGGAATCGCGGGGTCGCCATCCTGGAATTTCCTCCGAAATACGAGAGGAGAGTCTCGCATGACCGAAGACCAGACCGCTCTGGAGTTCAAAAATGTCAATCGGCGGCTCGATTCAATCGAGCAGATTTTGCCAACTCTCGCGACCAAGGACGACCTGAAGGGGTTCGCGACCAAGGACGACCTGAAGGGGTTCGCGACCAAGGACGACCTGAAGGGGTTCGCGACCAAGGACGACCTGAAGGGGTTCGCCACCAAGGACGACCTGAAGGGGATGCCGACGCAGGACGATCCGAAG
>Ga0194060_10000836_pt1 | contig 22457 bp, 21 predicted proteins | sample SepL225m_MetaG_FD_163427 | JGI IMG/M metagenome (GOLD analysis project Ga0194060, IMG submission 163427) | Anoxic zone freshwater microbial communities from boreal shield lake in IISD Experimental Lakes Area, Ontario, Canada - Sep2016-L222-5m | ecosystem: Environmental > Aquatic > Freshwater >... | reverse complement strand
GGAGCGGCGAGCGCATCCAGGGTCTGCGCCAGCAGCTCCAGGTTGCCTTGTTCGAGCTTCACTTCCACCGCCTGCTCGCGCATGGCAGTCAGGTCGGCAAGCCCCATGCCGTAGGCCGAGAGCACGCCGGCCAGCGGATGGATGAACACCTGGGTCATGCCCAGCGCGTCGGCCACCAGGCAGGCATGCTGGCCAGCGGCGCCGCCGAAACAGCACAAGGTGTATTCGGTGACATCGTGCCCGCGCTGCACCGAGATCTGCTTGATCGCATTCGCCATGTTGCCTACGGCGATGTCGACGTAGCCCTCCGCCACCTGCTCCGGCGTGCGTGCATCTCCCGTCGCCTGCGTGATTTCCCGCGCCAGGTCGGCGAACTTGCGCCGCACCACTTCGGCATCCAGCGGTTCGTCTCCGCCCGGCCCGAACACCGCCGGGAAAAACTTCGGCTGGATCTTTCCCAGCATGACGTTGCAGTCGGTGACCGCGAGCGGGCCGTTGTTGCGGTAGGAGGCGGGCCCCGGATTCGCCCCGGCCGAATCCGGCCCGGCGCGGTAGCGCGCGCCGTCGAAATGCAGGATCGAGCCGCCGCCGGCGGCTACCGTGTGGATGCTCATCATCGGCGCGCGCATGCGCACGCCCGCAACCTGGGTCTCGAAGGCGCGCTCGAATTCGCCGGCGTAGTGCGACACGTCGGTCGACGTTCCGCCCATGTCGAAGCCAATGATCTTGTCGAACCCGGCCAGCAGCGATGTGCGCACCGCGCCCACGATGCCGCCGGCCGGTCCGGAAAGTATCGAGTCCTTCCCCTGAAAGCGGCGCGCGTCGGTCAGTCCGCCGTTCGATTGCATGAACATCAGGCGCACGCCTTCCAGTTCGGCGGCCACTTGGTCGACGTAGCGCCGCAGGATGGGTGAAAGGTAGGCATCGACCACGGTGGTGTCGCCGCGGCTGACGAGCTTCATCATCGGGCTCACCTCGTGCGACACCGACACCTGGCCGTAGCCGATTGCGCGCGCCATTTGCGCCAGCCGCTTCTCGTGCTCCCGGTAACGGTAGCCGTGCATGCACACGATCGCGATCGAGCGATAGCCCTCGTCGTAGGCCGCCTGCAGATCGCGCCGCGCCGGCTCGGCGGCGAGGGCGGTGAGCACCTCGCCGTGCGCGCCGACGCGCTCTTCGATTTCGATCACTTTGCCGTAGAGCAATTCCGGCAGCACGATGTGGCGCGCGAATATCTTCGGCCGGTTCTGGTAGGCGATCCTGAGCGCATCGCGAAAACCCCGAGTGATGGCGAGCACCGTGCGCTCGCCTTTCCGCTCGAGCAGGGCATTGGTGGCGACGGTGGTGCCCATCTTCACCGCGTCGATCTGTTCCCCGGGTATGGGCGCGCCGGCGGCGACGCCGAGCAGATGGCGGATGCCGGCGAGCGCAGCATCGCGGTAGCGCTCCGGATTCTCCGACAGCAGCTTGTGCGTGACGATGCCGCCGTCGGGACGGCGCGCGACGATGTCGGTGAACGTGCCGCCGCGATCGATCCAAAATTGCCAGCGCTGTTGTGTCATGAAATCGTGAGCCGGGCCGGTGCCAGTCTGGTGCACGCGGCCAGGGGCTTCTGTTAGGATGCGCAAAATCATATCACGCTCCTTCCGCATGAACCGCACCGGAAACAGCACCGATTTGGACAGCGGCCGGCGCGCCGTGCCATGACGGCAGAGGCATATATCAAGTGGCAGAAACCGTAGATTGCGTCGTAATCGGGGCAGGCGTGGTCGGCCTCGCGATAGCGCGCGCCTTCGCCCTCGCCCGGCGCGAGGTCATCGTGCTCGACGCCGAGAGCGCCATCGGCACGCATACCAGTTCGCGCAACAGCGAAGTCATCCACGCCGGCATCTACTATCCGCCGGGATCGGCCAAAGCCCTCATGTGCGTGAAGGGCCGCGAGATGCTGTACCGCTATTGCGAGGCACGCGGCGTCGCCCATCGCCGCTGCGGCAAGTTGATCGTGGCCACCGAACCGGCGCAGATCGCGACGCTGGACAAAATCCGGACACAGGCAGCCGCCAACGGCGTGAACGACCTGCGACTGCTCGCCGGGGACGAAGCCCGGGCGATGGAACCGGAACTGCGCTGCGTCGGCGCACTGTACTCGCCCTCGACCGGCATCATCGACAGCCACGGCCTGATGCTCGCCTATCAAGGAGAGGCGGAGGAGCATGGCGCCATGCTCGCGCTACAGAGCCCGGTAAGCGGCGGGGAAATAGGGTCCGGCGGCATCATGCTCGAAGTGGGCGGAGCGGAGACTATGCAGATTCGCGCGCAAACCGTGATCAACAGCGCCGGCCTCACGGCGCAGCGCGTCGCGGCCGGACTGCGCGGCTTCCCGGCGGGGAAGGTGCCGCCCTGCCACTACGCCAAGGGAAACTACTACAGCCTTGCCGGACGCTCGCCCTTCACCCATCTGATCTACCCGGTGCCGGAGGCCGCCGGCCTGGGCGTGCACCTGACCCTGGATCTGGCCGGTCAGGCACGCTTCGGGCCGGACGTGGAATGGATAGCGGAAATAGACTACGATGTCGACTTGCGCCGCGCCGATGGTTTTTACCGGGCGATACGCGATTACTGGCCGGGCTTGCGGGACGGAAAACTGGCGCCAGGCTACGCCGGCATACGGCCCAAGCTGGGCGGTTCCGACAAGCCGGCAGCCGATTTCCTGATTCAGGGTCCGGCCGAGCATGGCGTGCCGGGCCTGGTCAACCTGTTCGGCATCGAGTCGCCGGGACTGACCGCGTCGCTCGCCCTGGCAGAACACGTGGTTCAAGTGGCCGGCCAGGCCTGAGGCAAAGAGATTACGCAGTATCAACAAAGGAGAGCAGAAAAATGAAACTCAGACTGTCGGTATTCGCGGTGCTCGTCGCCGGCTTCGCGTTCGGCAGCGCTCAGGCGCAGACGAAATGGGACATGCCCACACCCTATCCGGACAGCAACCTTCATACCAAGAACGTGAAGCTGTTCGCCGACGACATCAAGGCCGCGACCGGCGGCAAGCTCGAACTGGTGGTGCACAGCAACGCCTCGCTGATCAAGCATCCGGACATCAAGCGCGCGGTGCAGACAGCTCAGGTAAACATCGGCGAACTGCTGATTTCCGTCCTGTCGAACGAGAGCCCGCTTTACGCATTCGATTCCAACCCGTTCCTGGCCGCCAACTACGGTGCGGCGAAAAAGCTGTGGACCGTTGCGCGTCCCTATATCGAGAAACGGTTCGACTCACAAGGCATCAAGCTTTTGTATTCGGTCCCCTGGCCGCCGCAGGGCATCTACACCAAAAAGCCGCTCAATTCCGTCGCCGACCTGAAGGGTACAAAATTCCGCACCTACAGCCCGAACACTTCGGAATTCGCCAAGCAGATCGGCGCAGTTCCGACCACGGTGCAGGTGCCCGAGGTGCCGCAGGCGTTTATCACCGGCACCGTGGACGCGATGATCACCTCCGGCGCCACCGGCGTGGACACCCAGGCCTGGGACTATCTCAAGTACTACTACGACACCGAGGCCTTCCTGCCGCATAACGTGGTGATCGTGAACAAGGCCGCGTTCGCCAAGCTCGATCCGGCGGTGCAAAAGGCGGTCATGGACGCCGCGGCAAAAGCCGAAGAGCGCGGCTGGGCCGTCAGCGCCGCGGAAAACCAGGGTTACATGAAAACCATGGCGAGCAAGGGCATCATCGTGGAGAAGCCCAACGCCAAGCTGCTGGCGGAGCTGAACGCCATCGGCAAGACCATGGCGCAGCAATGGGTATCCAAAACCGGTCCCGACGCGCAGGCGATCCTGAACGAATACGGCCGCTAGTCCCGCTCCCGCGAGAAAGGCGAAAGTCGCGACGACAAATTGAGAAAATTCCTCGATTCGTTGTATCTGGGATCCGGTGTTCTCGCCGCGGCGTTTCTCGTCGGCATCGGCGTCTTGATGCTGGCGCAGATCATAGGGCGTGAACTCGGCTATCAAGTGCAGGGCGCCGACGACCTGACCGCGTGGTTTTGCGCCGCTTCCGCCTTTCTCCCGCTCGCTCACACGTTCAAGCGCGGCGAACTGGTCCGCGTCGGCCTGCTGCTTCAACACCTTCAACCAGCCGCGCGCCGTTATGCCGAGCTTTTCTCGCTCGGTTCGGCCACGGTTTTCGTTGGCTACATGGCGTGGTCGGTGACGCGCTTCGTTTATCAGAGTTGGGAAATCAACGACGTCGCCCAGGGCATGCTGCCGTTGCCGATGTGGATACCGCAATCGAGTTTCGCGCTCGGCGTCGTCATATTGTTCATCGCCATCGCCGATGAATTTGTGGTGGTGATCCGCGGGCGCACGCCGACCTATGTGCTCGCCGAGGAAGAGCGCATCGCCAGCGGCGACTTCGGCGAAAGCATCTAGGCCATGGAAACGCTCGAAATCGCAAGTTTCCTGCTGATCGTCATGGCCATCCTGCTCACTGGCGGCATCTGGATCGCGATCGCTTTGGCCATGGTCGCTTGGGTCGGCATGTTCTTCTTCACCAGCACGCCGCCCGACCTCAATCTATTTACTTCTTTCTGGGGCTCGAGCGCATCCTGGACGCTGGCCGCGCTGCCGCACTTCATCTGGATGGGCGAGATTCTGTTCCGCACCAAGCTGTCGGAGCAGATGTTCGAAGGACTGGCACCCTGGCTCAACTGGCTCCCCGGACGGCTGATGCATGTCAACATCCTCGGCTGCGGCATTTTCGGTTCGGTATCGGGTTCGTCGGCGGCGACCTGCGCCACCATCGCCAAGGTGGCGCTGCCGGAACTGAAGAAGCGCGGCTACGACGAGAAGATGTGCCTGGGTTCCCTCTGTGGCGCGGGAACCCTGGGCATCCTCATCCCGCCTTCCATCATCATGGTGGTGTATGCGGTGGCCGCGGAAGTATCCATCGTGCGTATTTTCCTCGCCGGATTCCTGCCGGGTTTTCTGCTGATGGCGCTGTTTTCCGGCTATATCATCGTCTGGGCGCTGATGCATCCGGACAAGACGCCCAGGTTCGATGACGACCGGACGCTCAAGGAACGCATCATCGCCACCGGCCAGCTGATCCCCTGCATCCTGCTGATCGTGTTCGTCTGCTGGGTGATGGTCGCGGGCTACGCCACCGCGACCGAGGCCGCGATGTTCGGTGTGGTCGGCGCGCTGATACTGGCGGCATGGGGCGGATCGCTTACCTGGAAGAACTTCTACGACAGCCTGATGGGCGCGACCCGCCTTTCCTGCATGATCATGTTCATCCTCGCCGGCGCCTCGTTCCTGACCAGCACCATGGCCTTCACCGGCATTCCGCGGGTGCTCGCCGAATGGGTGGTTTCGCTGCACCCCAGCCCGTATGCGCTGATCGCGGTGCTGTCGCTCGTCTACATCGTCCTCGGCACTGCCTTGGACGGCGTGTCCATGATCGTGCTCACCACGTCGATCGTGATCCCGATGATCCAGAAGGCCGGGTTCGACCTCGTGTGGTTCGGCATATTCATCGTCATCATGGTCGAGATCGCAGAGGTGACCCCCCCGGTCGGGTTCAACCTGTTCGTGCTGCAGACCATGAGCGGCAAGGACAGCACCTACGTCGCCAAGGCCTCGATCCCGTTCTTCTTCATGATGGTCATTTCCATCGTGCTGATCACCGTCTTCCCCGAGATCGCCACCTGGCTGCCCGACGTCCTGCTGAACAAATGACGGTCGCCGCATCCCGTCCGATTTACCTGACCCGCGAGATCCGCGAAGTCGAGCGCGCAGCGCAGGCGCAGCCCGGCTGCGCGCCGTTGATGGAACAGGCGGGTCTCGCCGCCGCCGAATACGCGCGCGAGCTGCTCGGCGAATACGGCAGGAAGGTGCTGGTGCTGGCTGGTCCGGGCAACAACGGCGGCGATGCGTTCGAGGTGGCGGCCCAACTCAAGCGCTGGTTCTACCGCGTCGAGCTGGTATTCGCCGGGGACGAGCACAAATTGTCCGAAGATGCGCTCGCCGCGCTCCGGAAATGGCGCGCCTGCGGCGGCAGCACCTACGCCGCCCCGCCGGCCGCGCTGCGGCCGGACCTGGTAGTGGACGGCCTGTTCGGCATCGGCCTCACGCGCGCGCTCGAAGGCGGTTACGCCGAGCTCATCGCCGGCATCAACCGACTGCCCTGTCCCAAGCTGGCGCTGGACATCGCCAGCGGCATCAACGCCGACACCGGCGCCGTCATGGGCACGGCGCTGCGCGCCACGCACTGCATCACTTTCATTGCGCTCAAGCCCGGCCTTTTGACCCTGGACGGCCCCGATCATTGTGGCGAAATCCGCGTCGCCGATCTCGGGCTCGACTTCGGCGCGCTGCCTGCGAGCAAGGGCGCCACCACCTCTTCCGACTCGCTGCGCCAGGCGCTGTCGCCGCGGCCGTTCAATTTTCACAAGGGCAAGGCCGGCAGCGTAGGCGTGCTCGGCGGCGCCCACGGCATGGTCGGCGCGGCGCTGCTGGCCGGACGCGCCGCGCTGAAGCTGGGAGCGGGCAAGGTGTTTCTGGGCCTGCTGAGCGACCACCCGCCCGATGTCGACTACGCCCAGCCCGAATTGATGCTGCGCACGCCGCATGAACTGCTCGAGGCGGGAATGATCACGGTTTATGCCGCCGGCCCGGGAATGGGCATGGCGAAGTCGGCGGAGCAATTGCTGCGCGAGGTGCTGGATGCAAATGTCCCGCTGGTGCTCGATGCCGACGCGCTCAACCTGATCGCATCGAGCAAGACCCTGCAGGGGCGGCTGCCCCGGCGCAGCGCAGCGAGCGTGCTAACGCCGCACCCGGCAGAGGCCGCGCGCCTGCTCGGTTGTACCACGGCTGCGGTGCAGGCAGACCGCGTGACGGCGGCGCTCGAGCTGGCCGCACGCTATCAGGCGATCACCGTACTCAAGGGCAATGGCAGCATCGTCGCGAGCCCGGACGGTGCCTGGCTGATCAATACGAGCGGCAATCCCGGCATGGCCTCGGCCGGCATGGGTGACGTGCTCACCGGCATGATCGCCTCGCTGTTGGCTCAGGGATCCGGGGCGAACGCGGCCGCCGCGGCCGCGGTCTGGCTGCACGGCGCAGCCGGCGACGCACTCGCGCGCGACGGCAAGGGGCCGATCGGAATCAGCGCGTCTGAAGTAATCGACGAAGCGCGTCGCGTGCTTAACGAGGCGATAGACTGAAACAGCTTTCTTATACGCTATCTGCAATCCGCGCGAACAGGCCGCCTTCCGCGCAAAACCCAGGCACAGACCATCGAATGCTTCTTCAAGCCGCCCTGAGCTTGGACGCCGACTCGGGGTAGGGATAGAGGATATTCAACGCCACGCTTTGCGCCGCGCCCTGCACGATGCGCACGTGCTCGCGCCGCAGTTCGCGCGCCTGGCGGCAGCCGCAGGAGTGGGCGATCATGTCGATTTCCTTGTTCATGCCGGTGGCGTATTGCGCCACGCGCAGGCTTTTTTCGGCCGGCACCAGCCCGCGCTGCAGGCGCCTGTCGTGCGTGGCCACCCCGGTGGGGCAGCTGTTCTGGTGGCACCTGAGCGCCTGGATGCATCCGAGCGAAAACATGAAACCGCGCGCGGTATTGACGAAATCGGCGCCGACGCACAGCGCCCAGGCTGCCTTGGCCGAGGTGACCAACCTGCCCGCGGCGATGACGCGGATGCGCGGGCGCAGGCCCGACTCGATCAGCGCGTCCACGACGCGCGGCAGCGCCTCGGCGATCGGCAGCGCCATGTGGTCCATCAGCGCCTGCGGCGCCGCGCCCGAGCCGCCCTCGCCGCCGTCGATGGCGAGAAAATCCGGCGCGTACTCAAGCCCGCGGCGGTTCACGGCGTCGCACAACTCGTTCATGAACTGCCAGCCGCCGATGGCCGTCTTCACGCCGACCGGCCGGCCGGTGAGCTCGCGGATGTAGGCGATCTTGTCCAGCAGATCGTTGACATTCGCGATGTCGCGATGCCGGTTGGGGCTGATCGAATCCTGATTGACCGGGATACCCCGGATGGCCGCGATCTCTTCGGTAACCTTTGCCGCCGGCAGAACCCCGCCCTTGCCCGGCTTCGCGCCCTGCGACAACTTGATCTCGAACGCCTTGACGTGCTGCGCCAGCTCCTTTGCCCGTTCCGGCGACAGGTTGCCGTCGCGGTCGCGGATGCCGTATTTGGCGGTGCCGATCTGCATGATGACGTCGCAACCGCCCTCGATATGATAGGGGCTCAGGCCGCCTTCGCCCGTGTCCATCCAGCATCCGGCGATGGCGGCACCGTGCGACAGCGAACGCACCGCAGGCGCGGAAATCGCGCCGTAGCTCATGCCGCTGATGTTGACGATGGACTTGGCCTCGAACGGAAGCCGCGCGTAGCCCTCACCTATCGTGAGCGACGGCGTGGGCAGGCGGTCCTCCTCCAGCACCGGGTAGGGCGCATTGACGAAAAGAATGGAGCCGGGTTCGTTGGTGTTGTTGGTGGAACCGAATCCGATGATTCCGCCCTCGGCCTTGGCGAGCCGGTACACCCAGGAGCGCGCGGAACGGTTGAACGGCAGCTCCTCGCGGTCGTTCATGAAGAAATACTGGCGGAAGTACTCCCCCTGCTTCTCGAAAAAATAGCGCAGCCTGCCGATGACAGGGTAGTTGCGCAGAACCGCGTGTTTTTTCTGGGTGACGTCCTGGATAAACCAGAAGATGAGAACACCGATGACGATGAACCCGACAATCGTTCCCAACCCGTAGCTGACGACTCCGAGCATGCCTGACATACTCCCCCTCCCTTGGGCGACCGCTGGTGCGATCTTATTGTTTTCCGGCTGCGGCCGGTCGTTTGCCCCGCAGCCGGCTTTGTCGGCGACTTCCTTTGCCGGCTGCTACTGTACTACAGTAATCAGGGGGCCCGCCGTATCGTCGTCGGCATATCCGCGTTCCACCTCTCCTTCCGTCGCTAGGCGCACGTCGAGGATAGTGCAGGAAAACACCAGCGCCATGCCGGCAAGCGGATGGTTGCCATCGAGCACCACTTTTTCGCCGGCGATGTCGGTCACCGTATAGATCAGCAGCTCGTCGTCCGGTCCGCCTTCCTGCTCGAACTGCATGCCAACCGCCAGTTCCGGCGGGAATTCTTCGCGCTCTGCCAGGCTCACCAGCTCGGCGTCGTATTCGCCGAATGCGTCCTCCGGCTCAAGGTGGACTTCGATGCCCTCACCCGGCTCCTTTCCCTGCAGCGCTTCCTCCACTGGAGGGAAAATGCCCTCGTATCCCCCGTGTAGGTATTGCACCGCTTGCGCCGACTCCTGGATCGGGTTGCCATGCACGTCGGCCAGACGCACTGCGAGCGAGACTACGGTGTCTTGGGCGATTTGCATTCGCGATTGATTTCTTTGACGAGCTGTAGCACCTCCATGGCGTGGCCGCGCGGATTGACACCGTGGAGCGCATGCCTCAGCCGCCCTTTCTTGTCGATGACGAAGGTGGCGCGCGTGATGCTGGTCTTTTTCACCCCGTCGCACAGCTTTACTTCGACCACGCCGTATTGCTCGCACACCTCCGCTTCGGGATCGGCAAGAAGACACACAGACAGGCCATGCTTGTCGCGGAATTCGGCGTGGGAAATGCAGTCGTCCGGCGAAACACCCAGAACCACGCAATCGTGCCGCGAAAACTCATCTTCGTGGTCGGAGAACTCGATCGCCTGCAGCGTGCAGCCGGGAGTTCCGTCCCTAGGATAAAAATACAGCACGACGTTCTTCTTGCCTTTGAACGCGGCGAGCCCCACCGACTCCATGTCGGCGTCGGCGAGGGAAAACACCGGAGCGGGTTGCCCGATTTGCAGCGTTTTTGTTTTCATGTTGAGAACGATTCTAAACCATCCCGGGAAATCGTGAAGTCCCAAGTCAAGCGAGGCTGCACACCTGCTATTGTCGCTTGGATATAATTGCGCTATCGCCCTGCCGACCGCAGTGACACGCACGATGACCGAAGCATCCGCCATCACACCGCCGCAGCGCATGCTGCTATCGACGCGCCGGGAATACCGTGACGCATTCGAGCAGATCATCGGACTGGCGCAGCGCGAGTTGCGCATTTTCGACGGAGATTTCTCTGATCTGCAATTGAATTCACCGCAAAAATCCGAGCTGCTGCGCGATTTCCTGCTGCGCAGCCGCAATAGCCGGCTGTATATCGTCGTGCACGACACCGCTTACATCCGCAATTCCTGTCCGCGGCTGCTGCAGCTGTTGCGGCAATTCAGCGACCGGATGTTCATCCACCAGACCGAGGGCGAGGCCGCCCGCGCGCAGGACTGCTTTGCGCTCGCGGACCGGCTGCACGTCGTGCGTCGCCCGGTGAGGTCGCAGCCGCGCGGCACACTCAGACTGGACGACGGCGAGGAATGCCAGGGGATGCACATGCGTTTTTCCGAAATCTGGGAGTGTTCTTTCTCCGCGGTTACTGCCACCACCGCCGGCCTTTAACCCTTTAACACAACGGCGAAAGCAGGTATAATTTGGGGCTTGGAGCGGTTCTCGAGAGCCGCGCCAAAACACCGTTCAACTTATAAGGGACCCTAACAATGAAACGCTTGACACTGATCGCAGCACTCGCCGCGCTGGCCCTGGCGGGCTGCAAAGCTGACGCCCCTCCTCCTCCGCCTCCGCCTCCGGTAAAAGTGGAGCAGCCCGCACCGCCACCGCCCCCAGCGCCTGCTGCAGACGCTGCGAAGGACGCTGCAACTCCCGCTCCCGCCGCCGGTGCAGCTCCTGCTGCCGGTGCATCTGCTCCTGCCGCACCCGCCGCGCCTGCTGCTCCCGCAGCACCCGCCGGCGCAGCGAAGGATGCAGCAAAGAAGTAAGCCTGTTTTTTGGGCACCAAAAAGCCGGCCTTCGGGCCGGCTTTTTTTATTTATGCGCTTCTGCCTCGATACCTACAACAGTTCCCTCCAGCCAAACCCTTCATCCTGGTCCGCGACCCCGATCCAGCCGGGCGCGCAGCCCATCACCTGTGCCAGCGCCTCGCAGGCAAGCTCGCTCGTATTGTTATGCTGAGACAGATGCGCCGCAATCAGATGCTGCAGGCGGCGCCGGTCCAGCGAAGCGAGTAGCGCGGCGGAACTCTGGTTGTCCAGATGGCCGTAGCGGCCGGCGACGCGCGCTTTGAGCGCTTGCGGATACTCGCCGTTTTGCAGCATGTCCAGGTCGTGGTTGCATTCGAGCACCAGCGCATCGCATCCGGACAACATCGCCTCGATGTGACTGGTCGACGAGCCGGTATCTGTTAGCACGCCCAGCCGGTGCTCGCCGTCGGAGAACACGAAGTGCACCGGTTCGCGCGCGTCGTGGGGCACCGGAAACGGCAACAGCTGCAGCGCGCCGACGGAAAACGGGCTGTGACTGTCGATTAGATGGATCTGCGGCAGATCCGAGGCATCACCCGCAAATCCCTTCAGAGTTCCGTGGGTCATCCAGATCGGCAGACTGTATTTGCGCGCGAACTTGTAGGCGCCGGCGATGTGGTCGCTATGCTCGTGGGTGATAAGGATACCGGCAAGATCTCCCGGGATGAGATCCAGCCGCGCCAGCCGGCGTTCGGTTTCCCGCACCGGATAGCCGCAGTCCAGCATCAGCCGGGTGCGCTCCTGTTCGACCACGAGCGCATTGCCCCGGCTACCGCTACCGAGGCTGGCGAATCGCATCGAAAATGCCCGGAATCCGGAGCAGGCGTAAGAACTGTTTCAATCGGCCGCCGGGCCCTGCCCGGCGAATCAGGCAGGGGATTCCAGCGCAAGCCCGCCGCATTTATTTCAGCTGTTCGTACAACAGCGTGAGTATGCGCCGGCCGGTATCGCTGCTGTCCGCCTGGCCGTCTTTGTTCAACACCTGCACCCCGCTCACGCCGGAGGTTTCCTTGACCACCACGCGGTATTGCTCCGCCTTGACGCCGGTCTTGTCCCCTCTCCAGAACGTCAGCTTGGACAGGAAGCCCTTGTCCTTTTCCCCTTTCTGCTGGCCGTCGATCTGCGGATCGACGTAGCGCACGAAATAATAGCCTTGGGAGCGATCGCGGTCTTCCACGGTGAAGCCGACGCGGTCTAGCGCCAGGCCGACGCGGCGCCAGGCGCGGTCGAAGGATTCAGTCAGTTCCAATGCGCCATTGCCCGCACCGGCGCCGGTGCCCGGTTGCACCAGTTTGGCGCGCTCGGTCTTGACGTCGCTGCTCGTGAGCAGCGCCTTGGCGCGCGTGTCCTCGACTCCGAAGCGCACCATCAGCCGGCGCAGGAACTCGGCTTCAAGCTCCGCGTCCGGCGGCCGCGGTTGCCATACGGTCGAGGACTTGGCCTCCGAATTGTAGACTTCGACCATGCCCCGGTGGCTGATGTAAATCTCGGTGGTGCCTTTTTCCGTTCCGCGCTCAAGGCGGGTGCGAAACTTGTCGCGCTCGCCGGTCGAATACACCGAGTCGATCACTTTGCCGAGCAGGTTGCGGATCGGATCGTCGGCGATCTTGGCGCGGTTCTCGGCCCAGTCGGTCTCCATTACGCCGACGTCGGGCAACTCCGTTTTCACCAAAAAACCGACACCCTGCCAGAACTCTTTCACCATCGGCCAGACCTTTTCCGGAGCTTCCGGCACCACCAACCAGCGCTGGCTGCCCGAGCGTTCTATACGCACCCTGGCGACGTTGGGCAGGAGTTCGGTTGATCCTGCGCGCACCGCGCCGCCACGCCCCGCATTGTAAGTGGACAAGGTAACCGCGTCCTGCGTGTTGACGTCGGGCACCGCATAACGGTCGTCGCGAGAGGGCGAGGTCAGATCCGGCGGTACTTCGAGCCCCGGCAGCTTGCCCGCTCCCTTGTACTGGATTTTTTCACCCTGCAGCGCATCCGGCACGCTGCTGCAGCCTGAAAGCAGTGCAAGCAGGACGAAATATGCAACACGACGCTTCATACGGCTTTTCCCCCGACCAAGCGCAAACCGTCTTTTGCCTGTATGCCGGCCTGGCGCATGGCCTCCTCGACCGCTTCATGGAAATTCGCCGACAGGGGCACCAGTGGCAGACGCAAACCGGGATCGATCAGCCCCATCCGTGCGAGCGCCCATTTAACCGGTATCGGATTGCCTTCGACGAACAGCTTGGTGTGCAGGCCCAACAGCCGGTTATTGGCATCGCGCGCGCGCCCCAGGTCTCCGGCCAAAGCTGCGGCGCACATCTCCCGCATCAGTCGCGGCGCGACATTGGCGGTGACCGAGATGACGCCGTGCCCACCCATCAGCATCAGCGGTAGCCCGGCCACATCTTCGCCGCTGTAGACGGCGAACTCCTTCGGCGCGCGCCGCAACAGATCGCTGCAGCGCTCCATGCTTCCCGTGGCATCCTTGATGCCGACGATATTTTTTACCTGGGCGAGTCGCAGCACCGTGTCGTTTTGCAGGTCGGCGACAGTGCGCCCGGGAACGTTGTACAGGATTAGCGGCAGGTCCACGGCCTCGGCAATGGCACGAAAATGACGGTACATGCCCTCCTGCGTCGGCTTGTTGTAATAGGGCACGACCGACAGACTCAACTGCGCGCCCGATTGCCTTGCCGACTCGGACAGTTCTATCGCCTCGGCGGTGGAATTGGCGCCGGTGCCCGCGATGATGGGAACACGGCCGGCGGCGTGCGCCACGGCGATGCGGATCAATTCCTTATGCTCGTCGAAATCGACCGTGGGCGACTCGCCGGTGGTACCGACGACGACTATGCCCTGCGTGCCCTCGACGATGTGCCAATCGATCAGACTCTTGAAGCGCACCAGATCGAGAGAACCGTCCTCGAACATTGGGGTGACAATGGCAACCAGGCTTCCGGTCAACATAATGGCTGTCCCGTTAGGAAAGTGTTTGATTTTAACGCATTAACCCTGCTGCTGGCATACAAATCGCTAGGAAAACGAATCCAGCCGGCACTCCTCCACCACGCGGCGCACGGCGCATATCCGCTGTATCACCTCCGGCTTGGGTTGTTCCACCCGGCCCTGTTCAAACGCCAGCACCTGCAACTCCCCGTCCACCCATTGCAATAGTTCGCCCGGGCGCAGCAGAAACTCAGGGTTGGACGGTCGCCCGAGCTTTTCGTTCCCTGCGGCGAAGGTTTCGTAGATCAATACTCCACCGGGCCGCAGAGCGCGAATCAGCGCCGGCGCCAGCGGGCGATGCAGGTAATTGGCAACGACGATGCCGTCGAAGCACGCCGAAGCGTAGGGCCAGGGTGACGCTTCCAGGTCGACGCACCGCGTCACCACCCGGGCGACGCCGGATAGGGCGGCAAGAGCGTCGGCGTCGCGATCCAGTGCCTCGACCCGGAAGCCCAGGCCGGCCAGGTAGCGCGCGTGCCTCCCGCGGCCGCAGGCGAGGTCAAGCACCGCGCCGCCGGTCGCTATCAGCGGCGCAAAACGGCGCACCCATGCCGAAGGTGCAAGCTGATCATGCTGAAGTTGCGTATTCACTTGTTCGCTCCCGAGCCGGTATAGTTTTTTCAATAACCGCGGTTTTGGTACGGATGCGCTTTTAATCCGTACCAAAACCGCGGCTGGCGCGCGGCGCGCGCAATGGCCGCACGCCGACATTGGCGGACGTTGGAGGACAACTCGATCTGTGGCGATCGAACTTGTATAAAAAACCCGGCGCCGTCCTTGCTGTTATCAGTAAGCTGAACCATGCCTAATCGACCACGGTCTGCGACTGTTCGCGCATATATTGTTGAAGATAATAGAACGAACCGATCGCCTTGCCCGTGGTGCCCGAGGCCTTCCAGCCGCCGAAAGGCTGGTAACCGGGCCAGGCCCCGGTGGTCGCTCCCTGCGGCCGGTTGACGTAGGTGACTCCGGCTTCGATGCCGCCGAGAAAACCGTCGATTTCACCGGCACCGCCATAGAAACCCGCCGTCAGCCCGTACTCGGAAGCGTTGGCGCTCGCAATCGCCTGCTCCACCGAGTCCACCTCGCCGACCAAGACGATGGGGACGAACTTCTCTTCCCGCCACAGCCGGTAATCGAGCGGGGCGCTGGCAACCGTCGGCGCGCAGAAATAGCCTTTCGCGAAATCCCCGTCGATGAGTTGCCGCCCCCCGGCCTGCACCTTCCCGTGTATGTGCAGATTGTCGATGCACTTTCGGTATCGCGCGTACGCTGCGGCATTGATCACCGGCCCCATCCAGTTGGTCTTGTCGGTCGGGTCACCTACCCTGAGCGCCTCGGTCAGCGCCGCAAGCCGCTCGCGCAGTTCCGCAGCGACCGGCCGCTCGACATAGACGCGGGAGCAGGCCGAACACTTCTGGCCCGAGAGGCCGAACGCGGAACGCACGATGCCGGTGGCCGCACGGTCGAGATCCGCATGGCGCGATACGATGGCGGCATTCTTTCCGCCCATCTCGGCGATACAGGGCCGCGGCCACGGGCCTTGCGCCAGGCTGCGATAGATGTGCATGCCAACCTCGGACGATCCGGTGAAGGTGACACCGGCGACGCCCTGGTGCGCGAGCAGGCTTGCTCCCGCCGTCGCTCCGTCGCCGGTGACATAATTGCATACGCCGTCCGGCAAACCCGCATCGCGAAACACCTCCGCCAGCAGGCGGCCGCTCCAGGCCGTGTCGCTTGCCACCTTGAACACCACACTGTTGCCGGCAACCAGCGCCGCACCTATCGGTCCGCCGGCAAGCGCAAACGGAAAATTAAAGGGCGCGATCACCGCCCAGACTCCGTAGGGCTTGAGCACGCTGCGATTGCGGCTGGAGTACCCGCCGAGCGGGTCCATGGGAAGGACGCGGTCGTAACCCTGATTGGTCTCCATCTGGGCGCAATACCAGGCGATGAGATCGGCCGTTTCCTGCACCTCGCCCAGCGATTCCATGCGGTTCTTGCCGATCTCCAGCGCCATCGCCGCGCCAATATCGTAGACGCGTTCTTCGATCAATTGCGCGGCACGGCGCAGCAGGCGCACGCGCTCCTGCCAGGGGGTCGCCGCCCAGCCAGGGTAAGCTGCGCGCGCCGCCGCGACCGCGGACTCGGCGTCGCCGGCGCCCCCGCGCTGGAACACGCCCAGCAGCCAATCGCGGTTGATCGGACTTCTGACCTCGAACTTGTCATTGCTCGACCGGTCCTTGCCGGCGACGAGCATGCCATGCTCGCGCCCCAGTGTCGCCTTGACCTTCGCCAGCGACAGTTCGAAGCGCTGGTGCAGTTCCGCCGGCGGTTCAAACATGGTGGAATAGGTCAGCTTGAAATCGCTCGTCGTGTTCATAGGCTACCTCGGCCAGGAGTTGTTGCCGGATAAACGGTCGCCGGTGGCAAACTGCCAGAGGCAGTGCGTTGCGCCGGCGGTCGGCTTACCCGGGTTCGGAAATCTCGATCAGGTTCTGGTCCGGATCGCGCACGTAGACCGAACGCAGGGGGAAACTAGCGCCGGTGCGCCGTACCGGTCCGAGTTCGATAGCAATTTCCGCCTCTCGCAGACGCGCAATCACCTCGTCCAGCGCGCGATCGGCAAGAAAACAGATATCCAGGGACCCGGGCGTCGGATGCGCGGCGTAATTGTCGGTGACCGTGCTTTTGTCGTGGAGGTTGATCTTCTGTTCGCCGAAGCGCAATGCCAGCCGCCCCTGGCCGAAGCGTTCCAGTTTCATGCCGAGGACGCGAGTGTAGAAATCGATACACTTCTCCATGTCGCGTGTGGTCAGAACAAGGTGATCCAGGCTCTTGATCATTTCGGCTCCGTTCAGGATTCAATAACGCCAGCAACCGGTAGTCATCGATTCATTGCGCTCGCTTGTTCATTGCTTCTTCATGTTTGCCGCGAGCCAATCGATCAGGCTGCTGCCGGCTGCGTCGCTTGCCGCAATCAGCGCCCTCACCCCGCCTTCTGCGTTGGGCGTCGCCGCCGCCTGCTCGATGCTGAAGGTCTGCTGCGCCACCACACCACGATTCCGGATCAAACTTGCCCGCAGCCGCACCACTGCGCGACTCTTGTCCGCGGCATCGAATACCTGACTGAACTCGTCCAGTTCCAGACGCAGGGTGTAATCGGCGCGTACGCCGTCGGCCGGCGCGAACACCGCCGCCTTGCTCGCGCGCGCGATGCCCGAGCGCAGTCTTTGACCGAGCAGGGCCGCAGGCGGCATCACCCAATGGCTCTGCGCATAAGGCTGCGGCTGGGCCGCATCCTGATAGGCCAGGCGGTAATAAATCCCGGAATTGTCCATCCACGCGGGTGCGCTTACCGCGGCAACGACAAGATCGTGCTGCAGGCGCGGATTGGCCTCCTTGTCCGCCGCGGTCAGCCCGAAATCGTAGTTGACCAAGCCGTCGCGCGGTTTTGGCCCGATGGAACAGGCCCCGAGCAGGGCAAGCGACAGAATCAAAGCGGCGCGCAACATTATCGTCCTCCAGCGAAACCGGGCTCGCCCGGGCCGGGTTTGCCCGGCGGCAAACCGAATACAATGCTCTGCGGATTGTCGCCCAGGGAGTTGACGACCCGGCCGAGCGTGCGCGACTCCCTGGACAGATCGTCGATGAGCACGTTCACGCGCGGCACCGTATCCTCTCCCGCCGCGCGCGCCGTAATTCCGACCTCCTCAAGGCTGGCGATCGCGCGCGTGAGCGTGTCCATACGCTGGTCGAGCTTGAGCGCGAGCCCGTTGGCGCTGCCCATCACTTCGTCGGCCTTCTTCAAGCTGGTGCGCGCATCGGCAGCCGCGTGTTTCACCTCCGCAATCAAACCGGGCATGGCGTCGAGGCTGGGCTCCAGTTTCTTCGCCACCGTGCTGGCTCGCTGCGTCACCTCCTCCAGCCCAGCGAGCGTGCCGCGGACGTGTTCCCGGTTTTCGTCATTCAGCAAGGCATTGACCTTGTCCGTGATCTCGACGATAGAGCCGAACAGGCTTTCGCCGTCGTCCATCAGCGACGGCTTCATCCGTATGACCGCGATCTCCTTGTCGCTGCTTTTCAGCGGCTCCTTCGACTTGCCATCGTCTCCCAGCAGGACATAGGCGAGGCCGGTGATACCGAGATAGCCAAGCTGCGCGTAGGTGCTCGCGGTGATCGGCGTGCCCTCCTTTACGCCGACGCGGATGCGCACGCGGCCGCCGCTTGCCGCATCGATGGCGATTTCGTCCACCTTGCCGACATCCACGCCGCGGTAGCGCACCGGCGCCTCCAGCTTCAAGCCGTTCACCGAACTGGTCGTAGTCATGAGGTACGGAACCAAGCGCTGTTCATCTTTGTTGAACCACATCGCCACGGCCGCCAGCGCCGCTCCCAGCACCAGGGTGAAAATACCTGCCGCAAGGGCATGCGCGCGGTTTTCCATAATAACCTCCCTTTAACTACGGCCTGGACTCAGTTTATCCGAACCCATCACCGCCGACAGCGCCCGCAATCCGCGTTCGCCCAGGAAAAAATTGAGGATGAACGGGTGCCTTACCGCAATCGCCTCCTCCAAAGATCCGTACACGATCAGTCTTTGTTCCGCCAGCACCGCAATCTTGTCCGACAGCGACACCAGCGTGTCCAGGTCGTGCGTCACCATGATCACGGTCAGATTGAGTTTCTGGTGCAGCGAGCGTATCAATTTGACGAAGCTCTCGCTGCGATCCGGGTCGAGCCCCGCAGTCGGCTCATCGAGGAACACGAGTTCCGGCTCCAGCACCAGCGCCCGCGCCAGCGCAATGCGCTTTATCATTCCGCCGGAGAGATCCGCCGGCATTTTGGCCGCGTGGCTGCGCTCGATATCGACCATGTCGACCTTGAGCATCACCATGTCGTGGATGAAATCTTCGTCGAATGCGCGCAGCTCGCGTAGCGGCAGCGCGATGTTGTCGTACACCGACAGCGCGCTGTAGAGCGCGCCTTGCTGGAACAGCACACCCCAGCGCTTGCGGATCTTCTGCACCATCTGCGCTTTCGATCCGTGCAGGGGAATGCCGAACACCTTGACCGTCCCGCGCGACGGCTGTTCCAGTCCCAGTATCTGGCGCATCAGCGTGGTCTTGCCGCTGCCGGAACCGCCCACCAGCGACACCACCTCGCCCGGCATTACGGTGAGGTTGAGGTCTTTATGCACCAAGTGGTCGCCGAACTGCGTCCACAGGCCCTCGACTTCGATGATCGGGTTCATGAGAGCGAGATTCCGACATCGGAGAAAATCACGGCGAAAATGGCATCCGCGATGATCACCGTGGTAATCGAAGTTACCACCGAGTTGGTGGTGCCTATGCCCAGACTCTCGGTGTTTGGTTCCACGCGCAAGCCGAAGTGGCATGCCACCAGGGCGATGAGCGCGCCGAACATGACGCCCTTGCCCATCGCCAGCCAGATATTGACAGTCGGCACTGCCCCGGGCAGGCCGCTCATGAAGGAATGCACGCTGATACCCAGCTGCGAACTGGCGGCGAGCGCACCGCCGATCAGGGCGATACCCGAAGTCCACAGGATCAGCAGCGGCATCGCGATCGCCAGCGCAACGATTTTGGGCAGAATCAGGCGCACGGTGTGCGGAATGCCCATCACCGAAAGCGCGTCGAGTTCCTCGGTGACGCGCATCACCCCCAGTTGCGCCGTGATCGCGGAGCCTGAGCGCCCGGCCACAAGCACCGCGGCGATCACCGGACCAAGTTCGCGGATAATTCCCATGCCGAGAAGATTGATGATGAAGATATTGGCACCGAATGCCTTCAGCTGTTCGGCCGAGAGGTAGGACAGTACCACTCCGATCAGGAATCCCACCAGTGCGGTGATGCCAAGCGCCTGCGTGCCGACGCGGAATACGCTCGCGGAAATCTCGCGCCACGGTCCCCGGAGGGGATGGCGCATCATTCCGAAGGTGTCGATCAGAATCTGCCCGATCAACTGCACCATGCCAACGAAATGCTCGTGTGTGAGCAGCACCCGCGCGCCCAGAGTGCGGACCAGGCGCATCGGATCGAACGGCACCTTCGGCGGTGCCGCCGCGGCGGAGTCGAGGTTGGAAAAAAACACTTCGTGTGCCGGCGCGAGCACCAATTGCGCCGGACGTCGCTTGCCCCATGCCTGCCACAGTAACAGCGCACCGATGTGGTCCAGCCGCTGGATGTGCGACAGATCCCATTGGCGGCCGGAGTCTGCCGCCAGCGACATCAAGTGCGAATTGAGCAGCTTCGCCCGGGTCTCGAGCGCGCGGATATCCCACGCTCCCGACAAGGTCACCGCCGGCGCCCCTTCACCGGTGCGGCTTTCCTTCGCCTCCGGATCGAGGATCGCTTGAACCGGCGCCTGTTGCATAATCTTCGTTCTCATCGCGACAGCGAGCTTCGCCGTCTGTCCCTGAGCAAGACGGCAAACTACCAGCTTTGCCTCGATTTATCAACGCAATTGCGAACAAACGCACGCCGAATGCGGCGCCGGATCTACCATACCTGAGCAGCATGAGGTACGATGCCGGATGCGTGCGAATTTTCGCGGGAAGAAACCGGGGCGTGCGCGGCCGACCCTGGGCCAAAGCTGAGAATAATCCATGAAGTTCCTGATCGTAGACGACGATCCCATCATCCTCAAGCTCATGCAGGCGGTGCTTGAGGAAGGCGGTCACAGCGTCAAATGCTACGGTTCCAGCGTGCAGGCGCTGCGGGAAGTTCCGTTCGATCGGCCGGACTGCGTCATCAGCGACGTCATCATGCCGGAAATGGACGGCTTCGAGTTGTGCCGGAAGATCCGCGGCAGACCGGACCTCGCTGCGATCAAGATCATCATGTGTTCATCGAAGTCCTACGATTTCGACCGCCGCCGCGCGAAGGAACTCGGCGCGGACGGATACATCGTCAAGCCGATCCAGCGGGAAACGCTGCTGCACCAGATTACCGAGATTCTGTCCGACAAGGTGGCGGTGAGCTACTGGGGCGTGCACGGAACACTCCCCGTGCCCGGACCGGGGACGTTGCGCCACGGCGGCAACACGCCCTGCGTCACGGTCGAAGTCAGCGGTGAACCGCTCTATGTCTTCGACTGCGGCTCCGGCATCAAGAGACTGTCCGATCATCTCGCGGCAACCAAAGTGCAGCGGCTTTCCGCGCGCTTGTTCATTTCGCATACGCACTGGGATCACATCAACACCGTCCCATTCTTCGGCCCGCTGTACATTCGCGGCAACCAGATCGAGGTATTCGGCCCCTACCAGGGCGACCTCACCATAGAGCGCGCGATCGCCGCCCAGATGGAAAGCGTGTATTTCCCGGTCACCATCCGGGAATTCGGCGCGCGGATCATGTTCCGCGACCTGCGCGAGGAGTCCCTGAGCTTCGGCTCGGTCAGGATCGATACTATCCTGCTCAAGCATCCCGGCTACTGCCTCGGCTACCGGCTCACCTGCCACGGCAGGTCGGTCTGCTACATCACCGACAACGAGCTCTACCTTCGAAGCGACCCCCGCTACGATCTGGCCTACGTCGAGCGCCTGGCGAATTTCGTGAGGGGCGCGGATTTGCTCATCACCGACACCACCTACCGCGACCACGAATACCCGGCAAAAGTGGACTGGGGCCACTCCTGCGTGAGCGAGGTCGCTGATCTGGCGGCAAGGGCCAACGTGAAACGCCTGCACCTGTTTCATCACGACCCGGACCAGAACGACGACGATATCGATCTCAAGCTGCAGGAAGCCAGGGAAGCCCTTTCCCGTCTGGGCTCCAATGCCGAGTGCGATGCACCGGCTGAGGGATCGAAACTGGTTCTCTAAGGTCGCCGGCAAGCGACGGATATCGTATAGAATTGCGCCTCGCGCCCCGGTAGCTCAGTATGTAGACTTTCTAAGCTTGGTGCGGTTCTTCACCGCTTTGTACCGCAGTTTGTACCACTGAAAGGCAGAAAAATCTGAAATATTGCTGCCTCACGACTTGATTGTCTGGTCTTTTCTTCTTACTACCTCTGCCATAGCCTGTCCAAACCGAAACAGTGGTAACGCGCCTAGTTCGGCTTCCTAAGCGCCCTGCACAACATCACTCCTGATGTTGCCGCTCCCCTCAAGTGAGCTTTTCCTGAATTGCAGGGACTTTCCTCACAAAAAGGTTCCTAAAAAGGCTCTTGCGCCATAGCAGTACAACCAACAGTCCTGAAATAATCAAGACGGCCAATTTGATCCCGAAGGTAAGAAAATTGACCAGAACTAATAACATACCCAGTCTAACGAAAACATACGAAAGAGCTAACGCAGCAATCCAGATCATTTCAATCCCCTTTTCCTAGTTCTTGTCAGGGCTGGGAAGCAACGTAGGCCCATTCCCCGCGCCATCGCTTTGCTTATTGCGAAAGTGCTTTACGCCCTTCCATGCAGCCAATCCGATTGCCAAACCTGCTGCACCCCCAGCGATAATCGGCCAGACCGGAGCAGATACAAGTCCGAGTGAAAGAGCTACAGCACCC
>Ga0194060_10000834_pt1 | contig 22462 bp, 18 predicted proteins | sample SepL225m_MetaG_FD_163427 | JGI IMG/M metagenome (GOLD analysis project Ga0194060, IMG submission 163427) | Anoxic zone freshwater microbial communities from boreal shield lake in IISD Experimental Lakes Area, Ontario, Canada - Sep2016-L222-5m | ecosystem: Environmental > Aquatic > Freshwater >... | reverse complement strand
TTGGCTGATGAGCGCTGGCCCGCGAGAACGGGTTTCGCAACCGGTCTGCCGGGGGCGGTTTCTCAACCTGCGTGAGCGGATGACGGTTGGCTGATGAGCGCTGGCCCGGCCCGTTTCTGATGGCCGACTGGCGGTTGGTTTCCTCGACGGAAGGATTGCACGTATGTTGCGCACGTTGCCCGATGACGATGTCCGGGCTATTTTGTGGCGGTATGCCGACCGATTCGATCTGCAAATGCTGGTGCAGGCGTCCCGCGGCGTGGCGCGTGGACCGGTCGCCAGGCTGGTGGCATCCGGCGGCAGAAACTCCCATGAGTGGACACCCGAGAAGAGCGAATTGCTCAAGGCGTGCGACGAAGCGGGATTGAGTGCGGTGGGGCTCGACGTCGAACACGGCGGGTTTATCGAAGGTCCGAAGAATCTGGCACTGGCCATTGTCGCCTTCGAACTGGCGTGGGTGGATGCGGGCGCGGCCACGTCGAACCTCGCGAATTTTCTGGCGCTCGGACCCATTCACGAGAAAGGCACCGAGGATCAGCGCGCCACCTACATGAGCGCGGCGGCGCCGGTGCCGGGCGGCGGGCGCGAACCCTGGCGCGGGGCCTTTGCGCTGACCGAGCCGATTCCCTACGTCGGTGTGGAGACCGGCTTGCTGGGCGGCAAGGCCCGCGTGGCGGTGTGGGAAGAGGGCCGCGAACCGGTGCTCCAGGTGGACAAGCGGGGCCGCTTCATTACCGGGATGGGCTTCGCCGATTTCGTGACGGCGGCGGTGGATTCGGCCGACGATCGCATCAAGGGCAGTTGCATGGTGATTCTGGTGAAGACCGATCCGGGCCTCTTCGACCGTGGCGTGCCGGCCCGCAAGCTCGTGCATCAGCTGTCCTCGACGCGCGATCCGATCTTCAGCCTTCGTGTGCCCGCGAGCCGCATCGTCGGCGGCTACACGGTGAAAAGCGGTGTGATCGTCCCGAACTTCTCGCATGGCGAAGTGATCGAAGCGGTGTTCCGCCGCACGCGCGTGACGGTCGGCTTGATGACGGCGGCCAAACTTCTGTCGGCCGTCGAGCCGGTGATCCGGTACCACCGCGGGCGGTTTCGCGGAGGCGAGGACATCACGCCGGGGTCGCCACGCTACCAGTTGGGGCTGCAGCAGAAGGAAGACGTGCTGCACCGCCTCGTCGACGTCTGGGCGACAGGCGAAGCGGCGTCGTCGTTTGGATTCGAGGCCGCGCGGGTCTTCGACGAACTCGATCCGCTGGAGCGACAGAAAGACGCGTACTTCGCCGAACAGGGTGTCGAACGCGGACGAGCCCAGATGCGGGTGCTCGCCACCGTGTCGAAAGACGCCCTCGAGTATCTGGTCGAGTCGCGGCGCCTCCCGGCCGATCGCAACAAGAAACGCTACGAGACGCTGGGCCGCGATCCGCTGGTCCGCTTCGTGCTGCTCGACGCAGTGGCCAACGTGTTGTGTCCCGCGGTCAAACTGTGGAACACGGGCCATGGCGCCAACACGATGCGCGAAGCGGTCAGCCTGGTGGGCGGGTACGGCATCACGGAGGATTGCCCGGGATTCCTCGGATACAAGTGGATGGACTCGCAGCTGGAGGCGACCTACGAGGGCCCCGAAGCCGTGCAGCGCCGTCAGCTGTCGATCACGATGACCAACGACCTGTTCCTCGCGCAGTACCGGGACTGGATCAGCGAGATGCGGCAGATTGCGTCTGAGCACGGCGGCAGCGGCGCATGCACGCTGGCGACGGCGATGCAGATGTGGCTCTGGACGCTGCAGCACATGCAGCGCGCCACCGATGCCGACGGCCACAAGCTGTACACCAGCTCGCGCCAGGGCGTCACGTTCCCGCTGGCCGATGCGCTGGCGTGGCTGCTGGCCGCGAGACAGCAGATTCTCGACGTGATTCATCTGTCGAAAAAGGGCGTGGAGAACTCGGTGGTCGCCGAGCAGTTGCCCACGCTGGTGCCGTTCCTGCTCGACTTGTGCCACGTGCAGAGCGCGCGTGCCGCGGGCGAGGTGGGACGCATCACTGCCGAGTTGGTGTTCGGCTATCGCCGCCATTCGGCGTGGGACAACGAGGGGAAGTCGCAGTGTTACGGCGCCGACGAGTTGGAGTCGCTCGAAGACGTGATCCCTGGGATTACGGCCACGGCGCGTTTCTACAGCGACGTCGTCGAGATCGATGGCTCGCATCCGGTGAAGGCCGGGCCGTGCGCCAACAGCGATGGGCTCGAGCCGTTCATACGAATGCGGACGAAGTTGGACAGTTGTCTGACCGGGGTGCGGATCGCGAAAGACCGCGCCGCCGACGGACTGATGCGGGTGATGATTCCCGAGGCGCTGGGCTACCCGCTGTAAGGCGCCTTGCCGCCGGCCGTCGGCGACTGAGCACTGCCTGCGAAGCACTGTTATTTATGTCCGAAGACACCACCCCGCGCCAGACGATGGACGTGGATATCGTGTGCGTCGGGTTTGGCCCGGCGTCGGCCGGGTTCCTGACCACGCTGTCGCGCGCGATTCTGCGCGACGATGGCACCACCGCCCTCGAGAGCCGCGTGGCACCGGGCATGCCGCTACAGGTGACGTGCTTCGAGCGCGCCGATGACCTCGGCACCGGTGTCTCGGGTGTGGTGACGCGGGCTCGCGCGATTCGTGCGACGTTTCCCGATTTCGATCCGTCTCAGGTCCCGCTGGCGACGCCCGTGGTTCACGAGCGCGTGGCGTATCTGCTCGATCCGATCGGCGCCAGCCGGCGATCGGTCCCGCTCCAGCTCGGCGACCGCATGATTCGCGGGATGGGCGCCATCCTGCCGTTTCGACATCAGGCGGTGGAGTTGCCGTACATTCCCGACTTCCTGCGCAAAGACGGCGGGCTGATTCTGTCGCTCGGCCAGTTCATGCAGTGGGTCGGCGGTCAGGTGATGGGAACAGGCACGGTGCAGGTGTGGCCTGCGACGCCTGTCGCCGAGGCGCTTATCGAGGGCGATGCGGTGCGCGGCGTTCGTCTGGTCGATCAGGGCACCACGAGAACCGGCGCACCCGAGGCCGGCTATCTGCCCGGGATGGACGTGCGCGCGGCGCTCACCGTGGTGGCCGATGGTCCGGTCGGCCCGGTGGGGCGGCAACTCGACGAACATTTTGGCTTTCCCCCGGGCCACCACGTCCGCGACTGGGCCGTGGGCATGAAGATGGTGGTGGACCTGCGCGAAGACGCGGGCCTCGAGCCGGGCACCGTGCTGCACACGTTCGGATATCCGGAGCCGGAGATGTTCGGATTTCTGTACGTCAACGACGCGCGCACCGCGTCGTTGGGGATCTTCGTGCCGTCGTGGTTCGACAGCCCGGTGCGGACCGCCTATCGCTACTTGCAGCACTGGATGCGGCATCCCTATCTGTGGCGGTATCTCGAGGGCGGCCGGATGCGATCGTGGGGCGCCAAGTCGCTGCAGGAGTCGGGCAGGCGCGGCGAACCCTACCTGGTGGGCGACGGCTACGCCCGCATCGGCGAAGGGTCGGGCAGCACCAACGTGCTCACCGGATCGGGCGTGGACGAAGCGTGGATGACGGGCACGCTGCTCGCCGAGGCGGTCGCCGAGTTGTGGGCGTCTGGCAAGCCCCTCACGCGCGAGCACCTCGACGCGGCCTACGTGGCGAGACGGCGCCAGAGCTGGGTCGAGCACGAAGGCCAGGTGGCCGAACGCGCGCGCGATGGCTTCCACGCCGGCGTGGTGACGGGGCTGCTGGGCATGGCGCTGTCGGGATTCTCGGGCGGCCGTGTCTTCGCGCCGGTCGAACCGCGCCGCCCTCACGAACGCGTGCGCACGCTGGGCCAGTACTTCGGCGGACGGATTCCGGCGGCCGAGATCGCGCGCATCACCAACGAATGCGCGCTCTCGGGACAGCCGCTCCACGACGCGCTCCTCGATCGCGCGGGCTGGCCGGCGATTCCCTACGATGGCACGTTGCTCGTGTCGCATCAGGACGCACTGCTGTTGGGAGGGAAAGTTCAGGCGGCGGCGGGATACGCCGATCACGTGGTGTTCAGCGATCCGGCGCTGTGCCGCGAGTGCCAGACGAAGCTGTGCATCGAGATCTGCTCGGGGCAGGCGTTGATGCCTGGCCCCGGGGATGTGCCCGCGTTCGATCGCGAGAAGTGTATTCACTGCGGGGCGTGCTACTGGAGTTGCACGCGACCGATGCCCGGCAGTCCCGACCGAACCAACCTCGTGTTCCGCGCCGGATCGGGCGGCCTGCACTCGACGGAGAACTGAACAGTGTTGGCGGCCGGGTCTTCAGGAATGGGCGTTGATGGAGGCCGGGTCTTGAGAACCGGCAAGGAGTAATCTGTCGTGAGTGATCCGTTTCACATCGTCGTGTGCGGCAGCGTCGCACCCGATCCGCTGCAAACCCTCGAGCCGGTGATGGGGCCGACCGGTCCCGGCCTCAAGAACGAAATGCTGTTGCCGCACGTGCTCGATCCGTGGGCGGCGCACGCGTTGTACGAAGCCGCGCATCTGGCCAAGAGCGCGGTGGGCAGCAAGGTCTGGCTCGTCAGCCTGGGCCCGAAGGCGAAGCTGCAGCAGGTGATGATGACGATGGCCCAGAAGGTGCCGTTCGACTTGGTGGCGCTCGACGGGCCGGCCGGCGGCTTTGCCGATGCGCATGCCACCGCGGCGGCGCTGGCCGAGGCCATTGGCGGCATCGCGGGCCTCGACAAGGCGCGGATGCTGGTGTTTGGCGGCTGGGAGTCGGCGACGCGCTGCTCGGGCGCCACCATGCAACTGGTCGGCGAGCGGCTCGGCATCGTCGATCAATTCCAGGGGGTCGATCGCCTGACCGTCGAAGGCGACGGGACCCTGCGGATTCTCGAGCGGATTGATGGCGGGCGACACCTGGTGTCGGTGGTGCAGGGCCCACCCGCGCTGGTGGGATGGGCGACGGGGCACTTGCCCGAACCGCCCAACAACCCGCAAGTGGGCATGGCCAACATGCGGACCGTCATGCCGGCCCTTCAGAAGGCCAAAGCCACGCCGGTTACGGGCGGCGGCCTGAGCTTCGCCCGGGTTGAGCAGCCGAAACAGATGCGCGACACGCGAATCGTCAAGGACGTGGCGCCGGAAGAGATTGCCCGCGAGATCGTCGCGTGGGTGCGGGGGACGTAATGGAAACCGTTCTGGTATTGCTGCACAACGAGGCGGACGGGTCGTTGCCCAAGGCGGCGCTCGAGGCGGTCGCGGCCGGCGTGCGGATCAGCTCCGAGCTGGGCGCGCCGGGGTTCGTTGTTGGCCTGATTGGGCAGGCCGTGCAACCGGCCCTCGATCGGCTGGCCACCTGCGGGGCGCAGCAGTTTGTCTGCGTCGATGCGCCGGAACTGGGCCAGTCGCGCTATGCCACTGATGCTGCGGCCGCTGAGGCCGTCGCGCGGCACGTCGGGGCAACAGTGATCGTGGCTCCCATGACGTCGCGGTTTGCCCGCGTGCTTCCGGGCGTGACGCACCGGCTCGGCGGGCGTGTCGATACGCACGCGACCGGTCTGGGGGTCGTCGATGGCGCACTGGGGGCGACCCGGTGGTTCTACCGGCAGCGCATGGAAGGCACCCTTGGCCGGACCGAGCGTCCGTGGATGATCCTGATCGACCCGGGCGCGTGCCCGGCGTGGACCGGGGCTCCGGGGACCGGCTCGGCAACATCGCTCGCGGTGACGTTCGGGCCGGCGCTGACGCGAACCAGCGCCGTGGGCATCGAAGCGCCTGCCGCCGAGCAGCAGACGATTCGGCCCGACGCGGATCTGCTGTTTGTCGCGGGCGCCGGCTGGACCAAGAAACAGGCGGATGGCCAGCCGCACCCGGCCGATGCCGAGGCGCACATTCTCGGGTTCCTCAAGCAGAGCCGGGCGTCGCTTGGCGGGAGCAAGTCGCTGGTCGATCTGAGCGGAGAAGGGCAGGCGGTGCTGCGCTTCATGACGCACCTCAACCAGATCGGCCAGACCGGTGCCTCGCCCCGGCATCCGAAGGGGCTGGCGACGTGCTGTCACGGCGAGGAACCGCACGTGGTCGGGTGGCGCTTCGTCACCGAACGCCGGGCCGTCAATCTCGATCCCAACTGCGGGTGGGCACGCGGCAAGGCCGACGTCTTGTACGTGGCTGATGCGTTTGCGGTGATGAAGAAGGTCAACGAACTGCTCGCAGACTGATTTGAGGATTCATGTCTTATAAATATGCGGTGGTGGGTGCGGGCCGGCAGGGCGTGGCGGCTGCCTACGATTTGGCGACACTCGGCGACGCCGCGTCGGTCCTGATGGTGGACGCCAATCTCGACGCCGCGACGGCGGCTGCCACCACGCTCAATGGCTTGATCGGCCGGCCGATCGTCAGGGCCGCACGGTGCGACGCGACCGATCTCGCCGCGTTGCGCGCGGTGCTCGGTGGCACCGACGCCATCCTCAGCGCGGCCCACTACAACGTGAACCTCGGGCTCACCGAAGTGGCGGTGTCGCTCAAGGCGCACCTCTGCGATCTCGGGGGGCACACCGGCGTGGTTCGACAGCAGCACGCCTTCGACGCCGAGGCCAAACAGGCCGGCGTGACGATTGCGCCAGACTGCGGCATGGGGCCGGGGCTCAACGTGTCGCTGGGCGCCTACGTGATGGAGCAACTCGATCGCACCCGCGAGGTGCTCATCTGGGATGGCGGGCTTCCGCAAGACCCGCACCCGCCGTGGAACTACGTGTCCACGTTTGCGATGAGCGGCTTGACCAACGAATACGCGGGCTCGGCGTACTTCCTGCGCCACGGTGAGGTGACGGAGGTGCCGTGCTTCGCGGACCGCGAAGAACTGGAATTCGCGCCCCCGGTGGGCCGGCTCGAAGCGTTTGTGACGTCGGGAGGTCTCTCGACCTCGCCCTGGACGTGGAAGGGCACGCTCGAGCGGCTTGAGAACAAGACCTTGCGCTATCTCGGCCACTGCGCCGCGTTCACCGCTTTCGACCAACTTGGCCTGCTCGGGCTCGACCCGATCGACGCGGCTGGCACGACCATCGTGCCGCGAGACGTACTGCACGCGCTGCTCGAGCCGCGCATTGGCGCGCGCGGCGCCGTGGTCCGGGACATCTGCATCATGCGCGTCAAGGGCATCGGCGATCGAGGGGGGCAGCCGACCGAGGTGACCGTCGAATTGATCGATCGCTACGACGAGCGCACCGGCTTCACCGCGATGCAGCGCCTCACCGGCTGGCACGCGGCCATCGTCCTGGGCCTGGCGGCGCGCGGCCAGCTTCCTCGCGGCGTCCGGTCGGTCGAAAGCATCGCCGGATCCCTCATCGTGGCCGAAGGGAAAAAGCGCGGCTGGCAGTTCACCGAATCGGTGAGGGCGACCGGCGCCAAGCGCTGACCGCGCCCGCACCGTGTAGTTTTGCGCTGGTCCGACCGATACCATCCACGTCGGAGTTCGATGTCGCCAGGGGGCGGTGGTCTGCACCATCGCCACGGCGGAGCATCGCCTCACTCGACAAACAGACCGCAGCGTCTTGTCACGTTGCGGTTGCGAGCAAAGCGGGTTCGGCGTTCGACGGAAACTGCCGGTAAGTGCTGTTGAGAACTTGCCGTGCACCGGCCGTGCAGCACGTCTGTTGCTGCGACGGTGATTCACACGAGGCAGCCGTGGCACGAACACTTTTCAGCCGCCTGACGTGTTACCTCAGTGGACACGAATATGCCGTGCGGTCCGACGGCGCACGGATCTACTTGTGCTGCGAAGGGTGCGGCAGGCGGTCGACGGGCTGGTCGCTGGCCGACGAGCGCCTGGTGCAGCCCAAGATGACGGCGCGTTCTGCCGAGCCGGTCACCGAGAAGCCCGCCACGCCGTCACGCCGGGCCACGGCCTGAGATCGTGTCGGCCTGATCGGCATGGCGCCATCAGGTGCGCCCCGGCGGCCTGATGCCGATCCTCACGCTCCTACAGCACTCCCCATTGCGCCGCCAGATCCCGGATGTTCAGCAGGTGGAGGATGCGCACGCCGCGCTTCGCCAGCAGCGCCATGACGCCGTCATCTCCGGGGTCGGCGAATGCCTCACGATCCAGCCATCCGCTTTTCAGTTTGAGCGCCGTCATCGACCGACCCACGCTCGCCTGGGAGCCGCCGATGTTGACGTAGACCATGATGGGCCGACCGCCGGCCGCACGGTCGAACAGCGCCATCCTCAGTGCCACCGCCTGTTGGAACGTCGCCGGTTTCAGACGCGACGCCCGAAGCTGGGCCGCAGCGCGGTCGCCAATCTGTTCGGCGAGCGCTCTCGCATCGGGCGCCAGTCCCGCCGCCTGGTCGTTTTCGCCTCCGGTCGCCACGCCCACCGAGACGGCAGAAATCAGACCGGCTTCGACCAGTCGTGCCTCCATTTCCGGCCAGGTGAAACCTGGCTGGTTGGCCCCCCACGTTGAGCTGGTGACCGACGAGATCGTGATCAGCTCGGCACCCAGTGCCCGGCACGCACAGGCCAGTGCGAGGTTGAGCGCCGGGAACGACCCAGAGCACGACGCCGCGACGACCGAACCCCGCCCCACGCCGGCGCCCCACAGTTGCGTGGTCAGCGCCCGCGCCCAGGCGGGAGAGGCCGACAGCCGCTTGGCTTCCAGGCTTCCGAGCGTCGTGACGAGCGGCGTGATGTCGGCGCCGAGAAGACCCGACGGATCGGCGGCGCCCTCGGCGCCAGATAGGAGACCGGCCTGTTGTTTGGCGTGCCTGAGGAACTGCGACGCCTGTCTCCACGACTGTTCGGCTTGGTCGGCCGCTCGCGCGTCGTCGGCCGGTGCCTGTTTCCGAACCAGCGGCGGCCAGCGCGGCTGGGGAAGCAGGCCCGACGCCACGCCGGCCAGCAGCGTCGTCATCACGACGCCCAGCGCCGCGGGAAGCCACGCCGTCATGCGCGCATGGTGTCGCCTCATCTCCTCGTCCGGCTCTATCCGATCCAGCCGGCACACAGACCGAGCAGCAACCGGACGATCACGGTGATCCCGAGTGTCATCCCCAAGGTCGGCCACAGCCCCTGCGACAACGCGCTGTGGGCGATCAGGCCCGGCACCAGATACCCGACAACCCGGAGGTCTGCCGTCATCGGTCCCGCCAGGCCGATGGCGGAACTGGCGAGCCCGTGGAAGACGAATCCGGTGAGCACGGTGATGCCAAACCTCCTGCGGCCGTACAGGATGGCCATGCGCATCCACCCGTATCGCACCACAGCCCACGTGACCATCGCCACGGCAAGCGTCGCCACCAGGCGGGTCGGTTGGTTCGCGTGCAGCGCCAGGTAGCCGGGCACGATGAGGCCGCCCGACGCGAGGCCGAACAGTTCGGTGCAGATCAGATTGATCGCGATGCCCAGCGCCAGCGCCAATTCCACCATCGCTCAGGCCTCCTGGATCGAGCCGCGAAGTCGGTCGGCCGAAAAACCGCGCGCGTTGCCGCAGCACACCACCGCCGACGCCAAAGGCGACTCGTCGAGCGCGCGGCGGATGCCGCCGGCGAGTCGACGGCTCGAGACCGTCATCGACCGTCGCTGCCCGATGGTGCGTCGGATGCGGCGCCGCGTCAGATAATCCGGCCGGTCGCCGGTGAGCACGACCGTATCGTCGGGATGATGCCACGGGAGGGCGTCAGCAAACTGCCGCAGGCGAAACGGGCGGTCCGCCCGGTGGTGAAACACGAACACGTGGGCCGTGGTTCGGCCGTCGAGGATCGTCGCCAGCGACTCCGGATCGTTGGCCGCGGTGGCATCGATCAGCCGCACGTCGCGGTCGCCGATACGCATGGGCCACGTTGTGGCTGCGCCGGGATCGGGGCGGGCCAGCCGCATTCCGCGGACCGCCACCTCGTCGTCGATGCCAAGGTGGCGCGTGACGGCGAGCGCGGTCGCGATGTTCTCGCGCATCCAGGCCCGGTGTTCGATCACGGCGGCCGGCATCGGAGCCTGGTCCCACGCGCGAACCACGTGTGCGCCGGCCTCAGAGGCGATGCGCTCCAGCACCGCGACCCCGGGCCGGTCGCCGAGCACCGCGATCCCGCCACGAGGCAGCGTGGCCCCGAGCGCGATGGCCACCTCCTCGATCGTGGTGCCCATGACGTCGCCGTGATCGTGGCGCACGTTGGTGATGACGCCGATGGTCGATCGCAGCATGTCGTGTTCGGACACGCGCTGCAGAGCCGGGTCGATCGCCATGCACTCGACCACCACGGCCTGCGCACCCGCGCGGGTCGCGCGCCGAAGCACCCACAGTTGCTCGCGTATGCTGGGCGGCGATCGGCGCAGGATCGACTCTTCGCCTCCGTCGGGCAGAATCAATCGGGCCTCGGTGCCCGTCGTTTTGGCGAGCGTGGGCACGCCCGATTCCCGCAGTGCGGCCGCGATCAACCGCGTGACGCTGGATTTGCCCCGCGTGCCGTTGACGTGAATGCGGATCGGCACCGCCCCGTGGGCCTGGTCGCGAAGCCGACGCTCGATCGCGCCGAGCCCCAGCAGCCCGGCCAGCAGGCCTGCCGCGGCCCAGATCATCACGTACGCCTGAACGTGCGTGCCACGCGTTTGACGACGAGCATGATGAACCACTGCGGCATCACGCGCGTGATGAAGGCGATACACCTGTTCACGCGGCCGTTGACGCAGACCATGTCGCCCCGCATCACCGCGTCGTAGCCCTGCCGGGCGACCGTCTCGGCGTCCATCCACATGAAGGCGGGCAGTTGACTGACCTGCGTGCGCATGCCGTTGACGTCGTGAAACTCGCTGTAGGTGAATCCCGGGCACAGGGCGGTGACGTGGACGTCGGACGCCATCGTCTCCAGCGCCAGCGACTGCGAGAATTTGATGACCATCGACTTCGACGCCCCGTACATCGTGTGCCCGGCAGACACGGGCACCAGGCCTGCCAGCGAGGCGACGTTGATGATGCGGCCGTACCGTCGGGCGATCATCCCCGGCAGGAACCGCCGCGTCAGATCGGCCACCGCGGTCACCATCACCTGGAGAAAATCGCGATGCTGGTCCCAGGTGCAATCCAGGAAATTGCCGGGCAGTCCGTAACCAGCGTTATTGATGAGGGCGTCGATCGTGATGCCCGCCGCCGTGATTTCGCGCTCGATTCTGGCGGGCGCCGTCGGGTCAGCCAAATCGGCGGCGACGATGTGGACGCGCCGGCCGTGCTGGGTGGCCAGCGTCTTGGCCAATTCGGTGAGCCGGTCGCCGCGCCGGGCCGTCAGCACCAGGTCGAAGCCGTGCTCGGCAAACACATGCGCAAAGGCGGCCCCGATGCCGGCCGACGCGCCGGTGATCAATGCGGTCCGCGGAATCTGAAACTCGTCCATTTTCCCAGTATACGTTGCTTCCGGAAGGTGTTTCCGCCCCGCCCGATCCGGGGGACCGGATGGATTTCCACAGGGTGTTCCGATTGGGCGAGATTTCCACAGCCTGACGGGATTAATTGGGCCAACCAGGGCGATACTGTGGAAAACGCATCGGTCTCCACGCTGTGGAAAACGCGGCAGGGGGCGGTTCCCGCGTATACTGGTGAGATGCCTATGCCCGAATCGGTCCGTCCTACTGTCGCCAACCCCAGCCGGCGCAACGTCGCCATCATTGCGCACGTCGACCACGGCAAGACCACGCTGGTGGATGCGCTGCTGTTTCAAAGCGGCACGTTCCGGGCCAACGAACGGGTGGCTGAACGGGCGATGGACAACACCGACCTCGAACGCGAGCGCGGCATCACGATCCTCGCCAAGAACACCGCCCTCCACTACGCCGACATCCTGGTGAACATTGTCGACACGCCAGGCCACGCCGACTTCGGGGGCGAGGTCGAGCGCACCCTGTCGATGGTGGATGGCGTGCTGCTGCTGGTCGATGCGTCCGAAGGGCCCCTGCCCGGGACGCGGTACGTGCTGCGCAAGGCCCTCGAGCGGCGGCTGACGCCCATCGTGGTCATCAACAAAATCGATCGCCCGGACGCGCGGATTCAGGAAGTGCTCAACGAAGTCTACGACCTGTTCATCGACCTGGATGCGGCCGAGGAGCAGCTGGACTTCGCGGTGCTCTACACGAATGCCAGAACCGGCACCGCGACCACGGACACGGCCGTGCCGGGCACCGACCTGCGACCGCTGTTCGACGCGATCGTGGCGCATGTGCCGCCGCCCACCGGCGACCCGAATGCGGCCCTCCAGTTGTTCGTGGCGAATCTCGATGCCAGCGATTACATCGGGCGTATTGCGATCGGGCGGATCTTCAATGGACAGGTGAAGATTGGCGACACCGTGGCGGTGAGCAAGTTGAACGGTGTCCTCCAGCTCACCAAGGTGACCAAGTTATACGCGTTCGACGGCTTGAAGCGCGTCGAGATCCAGGCCGCTGCGGCCGGCGACATCGTGTGCCTGGCGGGCATCGCCGACATCACGATCGGCGAGACCATCACCGACGCCGAGCGGCCCGACCCGCTTCCGCCGCTGGCGATCGACGAACCCACCGTCTCGATGGTCTTTGGCGTCAACACGTCGCCGATGGCGGGCCAGGACGGGCAGTTCGTCACGTCGCGGCAGGTCCGCGACCGCCTCAACAAGGAACTGCTGGGCAACGTGTCGATCCGGATCGAGGACACCGACTCGCCCGAGCAGATCAAGGTCGTGGGGCGAGGCGAGCTGCAATTGTCGATTCTCATCGAGATCATGCGGCGCGAAAGCTACGAACTGCAGGTGTCGCGTCCCGAGATTGTCACCAAAGAAGAGAACGGCAAAATCGTCGAGCCGGTCGAGGATTTGATCATCGACGTGCCCGAGGAATATCAGGGCGTCGTCATCGCCCAGCTCGGCGGCCGCCGCGGCACCATGACCAAGATGATCAACCACGGCAGCGGCCGGGTGCGCATGGACTTCGAGATTCCGACCCGCGGCCTGATTGGGTTCCGATCGCAGTTCATGACCGACACGCGCGGCACGGGCATCTTGAATCACCTGTTCCATGGGTGGCGACCGTGGTACGGGCCGATTCCGGCGCGGCAGACCGGGGCGCTGGTCTCCGACCGCACCGGGGTGGCCACCGCCTACGCCATCTACAACCTGCAGGAGCGAGGCGAGATCTTCGTCGCGCCGACCACGCCGGTCTACGAGGGCATGATCATCGGCGAAAACGCGCGGGCCAACGATCTCGACGTCAACGTCACCAAAGAGAAGAAGCAGACCAACATGCGGGCGTCAACCGCCGACGAAGCGATCCGGATCGTGCCGCCGCGGGTGTTCGGCCTGGAGCAGGCGATCGAGTTCATCAACGACGACGAACTGGTCGAAGTGACGCCCAAATCGATTCGAGTCCGCAAGCGGGTCCTCGCGGCCAACATGAGACCGAAGGTCAGAAACTGATCGCTGGCGATTGTGGTAGCCTAGCAGTCAAGGGCTCCGTTCACTCGATACACGCGTCTGGACTTCGAGGAGATCTGTATGTTCGAAGGCCTGCTGCAGCCGATGCATCTGTTGCTGATTCTCGGAATTGCGTTGCTCGTGTTCGGCCCGAAGAAACTGCCGGAATTGGGCCGGGGACTGGGGCAGTCGATTCGAGGCTTCAAAGATGCCTTGAACGATCACCACGACGCGATCGAACAGGATCCCACCCAGCAGAAAAAGCCGTAAGTTCGCGCTGCCCGATGTGCGGACGATGACGGTGTCTTCGGCGGGTTCGTGGCGGGCGCCCGCGCGTGGGCGGGCTACGATCGCGCACGCGGTAGCGCTGTTCGCGGTGGTGTTTGCGATCTACAACGCGAACGGCCGCGAAATCGGCAGTTGGGATTCCCAGCCCGCCAAGTACGCCGCCATCGAACTGGCGCGCTTTCGCACCATGACGCTGGATCGGGTGCTGATGATGACACCGGCCCTGAAGGGGCGCCATGGTTTCACCATCGATCAGCAAGGACACGTGCGCTCGGCGTATCCGTTCCCGTCGATCCTGCTGGCGGGCGCCATGGCCGTCACCCTGCACTCGACAGGCCTTGTCGATTTGGAGGCTCCGCCTGCGGCGAACCTGGTGGCCAAGCTGACGGCCTCGCTGTTGACCGCGCTGGCTGTCGCCATGGCCTTCGTCGTGGCTCGTCGTCGAGTGTCGCCAATGCCTGCCGCGCTCGTGGCGATCGGCCTCGGGCTCGGCACCAACCTCTGGGCCGTCGCCAGTCAGACACTCTGGCAAACCGAAACCGTCGTGGTCGCACTCGCGGCGGCAGTCGTATGTCTCGCGGTGCCGACGGCGGAGTTGACCACCACGCGGCTCTGGATGGGCTCGATGGCCCTCGGGCTGGCCGGGGCCGCCAGGCCCCAGGTGGCGCCTGTGATTGCCGTGCTCAGTCTGTCGATTGCGGTGCGGCGAGGGCGGTTGGGAGACGTGGTCGCCAATCTTCCCGCGATCGCCATTTCGGTCGCCGCGATTGCCCTCAATCTGTATTGGTACGGCGATCCGCTGGGCGCCGCGCCCAGACTTGAGTTGCTGCACGCCGTGCACGGTGTCAGCGGCAGCTTCGGCAATCCGCTGGACGGGGCCGCCGGCCTGCTGATCAGTCCAAGCCGGGGCTTGCTGGTCTTTAGCCCGATTGTCCTGGTCGCACTGGCCGGCATCGGTCTGCTGATGCGTGAAGGATTGAAAGCGGACCTGGCATGGTGGGCTGGCGCGGCCGCCGCGCAGTTCGCCCTCTACGCGTTCTACAGCGTGTGGTGGGGTGGCCACACGTACGGTCCCCGCTATTGTCTGGACATATTGCCTTTGCTGGTGCCGTTGGCGGCTGCCGGGATGCCGTGGGTGTTGGCCGTCGCGTGGCGTCGGCGCGTGGCGGCCGTGGCGCTCGCCTGGTCGATCGTCGTAGCCGGCACGGGGGCCTTCGTCTTTCCGTACGACCAGTGGAACAACACGCCGGCTGGTGTGGACCTGAACCACGAGCGCCTGTGGGACTGGCGCGATCCTCAGGTCGTGCGATGCTGGCGCGTCGGTTTGAGTCCCAGCAACTTCAAACTCTTCGGCGAGCACGCGTTTCGAAAGTCGGCGCCCAAGGCCCTCGGTCCGGCATAGGTGGCGGGCGCCGGCTCGCCAGCGGCGAACACGCCCGCCCGTGAGGTCCGACGCGTGGTTTGTGCTTGACACCTGCGAAGGTCTGCGGGATGCTGCCAGATAGCCTTTCGGTTGGACTCGTTGGCCCCTGACCGACGACGACTCGTTCTTCCGGTTTCATTTCTCCGACAGGTTTCACTTCCAGGCGATCGACCGTTTTCCCGGGTGTGCATTCCGCGACCAGGGCGAGGCGGGGTCTCCTGCGTCGCGCCGAGATGCCATTCAGCCGAACGTGAACGTGACATATGCCTATACACGGCCATCTGCCTAAGACGATTCCCGCCGACCAGTTGCTGGCGAGCACCCGTGCCGCGATGGCCGCTGTGACACCGCCGCCGGGTTGCGACATGAATGCGGTGCGTCCTGCGTTGGCGTCACTGGTGAGCCATTGGCCCGCGTGGGTGACGCGCGGCGGCGCGCTGGTGGGTCCAGGCGTCTATTGCCTGTGGTGCCAGCCTCATCCCGACCCGCGCGAGACGTTTCCGTCGCAGCTGATCCTGAATGTCCCCGCCGGGCGCTACATGGTCGAGGTGCTCGACGTGTCACGCGCCGCGTGGGTGTCTCGGGAGGCAGCCAGTGGCAATCCACTGGTGGCCGGCCTGCCGTACACCTCGGGCACGCTGCTCGTGTGGATTCGGACCAACGAACCCCAACCGGTCGCCGCGTTGCCCGAAGTGGTCGCCGCGCCGCCCGCCACCGAGGCGCCCTCCACCGCGAGTTGACCCCGCGTTCGACCGGGCCGTCGATCGCCGACGGGCCCGCGTGCGCGGCTTCGGCTTGCCCGCCTCATCCGACGTGTACCTCCCAGCCCGTCGTGTAGGTCCGTCTGCCTGCGACCGACGCGGCATCCCGCCTCGCGACCCAGGCGCCTCGACGGCCTCGGTGCGACGACCAGCTTCCACCGCGCGCTGTTAGGCCGGCCGAACCCGGCCCCCGCGTGTATGCTGATGAGCGGCAACCGGGCCATCCCTCAAACACCGTGGAGGCACTTCGCGATGGACACCAACCTCTGGACCGACATCGTCGTTCCGGGCATTCCAGTGGTCGACAAGATCCTGCGCCCGATCATTGTCTACGTGTTCTTGATCGTCGGCCTCCGGCTGGCAGGCAAGCGCGAGTTGGCCCAACTCAACCCGTTCGACCTGGTGGTGCTCCTGACGATTTCGAACACCGTGCAGAACGCCATCATCGGCAACGACAACAGTGTGGTGGGCGGCCTGATTGGCGCCACCACGCTGCTGCTGGTGAACTGGCTGGTGGTCCGCTGGACGTTTCGTCACCCGCGGATCGAACGCCTGATCGAGGGCACCGCGACCGTGCTGATGGCAGACGGCGTGATCGACCAGGCGGCGATGGAGCAGGAACTGGTGTCGCTGGACGAACTGGCATCCGCCGCGCGCAAGCAGAGCTACCTGTCGCTCGACGATGTTGACCGCGCCGTGCTCGAGCCGGGCGGCTCACTCACGTTTGCCCCGCGAATCGCCACCACGCGCGTCAAGCGCCACGAAGAGATCCTGGCGAAACTCGATCGGCTGCACGGACTGGTGGAGGACATCCGCCGCGAGGTGGCCGTCAGGCCGGGTGTGTAACCCGGGCTCAGGTCCGAGCCAGGGGGCGACGGCGTCCGGCTCTCCGCCGGCACGCCTCGGGTGGCCGGGATTCGGAAGCCGGCATGCGGTGAGCATCCCGATTCCCGAATCCCCGACCCCGACGCTCGTTTACTTCTTGATCCGGATCGCGTAGTCCGGCCAGCACAGCATCGAACCCAGCGACGGCCAGAGGTCGTCATCCGCGATTCCCGGCCTCCCGCCAGGTGCCGCGGGGGCCGCCGGCGCCGGCAGCACCTTCGGGTCGAGCGCCTTCGCAATCTGATCCCGGGCGTCCTCCAGATGGAGCCGGGTCGCCCGGTCCGTCGCCTTCGCGGTGGCGGTGGTCAACTGAGCCGCGAGCGCCCGCAGTTCGCCGCGGATCACCCCGCGCGCGTCGTCGGTCGCTGGCGTCCGCCCGTTCAGCTTGTCGTACATCAGATCGAGATACGAACGCTGCAGCGCGCGCCGCGATGCCTCAACGACGACGGCGGTCTTGTCGAGCTCGCTCCAGATCCCTTTGCGGAGATCGGCGATCAAGTCGACGGCCTTGTAGGCATTGGCCTTGTCGATCGATTCCTGCTCGACCAACCGGGTGAACCTGGCCGCGTTCATCAGACCGGTCAGCACGCGGGTCTGCGCGACCCGGATCCGCTCCAGCACGCCAGCCGGTTCGATGCGGCGCAGGATGTCGGGGCGGATGAGGAAGCTCGGCGTGGCAAACGCCTTGTCGTTGAGGAACTTCACCGCCGCCGCCTGGCGCTCGCGCGACACGGGCGTAAAGATGACGCCCTGCTGTCCGCCGGCCTTCTGCTGCGAACTGAAGCCGCCGACAATCGGCACCACGTGATTCATCTCGAGCGCCCATTGGCCCACCAGGCGATCGTAGAGTTCCTGCAGGTCGTCGAACGGCTCTCCAGGCTGGGTCGTGGCCGAGATCAACATGTCCGCGACGCGTTCGAGGTTCTTGAGACCCAGCGTCGTCGCCATCACCGCGTCGGCGTCGCCGACCGCCTCGGTCTGGTCGCCGGGGTCGGAGCCGCGCGCGTTTGCAGTCGAAAAGCGCAGGTGCGGCGTGGTGTCCTGCACGCGCGCCCACTCGTCGAGCGTCTTCTTCTCATCTTCGGGGCTCTTGGCGCTCGGGATGGGCTTGTAGCCCCACATCGTCGCCCACTTGTCGTACGGCCCGATCTTGGGGACCAGGTCTTCGACGTCGATCTTGTCTTCGGGCTGCGCGACGTAGTTGAAGCGCGAGTAGTCCATCAGCGTCGGCACGTGTCCCATCGTCTTGACGAAGGCGCGGTCGCGGATCTTCTCGATGGGGTAGAGGGAGCTCGCTTTCATGTTGTGCTGGAAGCCGAGCGTGTGGCCCACCTCGTGCGCGACGATGTACTCGATGAGGCGCCCCATCAGATCGTCGGGCAGCGGCAGCTTGTTGGCGCGCGGATCGAGCGGCCCCGCCTGCAGGAAGTACCAGTCGCGGGCCAGGTTCATCACGTTGTGGTAGAACTGGATGTCGGCTTCGAGGATCTCGCCGGTGCGCGGATCGGAGACGTGCGGTCCTGACGCGTTTTCGATCGTCGAGGGCAGCCACCGGATCACCGAATACCGGGCGTCTTCGGGGCTGAACGTCGGGTCCTGCTCCGGAGTTGGCGCGGCCTTGCCGATGATGGCCTTCCGGAACCCCGCCTCCTCGAACGCCGGCTGCCACTCTTCGATGCCCTTGATGATCCACGGCACCCACTTCTTCGGCGTCGCGGCGTCGACGTAATACACGATCGGTTTGATGGGGTCGGAGATGGCCGCGCTCGGATCCTTCTTCTCGAGGCGATACCGCGTGATGTAGCGTCGCTCCGGGGCCTTGTGCTCATCTTTGCCGTAGTCCATCTGCTCGTCGGTGAAATAGCCGACGCGCTCGTCGAACAGGCGCGGCATCATCGGCTTTTCCGGCAGCTTGACCATGCTGTAGTGCATCAGCACGGTCGCACTGCCTGGACGCATCCCTGCGCCGGCGAACGGATTGGGCGGCGCTGCGGCGGCCGGGGTCGGATCCTGACGCGCCGTGAAGGTGTGCGTCGCTTCGACCTCGATGTTTTCCGGGAAGGCGATGACCCGTTCGAGGAACGAGCGGCCGGCTTCGAACGTGGTGGCGCGAAGCCGCGTCCGCGCGTTGAATTCCTGGACCTCGGTGGTGAAGAGCCGCGTCACATCGACCACGGGCGCGTCGTCTGCGCCGAAGGCTTCGACGTTGAAGGCCATGATGATGGCGTTGGAGTTGGCCGCCTCGACCGCCTTGGCGACCGGCAGCGACGGATCCGCCACGACGTCGTACGACACGTTGCGCAGCAGGACGCGGTTGTCTTTGCGCTCCCAGCGGACGACTCGGCTGCCCATGGCCTGGCCGCCGTACCCGACGCCCAGCGTCGTCTTGGCGATCTGGCTGACCCACAAGAAGTCCTTGCCGAGCTCCTTCTTCGGGATCTCGTAGTAGACCTTTTCCTTCAAGCGATGCACGGCGAACACGCCCGGACTGGTCTTGACGTCCTTGGTGATGACCTTGTCGTAGGCCTTCGGTTCGGGCGGACCGTCGCCGGCGGCAGGACGATCGGGACGCTGACCGGCTTCGGGTGCGGCCTGGTCGGCTGGCCTGGGTGCGGGCGCTTGCGACGCGGCACCGGGCGTTGGCGCGGCGCCTGGCTTGCCGGATGGGGATGCGGCAGGCTTGGCGGTGGCTGCCGGGACTGTGGTCGGCGGCGTGGCCTTGGCGGGGGTCGTGGCGGCCGGCGTATTCTGGGGCGTGGCCGCCGGCTTGGTCGGCGCGCTGGCGCAGGCCGCGACGGTCAGCGCGATGGTGATAGCAAACAATCGTTTCATGAGGCACATCTCCACTGGTGCATGAGTGTCGCAAACGAAGATCGCAGTCTGGCTGCTCGGCTCCGGCGTGTCAAGAACCGGGGCCCGGCAGGGTATGATCCGAAGCAGAGGGGACATGTTCGGACGAAAAACCAGCGGGTCGGTCGTGTGCACGTCGTGCGGGTATCTGGTCGGCGTGCACGACGAGGTCTGTTACAACTGCGGCCGACGGAATCCGGCGCTGTGGGGCTTTGCACCGCTGTTGCGACGGCTTGGCCGCGACCTTGGATTCGTACAGTTGGTCATCTGGGGATCGAGCGGCCTCTACGTGGCGATGCTGCTGATGTCGGGCTCGGGGATCCGCATGGGCGGATTGTTCTCGTTTCTGGCGCCGAGCACCACGACGCTGTTTCTGTTCGGGGCGAGCGGCGGGATGCCGGTGTTTCAGTACGATCGCTGGTGGACCGTGCTGAGCGCCGGCTGGCTGCACAGCGGCATCCTGCACATCCTGTTCAACATGATGTGGGTGCGTCAGCTCGGCCCGGCGTGCGCCGAGATGTACGGCGCGGGCCGCATGGTGATCATCTACACGATTGCCGGGGTGGCCGGGTTTGCGGCCAGTTCGTGCGCGTGGCTCGTGCTGGGCGGCATTCCGATTCTCGGCGGGGCCGGATTCACCGTCGGCGCGTCGGCGCCGATCTTCGGGCTGCTGGGCGCGTTGATGTACTACGGCCGCCGGTCGGGCAGCAGCCTCATTCACGGCGAGGCGCTGCGCTACGCGTTGATGCTGGGCGTATTCGGCTTCATCATGCCCGGCATCGACAACTGGGCCCACGCCGGTGGATTCGCCGGCGGCTACGTGGTCGGGCTGATGCTCGATCCGCTCAAGCCCGAGCGCCTCGACCACATGCTGATGGCGGTGGGCTGCCTGCTGGCGACGCTGCTGGCCATCATCGCGTCCGTGGTGCACGGGCTCGCGCTGTTCGCACGGGGATAGGGAGAAGGGCAGGGCCGCCTCACGCCGAACAACCCGGGGGCTGAAGCCCCCCGGGCTCCATCCTTGACCAGATTGAGGCCGGACCTTCGGATGAGTTGGAGGGCGGGTCTTCAGACCCGGCATATCGAGTCGGGCCCGGCAGATGGAGGCCGGGTCTTCAGACCCGGCCCAGCGAGATCCGCGCTACCGCACGTTCGCGAGTATCGCCATCAGGAAATTCCAGTACTTCTCGACCGTATCGATGTAGATCTTCTCGTCGGGCGAGTGCACGCCTTCGAGGGTCGGCCCGAACGACACCATATCCATCCCGGGATACTTCTCGCCGATGATGCCGCATTCGAGACCGGCGTGGATCGCCTTCACATGCGGCTCCTTGCCATAGAGCCCCGTGTAGGTCGCAATCGCGGTCTTGAGAATCGTGGAGTTCAAGTTCGGCTTCCAGCCCGGGTAGCCGTCCGACCCGGACACGGTGGCACCGCCCATTTCGAAGACCGCCCGCACGCTGTCGGCGATCTCGACAATTTCCGACGCCACGGAGCTGCGCTGGCTCGTCGCCAACGTCACATCCTTCTTCGTCGTCGTGATGACCGCCACGTTGGTCGAGGTCTCGACCAACTCGGGAATATCCGCGCTCATCTTGATGACGCCGTGCGGCAGCCCGGCCATCACCTGCGTCAGCTTCTTCTGCAGGCCCTTCTTGAACACCTTGCCGCGCGCCTTGCTCGCGGCGGCTGTGATCTGGAGATCCGGCTCGACGGTGGCCAGTTCGGCGCGGCACGTCGCGTTTAACTCGGCGACGATGGCTTTGGCGTCGGCGAGTTTGGCCTTGGGCACGAAGAGCAACGCGATGGCGTCGCGCGGAATCGCATTGCGCTTGTTGCCGCCGTCGATGCGGGCGAGGCGTCCGCCGATCGCGCCGATGCGCATCACTACACGGTTCAAGATCTTGAGCGCGTTGCCGCGGCCCTTGTCGATCTCGAGGCCGGAATGGCCGCCCCGGAGGCCGCCCACCTTCACTTCGAGCGCCGAGCTGCCGGCCGGCGCCGCGTCGGTCTCGAGTTTCCAGGTGCCGGCAGAATCCTTGCCTCCCGAGCACCCGACATAGACCGCGCCTTCTTCTTCGGAATCCAGATTCATCAGGGTCTGGCTCTTCAGGAAGCCCGGCTGCAGATTGTTCGCGCCGTTCAGGCCCATCTCCTCGTCAATGGTGAAGAGGAACTCGAGCGGGCCGTGCACCAGCGTCCGGTCTTCCATGATCGCCAGGCTGGTCGCCACCGCGACGCCGTTGTCGGCGCCAAGCGTGGTGCCGTCCGCCATCATCGCGTTGCCCTTCCGGACCAGGGTGATCGGGTCTTTCGCGAAATCGTGGACCTTGTCGGGACGCTTCTCTCCAACCATGTCGACATGGCCCTGGAGGCAGATCATCGGGGCGCCCTCGCGACCGGCCGAGGCCGGCTTGCGGACCACCACGTTGCCGACCGCGTCCTGCTGGCAGTCGAGGCCGAGTTTCTTGGCGGTATTGAGCACGAAGGCCGCCGCGGCCGCCTCGTTCTTCGAGCAGCGCGGGATCTTCGACAGTTCGGCAAACCACTTCCAGACGCCGGCCGGTTTCAGTCCTTCGATAGGATTCGACATAACAATCTCCTTTACCCACGGGGCTCTCAGAACTGTACCACAGGCTCTTGCGGGGAGGCTCGGGGGAGACCAGGGCCGCGCAGGGGCCGCGCTGCGGGCGACGTGATGTGGTGTGAGTCGGCCGAGCATGGCCGGGCGGCGGTTCGCGCGGCGTCCCCTCGAACCGAGCCGATGAGCGCTAGTTCGCAAAACGAGCCGTGAGGGCCAAAACGGGCTGCGCGAATAGCGCGCACGTAAGGCCGGCGACTGGTCC
>Ga0194060_10000833_pt1 | contig 22475 bp, 10 predicted proteins | sample SepL225m_MetaG_FD_163427 | JGI IMG/M metagenome (GOLD analysis project Ga0194060, IMG submission 163427) | Anoxic zone freshwater microbial communities from boreal shield lake in IISD Experimental Lakes Area, Ontario, Canada - Sep2016-L222-5m | ecosystem: Environmental > Aquatic > Freshwater >... | reverse complement strand
GTACGAACAGTTCCAGATCATCCCGCTCCGTAGCCTTGTGCAGGTTCCAAGCACCAGTGATCTTCGGCTTCATCACCCGCTCCATCCGCTCAGCATCGAGTTCTGTCAGCATGGCGTCATCCAGCAACCCGGCGGCATGGAAGACACCTTTCAGCGGCGGCATGGTCGCACGTAATTCTGTGATAATCGCTGTAACATCAGTTGATTCAGCAACATCTCCCGTCAGAACATTAACCTGGGTACCGTTTTGCCGAAGCTGTTCAACCGATATGGCAGATTCGGCGGAAGTACCCTTTCGCCCAACCAGAGCCAGATGGCGACAGCCGTTTTCAACCAGCCAGCCGGCAACAGCCAATCCCAGAGCACCAAGACCACCGGTAATTAAATATGTAGCGTCGGAGTCAATAATGCCGTTATCTGCCATGTTTCGCTCTCTGACACGATCAGCTAGTGAGATGACAACTTTACCGATATGTCGCGCCTGAGCCATAAAACGGAAAGCATCCGCAGCTCGCTGCACCGGAAAGACGGTCATCGGCAGCGGTTTCAGGATATGCTGTTCGAAAAGGCCGAACAGGGAGCTGAACATGGTTAATACCAGTCTCGGATTCTCTTCGCAAATGGCCGCAAGATCAAAGCGGTGATAGGTTATATGCGGATACAAGGCGCTAATTTCGGAGTCACTCCGCGTATCAGCCTTACCGATCTCAATATACCGCCCGCCGACCACAAGGAGACCGAGGCTCGTGTCGATGAATTCGCCGGCAAGTGAATTGAGTACGATATCCACCCAGTGGCCATCGGTGACTTCCCGTATTTGATCGGCAAAGGCAAGAGAGCGGGAATCCATCACCTGCTGAACGCCCATCCGTTGAAGCAGTTCACGCTTTTCCGGACTCCCGGCGGTGGCGAAGATCCTGGCTCCGGCAGCCAGACATAACTGTACCGCCGCCAGACCAACACCACCCGCTGCCGCATGAATCAGTACCCGCGACCCTTTTGTGATACCTGCCAGATGGTGGAGACCGTACCAGGCGGTCAGAAATGCCACCGGAATAGCAGCGGCCTCTTCAAAACGCCAGAGAGGCGGAATTTTAGTGACATGAGCCGTGGATACGGTCAGATAATCGGCAATGCAACCATCGGTATTGAAGACAAAAACCGGGTCACCGACAGCAAACCCTTTAACATCCGGCCCAACGCCCGATATAAGACCACTGCACTCAAAGCCTGGTATGCCTGGGTCGCCGGGGTAACGGCCAAGCACATTGAGTACATCCCTGAAATTGAGACCGACCGCGCGAACCTGAACCTCCAGTTCGCTGCTCCCTGCGGGACGCCGCCCCCGATTTTTGATGCAGAGACCATCAAGGCTGCCACGTGGCTCAACGTCAAGATAAAAACCATCGGTAACCGGCAGATTCAAACACTCTTGTTGTTCTCTCTTGTCTGACTGGCGCAAACGCGGCACAAACCGCCGTCCGCCGCGCAGGACAACACGATCTTCGCCATCTTGCGAAATCAGCTCCCGCAACAACAGGGCAAGTTCATCATTTCCTGGCCAGGGGGAAATATCCAGCATCCTGCAGGAAAATTCCGGAACCTCGGCAGCCAGTGATGCACCGAAACCCCACAGAGCAGCTCCGTCAGGCAGGATCTCCCGCTCCATTCCGAGAGGATCATGTACGCCTGTTGTCACAAAGACGAGCTGCGGAAAAAACTGACCGGCAAGTAACGCACTGACCAGATTGTGATTATTTGTCACCCCGTCTCCAGAGAGCGAGATGATTCCTGCCAACTCCTCATCGTTATCTTTCAGGTCACGGACAAAACTCTCACTGTCCGCCATAAATTCAGCAGAGGTCACCACCGTTGCCTGACAACCGGCTGCTGTAAGCGCACCACATACTGCTTCAGAGAGTGGCGATCTTTCTGTCAGAATCAGATATTTTCCGGTCAAGGCGCGATTGTGCGACTGAAGCGGCTGTTCACGCCAGACCGTGCTGTACATCAGGGAGGCAACAGAAGTCGCCTCTTTGGGTGCAAGCTGTTCTTTCCGAATACGCCGGAGAGTCAAGCCGATGATCTGCAGTACCGGTTCACCATATTTGTCGGCAGCAAAGATATCGAACGTGGCACTGGCTGCAGTCCGCTCCCGCTGGATGCAGCGGACCGCAAGGCTGGTTGCAGAGCGGCCGCTGAAGTCAAGCTTCGTAATGGAGGCAGGTACAAAAACAACATTGTCCGGAAGCGGATCGTCGCCATAGAGGAAGGGTGCAGCAGACAGGGTCAGGCAACCGTCCAGAAGAGCAGGATGCAGGACAAAACGCTGCGCCGCCTGCTCCGGCACTTCAACCTCACCGAAAATCTCATTTCCCTGCATCCTGACACACCTGACACTCCGGAAAACACCGCCATAATGGTAGCCCTTCTCTGCCAGGTCTGCGTAGAAGGCGTCCCCCTCATGCCGCTCCACCTCGCCCACCGGAAGTGGCTCAAGAGCGACACGGTCAGGTTTAGCTGCAAGTGTGGCGATAGTCATGGCTGCATGAAGCTGCCAAGGGGAGTCATCCACTCTGCTGTAAACAGAAAACGCGCCGGTAGCAGGAGTAAAGAGCGTCTGAACGTGCCTTGGAGCGTCAGTCAATTGCAGCGGCGTCTGCACCTGCACATGTTCAAGAGTCACCGCCATGCCGACTGGTGCTGCGGCAAGCGCCATCTCCAGAAAGCCTGCGGCCGGCATAATAACCGATGCTACGATTGTATGACCGGCAAGCCACGGCTCCGACTGAAGCCCTAGAAGGCTGATGAAACGCTGCTCAACAGACGGCGAATCGAGACGGTTCCCCATCAACGGGTGGCACCCCCCCGAATCGGGCAAAGAGAGGTACCCGGAAGTTCCTGACGGATCACGCACCGGGTTCATTATGTAGCGCTCGCGCTGGAACGAATATGTCGGGATCGAAGTTTTACCGACCAGGTAGGGGGCATCGTACCGCTTCCAGTCTATCGAAACATCTGCGGCGAGCAGTTCCCCAAGAGCCGCTGTCATTGTTGACCAGACAGAAACCCCGCGCTTGAGAGACGCGGTGCAGCAAGAGTCACCAGGAACCTGACGAACGAAGGAAGAGAGCGTGGCATTAGCACCGATCTCAAGAAACAGTTCGTGCCCCTGTTGTTTGAGACAGGCCACCGAGTCGCTGAATCTGACCGCCCCGCGCAGATGTTTGCGCCAATAGGCTGCTGTACGCAAATCGTCACCTTCGGCAGGCAGGCCGGTAATATTTGAGATAACCGTTATAGTCGGCGCATGAAATGTCAATCCTGCTGCAATCCGTTCGAATTCATCCAGAGCCGGGTCCATCAGGTGGGAATGGAAGGCGTGCGAGACAGTCAGGTACTGGGAAGAAACCCCCTGTTTTTTCAAAGCATCAACCGCTGCGGCAACTCCGGCCTGTTCTCCTGATATGACTACGGTTCCGGGAGAGTTGACCGCCGCTACCGACACCTGCCCCGAATAGGGTGCAATCAGCGGCAGCGCCACCGCTTCCGGACAGAGCACCGCAGCCATGACGCCCCCCGCTGGCAGTGCGTTCATCAAGCGACCCCGATGCGCAACCAGAGTTACGGCATCTTCCAGTGACAGTACACCGGCGATACAGGCGGCAACGAGCTCGCCGATACTGTGACCAAGCAGGGCAGAAGGCGTCACCCCCCATGACTGCCACAGCCGGGTAAGCGCATATTCCATGCTGAAAATGGCCGATTGGGTGTAGACCGTTCGCGCCAGCTCTTCCTCACTGCCGCCATGCATCAGGTCACGGATGGAACACCCCAGAAGAGGAGCAAACAGTGCATCGCAGCGATCCAGTTCCTCACGGTACAGCGGTGCGGTGTCGTACAAATCCTTTCCCATGCCTGGGTATTGAGAACCCTGGCCGGTGAACAGAAAGACCGGGTTGCCATTGAGTGCCGTTGCGGGTGAATGCAGGTACAGGCCGGCTGCTTTTCCCCCATCGGTAAAGGCAGTTAATTTCTCTGCCATTTCGAGCGGCGTGGCTCCGGCAACTGCGAGGGTGTGAGCAAAGCGGTTCCTACCTGTGGCAGAGGTATTGCAGATCGTTGCGAGCGGTGGCAGGCAGTCACTCTGCAGGTACCCGGCAAAGCGGTTGGAAAGCGAGCGAAGCGCAATCTCGTCGGCTGCGCTCAAAACCAGCAGGTGGCTAGTGCGACCATCTGACAGCGGCGCTACGTCCGGGCGCGGTGCCTCCTCCAGAATAACATGAGCGTTGGTGCCGCTGAAGCCGAAGCCGCTGATTCCCGCCCGCCGGGGATGAGAGGAACGAGGCCATGGCGCTCCGCCTGAAACAACCCGCAGCGGCAGTCGATCCCAGGGGATATGGGGACTTGGGGATGAGCAGTGGAGATGTGGAGGAATCTGCTCGGCGTTGAGCGCCAGCACCAGTTTAATGATTCCGGCGATGCCGGCCGCAGACTCCAGATGGCCGATATTAGTCTTGGCGGAACCGATAAGTAGCGGCCTTGACAAATCACGCCCCTGCCCAAGGGCGGCGGCGATAGCCTCAACTTCAATCGGGTCGCCAAGGGGGGTTCCGGTTCCGTGAGCCTCCACGTAGTCAATATCCGACGGTTGCAGCCCGGCATCCTCCAGTGCCGCAGAAATAACCCGTCTTTGAGCCAGGCCGTTGGGAGCGGTCATGCCGTTGCTTCGACCGTCATTGTTCAGGGCACTTCCTTTTACCACGGCAAGAATCCTGTCATGGTCGAGCTGTGCTGTATCCAGCCTTTTCAGGACGATCATGCCGCACCCTTCACCGCGGCCATAACCATTGGCGGATGCATCAAAAGTCTTACAGCGACCGTCGGGAGAGAGTGCGCGTAACTTGCAGAAGGCTATTAGCGGTTCTGGAGTCAGCATCAGGTTGACTCCGCCCACCAGTGCCATGTCGCATTCTCCGCTACGCAGGGAGTGTATGGCAAGATGGAGAGCGACCAGGGATGAGGAGCAGGCTGTGTCCACCGGAAAGCTTGGGCCTTCAAGCCCCAGAGTGTAGGATATTCGTCCGACGGCGGTGCTGAAGGTGAAGCCAGTCAGAGAATAGGGGTCAATCAGGGATAGGTCTCCGGAACGGAGATGGGCACTGTCATAATCGTTACTTGATATGCCGATAAAGACACCGGTGCGGCTCCCCTGCAGCGAGACAGGATTGATGCCGGCGTCCTCAATCGCTTCCCAGGCCACCTCCAGGAGCAGCCGCTGCTGGGGGTCAAGGGCTTTGGCCTCTTTCGGCGAGATGCCAAAAAAGCGGGTATCAAAATCGTAAGGGGATATATCCAGAAAGCCAGCTTCCCGAACATACATCTTGCCGGAAACCTCGGCACTTTCGTCAAAATAGCGTGCTGCATCCCAACGTTCGGCAGGAATAGCGGATATGGCATCCCGACCCTCTGACAGCAAATTCCAGTATTCCACCGGCGAGTTGGCTCCGCCGGGGAGGCGGCACCCCATGCCGATGATCGCGATCGGCTCTTTATTTTTGAGTCGATCATTCTCGGAGATTAGCTGTTCTATTGTGAAAGTGGCCTTCTTGAGAGCCTCCTGGTATGTTTTCAGATCAGACATTAGTTAGTTTCCTTTTAAAGAAGGGTGAAACAGTCATCCAAGCAGCCCCTTTAATTCAGCCAGCAGATCACGTGCAGTACCTGAAATGTCGGATGGTGCTGCAACCGGAACCGGTTCGGCAGATAAGGAAAGGTGTACGTCCAGCAGATGACCGGCCAGACCATCCAGAGTAGGAAAGTTAAACAGGGTTGCCACCGTCAGATTGACACAGAGATCTTTTACCACCGCATTTCTCAAATCTACCGCCATGAGGGAATCCAGCCCCAGTTCAACCAGCGGGGTTCTGACATCAAGCCTGTCTCCCGGGGTACCCATTATTTCTCCGGCTTTCCGTCGCAAGTAGCCGGTTAAAAGGATCTTGCGCTCTTCTGGAGCAGCATCATGAAGCTCCTGCACAATGGATGAAATCTCTTCATCAGGCGCAGTAGTGGTTTTCCTTGAGGCCAGCCCGGATAGGATCCCTCCGGGCGGCAGATTGTTGGCCTCACGATAGCGCCCCCAGTCGCACTGTATGGCGGCGGCGCAGGCACAATCACTTTGAAGCAACTGCTCCGTAATCGGAAACAAGGCGTCCTGCGGAATAAAGCCGAATCCCTGTCGCTCCACAAGACGCCTGACAGTGTCTGATGATTCCGCCATCCCGCCGCCTGAAAGCGGCCCCCACTGGATACTAAGCCCTGGAAGTCCCTGGCTGCGGCGCAACGATGCGAGACCATCCAAAAAGGCGTTGGCGGCGCAGTATCCCCCCTGGCCGCGATTCCCCAACAACGCGGCAGCCGAGGAGAAAAGGACAAAGTGATCAAGATCCATTCCGGCACAGAGTTTGTGAAGATGCCACGCTCCGTATGCTTTTGCACCGAGCGACCGTTCCAGCCGCTCCCTGTCGAGGGAGACAAACGGAACATCGTCCAGTGCGCCGGCTAGATGAAAAACTCCACGTAATGGCGGCATCGAATTGTTCACCATCTCGAACAGTTGTTTCAAAGCTTCACCGTCGACCGTGTCGACCGGCATAAAGGTGACCACTGCCCCGACCGAGACCAGGTTGTTGAGGCGCACCTTAACTTCGGCGCCAGGCTGATTGCGCCCGGCAAGGTAGAGATGACGCGCCCCACTCGCAACCAGTGACTCGGCAAGAGTCACTCCCAGAGCCCCTGTTCCGCCGGTTATCAGATATGAAGCCTCTTTACTGAAGAGTGTATTCGGAGTGCGGGCTTTTTCGGTCAGCCGTTCCAGACGAGGGACAAAGAGCGTATCCCCCCGCTGAGCTGCCTGGAGTTCATTTTCAGGCGATACAATATGGTAGAGCATGCACAGAAGGGGTGCCCCGCTTGGGAGGTTGTCCAGATCAATCACACCGCCCCAAAACGAGGGATACTCAAGTGCAGCCGCTCTGGCAAGACCCCGCAGCGCCGACTGTATCGGGTTCGGAACCTTATTTTTCAGCGAAACGGCTCCTTGTGTCAGCAGCCAGAAGCGGGTCCCCTCGGGAAGTGCCTGTTCTGCGCCTAAGGAGGCAATCAGGTTCGTAAACGATGACAGGATAGGCGCAATTGAATCAATCCCGCTCTCCGGTCCGGTTGCTTCAGGAATATAGAGAACAGTTGTTCTGGTGTCCGGATTTACCTCCCCTGCAAGCTCTCTGATAATCGTGTCCACCTCGGCAATTGCACATGAACAGCCAAGCATCACAATATCGGCAGCAAATTTCTCGCACAAATGTTGATCGCCGGTAAGCATAAATTTTGTCGATTGCAGCTTTTCACCGGCAATGGCGGCATCTGGACAGGGGTGGCTCTGCCATTTTTCCTGATAAAGCATTTCAGAATTAATTTCTGAGGCAAAGAGCGTTCTGCGGTCGGTACGGCGGAGAGTGAAACCGTTGATAGCCATCAGCACAATTCCCTCAGAAGAATAGACCCGCACTTCCCCTTCAATAGCGTCACCGGTCGTCCGCGAACTGGAGTGGCACCAGATTTCCTCTCCAAAGGGGGCGGCAAATATCAGCTCCATCACCCCCATCGGAATATAGATGCGCTCTCCCCCTTCAATCGCCAGACGAAATTCATCAGAAGCAGCGGCCATACTCTGGAGAATGGCATCCATAAGACCCGGGTCTGGATCACCTGAGTGGCTGACACCCTCAAGACGGCAGAGCGATTCGCCTGATCCGGCCAGAATCTCGCGAATCCGGCGATAAGAAGGTCCCACCTGATATCCGGCTGCTAGAAATGCATCATAGAACGCCGCCGGGTCATACACTTTTGTGCAGCGTTGCCTGATAAGATCAAGCGGTTCGGCTTCCGCCGCCAGAACGGTGGAGGAGACTCTACCGAGACAATGTTCCTGCCAGAGTGCACCGCTTTCTCCAGCTGCACGGCTGACAATCCGCGCCAAACGGCCTCCATCTGCGGGACTCTCCAGGATTACCTGTACATCCCGTCCACCTTCGCCAACCAGCAGGGGACGAATAAAATGGACATCACTTAACACCACTGGAGCTGCGGGATCGGCTGCAGCATGACGAGCTGCTGCTGCCATCATGCAGATATGAGCCGCCGCCGGTGACAGGAGCCGATCAAAGATGACATGTTCAGCGAGAAAGCGGGGAACTGTAGTGGTGAATGTTGTCGAAAATAAAACCATCTCGCCAAGAGCCGGAGACTCTATCCGCTCACCCAGCAACGGATCGCCGTTACGTACAATCGCAGAACCGCCGGAGATTGCCGGGGGCAGCGGCTCTGTCCAGTAAGAGGTGCGCTGGAAAGGATATGTTGGCAGCGAAACGGAGCGAACTGGATGGTCACGGTAGTAATCTCTCGCTGAGGCATGGCCACGCTCCACCAGAGAGCACAAACTGCCGGCAATTTGCAGCAGATCATCCTGACCTGGACGAAGGCTGGGAAGCCATACATTTCCTGAGTCGGAAGAAATTGCCTTGCCAAAACCGCAGAGAATCGGGGCAGAACCAATTTCGACAAACGTGGTGTACCCAGCTTGCAGAAGAGTCTCCAGGGCAGCGCCAAAACGAACCGGTTCCCGCAATTGACGCCGCCAGTAGCCTGGTGAACGGAAATCATCCGCTCCGGCAACTGTGCCGGTCAAACCGGAAACAAGTGACAAAGAAGCGGAAGCGGCTGAGACAGCGGCGGCAGCCTGCTCAAACTCGTCAAGAATCGGATCCATGACCGGAGAGTGGAACGGGTGAGATACCTGTAGGTAGCGTGCCTGCCGCCCCTGCTGTTCCATCCGGTATACAATCTGCCGCACCGCACCACTCTCGCCGGAGATAACAACACTCTGGGGGTTGTTGAGGGCGGCAATGGCGACTCTATCTGACATGTCGGCGATCAGCGGCGCAATCTCGGCTTCGGTAGCCGTCAAAGAGGCCATCAGACCGCCGGCGGGGACTGAATCCATCAGGGCAGCCCGACGAGCGACCAGTTTAACGGCATCTTCCAGAGATAATATTCCGGCCAGGCACGCTCCGGCAAATTCTCCGATGCTGTGTCCGACTGCGGCAACAGGCTTTATCCCCCATGACGACCAAAGGGAGCAGAGGGCATACTGAAGAGAGAAAATGGCGGGCTGGGTGTAAAGGGTTCGAGCCAGCACCTCTGCATCATCACCATGCATGATGTCCCGTATCGAGCGGCCGAGATAACCGGTAAAGAGCTGGTCGCAACGATCAAGGGCTTCACGATATACCGGCCATCCGTCGTAAAGTTTCCTCCCCATGCCAGGGTACTGTGAACCCTGACCGGTGAAAAGGAATACCACCCCTTTTTTTTGAGAGGAGTGTGTAGATGAGGATAAGGATTCACCCGCCTGGCGCATCTTCAATCGTTCGGCCAGTTCGGCATTGGAGCACCCCGCAACGGCGAGACTCTCTAAAAAACGGCTGCGGCCAAAAACTGTGGACGCACAGATGTCAGATGGCGCAGCATCTGACGTGGCAAGAAAATCGGCATACCTTCCGGCCATCTCCCGCAGAGCGTCAGTAGTGCGGGCAGACAGCTCAAGCATCTGACAGGGAATTCCTCTGGAAACAACCGGTTCCGGCGACGGCGGAGCCTCTTCCAGAATAATATGGGCATTGGAACCGCTGAATCCAAAGCCGCTAACACCGGCTCTTCGTGGTGCTGACGATGCAACCCAGGGGATCTGTTCGGTGACAACCCGCAAGGCAACAGAGTCCCATGGAATGAGCGGATTGGGTGTGCCGAAGCCGGGCTGAGCAGGGATCAGGCCATGACGTATGGCAAGAATTACCTTGATCAGACTCGCCATTCCGGCTGCACCTTCCAGATGCCCGATATTTGCTTTGACCGAACCTAGCAGAAGCGGCTGGTCAGCTCCCCGCCCTGCACAGTAAACTGCACTGATACCGGAGACTTCCACCGGATCGCCCAAAGGAGTGCCGGTTCCATGTGCCTCGACATAGCTTACGTCCAACGGCGAAAGTCCGGCATCTGTCAGTGCTTGACGGATGACCTGCTGCTGTGCCAGTCCGCTCGGAGCGGTAAAGCTGGAGCTGGCACCGTCCTGATTAATAGCGCTTCCTCTGATAACCGCCAAAACAGAGTCACCGTCACGCTGGGCATCAGAGAGGCGTTTGAGCAGCAGCGCGCCACACCCTTCGCCGCGTGCGTAGCCGTTGGCTGCAGCGTCGAACGACATGCAGCGGCCGTCAGGTGACAGTGCCCCCAGCTTGGAAAAATAGACAAAAAGGTGCGGAGTAATCAGAAGATTCACCCCTGCTGCCAGAGCAGCGTCGCACTCTCCATTGCGTAGAGCTTTACAGGCGAGATGGAGAGCCACCAATGAAGAAGAACAGGCGGTATCCACCGACAGATTTGGCCCGGTAAAATCAAGAATGTAGGAGAGCCGGCCTCCTGATGAGCTGAACATGGAGCCGGAACCGGAATAGGCGTCGATCCGATCCAGACGACCGGAATAGAGGTGGGAAGTCTTGTAGTCATCAGAGCAGATGCCGAGATACACACCGACGTTCCGGCCTTTGAGCTGCTCAGACGGGATATTGGCCTGCTCCAGGGTTTCCCAGGCCACCTCAAGCAGCAGGCGTTGCTGTGGATCAAGCGCTCTGGCCTCACGTGGAGGAATACGGAAAAAAGGGGCATCAAACTGATCCAACTGGTCTGGTACAAGGAAACCGCCACGCTTGACGTAGGTTTTGCCAAGCGCCTCCGGGTCCGGGTCATAATACCGCTCCGCATCCCAACGGCTGTTCGGGACATCCGATGTAGCCATACCGCCGTTCTCAAGCAAGCGCCAAAAATCATCCGGAGAATTCGCGCCGCCTGGAAAACGGCAGCCCATTCCGACTATTGCAACAGGCTCGTTATTGTATAGAGGTGAATTCCTGCTTTTTGAGGTTGTGTCCGACATGTTTTCGCCATTAAGCAGGTGTAACAGATGATCAGCGAGAGCTCCTGGGGATGTATGGTCAAAAAGAGCCGTGACCGGAAGTGAAATTCCGATCTCTGTTTCAATAAACCGGGCAATCCTGATGCTTGTAAAAGAATCTACCCCCAGATCGAAAAAACCGGCCAGTTCATCAATAAGTTTTATCGTGCCGTCACTCGCGTCATCAAGAGCGTTGCCGATCAGTTGCAGCATCCCGTCACGATCCATAACCGAGGCGTTTTCGGGACGACTTTTATGGCGGAAAGTGTCAGCCAACAGCCGCTCCTCCACGCCAAAATTCTCCCAGCATATCTCAACACCGTTTTTTTCAAGTAAAACTATTGATCGAACCATGTCATCTAAAGAACCGGAATCACGTTCCAGCGTTGCAATAGAATATGCAGTGGCTCCGGCTTCAGCAAAACATTCCGTAAGGGAATTCTGGAGGGTCGGATGTGGTGAAATTTCCAGGAAGCAGGTATAACCGTCATCCAGCATGGCCGAAATAGCTGAGGCAAAAAGAACCGGTTGCCGAATATGCCTGACCCAGTAGGCGGCATTAAAATCGTCAGGGCAGGCAGCCTTACCGTTTAGCGAAGAGTAAATAAGAATTGTTTGTGGCTTGGGGGTAACCCCTTGCAGAAATTCCCTGAACTCTTCGAGCGCCGGTTCCACTTGAGGACTGTGAAATGCGACATCACTGTTGAGGATCCTGCAAAACACCCCCTGCTTTTCAAGAAGCAGCACCAATGTATCAATATCTGCCGCCCCTGATACTACCGTAGATCTCGGCCCGTTAACTGTAGCGATGGAAAGATCCAGTTTATGCTCTAAAATCAGCCCTTCAACGTCCGGACAGGGGAGAGAGACAAAAAGCATTTTGCCCCTGCCCTGAACTTGGCGCATGACCTGACCGTGAGCAGCCAGAAGACTGGCTGAATCCTCAAGAGAGAGAACTCCGGCAGCATGAGCCGCAGCAACTTCGCCGCCGCTATGTCCCAAGACCGCTTCAGGAGTAATTCCCCACGAAGCCAGCATTGAAGTGATCCCCATCTGAATGGCAAAGACTACCGGGTGAGCTATCCATGGTGTGTTGAGACGAGATGATTCCGCATCCAGAAGTATTTCTTCAATAACGGAAAAACCGACGTGTTCTCTGATGGTGGGATCGAGCTCTTCCACCTTACGGCGGAAGAGCTCGTTGTTCTTGAAAAGGTGCTGACCCATGGTCGTCCATTGAGCCCCCATCCCTGAATATATGAAGGATTTTCTGACCATGTATATTTCTTTCTGCTACCTTAAGCGTGATGAAATGTCTGGAATTAAAAGCGAATCAACAGACTTCCCTACAATTTTATCAGCTACGTCAGGTTGATTTGCTAATGTACTGATAATGGCATTAACAAGGCCGGTGTTGAGGTCTTTTTCTACAGGTGCTGATGGGTAGAGAGATGATTTATAGAGAACTTTGTCAGAGATATCACCTATACCCATTGACTGCGCTGTAGGATCGTCTTCGTGATACGAATATTTATTGGTCATCACTATAATATAGGCTTCAAGTGGCGCAACCCAATAAGCCGCAATGTTATAACCGGCAAACTGACCGCCGTGACCAAAATTCATTCCACCAATCTTAACTATTCCTCTTCCATACTCGAACGTCAGCCCCATCATTGGCGAACCCATGATCCAATAGCTTGCCTCTTCTCTAGCCTTTACACGGGTATTAATAACATTCTCCAGAAACACAAGCAGATCCTTGGCGCTGGAAATCATCCCCCCGGTAGTCCAGGCAAATGAGGGGTCAACACTGCTGAAATCTTCCAGAATACCGTCTCCGGCAATATATGGAGCTCCCAATAGAGCGTTTGGCGATGGATTTGAATGAAATTGAAGAATCGCGTAATCAAGGGCATTGGTGAAGCTCTTGTTGAAGTAATCGGTATAGCCATGGGCGAATTTGCTGGTGTTAAAAGATGTGGTGGTTGGCAGATAGGTATCTTTCAAGCCGAGCGGATCGGCAATCAGTCGCTTGATCTCGGCATCTACCGTTTTGCCGGTCACTTTTTCTATTATCAGACCAAGCAGGTAATAGTTGGTGTTTGAGTAATGCCAGTCTGCGCCAGGCGCAAAATATGGATTTACGCCATATGGCAGATACTTGGTCGTACCGTCGGCTGCAACCAGAGTCGGGTCCGGGTTAAAACTGTTGACAAACTGTAAAACCTCGTCCTGGGGCGCAGAGGAATGAGTCCAGTTTTTCTGGCCACGGTTCATTACGAACTTGTTCATCGGAAGGTTGCCGTTAGCATTCTTACCGTTGGTAAGTCCGGCGTCTGTTGTAACATATGTGTAGAGGCCGCTGGTATGATTAAGAAGCTGCTTTATGGTAATTGTATTTTTGTTACTGAGATTGATCCCTGTCAACGCTCCCGGCAGAATGCTTTCAACAGTTGTGTCATATGAGAGTTTTCCTTCTCTGATCAGCTTGACAACCGCATCAGCAACAAACATCTTGGTGACACTGGCTATGCGGAATTGCATATCAGTAGTCATCGGGGTCTTGCAGGCCGGAACTGTAAACGCAACCTGGCTGTTCAGATCAATTTCAGCACAGCCTGTGGCGTAATACATTGGCTGATATCCGTTCAGCTTGACCGCCACAATTGTGCCGGGAACAGGAGCGCCGGCTACCTGCGTGTAATACTGGTTGGCGCTGACGAAATAGTCGTCAACGGCTTTTTTAATTGCCGTCTCGGCGCCGGTTTTGGTTGGTGGGGGAGTTGACGGGCTTCCGGAAGAGTATTTGGTGTCGCCGCAGCCACACAGGGCTGTAACAAGTGCAATACATCCTGAAAAAGCCAACAGTCTTGTTATTATTTTATTTCTTTGCATAATGTACGTCTCCTTTAAGGCATTAGAAGATATTTAAGCTGCTAATTATTAGTTAAAGAACCTGGCGTCTTCAGGCCGAAGTGGCCTCAGATCGGTGAACCATTCTGCTTTTTCATCATATTCCGCGTAAAAAGTGCGCAAAACCTGTTCCGCCTGGGTCGACTGCAGATAGCGAAGCAAGATAGACTTTCCTCCCATGAAATCAGGGACGTCAAGAACCTGAACTTTCCCATGCTTGGTGGACATGCATGGTCCGCGCACCGTACGGCATATTCCGCTCACCTTGCGGTAAGCATTACGGAAAATTTCATAAGCCTCGACCAGCGGAACGCTGTAATAGTGACGCGCTCCGGTATCTCTGACAATAAATTGATAATAAGGAATAATGCCGAGACGGACTTGCTCCCGCCAGAGTTCAGCCCAAATTTCAGAATTATTGTTTATATGCCGCAACAATGGAGATTGTGATCTTATTTCTGCTCCGGTTGCTCTGATTCTGGCGATAGCCGCCCTTGCAGCCTCTGTTGACAGTTCACGCGGATGGTTAATATTGGCAACTACGGCAACGTGCTTGCCGCTCTTGACAATTCTCTCAAAAACCGCAAGCAGTTCATCTGCATCAGGATCATTTAAAAAACGATATGGCCAATAGGTTATGGCCTTGGTGCCGAATCTGATTGCATTCAGATGAGGAATATCCGCTTCAAGAATCCGGTCAATATATGCGGACAATGTCCCACTCTTCATGAAAAGAGGATCACCGCCTGTGAACAGTACGTCACGCACTTCATCGTGCTGAGAAACATACGCGGTTAGAGTTTCTACATCGGTACTGGCAAAAATTTCCTCCTCATCACCAACAAACTGTAGCCAGCGAAAGCAGAAAGTGCAGTGAGCATGGCACATCTGCCCTTCTGATGGAAAAAAAAGCACAGTTTCCGGATAGGAATGAACAATTCCGTGCTCCTTCCTGCCATTGATATCAAGCAGCGCAACTTCATCGGAGTTTACTGAATGCGGCTTTAATTCCTGGCGTATTTCAAGCACAGCAGACCTGATACTTTCCCGCGATGCTCCAGAATGAATCAGTTTCTCGATTCGGTTATAATGTTCCGGCAGCAGCATCTCCCTGCACGGAAAATTCAGACGGAAGATCGGGTCATCCTCAGGATTATTCCAGTCAATAAGCTCATCAACCATGTAGTTGTTGGTTCTGAACGGGAAAACCCTGCCAACAATCGGTATCGCTTTACGCAGTTCGTCAGGCAGGCGCTTCAGATGGCTGATAGAATCAATATTGTTAAGATTATATGTGCGAAAACAGTTAGCTTCCATCTCTATGGCCCTTAAAATCGGCAGCAGTTAGTAGGCAAACTTGAAGCCTGTCAGGTATGTTGTATCCCGTTTCAGCACACTCGGGCCCGGATTGCTATCAAACGCAACATTATATGAAAGAAGGCAGCCTACATACTGGTTAAGCGCAAATTCCAGCGAATTGGTCCAGCTCCAGTCAAAACGCTTTGTGGTGCCGAGCTTGACTGCTTTGTCTACAGAGTTCAACACATAGATAGAAGTTTCATCAATGGCTTGCTTGTAAACAATATCCTGTTTGTAAGTCAGCATATCAGTAAATTTATGGGCAAATTCAGCTTTCGTGTATATAGCGTTGAACGTATCTGATGTCTTGCCTGTCAAATCGGAAACAAAGGATGAATAATTGTCAGTAACCCTGCCAAAGCCTAAATTCAACTTGAGCCGATCTTTTTTCTTGTCAAGCAGATCCTGAAGGACATTGTATGATCCGATGCCGACAAAAGGGATATAACGGTCGTCAATCAACTGAACACTCAATTTCTGCCAGTGAAAGCCCGCCTCGACGAAAAGATAGCGATTCAACTCGTATGAAAGCGTATCTTCTAAATTCATGATATTTTTTTGGACAGATGAGCCATCTGAAGATTGTATTGATTTTCTGTCCACTTCATAGCCAAAAACATTGGTAATCCTATCCTTGCGGAGAGCAAGCAAAAGTCCACCCTTAAAAAGATAGCCGTCATCATTTCCGGTAGAACCGGAATAAGAGAACTTCATATGTGTATGCTTGAGCAGATACGGATACATCGGACTATACTCATACGAGCTGTTTTCCCACCAATCCTCGATCTGCCCGGGCTTTAACACCGGCTGGGCAAAGAACCCCGGATATGGGTCGTATGGTTTTACCGGATCCACCTCCGGCGGTGGGAGGCGTGGACCATCCTGGATCTGACGATAGAGATCCGGGTTTGTCTTCATGATCTGTTCGGCTGTAAGCTTTGCCTCTTCTGCCCTGGCTTCAATCGCGGTCATACCAAGCATGCCGACAATAGCCAGAGTTCCTGCAACACCCCACGTGACAAGCCTCCTGGTTACCTGTCCTGTCCCATGTTTGAAAGAAACATCCGTTTCCTTCGCCCAGTTTAACGAATTACTCATACCTTACCCCCTTTCTGAAATTGACCACTTCAATACAACAAGCAGCGTGGTTTATGCTGGTTGCAATGGTACAACAGTATTCTGTACCACAATCTATAGCTTGAAGGTACCAGACCTGCCCACGGAAACAGGCCGTATCTCCTTTCAGACTCACCTGTTCAGGAGACGCCTGCAATCCGCAACCGACCCCCTTGAGAACAGCTTCCTTACTGGTCCAGCAGGAGTAAAACAGATTTAGCCTCTCAACCGGATCTCGGGACTCGAAACTGGATACCTCTGGTACATAACGGTAGAAGTCAGATAACGATATCGGTCTGATTTTTTCCACATCGATCCCGACATATCCATCATCAGCTAGTGCCAGAACGACGACATCGCCGGAATGGGAAATATTAAAGCTCTTCTCTCCCTTAATGAGCGGCTTCCCGTATTCCGAATATTCCAGCATATCCAGACAAGATGGCGCGCTATCAGGTGCTGCCCGACTGAGAGCATGCTGCAGGAGCAGTTTGGCAAACAGCCGTGATTGCCGATCCTCCCATCTTAGATACCTCTGAATCACACGACATATTGATTCCGGCATACGAGCCAGATAAGCCCGCTCAAGCTCCGGTGAAAGTCTGCTCCCCAAACAGGCCTGATAAACGCGAAGCATTACGTTCTCATCAGCGTAGTGTAAAGCAGCGAGCAGATTTCTTCGACGTGTTCAAACAGAAAAAAATGTCCGCCTTCAAACTGCAATACCCTGAAATCGGCGGATGTGACAGAATTCCACTCAGATGCCTCGGCGAGGGTAGTGCTTTCGCTGGTTCCGATCATGACCGTAACCGGCACATCAAATTTAGGAGCCTCGACATGCCGATACTCAGCAACAGCACACATGTCATCCCGAATGATCGGCGCAAAATAAGCCATTAATTCCTTATCTTCCAGTACTGCCGCCGGACACCCACCCAATTCGGCAAGTTTCCGTTTAAAATCCTCAAGCGGCAGTGTATGCGAATGCGCGTCCCTGCTGACCAGATGCGGCGGCCCTTTACCCGAAATAAACAGATGACTCGGAAGCGGAAGCCGCTCTTTGGCCAAGGTGCAGGTAATCAGGTATGCTGCAAGAGCCCCCATACTATGCCCAAAGAGTGCAAATGGCCGGTCAAGCTGAAGAGAGATATGAGCCACCAGATAATCAACCATGGAGGCCATACCGGTTATACGGGATTCTTGCGATCGCCGCCCTCTTCCGGGAGGTTCGAGAGGTACGATTTTTATCACCGGGTTCATGCGCTGCTCAAACGAGCGGTAGGAATAGCTATTGCCTCCTGCAAACGGAATGCAGAACAATGTACATCGGTCAGGCATAAACTACTTTTGCTTGATGAGCGAGGAAGCGCACTTGGGACATTTCGTCGGTATTTTCGGGCGCTTGTCCGAACCAAGAAGAACTATCGTACCCACAATCGGTGTCATGAACAGTGAGCAGAAAAAATAACCCCAGTAACCGAACTTCCTGCGACTACCTGCCAAAGCGATACAGAAACAGAGTCCGAGATACGCTAAAAGAATCACAGCTATCATATAACTACCCCGTGGAAAACCGTCAGTATTAGTAGCAACCTATCATTCCGTGTCGTCTTCATCCTCTTCCTCATCAGGAGCATCAAAATATATAAATCTGGTCTGATTCAAGTATTTGAAATAATTCTCTTTATTAATTAAATCACCTTTGAGATCAAAAGAGTAACCACCTGCAACGCCCTCCCAATCCTTAACAAATCTCAGATGCGATGCGACTACTGCCGGATCGGCCGATTTACCGCGCTTTATAGCCTCTAGTAAAAGCCTGACCGAATCGTACCCCAAAGCTGCAAGTGTGCCGGGCGGTTTTGCAAACCGTTTCTTGAAGCTTTGCACGAACTCTCGCGCTTTTTGGCTATCAAGATCCACATTGAAAGATGTCGGGACAATCGTACCGTTAGCCGCGTTTCCGGCAATTTTTTCCAGAGATCGCGAGTCTAAATCATAGCCACCGAAAATGCGCTGCTTAATCCCCATCTGACGGGCTTCACGAATAAAATCAGCGGCTTGTGGCAACATTGCTCCTACGAAGAGAGCGTCAAAATCATAACGAAGCAGTTCAGCGGATAGTTTCTTGAAATCAGTCTTTCCTGGGGTATATTGACGGCGGACAACCATTGACAGGCCGTGATCAGCAAGTGACTCAACGACGTCATCGGCAATTCCATCGCCATTCAAACTGCGATCATCAACAATAGCAATTTTCTTATGACCCTGCGACTTCATAAAAGCGGCTATTTGCGAGCTGACATAACGATCGGAAGAATTGGTTCTGAAGGTATACTGAAAATTATGATTTGTCAGGTCATTGCGTGATGATGATGGCGATAAATATAACAGGCCGTAATATTCATAAATTATTGATGCAAGAATAGCATTCTCTGAACTTCTGTGCCCTATGACAGCGGCAATCGAAGTATCCTGCGCCACCTTGAGCGCCAGTTTTTGTTCTTCCTTATCGCTTCTTGCATGATAGAACCTGATATTAATGGGACGGCCAAAAAGCCCACCCTTTTCATTTATTTCATCCGCTGCAAGTATTATCCCCTGGCTGAGCATGGATTCATTGATATTTTTGTCCCAGATGACTGCAACATTGATCGTCTCAGATTTATTGATATCTTTGACTCGACGCGCCTTGACCTCGTCGTAACTCTTTGCGCACGAAACAAGCAGCATAAAAGCCATGAGAGTGAGTGCGGCTCTCAGAAGCACCATCACGACGTTCACTACATATAATCTTTTCCCGGAGGACATTATTTACCTTTGCCTGTAGGAATAGCGGTATTTGTATCAAACAGCAGCGGCAGACCTGTTTTTCCGGAGCCAAACAGAACAATCTTCGAATTTTGTGATTTCGATACGTCCAGAGTGGCTTCAATCCCTTTCCAGCGCAAAATCTGATCCGTCAGCGACGAGGAAATAATTGAATTGGCCAACTGAACCCCTTTCGCCTCGATTTCTTTTCTTTCAGCCTCTTTCTTCTCACGCTCAAGCTTGTACTGGTAAGCCTCGGACAACTGTTGTTCTTCCTGCTTCTTCTCGATTGCCTCCTTGATTTTTGGCGGCATTTCTATCTTGGTGATCTGCAGTGACTCAATCTTCACATATTTATCGTTCGCGTAAGCAGCGGCCTCGTTGGTAAGTTTCTGTAGAACATCTTTTTGCGTTATATAGAGTTCCTCGACGTCATACTTTCCGACTAACTTGCGAACAGTAGTCTCAACAGCCGGAACAATGATCTTGTGATAATAGTCCGGGCCCACTTTCTGGTGTAAAACACCCAGAGTCTCGTATTCCGGCTTATACGTCGTCGCCAACTTTATATGAACCTGCATGCCTTTATTGGTAAGAACATCAATCTCATGTTCATTGGTCTGAAAACGGACATTATATACGGTCATGATGTCCCAGGGGGCAATGACATTAAAACCCTCCCCATAAACCTTGTCAACAATAGTGCCTCCGCCGAAACGCTTATAATAGACCCCGGCTTCTCCGGCATGGATGGTCACAAAAACTGATGGCCAGAGCGTAGCCACAAGCAGTAGAAAAATGAGCACCGATATTATCCAACGTGCTCTGTTCTCCTGAAAATGGTCCCTGGTGTGTTCAAAGAACACCCGCAAACGTTGGCGCAATGCATCAAGAAAACTATTTATTTTCGCGCGATTCAGTGCTTTCATCTATGCACCTTCCCTGATCACTTTTCCGTAATCCATTCTTATAATCCTGTCAGCAACGTGGAAATATCGGTCATCGTGGCTGACGGCAATAACGGTTTTCCCACTATTCTTCAGTTTTGCAAGGAACGTCTCATAAAAATACTTCCTGAAAACCGGATCCTGATCAGCCGCAACCTCATCAAACACACAAACCGGTTTATCGTCCATCAGAGCCGCTATCAGAGCAAGTCGCTTCCTTTGCCCGGTAGACAGGTTGATATTGGTAAAGCGCCCCTGAACGAAAGTCGTTTTCTTGTCCAGATCCATCTCCCTGATCAAGCTGTTAACCTGTTCCACATCAATGTCCTCTATGCCATACAATCGTTCAAATAAATGGAAATCCGTGAAAACTATCGAGAAAAGTTCGCGATATGACGTAATGCTTTCTCGCTCCAACCAGATATCGTCGATCTTGACAACCCCTGAGCGGGGCGCATACAGGCCGGTAAGCAATTTCAGGAACGTGGATTTCCCGCTCCCGTTGCCACCGACCACAAAGAGTATCTCTCCCTGGCGTATTTCTTCATTGATAGGGCCAACAGAAAACAGTTGCCGCCCTTCCGGATCCAGGTAGCTGAACATGACATCTTCAAGTGTAATTACCTTGAACTCATGTGGCACTTCAATAACCACTTCCGAAACAGGCAGATCATTGGCGGAATCAAGGAGAACCTCGAGCTGTTCGAGATTGGCGGCTGCGACATTGGCTTTTGTGAAGAAAGGAATTGCAGAGATAAAGGTTTCAAGGGGCCCGATGATAAACAGTATCGAGGCGGTCAGTTTTATGACCGTTGCCGTAGAGGTTTCACTGAAGCGAGGCAGCAAAAAAATCAGGCCGGCCAGCAACAGATAAAAGGCTACCTGGGAAAACATGAAGTCAGTCACAAACAGAGTTCCGGTCCTGACTTTAAGACGTTCAGATTGGTCGGCGATTTCCTTTAAATGAGTAAACAGGCCTTCGCTTTTGAGCCGGTTAAGCTTTATCTCCTTAAAACCTTCCATAACCTGGTTCAGCAGCGAGAGAAACTCCCTCTCTTTGCGATCCGCCTCTCGCAACTCCTCGGAAACCTGATTGTGATGAGCCAGATACATCATCATCCCGCCTGCAATTGAGACCACGCTGATAAAAAGGGCGGCCTCGGAGAGATAGAGAATGTAGGCGCTGGCAAAAACCAGCATGATAGCTGCCTGGCAGGCATTAATCAACACCGGGGCAGATTGCGAAATTGTGTTGGTTTCCTGGGTAAGCCGGTTAAAGATCACTTCCCGACCAATTCCTTCAAACTCAAGCAATGACGCCGATCTGATCTTGTCGGTTATGCGCACCCGCACACCCCTCAGTACCTGTTCGACGATGACGGTTGACTGGGTCATAGCCTCTTTTTTTGTGAAGTAGAACAAGGCAAAAGCTAACAGGAATATAGTCAGATAGCGGAGATTGAGAAAAAGCTGGGAAGTAGTCCCTGCCGACGCGTTAATTATTGCCAGCAGCAAACCGTTGGCAACACCGGAAAGTGTAGCCATTATGAGGATGGAACGCCATGGGCTTTCGGATTCTCGCCTGAAGAACTCCAGCAGAGATGATGTTGTCAGATGACGCATGGTCTGGATAGGCAAGGGAACCTCAGGCAGTTACATGAAAATCAAAAGAAAACCGTGGCGCCATGAATTGTTAATTCATGGCGCCACGCAGACATTAGCTAAATAAACAATCTATCAGGCAGGCTTCTCAGTGACTTCAGGCTTCATATCCGTAACAACCTTTTTACCCTTGTTGAACTGCTCAGAGAAAAAGGACTTCACCTTGGCGGGATCCAAATCAAGGAAGGTGCCGCCCGATTCAAAATGCTGTACAAACACCTTGAATACCGCGTAAGTCGCAGCTCCGGCAATTACCGGCATTGTCACGGCGCTGGTAGTTTGGCCGATTAAAGGCAGGAACTTTACCATACTGGCTACCGCGCCCCCCAATGATGCCGGAAGAAGACCACCAAGCAGGGAACCGAGTATCGACTTTCCGACATCTTTCTTGAACGGCACATCATATTCCGCTGACAGCTTTTTGATCATATCAAGCTGGATCCCCATCAAGGCGACCAGATCAAGCAGAGGAATGGGAATCAGCCCAACCCCCATTGATGCCAAAATATGATTTTTGGCAAGTTTTTCCAGACGTTCGGTTCTTCCCTCGGCAGGATCGACAGATATCGCAGATCCCTCGGCAGTTGTTTCTT
>Ga0194060_10000832_pt1 | contig 22478 bp, 23 predicted proteins | sample SepL225m_MetaG_FD_163427 | JGI IMG/M metagenome (GOLD analysis project Ga0194060, IMG submission 163427) | Anoxic zone freshwater microbial communities from boreal shield lake in IISD Experimental Lakes Area, Ontario, Canada - Sep2016-L222-5m | ecosystem: Environmental > Aquatic > Freshwater >... | reverse complement strand
GGGGGAGGTGGGGCGGAACCCAGTTCTCCCGCAACCTCCCCTGGCCTGTTCCGGAAGTGGTTCCGCCCTTTGGGCGGCGAAATCATTGACAGATGAATGGAGAGAATGTCATTACAGCGCGCTTTTCCACCTAGAGTGCGTCACACGACGCACTGCCCTCGACCATCGTCATTTTGGGCGTCTCGCACACCGTCTTTTCCGAGGGCTACCCCCTTCAAGACACGTCAAACGACGCCCTCCGAGACGGTAGCTGCGACGCCACTTCACGGAGGCCCGTGGGAACCTGGCCGTTCTTCGTACACGAACAAATGAGGCTGGCGCGGCGCTCATATCTGTTAAGCGTTTCGTCTCGCCTAGGAAGCTATCGGGCCGCCCGCTTAGTAGCTGAACACTGCCCAAGGAGGCCGTACAAAAGGGTACGCTTTTGTACGCCGAACCGCCGCCAGCGCGTACACAACCGTACGCTTTTGTACTCCGCACGCCAATGCCTGAAAGGACGACGCTATGCAACCGCTTCTGCCCGCGCCTGTGGGAAGCATCCTCGATCTGGTCGCCCACGCCTGGGCCGCCGATGAGGCCGCCGCGTTCCCGGTGCGACCGACCGTTCGCATCGGCAGCAACACGCTCATTCCAGTGGCGATCAATAATGGCAACGACGCGCTTAAGGGCGCAGTACTCCACCGCGACCCGGCGCTGCCTGAGGGTGAGGCGGTGCGCTCGCTGCTCACGATGCTGCGGGTGCCGACGGCGTTCGCCCTCGCCCAGATCATCCAGGGTCGCCAGGAGGTGACCTACACCTATGACGGCGTGTCGTTTTGGACGGGCGGGGTAGCCCTGGCTCACGGCGGCGATGCGCTCCGCCTCGGCCCAACCATTCAGCGCCTTGACGATGAGCGCCAGCGCTGGTTCCTTGGCGCGGGCATCGTTGAGCTGCTGCGCGAGGGCGGCTACCCGCCTGGCGAGTATGCGATTGCCCTGACCCTGGCGGTGCCCAACACCGAGATCGTGATCGAGCGTGACGAGAAGGGCGTCGAGCAGCTCACTCTCGACGCCCGCACCCGCGAGTCGCTGTCTCGCCACCTCAAGGGCAAGGTCTGGACGATCAGCCGCGTCGACGATGCCCAGCAGCCCGAGACCTGGACGATCAAAGTGGTGACCGTACTGCCCCAGGCGCAGACCACGGGCACCGTGGTCGCCCTCACGCGCGCCCCCAACGGCAAGCTGGTGAGCGACATCGCCGGCCTGCGCGTGATCGACATTGGCGGCGGCGATCTGCATGTGTGCGAGGTCGTGTTCAGCCCGGCGCAGATGATCAACCGCCGGCCTGGCGATGGGACGATCCGCATCGCCCGGGCGCTTCGGAACGACCGCGCCTTCGCCGGCGTGATCCGCAACGATGTGGAGGCGCAGCAGGCGCTGGTTCGTCAGACCGTGGTACGGGCCAGCCGCAGCGTCAGCATCGCGGCTGAGGTGCAGCAGGCGGTGGTGAGCAAGGGCAACGCGATGGTCGCCGATGTCCTGGCTGAGTTGAGAGACAGTAGCCAGTTTGTCGCGATCACGGGGGGCGGCGTGCTCCTGCTCCGGCCGCTGCTCGCCGATGTGCTCCAGCACGAGGCCAAGGAGTCCGGCCGCGACTACCTGCTCGTCGACGGCCCCCTGGCCAGCCACCTGAATGCGATCGGCGCGCTCTTCGGGCTCATCTTCCGCGCAGCGGGGAAGTAGGGTACGGGCATGGCAAACCCCTTTGGCAGAAAGCCCGGCGGTGGGCCACGCCGCCTGATCGCCGGCCTGCGCATCACCCGCCAGGACGAGGCGCTCCTGGTGCTGGTGCGCCCGCTCTTCCCTGAGGCCGACAGTGAAGGCGAATTGGCCTACCGCATCTGGCGGCGCGGGCTCGAACTAGCGCTGGCTGAGATGGCTGGCCTTGGCGGGAGGCTTCCGGCCGAGACCAGCGAGGAGGCCCTGGCCATGCTGACTGCCCAGCGGCTGCTGCTCTGCCTGCCGCTGCTGCGGCGCACCGGGAAGCTTGCACTACTCGGGGTCGAGGCATCACCGGGTGAGCAGGCGTCGCTACCTTCAACCGCCGCAGCGTCTCCCGACCAGGCTATTGACAGCGGTGCCGCTGACGCCATCACGAGCCTGGGCGGCAGCGACTTTCTCTAACACACGCCACCTACGAGGGCGTAAACAGTTTCCACTGCCCCTCGGAGACCACTTCGACGGTGCCGTCGTCGGTCACCGTGATAGCGGTCTGGTCGTCGATCGCGTAGGTTGGCACGGGCACCTCGGCGGCCATTCTCTCCACGTTGGCCATGGAACTTTCCGGGTGGTTCGCGTGATCCAGATGTGGGAGCATCGCAAAGTCAACCAGTCCCAGCCCCGTATCGATGACGAAGGGCGTAGCCGGGTTGTCGTACGTTTCTCCAAACATAGGGGCTGTCACCATACTGCCGGCGCTCACCCCCACGTAGACCGTCTCGCGTAGCAACGGCAGGAGGTCTGCCAGTCCGGACTCACGCATCCAGCGGCACAGATACCAGACATCGCCGCCAAATACCAGCAGGGCGTCAGCCTCCTGGACCGCGTTGATCCAGTACTCCTTTTTGATACTGGGCAGGGCCGTGAGCTCCAGCACGCCCAACGACTTCCAACCCAACTCGCACATGGGGTTGGCGGTTGCTCCGCTGATGAACCGGTAGGCCATGGAAGGCCCGCCGGGGAAGGGGTAGATCGCCGTGGGGATGCAGAGGGCGCTGGACTCGGCAATCGGTTTGCCCAGCAGCTCGACCAGCGCGTTGTGGATGCTCGTGTTCGTGATGCCAGCCGAGGTGAGCAGATACTTCATGCCGCCGCTCCTTGCCGCTATAATGAGCGCCGAAACGCCCCTCTCGTCATTCTCTTTGCTTCTGGGGCAGGTTGATGAAGCGACCGTGCCGCACATCAATGTGCGACCGCGCAGAATGAGATGCAAGCTCGTATGTTCTACAATACCGCGCTTGTCAAGCGTCCGTTTGCGCGCGCTCAAACCTATCGCTTCCCATTCGCCGCGCCCGCCGGCCGCGCTCGTGCTACTATACCCGGCTGGAGTTGCTTGAGGCCTGGATCGATGAGCGCTACCGCGCCGTCGCGCCGAAGCGCCGGGTCGCCGAGCTTGACGCGCTGCGCGGCAACCCGGCTCAGTGAGCCAGGAGGTCAGTGCGGGCCGACGTGGTTCATCCAGGCGGGCGCAGCCCTGCGAGAGGCGATGAGGGCTAATGGCGATAGTCGCGGGCGTAACCTGTGCAGCAGAGGAGGGAGCATGACGGACTTTGCGTACGAGGAAGGGCGGTGGGAGCCACCTGTCGCGGGCGATGAGGACGCCACCCTGCTGGGCTTTCTGGAGCGCCAGCGCGCGACGTTCGCCTGGAAGACTAAGGGCCTGGACGCGGCTGGGCTCCGGGCGACGCTCGGATCGTCGGCAATGACTCTGGGCGGGATGCTCAAGCACCTGGCCCGCTTTGAGGACGACATGTCCACGGAGTGGCTGCACGGGCGGGAGCAACTGCCGCCGTGGAACGCCGTAGACTGGAGCGCCGACCCCGCGTGGGACTGGCGTAGTGCCGCAGATGACACCCCCGAGCAGCTCTACGCGCGCTGGCACGATTCCGTGGCCCGCTCGCGCGCGTTGTTCGCCGCAGCGATGGCCGAGGGGGGACCAGCACGACGAGCCGGCGGACCAGACAGTCCGGCCCCCAGCCTGCGCTACATTCTGCTCAACATGATTGAGGAGTACGCGCGCCACAACGGCCACGCCGACCTCATCCGCGAATCGATCGACGGGCGCGTCGGCCACGATCCGCCGGGCTAAGAGATGTACAGTCGTGGCGCAGATCTGGCTGCAGTGGGCAACGGCGCCGCCCTACTGGCCAGCCCCTACCGCGCGATGAATGCACAGCCGGCGCTGCCAGCCTGGCGTGGGCACGCGGGCATGTTGAGACAGGAGCGTTCAATGAGCAGATTCGGACCCGACCCCCAGGCCTTCTTCGACGCGGTCTACCAGCAGGTGCCGCCCTGGGATATCGGCGGCCCGCAGCCGGCCCTTGAGTCCCTGCTGGACGAGTTTCCACCCTCCGGCCCAGTGCTCGACGTCGGCTGCGGCTCCGGCGACCATGCGATCGCCCTCGCCCGGCGCGGCGTGGAGGTGCTCGGGGTCGATATCGTCGCGGCGGCGATCGCCCAGGCTAATGCGAAGGCCGCAGCCCTGCCGCCCGAGCTCGCCGAGCGCCTCCAGTTCCAGGTCGCCGACGCCCTACGGCCCGCGCAACTGGGGCGCCAGTTCGGCGCGGTCGTCGACTCCGGCTTCCTGCACCTGTTCGAGCAGCAGGTCGCCGACCACTTCGCCGAGGAGCTCGCGGCAATCCTGCGCCCTGGCGGCCGCTATTACCTCCTAGCCTTCGCCGTACAGTTTGACATCCCGAACGTGCCCCGAGCGGTGGCTACGGAGGAGCTGCAGGCGCGTTTCACGCCAGAGCGCGGCTGGCGCATCCTCACGCTGCGCAAGGCGCTGTTTCAGAACCAAGTCGCCGCGACGCCGGCAATCTGCGCGTGCGTCGAGCGGATCTGAGCATACTGCATGCCCCAATCGATCATCCACATCGCCCTGATCGTCCGGGATTACGACGAGGCCATCGCCTTCTACACCGAGAAGCTCGGTTTCACGCTGCTCGAAGATACGGAGCAGCCCGAGCAGGCGAAACGCTGGGTGGTTGTCGCACCTCCTGGGGGCAGCGGCACCACTCTGCTGCTGGCGCGGGCCGTGACGCCCGAGCAGGAAGCCTTTATCGGCAACCAGGCCGGCGGGCGGGTGTTCCTCTTCCTGCGCACCGACGACTTCTGGCGCGACTACCCCGCGATGCTGGCCGCAGGCATCACCTTCGTGCGCGCGCCGAAGCAGGCGGAGTACGGCACCGTCGCGGTGTTCGCGGACCTCTACGGCAACCGCTGGGACCTGGTCGAGTTTACCCCGGGCCACCCGCTCGCTCAGCGGTAACCACCCAGCAACCTTCTCCCGCCCGGTCAATCGCTACGTCACGGTTGGCAAGAAGGCGCTGAGCGGCTTAGCTGTGTCACGAATCGTGAAAGAGGCACTGACGCGGGCCGGCATCGACTTCCACAAAGCGCAGGATTCGGGCCAGATTGGTTTCAACTCATGAGTTTCAAGCGACTCAACGCCATCCACCACGAGTGCGCTTCCCGGTTCCCAGGGTGCAAAGTCCGGCGCTGGTGCTAGATGCGCTCCCAGGTCGCCACATCCCACTCGATGGGAAGCCGAGCCCGGCGTTCTTCAACCCGCGCTTGCCACAAGCCTTCGTCGGAGACAATGGTGTGAACGGGCCGCAAGCGCGCCTGATACTGCGCCGCGAGTGTTTGCGCGAGCCTACGATCAGGCCCCATGAACACCGCGTCAACGACCACACTCAACTCCTGCTCCAGGTGGGTCTTGTCCATAGCCAGCACCAGCCGCATCATCTCTTCCCAGAAGGGTGTGGCTTGTGCCAACATTGCCGGCGACAGAAAACCAACGACGTCGTCAAGGCGCACGATCGGGAGCCGCATCTGCTTCGCAAGCAGGGTGGAGAGCGTCGTCTTGCCGTTCCGGGCAGGCCGGAGAAGATGATCAGGCTTAAAGACATTCCCGCACCGCCTTTTTGTGCATGATCCTCGGAGAGGCCGTCGAGGAGCGCGTTCACAGGCGAGCCTGAGCGCAACTCAGGAGACGACAGGTATCTGTAACCACCGGCTCAAGAGGGGCAGCCAACCCAGCATAATCCGCGATATAATAGGTTAGCACCCTGAGCGGCATCGAGCGCAGGCCGAGCAAACGGTTTCGGGTGAGGTGTACGTGCGAACCGAAATGGTATAATTGACGAAGCCGTCAGCCGCAAGGAGGCACGATGACCATTAGTGAGACGCTGAAAGACGTGAAGTTTGTGGTTGGGGCTGATGGTCAGCCGACTGCAGCTCTCGTCGATATTTCTGCGTGGCAGCATGTTGTTGACCTGCTCGAGGAGGCCGAGGATCAGGGTCTGCTCCGTGCCTACCTCACCCGACGTCGTGCGGCCCACTCCCCTGAAGCGCTGGGGCTTATCTCGTGGGAGCAGGCTGAAGCTGAGCTTGATGCCCGTGAGGAGCGCGGCGATGCGCCTGTGGGTTGAGCCGGCGGTCATCGACGAAATCGCGGCGCTCCCTGGAAATATGCGTCAGCGTGTGCGGCACGCCGTTCGCGACTTGCTCCACGACCCGCGTCCGGCCCAGAGCCGGCCGCTCGATGTTCCCAAGGATCTCGCCGTCGAAGGTGTTGAGGCGCGACGCCTGCGAATGGATCACTGGCGGGTGATTTACGTCGTTGACCACGAACTGGATCTGATCAGCGTCATGGCGGTCAGGCGCCGACCGCCATATAACTACGAGGATCTCGGAGACCTGTTGGGCTCTCTATGAGCTGTCGCGTTTGATCGACGCCCTTGGCTGCGCAAAACAGCCAGGGCGTTACTTTTTGGCGTCACAACGCCCAAGGTGACAGCTCAGCTAGTGGCTGACCTGGCTTAACGCGCATTACCACGCCCTAGGCTGCGCGAGCCTACCTGAGCCCGGCATCGCGCGCTCGAATAATTGCCTGGGCGCGGTCGGCAACCTGAAGCTTGCTGAAGACCTGCGTGATGTAGTTGCGCACCGTCTTCGGGCTCAGCACCAGCCGCTCGGCGATGGCGCTGTTGGTCAACCCCTGGGCGATCAGGGCGAGCACCTCGCGCTCGCGCTCGGTCAACTCCGGGAAGAGCGGCGCAGCGCCCTCGCGATGCGGATCCGCCAGCCCAACCGGGGGCACGACGAAGTAGTGAATGACGCGCTCGGCAATCCCCGGGCTGAAGATCGCCTCGCCCTCGGCGATCGCGCGGATGGCGCGCAGGATCTCCGCCGGCTCGGCCCCTTTGACGATATACCCCCGCGCACCCGCCCGCATCGCCGCAAAGACCGAGTCATCTTCGAGCATGGTCACGATCAAGACCCGCACCTCCGGGTGCGTCTCACGGATCCGCCGCGTCGCCTCGATCCCGCCCATCCCCGGCATCGTAATGTCCATCAGCACCACGTCCGGCTGCACCCTCGTGACGAGGGCGACCGCTTCCTCGCCGTTGGTCACTTCACCCACTACCTCGGTGTCGGGTATGGCGCCGAGCAGGGCGCGCATTCCGAAGCGAAAGACTGGGTGGTCGTCGGCGATCACGACACGGATCGGTGTCATACCCGCTCCTGGTTCAGTGGCAGCCAGACCGTAATGCGCGTGCCTGCCCCAGGTGCCGCGTCGATCCGGCAGCTCCCCCCCAGCTCGGCGCTCCGCTCACGGAGTGAGGTCAACCCGACCCCGGCGCGTTGGCCCGCCGGCATGCCGACGCCATCATCCTCGATCGTCACCTCGAGGCCGTCGCTCAAGGCGAGCCGCACCGTGCAGGTGCGAGCACCGGCGTGCCGCACCACGTTGGTCAGCGCCTCCTGGATGATGCGGTAGGTGGCAGTCTCAACCGCCGCCGGCAAGGGCGGCAGGCGCTCAGGAGCGTCAACGACGATCCGCAGGCTCCGCTGGCTGAGGCGTGCCGCCGCCTCGTGCACCGCCAGCACCAGGCCGAGGTCATCCAGCGCTGGGGGGCGCAGGTCATAGACGATTCGGCGGATGTCGGCGGTGGCGGCCTGGGTATGCGCGGCGAGCTGATGGAGCAGGGCGTCGGCGGCGGCGGCGTCGTGCTTCATCAGCTCGCGTACGGCGGCGATGGTCAGCGAAAGGCTGGCGAGCTGCGGTCCCAGCCCATCGTGCAGGTCGCGGCGTAGGCGCCGGCGCTCCTCTTCGCGCGCCGTGACCAAGCGCTCGCGGGAGTGCTGGAGGTCAGCCGTGAGCCGGATGGCGTGGAGGGCTGCCCCGGCCTGGAGCGCGATGTCATCCAGGAGTCGCTGCTCAGCCGGTGTGAATGCCTCGCCAGGCGCGCGGGGTGCGATCAGCAGTTGGCCGATCGTCTCCGCCTGGTAGACCAATGGCAGTCCCATAGCGCTTCCTGCCATCCCTTCGATCGCCCGATCGCCGATTGGCTGCCCGGCGGACGCCACAAGCTCCAGGCGATCACCACGCTGGATAGCGAGGGCGACATACGGCAACTTGAGCGTCTGTGCCACCGTCTCGACAATGCCAGTGAGCACGGTTTCGGGCGCGACGGTCGTTTTGAGTTGCTGACTCAGGCGTGAAAGCACCGCGTAGGGGTCGTCCCGCTCGCCGTACATCAGTCGGTTCACGCGCCGTTGCAGGTACCCACGCAGCGGCTGGACGAGCAGCGCAGCCAGCCCGCTCGCCAGCAGCGCGAGCAGCACGTTGCCGCTCGACTGAAAGAGCGCGCCAAGCGCGCCGACTACCAGCACATACAGCCCGATGATCCCGGTGCTGAGGATGCCATAGACCAGCGTCCGATTGATCAGGAAGTCAATGCCGTACAAGCGGTAGCGTAGGATGGCGATGCCGACGCAGGCCAGCAACACGAACCACGGGATCACCAGGAGCACGGTATCGCTGAAGTTGAGGAACAGCACTCGGGCCAGGGTCGGCTCAGTCAACGCGGGGAAGAGCAGCGGCAGCGTGGCATAGAGCAGAAAGCCCAGCACGACCACGCCGAAGCCAAAGAGCACCCAGCGGACTTGAAGCCGCTCGGAATGGCTCGCGATCCGGCGATAGCGGTACACCTGGGCGGCCAGGCCGACCGCCATCGAGAGCGGAATCAGCACGCCGAACCAGAGCGCTGAGGGGCCGGTGAAGTCCGCTACTGCGAAGGGTGTGAATGGGCCAACCACGATCCAGACAACCCAGGTCATTGCCAGAGCGCGGGTCCAGCGCGGCACAAAGTGGCCATCGGGAAACAGGTAGGTGAAGAGCGGGAAGCAGCCGATGGCGGCACCTTGAAGGAACCGAACCGGGAGCTGCCAGCTGGGCTGATCCCGAATGAGAGGGTCAAGCAGCGGGTTGCCGGTCACCCCAAGCAGCACCAGCCAGAGCGAGACGAGCAAGGCGACCGGATCGGCGGAGCGGCGCCAGAAGAGTAGCGCCCCGGCGGCGAGAAAGACCAGCGCGAATACGGCGATCAGGCTGGTCTGGTAGGCCGCGTAGGCATCGAGCGACACGCCCCATCGTTGGAGCAGCAACGCATCGGTGGGGGTCAGTTGTCCGGGTACCGCCGCCTCGGCGGTGCGAACCTCCCGCGCCGCCTGGAAGAAGACCGGCAAGGCGATGACCAGGAGGATGAGGGCGAGCCCCGCCAGGCTTATCCATCCGACTCGCGCCGCGAGCAGCCAGCGACCGTGCAGGCGGCGGCCGGCGTGGTCTGGTCGTTCGGCCCAGGTCGTCGGGTTGGATGCGCTCGATTGCGATGTCATCGCGGGCTCGGTTCGTTCATCGCTCGCAGGCGTTGGCGAGGCGCTGACCATGTGGCGGTGCGCCGCGGGACCGGATAGCCTGCTCTCCATCGTGTGGTGACGCTCATTATACGCTCGCTGCCAAGTGGCAGATAGCATGTCCGATTGCGGCGGCTATCGCTTGCGATTCGCGGCGTACTGCCACGTGAAACGCGACGCGTCGCCGGCGAGCGTGGCCCTCCAGCCGCGCCACCCCGCCCCCTCACGCCAGGCCCAGGCCTGCACCCAGCAGCGTGTGGTGCGACAGTCGTGCGCTCATCAAGCCCTCCTGGTCGCTGATGGTACCGCACGCTCCAGCTTCCTCAGGCCACCCGGCTCGCTGGCACGCCCTGCTTGACCGGCGAGCCCTGCTGGTAGAGCGCCACGCCAAGCAAGGCGAACGGGATCTGCCAGCCGATGAGGGCCCAGGCGTTGTAGCCCTCGGGGCTCAGGGCCAGGGCGGGGATCAGCACCAGGAAGGTGTACAGCCCGCAGAGCAGCGGGGTGAAGCGCTGCCAGCCAAGCCAGCGGCCCGCACGCACCACCGCGATGCCGGCCAGCAGCAGGCCCAGGCCCTGCACCAGCGCGCTGAGCCCGAGCAGCATGCCGCCGAGCTCCCGGTTGAAGACCACCAGCACATCGAAGGGCAGGAAGAGGGCGCTCGCGAACACGGCAAGAAGGAGCCCAAGCTTCGCGAGCCATCCCGTCCCGGCAGCACCTGAGCGCACCAGCCCGAGCACGCCGACCAGTGTCAGGGCGTTCACGACGAACACAATCCCTTGCATGACGACATTCTCGAACGTCCCGAAGGGGGTGGGTGCGAAGGCCTCCTTGAGGCCGATGCCGATGCCGATCAGTGAGCCAGCGATGAGCCAGCCGCCGCTGCTGCGAATAAATCGGTCCGCATCCATGTGTGACCTCCTCTGGTGGGCGCGACTTGTACCGCGGTGAATGATGAGGCCATCTTATGACGCGTCGACCGGCGTTGTAACGGGACCACGGCCCTCAATGCGGTGGGACTATTTGTCCTGGCCGGAACCAGGGCGACGGTCCCGTGACAGGCGGTGGAGCGTGAGCTAGCATGAGCCCATACGTACAGGAGCTGCGCCGTCGCCATTGGGCGGCAGTGCTGGTGCGCCGCTCGATGCAGGCAGTTAGGTCAGAAACAACAGCCGTCACGCCACAATCCCAAATGTCGCCAGCGCCCGCTCCAAGGCGGCTCCCGTCTCCAATTGCAGTTTCTCCAGCCTACAGCCCCGCTTCAACACGTAATGGTAGCGTTCGATCAACGAGCGCAGGCTCCGATACTCACCGTCGCTGTACGTTCGACACGGCTGCCGATGGCCGGAATGAGCACGTTGCGGGTGCCTTATCCTCAGCCCGTACCAGCTGTGCTGAACCTCACATGGGCGCAGTCGGTCAGCAGCATCCAGCGTTCCTTATGCCCGACACCCAAGATAATGATCAGCGTTCCCGTCTGTCGAGCTACTTCGCCAAAGCCGCGGTCGCCCCGGATGAGCGTGCGCCAGTCACGCGGGAAGGCTGGAGCCAGATGGTCGATCAGCGCCAAGCCGTGCGGCATCCAGGCGCCCTTTTCCTGAGCTGGGACGATGTGCCAGGCAACCCCCTAGAGGTAGGTGCTTTTGTCCGATAGGGGGTTCAACCCATTGTAATGCGCGCTCCCGAGCGCTAGAAAGCCATGCACACGAACTGGCACGCGACCAAGCCGCAAACACCACGAGCCGAGCAAGCTCGGAAAGAAGCGGTCACATCGCGATACGCCCCTGCCCGTTCAGCGCTTCTCGTAGGCAAACAAGGTGATGTCGGGATAGCTCGTCTCGCCGACCTTGACATACCCCAGCTTCTCGTAGAAGTGCTGGTTCCGCACGGCCCAGCTTGGCGTGTCAAGCGTGTAGCACCGGGCCGGGTGGGCTTGCTCGAGAAACTGCATCGCCAGGGTGCCAAACCCGCGGTTGTGGTAGCTGTGGTCGATCGCGATCCCATCCAGGTGGGTATGTCCGTCGTCCTGCTCAAATATCACCATCACGCCGATGGGGCGACCTTCATAGACCAGCTTGTAACATGGGTGCTGCGCGATGTTTTTGCGCATCTGCGCGATGGAGTCGTAGCCAGGTGGCCCACCCTGCGCGATTTCTGGGTACAGCACGGAGTCGTGGTGGAATGCCGCGATCTGAATCCGAACCAGCGTTTCCGCGTCGGCGTCGCTGGCCGGCGCAAAGGTAAGCTGCACAAGACCTCCTGCGATCGTACCGTACGTTCGTCCGGCATCACATGGGCGAGGACTGGAGCCGCGCCTTCCTTGATGATGCCATAGCCCCTGGCTGCACAGCCAGCGCCGAAGGGCTGATTGCTTCGAGCAATCGATGCGCCAGCAGACAAAGCACAAGGCCAGGACGTAAGCGGTCGGGTTGTACGTGCTATCTCCCTGGCGCTCGGCTCTTCCGTCCTGTCCTGACGCTCAAGAGCGCGCATTCCCGAGCATTGGCCTCTCCGATGGCTTGATCGCTTCCGGTAGCACACCATCATCGGCGGGTGGACAGACAGTTGTGGCCCTCCACCAGCACCAGCGCTGAGACACCAATCACTGCGATCATCATCACCAACTCCTTGCCCACCCTCGGCGTGCCGCCGATCAAGGGGATGTTGTGCCCGGGGCCAAGGGCAAAGGCAAAGCCCGCCAGACCAGTCGCCAGTGCTGCCCGTCGCGTCTGTCCGATCCATCGACCAATGAGCCCGCAGACGATCGTCGCCTTCGCCAGCAGTTCGCCGACGAAGCGTGCGACGATGACCCACGGCGCCACGGTCGGCGCCGGGTCGGCGAGCATGCCTGTGAACACCGGTCCGTGCCTTTCCGCCAGCACGACTGCCGACAGGAGGATTAGGACGACGACGTCCATCATGGACCGCGCCGTCCACGGGCGCTCCGGCAACCGCCACCTCAGTTCGCCGTCGGCCCACCCTACGGCCAGGCCACCACCCACAGCCAGCGGCACGCCGATTGGCAGGATGCTCCAGATCGGGACAATCCACAGCATGTGGAGCACCAGGAAGATCAGCAGCCCCGCGCCCCCCGCAGCAGAGCCGGCAACCAGCACCATACGATCGGTCCGTCTTCTCGCAGGCGAGTCCGTGCATTTCTCGAATGGCATCGGGCGTCGTACACGAGTCTGTGGTCGCGAAGCTATACCGCTACGACCCGGCATGCGACAGCTCGCTCGCTGCGCCCTGCTGCCGAGCGGTCGAGCGCGTCAGGACGACGAAGCTCAGGAGCATCCAGGGTAGTCCCCACAGCCCGAGGAGGATGAAGTGCAGATACCGATTGCTGTCGTACGTTGGGACGATGCCAACCATACACCCGACGATGATGAGCGGTAACCACCCCCGCCAGCCCTGCAACTGCCCCCCACGGAGTGTGACGATGCCTAGGACGAGCAGGCCGAGCACCATCAGTAGAATGCTGAGCAGTACGAACGGGACGTAGGCGTCTGCCTGGGTCGGCGCAACGATCAGCACGATGGACACGATGATGCGGAGCAGATAGCCAAGGACGCTCAGTGCTGCGCCGAGCCGCGCCAGCCAGCGGGGCCGCCCGACATCCAGGAAGAGCAGACCGAGCACGCCACCGATCATCCCAACATTTGCGACCGCCCACAGTGCCTCATCCCAGCCATAGAACTGATCCCCATAGGGAAACCAGATGGCGAGCAGGCCATAGACGATCTGCACCGCTCCCCCACCGAGAGCAACCAGACCCGCGAGATACGCACGGCGCAGGTGGTTCATACCCCCTCCTTGCTAGTGAATCCACAGCTCTTGAGCGTGCATTAAATCTAGCACGGAAGGCGCCAGCACACATCGGTAACCCTACCAATGTGACTCAGCGCGGCGTGTGTTTAAGGGGGTGGTAACACTAACAGGGGTTCACGAATGAGCGGTCCGGCACGTGGTGCGGCGCAGCTACCCAAGGTCGTGCTCAACGGCATAGCGTATGGCGCCGGCGCGGGAGGAGACGCCCAGCTTGCTGTAGATCGACGTCAGGTGGGCGTTGACGGTGCGCGGTGAGATGTGGAGGCGCTGGGCAATCTGGGCGTTGGTCAACCCCGCGGCAACCAAGGGCAGCACGTCTCGCTCACGAGCGGTGAGGGTGGCATGCATCGCCGGCGGCGCGCTGGGCGAAGCGGACCGTGTGGCAAGGGTCGCGATCTGCTCGGCAAGCTCTATCAGTTGTGTCAGCGTCATCTGTTTGCCCGCCTCGAAAGCCTGCGTAAAGCGATCGGCACCGAGTGCCGCCGCAAGCTGCTCGATGCCCTGCTGAAACGGCTCGGCCTCCCATGCCGACCCTCCACCCAACCGTTCGCTTCGCGCGACCATCACCCCTGCTACCTGCGTAGCATGCACGGCCGCCTGCGGTTGCTGCGATGCGTGCAGCGCCATGTTGAGCATCACGACCAGCGAGCCCTGGAGATCGATGTAGTTTCCGACCTGCGCGAGCTGGCGCAGGGCCGAACACAGGAGCGACCCGGCTCGCTCGGGGTTGCCGCGTTTCGCCTCGGCCCGTGCGAGCAGGCTGATCGTCTTCGCCAGGTTGCCAATATCGCCCACAGCGCGCCAGATCGCGAGCGCTTCCTCAAGGGCGTTGATAGCGGCGTTCATATCGGCGTGCGGCGCCGCACTGGCGGTATCGCCATGGTCACGCTCGATGATGGAAAGCGCCCAGAGATGCAAGCCGCTGGCAAGCGCTGGCTGACTCCCCACTGCTCGCGCAAACGCCACGCTCTCGTCGGCGTAGGCTCGCGCCTGCGGTAGGTGCATCATATAAAACTGCTGCCACCCGAGCTCGAACAGGGCCTGCGCCATGCCATCACGGTCGTTCGCTTCTCGCCAGAGACGCAAGGCCTCGGTTTGATACGCACTGGCCTGCGCGAAGTGGCTTACGCTGTGGGCGAGCACACCGAGCGCGTGAAACAGCTGAGGACGGAGCTCGGACGGCAACGGTGTGGCAGCATCGAGGGCAAGCATCTGTTCGAGCCAGTGGAGCCCCTCATGCTGATAGGTGTGGGTGTGCCAGAAGCGCCACAGGGCCAGCCCGAGACGGGCCGCATCACCTCCCTGCTTGGCGTCGAGTACCCACGTCAGGGCCGCGCGGAGATTGTCGTGCTCGGCCTCAAGCCGCGCTCCCCACACTGCCTGCTCCGGGCCGGCAAGCTGCTTGGCCGCCGCTTCGGCGAGTTGGAGATACCAGGCGGCATGACGCTGGCCGACGGTCTCCAACTCGCCCGCCTCGGTAAGCCGCTCCCGACTGTAGAGCCGGATGATCTCCAGGAGCTGATAGCGGCCGGTCGCCTGGTGGAAGTGGACAAGCGACTTGTTCACGAGGTGCACGAGGTGGTCGAGCACGCTCTCTGGCGTGAGTGGGGCAGGGCCGTTCTGATCACGATAGGCTCCGGCACACACGCGGTCCGCCGCGTCAAGTGTAAACGCTCCGGCAAAGACTGCGAGCCGTCGCAACACGACGTGCTCGGAGGCTGAGAGCAAATCGTAGCTCCAGTCGATCATCGCACGCAAGGTCTGCTGGCGGGGAAGGGCGCTCCGATCACCACTGATCAGCAGCCGGAAGCGCTGGTCAAGGCGGGCGACGATCGTGTGGACGCCCATGCCGCGAACGCGTCCCGCGGCCAGTTCGAGCGCAAGGGGAATGCCGTCGAGCTGGCGGCAAATCTCGCGCACGGCCTCCAGGGTCTGCGCCGTCAGATGAAACGCGGGTTCGGCAGCCTGAGCACGTTCGACAAAGAGCCGAAGCGCATCGTACTCGAGCAGCTGCGGCAGTGAGACGGCCAGGGTAGGTTCGGGGAGACCTAACGCAGGAACACGCACGACTCGTTCGCCGCCGATTGCGAGCGGCTCACGGCTGGTCGTAAGCAACGTGAGACGGGGACAGCGCGCCAACAGAAGGGTTGCGATGCGGGCACATGCTTCAAGCACATGCTCGCAGTTGTCGATGAGGAGCAGCAGATGCCTGGCCTGAAGCGCTCCCGCCAGCTGCTCGAGCGGTGGGCGGTCGGTCGTCAGGGGCAGGGCGAGCGCCTTGGCAATGGTCGGGAGCACCAGGTCCGGGCGCACAAGGGCGGCAAGCTCAACCAGCACCACACCATCGGCGAAACGGTCACGTTCCTCGGTCGCTGCCGCGAACGCCAGCCGGGTTTTGCCGATACCGCCGACGCCAGTGAGGGTGACGAGTCGGTGCTCGTGCAGGAGGCGTCGAAGCGCGCGCAACTCCTGCTCGCGCCCAACAAAGCTCGATACGGGAGCAGGCAGATGATGAATGGCGCCAGGCTGTTCAGCAGGCATCGACAGCTTCCGCCTCCAATCGCTCCCACGTGCTGGCCGTTGCGCCGCCCGTCCGAGTCGTTCTGCCGGACCGGATCGACGTGAACGAGGTACTGTGGTGCAGGCATGGAGTGTCAGCGTACTCCATAATACACGATGCGGTAACACAGCGCCACGCCCAGCATCGATTGCAGCCTGCACACATGTCCATGCAGCACGGGGCATGAGCACGCCGCGATAGGCTCGATGAGAGGGAAGTGGTCAGCGCTACCCGATGAAAGAGTTGAAGGATCTACTCTGGCCGGCCAAACGAGGAAGTCGCTTGCCTGACACGCACTTTGCGCTCAATCCTCTGTAATGCGCGTTTCCTATCATCAGCCCCCACTGCCACATGCGCTTTCTCGCGATCAGCGTGCTTGCTTGCGCCAAAGCCACCCGCCAGCGACCGCAGCCATGAGGATCGTCGCCACGATGTGGAGCCAACCCGGATCCGGGTGGCCCGGATGCCCAACCCATGCCTCCGGGCCGTGGAGCCGGAGCGGGCGCAATGAAGGAGCGCTGTCCTCCGGGCCGAAGATCGACTTCTGGGCGATGTTCCACCCGTAGTGATAGCCCGCGGCGAACCAGAGGTTGCCCGTCCTCAGTCGCAGGAAGGCGAGGAGGAGGCCGGCCGCGCTCAGCCCCAGGAAGCGCTTCCAGCCCGGGCCGTGGTAGCGTGCGAACAGCGGCACCGAGATCGCCAACGCCGTCGGTAGGCTGAATGCCGCACGCAGCGTATCGAGCCCATACCCACGAAAGATCATTTCCTCGTTGAAGACGAGCATGGCCTCCTGGGCAGCCTTGAGGGCTACGGCTGCAAGGACTGTTTCGCGCTTCAACCCCTGCTCCCATCCCCAGGTTGGCGCTGACATCCAGCCCTTCGCCATCCCAACGCCGAGGACGGCGGCGCTCACGGTGGTGCCGAGGGCGATGCCGCGAGCGAGGTCGGTTAGGTCGGCCGCTGTGGGTTGCCGCGTCCAGGCTGCGCGATCCTCGGGCCGCAGCCGGGTAAAGAGATCCGTGATCGCCACCACACCTGGGAAGGCCTGGGGGTGGACATGCTCCTCAAACGGGTTCTCCGGATCGTATGGCAGCTTGAAGCAGGCGAGCAGCACGCCGACCATTGCGCTGAAGTAGGCGACGCTGCGTGCGGCCGCCGAGGTACGTAGCAACTCAATCACTCCTGAGACCCTGGGATTGTTCACCGTCACGCGACATCCTCCTCATCCATAGCAGCCTCGCTCAGCCGGCCTGCTAGGCCCTGGTCAGATCGTCCGCATCGCGCTCATCGGCCCAGGCCGGCAGCATCACCAGCGGTTCCTCGACGTCCACGCCGCGCGTGATCACCTTCGCCGACACCACCACCGTCACACACGTCCCACCGGACTCGGGATAGGTCCATCTGATCGTCGCCCCAACCGCTTCGGCATACTCCCGCATGTTCCGCACGCCCCAGTGGCCAGGGATTGGCACGATCTCCTGCTGCGGCGGCTCGCCGTCGTTCTGGATCATCAGCACCAGCGGCTCCAGCTCCGCTCCTGGGAAGCGGAGCGTGACCTGGATCGCCGTCGGGCGGCCATGCGTCACCGCGTTGGACAGCGCCTCGCGGGTGATGCGGATCAGCGCCCGCCGCACCTGCTCATCCAGCGGCACGGGTTGGTGTTCGAGCGTGAGCGCGGTCGGCACGCCCCAGCGCGCTTGCATTCCCGCGATCTGCTGCCGCAGGCTCGCAGGGATGCCGAGCGGGTCATCGATCCCGGTTGGCTTCAGCCGCTCGCAGATCAATCGCAGCATCTGGCCCATCGCCGCTTCGCCGGCCAGCACCGTACCAAGACGCTCGCGGATCTCCGGAGTGGTGGACTCCGCGACCAGCCGCTCCAGCATGTCCATGTTATATCGTAGGTGGATGCTCATCACCTCATCGTGGATCTCATTGGCGATCGTGGTCGCGGTACGCTCCTCGACCTGCTGGGCCTGTCGATAGAGGGCGCGGATCATGGCCTGAGCGAGCACCTGGGCCTCATAGCTGGCGCTGTTGGTGAGGGCTAGCGCGGCCGTCTCCAGCAACTGCTCCAGCTCACGCAGGTCGCCGGGCTGATAGGGGTCGTCGTCACCGCGCGGGCCGATCACGACGACCCCCAGGATCGCGCCCTGCTGGTGTCGAATAATACCCCAAAGCGCCACGCTTGGATGAAACACGAGCTCAGCTATAGCCGGCTCAAGGGGAGTCTGGCCAAGCCGCTCCTGGAGCACACTTGCGGTGAGCAGCTGCGTGCCCTGCTGTCGCCAGGGGTCGAGGAGCGAATTGGGGATCACCGCCAGCACATCCAGCTGTTCCGCCATTATGCGAACCATGGCGTCAGAGTCGTGATCCCCCTGGTGATAGATCGCGAGTGGCGGGTTCAGATAGGCCCGCTGAATGCCGGCGCTCAGGAAACGTACCAGTTGTGTCGCATCGAGCGATGTGCCCAGACTCTTTCCCGCCTCACGCAGGACGTTGGAGGCCCGCGCATCGTGCGCGCCCGGCACCAGCCACCGTTGCACCAGGCGAAAGATTGGCACATAGAGCGCCAGACCCACCAGCAGGTTGAGTGCTGGCGTGACGATCAGCTGCTGACTCCGCATCCCAACGATCAGGATGCTCAGGATGCTCAGGGTTGTCAGTGCATGCACCAGCAGCTGGCGTACAAGCTGATCAATGCGCATCAGATCCGCGCGAACGCCGCTGATGAGGTAGGCGAGCGGAATGAGGATGGCGCCGAAGGGAAATGCCGCTGGCGGGATCAGCGCCTGGAGCGCGGCGTTCCCCCACCCGAGCAGCACGAGCAGCGCCCACCAGCAGCCCACCAGCACGCACGCCACTCCAATCAGACGGATCTGCCGACGAACGTGCGCGATCACGGTGGTGCGATAGGCCTGCCAGAGCGTCGCCGCGCTGAGGACGATGCTGGCCAGGTACACATAGGTTACTGCCGTGTCGAGGCGCTCAAACACGACGGTGGTTGCCGACGAAGTCAACACCAGCCCGAGGAGACTGAGCTGCCCCACGCTGATGGCTGCGAGGAGCACCCGCCGAACGCGCCTACTCAGTGCGTTCGGCGTTGGCCGCAGCGGATACCAGTGGTGGATGGCGACCGCAACGGGCGCAAGGACGCTACACTGAATCCACAGCACGCCAATGGTCAGCAGGTACGAGACGACAATCGTCAGCTGGTAGAGCCCAAGGGAGCCTCCCAACAACACCCAGAACCAGGCCGTCCAGCGTAGTCGCCAATCCGTGGCGCGCGGTGACCGGCCAAGCAGATAGCCAGTCCACCAGCAGGTGAGCGCGATCAGCGCCCGCAGGACTTTCTCAACCTGGAGCCAACCATCTGGCACACCGGCCCATGCGACCAGATCGCGCGTCGTTTCCGCTCGAATCACTGTTATAGGCGTCGGGATATCAGCGCTCCACGGCAGCGGTATGAGCAGCAGCCGCGTGTTCACCGCCTGCCAGGGGTAGTCGTAGATCGACGTGATGCGATCCCCTGGCTGCACACCAGCCTGCGCTGCCGACGAGCCTTGTTGGACGGTACGCACCGTGCCGGTATGCAGATCGAGGGCGAGACCCAGGCTCGGCACAGGCCAGAGCAGCAGGGAGGTACCCAGAATGATCGCCAGCACAGCCAGCGCAGCAAATCGAAAGCGAGCGGTCGCGGTCATGCCGCTATCACTGGCCAGGGCGAGCCAGTAGGGGTCGGTGGCGGTAGTTTCGTCGGTACGCCAAATGTGTCGTACAGCAATGCTTGGATCACCGCCCGCCCAGGTTCTGGCAACGGGGTGAGCATGATGCCCAACGCCTGATAGTAGTGGGCATAGATGAGCCCCCATGCCGCTGGCGGCGCGAGCTCAGGTGTGTCTACGCCCTCCTGCGTCGTCCAAGCGCGGGCTAGCGTCAGGGCGGCTGGCTGAGCTGCCTGCGCCTCCGCGTCAACCAGGTCGTCGCGATATTGGAGGAGCATACCGAAGACAAGGCCGGCATTCGTCGCCGCATCGATTAGAGCTCCATCATCTGTCGCCAGAGCGACCGCAGCACCAAGGGCGAGGCCAAATACGGCACCAGTCTTCTGGGCGGCGAGACGCTCGTACGCGTCAAGCGACAGTGGTTGGCTCACCAGGGGGCGATGGAGCGCCGTCAGGTCATCATACTGGCCGACGGCGAGCTCGAGCACGGCAGAGGACCAGAGATCGTGAAGCCGCGCCCCGCATGCCGGCGCGATGCGTTCGGTCAGCTCGTAGAGCTGGCGCTGAGCTGTTGCGTATGCGCTGAAGGCCAGATGATATTGGAGCGCGACAGGAAGTGAGGCAAGCCAGTCGTCACCGACATCATCGCCATCCTGCACATGGTCGAGCAGCAGCGTGGCACTGTAGAGTATGCGCCAGGCGCGCGTGAATCCTGCCAGATGCGTCGGCGTACCGCCGAGCACTATGCCTAGCTGCTGCATGGCGTGGAGCCAGCGCGGCAGTGGGGCAAGCAACGCAGGGCCATCGCAGAGCCGCGCAAGAGCGGTCTTGAAATCAATACCGGAAAGGGCAGGGTGGTGCATCGTGAGCCTCACAGGTCTCAGCTACGCAACGGGACGGGAGCAAGGGCAGGAGGTGCGGCGTGGCCCAGGAGCCTGAGCCACGCCATGCACGGCCGTTAGCAGCCGCGCACGCCCCCACCATAGCCGTTGGCCGACAGAATGATCGGGCCTAGGAGTGCAGCCTGAATGGCGATCTCGCGTAGCCGCGGGAGCGAGCGCAGCACGCGAGCGGTAAACTCGTCCTCGCCATGCGTCGCTGTTTGGGTGCCGTCGGGTTGCTCCTCTGCACCGTCGAGGTGAGCTACAGTCATCTGGTCACGTTCGTCCATCACGGACCTCCTTGGTGACTCGCACCGATGCTAATTTGGTCGGCTGCGAGCCTATGCACCGTGGTTGCCGATCCCGTTGAAAGATTGAATTGTTGTGAAGCTGCAACGGGAGACGCAGTATAGCAGGGTTGATCACCAAGGGGAATATGTGAAAAGGCACGATGAGATGAACATCCTGTCATCTTGTCACGACGTGACTGGCCACACTGTGTCTGAACGCTACGGCACTTCATCGTACGTAGGTTATCGTCAGTACTTACGACGTGTGATCGTACGTTCGGCGATACCACTCCACCAACTGCGTGCGCTCCATACAGCCAGTCTTGCGCCGCATACTCGTGATGTAGTTCTGGGCCGTGTGTGGATTGACGCCCATCTGCTCCGCAATCTGCACCGTACCCAGTCCCTGAACCAGCAGCTTGAGAGCGATCAATTCCTTATGTGAAAGCGAGGTTTGCTGTCTGGCCTGCTCCAGAAACTCCGCCACCACCGGTGAGACAAAGAGCTCACCCATCGCCACAACCTTGATGGCCCGCACCAGTTCGCGCGAGAGCTCATCCTTGGTCACATAGCCCCGAGCACCGGAGTCGAGCAACTCAGGCGCCAGGTCAACCATACTGGAGAAGATCACCACGCCGATCTGGGCATGTTCGCGCTGGAGTCGACTCAGCAGATGCAGGACCGAACCACCCATCCCGCTCACGTCGAGGATGAGGACATCGGGGGTGGTCTGGTTGAGCACCTCGCTCACCGTCGCGAATGAGTTAGCCACGCCGACCAGACCGATCTCAGGATACTGGGCCAGGACGTTCTGCACCCCGTCAACGATGATCGGGTGATCGTCGGCGACAACGACACGGATCGCGGCAGTCATCGGCTTCCCCTTGGTTGCTTGTGATTCCACGTAGGCTTGCAGCCAGCCTCACGCCCAGTATAGATGCCCAAAACGCCATACTACCAATGTGAATAGGCATCAATTTCGACTGTAGGGTCATAAACGAGTGATCTTCGTGCCTTTTCGCATATTCTCAAATAACCTCGCAGCCGCTATGATGACGGTCCAATTTCGAGACCCCGGAGGGAAGGAGCCTTGGTATGAGTACTATTCTGGCTCGATGCATTGGCCTTGCGGGCCAACCCCATATCTCGAAGGACAAGGCGATCTTGTACCTCCACCGCAAAGGCAAGATCCGCCGTTGTGAGGCACAGGTTGCGGTGCTGGACTACTTCGGAATACAGCGCGAGGAGATGAGCGAACTTCTGGGCATCGCAGTCCAGACGGTCGATAAGTACTGGACGCGGCTCTACGCCACCACCGGCCGGCAAGGTCGAGAGGCCGTACGGGCCTGGGTCGAAGAGATGCTCGCTCAAGCGATCGCTGAGGATTCAGCCGGCGCGACACAGTGAGCATTGCCGTATCCACACCTTGCACAGCGCCTCTCATTGCCTGTCATATGTGCTGTCTAGAGGTGCGTCCGCGTTTTTGTCCGAGATTTTGTCCAGTTCACACGAGCCATGCACACCCCTAGACTACCTTCAGGCACCCTTTTCTGCTGTAGGAATAGGAATGACTGCTCCGCTCGCGTGGATCTCACAGTCGCTGCTGCTCCTGTTCGTGGCGAGTGCGCTCACAGGATGCGGCTCAGTCGTGACCTACGCCGATGTCCAGCAGACGGCGCAGGTCGGCGGCTGCTGGCCCAATCGGCCGGCCTACCCGACGCCGCCCCCGGTC
>Ga0194060_10000831_pt1 | contig 22492 bp, 12 predicted proteins | sample SepL225m_MetaG_FD_163427 | JGI IMG/M metagenome (GOLD analysis project Ga0194060, IMG submission 163427) | Anoxic zone freshwater microbial communities from boreal shield lake in IISD Experimental Lakes Area, Ontario, Canada - Sep2016-L222-5m | ecosystem: Environmental > Aquatic > Freshwater >... | reverse complement strand
CCTCCCAGCTATGCTACATATAACAAACCAGATGCCAATATCAGATTACAGTAAAGGTTCATGGGGTCTTTCCGTCCTGCTGCGGGTATCCGGCATCTTCACCGGAATTACAACTTCACCGAGATCCTCGTTGAGACAGTGCCCAGATCGTTACGCGATTCGTGCAGGTCGGAACTTACCCGACAAGGAATTTCGCTACCTTAGGACCGTTATAGTTACGGCCGACATTCACCGGGGCTTCGGGTTGAAGCTTCGCCTTGCGGCTAACCTCTTGCCTTAACCTTTCGGCATTGGTCACGCGTCACACCCTATACATCCTCTATTGAGTTAGCAGAGTGCTGTGTTTTTGTTAAACAGTCGCCTGGGCCCTTTCACTGCGCCTCCCTGGGGCTTCTTCTTGCGAATGACCCTGGGGAGGACCCCTTCTCCCGAAGTTACGGGGCTATTGTGCCGAGTTCCTTAACGAGGTTTCTCTCGCGCGCCTTGGTATATTCTACCATCCCACCTGTGTCGGTTTTAGTACGGTTACGCATTCGCTCGCTAGAAGTTTTTCTTGGCAGCGTAGCATCGGTCACATCGCTCTGTCCGTAGACTCGGCGTCTCATTCCCCTCAGAGTTGACCCGACGGGTTTGCCTGTCGGATCCTCCTGTGGGTTTGAACCAGCACATCCATAAGCTGGCCAACCTAGCTTCCTGCGTTACTCCATTGCTCTTAACGCTACTACGTAGTTCAGGAATATTAAACCTGATGTCCATCACCTACGCCTTTCGGCCTTGGCTAAGGGACCGACTAACCCTGGGCGGACGAACCTTCCCCAGGAAACCTTAGGATTACGGCGGCCGGGATTCTCACCCGGCTTTTCGTTACTCATGTCCGCATAATCACTTCTGTACAGTCCACGGTCGTTCACACTCCCGCTTCAAGCCATACAGAACGCTCCTCTACCGCTTAAATCCGGCGAACCGGAAATAAGCCCGCAGCTTCGGCAGCCGATTTTAGTCCCAATCATTTTCGGCGCGAGATCACTCGACGAGTCAGCTATTACGCACTGTTTAAATGGTGGCTGCCTCTAAGCCAACATCCTCGCTGTCTCAGCAATCTCACATCCTTAATCACTTAATCGGCATTTTGGGGCCTTAGCTGGCGATTTGGGCTGTTTCCCTTTCCACTACGAAGCTTATCCCCCGCAGTGTGACTCCACACGTGACGTCAACGGCATTCGAAGTTTGATTGGCGTTGGTACCCCGGTAAGGGCCCTAGTCCATTCAGTGCTCTACCTCCATTGATTGCATTCGTGCAGGCTATCCCTCAAGGTATTTCGAAGAGAACCAGCTATCACCAAGTTTGTTAAGTCTTTCGCTCCCACTCACAGATCATCCAAGACTTTTTCAACAGTCACTAGTTCGGACCTCCACCTCGTGTTACCGGGGTTTCATCCTGTCCATGAGTAGCTCACTTGGCTTCGGGTCTACCGCATGCAACTGAATTGCGCATTTCGCACTCGCTTTCGCTTCGGCTCCTCCCTCAGAGAGGGATTAACCTTGCTGCATACAGTAACTCGCGGACTCATTATGCAAAAGGCAAACGGCCACCCATCTTGCGACAGGCTACCATAGCTTGTAAGCACACAATTTCAGGTACTATTTCACTCCCCTACAGGGGTACTTTTCACCTTTCCCTCACGGTACTAGTTCACTATCGGTCATCAGCTAGTATTTAGCCTTGGAGGATGGACCCCCCAGATTCAAACGGAGTTCCACGTGTTCCGTTCTACTTGGGATACTTCTAGAGCCGATCGGAGTTTCGCGTACGGGCCTTTCACCCTCTATGGAAATTCTTTCCAGAATTTTCTGCTACTCTTCACGGTCTCATATCGAAGTCCCGCAACCCCACCCGGTAAACCGGACGGTTTAGGCTGTTCCCCTTTCGCTCGCCACTACTTAGGGAATCACTAATTTGTTTTCTATTCTTCAGGGTACCTGAGATGTTTCACTTCCCCTGATGTCGCTTTCCGGCCCTATATATTCAAGCCGGAATAGTTAACCATTACGCTAACTGGGTTTCCCCATTCGGAAATCTCCGGATCAAAGCGTGTTTACCACTCCCCGAAGCTTATCGCAGTTTGCCACGTCCTTCATCGCCTGCTGATGCCAAGGCATCCATTGTGCGCTCTTAAAAGCTTGACCATAAATCCTGGCCAATACCTTTGGCGCGAGTTGTTTGTTTACCCATCTCTATTCAGTTTTCAAAGAACACAACCTTTACGGCTGCAGATTTCGGATCGCACTCACGTCCGATCAGAAATCTGTAACCATAAATAGACAGGACTATGGTGGGCGTGCCTGGAATCGAACCGGGGACCTCGTCCTTATCAGGGACGCGCTCTAACCAACTGAGCTACACGCCCAAAAAGTGGAGGCAACCGGGCTCGAACCGGTGGCCCCGAGCTTGCAAAGCTCGTGCTCTACCAACTGAGCTATGCCCCCAGACCGGTTGAAACCTGGCGGAGTCATCCGTGCCGCCCATCCTGTCGAATAACCTGCTCGAAACATTCCCTCGATGCGGGAGTGGTGTGATTTGCCAGCCTACTGTCCTGTCCAGCATTTCCTCTACCCCGGAGAAGGGTAAAGATGCATTGACCGTATCCCAACCAATCAGCGGGTTGGGATTCTCCTTAGAAAGGAGGTGATCCAGCCGCAGGTTCCCCTACGGCTACCTTGTTACGACTTCATCCCAATCACCACCCACACCTTAGACGCCTATCTCCCTTGCGGGTTGAAGCAGCGGCATCGGGTGCAGACGGCTTTCATGATGTGACGGGCGGTGTGTACAAGGCCCGGGAACGTATTCACGGCGCCGTAGCTGATGCGCCATTACTAGCGAATCCAACTTCATGAAGGCGAGTTGCAGCCTTCAATCTGAACTGGGGCCGGTTTTACGGGATTTGCTCCACCTCGCGGTTTCGCTTCCCTCTGTACCGACCATTGTAGCACGTGTGCAGCCCAGGGCATAAAGGCCATACTGACTTGACGTCATCCCCACCTTCCTCCCGCTTATCACGGGCAGTCTATCTAGAGTGCTCACCGATTCATCACCGGTGGTGGCAACTAAATACAGGGGTTGCGTTCGTTGCGGGACTTAACCCAACACCTCACGGCACGAACTGACGACAGCCATGCAGCACCTGTGTAGCAGCCTCGAAGGAATCCCGGTTTCTCGGGACGTCCAGCTACATGTCAAGCCCTGGTAAGGTTCTTCGCGTTGCATCGAATTAAGCCACATGCTCCTCCGCTTGTGCGGGCCCCCGTCAATTTCTTTGAGTTTTAATCTTGCGACCGTACTCCCCAGGCGGTACACTTAACGCGTTAGCTCCGTCACAGGGGGGGTCAATTCCCCCTACAACAAGTGTACACCGTTTAGGGTTGGGACTACCAGGGTATCTAATCCTGTTTGCTCCCCCAACTTTCGTGCCTCAGTGTCAGTTACATTCCAGAGAGCCGCCTACGCCACCGGTGTTCTACTTGATCTCAACGCATTCCACCGCTACACCAAGTATTCCGCTCTCCTCTCCTGCACTCTAGTTTAGTAGTTTCGGGCGACATTCCATCGTTGAGCGATGGGCTTTCACGCCCGACACACCATACCACCTACGCACCCTTTACGCCCAGTAAATCCGAACAACGCTTGCCACCTCTGTATTACCGCGGCTGCTGGCACAGAGTTAGCCGTGGCTTCCTCTTCCGGTACTATCAATTCCATCCAGTATTAATGAACAGTTTATTGTTCCCGAATGACAGGAGTTTACGACCCGAAGGCCTTCATCCTCCACGCAGCGTCGCATCGTCAGGCTTGCGCCCATTGCGAATGATCCTCGACTGCAGCCTCCCGTAGGAGTCTGGGCAGTGTCTCAGTCCCAGTGCGGCTGACCATCCTCTCAGACCAGCTACCCGTAAGCCTTGGTGAGCCGTTACCTCACCAACAAGCTGATAGGACGCGGGCTCCTCTCTTGACGACAGGACCTTACGGTTCCCCGTCTTTGATCAATCCACCATGCGGCAGACCATCATATCCGGTATTAGCTCGCCTTTCGGCGGGTTATCCCCAATCAAGAGGCAGATTGCCCACGCGTTCCTCGCCCTTCCGCCACTCTTACACCATCGTATTGCTACTCAAGTGCTCTCGTTCGACTTGCATGCCTAATCCACGCTGCCAGCGTTCGTTCTGAGCCAGAATCAAACTCTCCGAAAAAAATACACCATTGACCCGTTACCAGGCCAACGGAGTTTGACTTATAGTTTCGTCCTACCTGCTTTCGCAGACAGAACCAGAACAGTTGCTTAACAAATCACACCACTTCCGTATCGAAAGTGTGTCTTGCAGGTTATTCAGTTTTCAAAGAACAAGACACAAAAAACTACCTCTCCCTAGTCGATCTTTCCTTGCGTCCAGCCGACTAGGAATCGGCGCTTGTGTCGTTATGTCAGAGACTCAATGTCTCGATTGCTGCGTAAGTTATAAATCTTACCCCACGGAATGTCAATAGACACTTCCAAAATTTTAAAAGTTTTTATTGGAGCCACCCAATAATGTCATTACAGCTTCTCAACATGCCCATCCAAATACACGACATTCCCCTTCTTTCCACCATGCACGCGGCCCATTTCAGCGGCAGGATCGAAACTTCCATCTGCATTAGCCGCAGTGCACCCTGCATCATCGCCAAACAATATCAGCGTCGTTGCGCCGCTCGAATATGTCGAACGCCCACTCGCGTTCGTATTCATGGCGTAACCACGATAATAGCTGGGATAAGTCTTCTTAAATGTGGGGCACATGTAGACATCCTTACCCCGTGCATAAACAAAAAATGGCGTGCTAGTAATACAGAACAACCCTCCGGGATCCGTTTGTGTATAAGAACCGGGGGTTTTTGATGATGGCGAAAATGATCCTTCTTTCCACGCAATCCACCCTTTACTTTCACTGTAATTTCCAGCGAGATCAGGACCCGATACGGATGACGCTGATTGAGGCAAACTCCCGCTGTCCGAATAGTTCACCACCGCCATATAGAGTTGTCGCAAATTTGAGACGCATCGCACATCACGTCCCGTTTCCCGCGCCTTGCTGAACGCAGGATAGAGCATCGCCGCCAGTACGAGAATGATCGCGGCGACCACCAACAATTCGATCAATGTGAACCCTGAAATTCTTGTTTTATTCATTTCAACCCCGTTTGATGTAATGGCTTGATTTGCAGGTGATTATATTTATTAAACACCCCATTGACAAGCCCTTTCGTTAGGCAGACACGCATCTAAAGCTTCAGCAAACCCAGAATGTTTTACGGAATTTGCAGAATACTATGAATGGTGAGCTTCGCTGGCTTTCTATTACCCACAAGTCTTCCTTTTCGGTGCTACTTGTGGGTAATTGAAAACTAGCGAAGCGGGTGTGCAAATGTTTTTTCGATTTGGAATAAATTTATTATGTGCCCAGAAGCGCCATTTTTTCACACCATTTTAAACAACCCTTTACTGTTGTTTATGGGGGGGATTGAGGCTATTATATTGGGCAGAAGAAGGATCGGAGTTTAGATATGATGAGCCATAAGAAGCTAATTTATAAGGGCGTTTTCGCCTTATTTGTGTTCTTTTTCTGTCAGCGTATGGTTTTTGCCGGAGTTCAGGTCTCTCAGGATTTTGAGTCGGGATGGACCGGGGTGCCTTGGGCAGGCTATTCTAATGCGGTTACCAATGCCACTGGCTGGATTGTGAATCAGGCCAAAATCTACAGCAACACCGCTGACTCATCCTACTCCGGCGAATTATGGGGGAATGCCGCAGCCACGAATGCCTGGATTCAAAGCCCCTCCCTGACCAGCGGCGCAGGAATTGTGATCTACTCAGCGCGCATGGGCGGAAATAACTCTTTTGACTCTAACTCCGTTGCCATTGAAGTTCGATATCTGGGAGACTCAAACTGGACCCCCATAACAACCAATCAAATCGGGCAACCTAATACCTATAAATCCTTCACCAACTCGCTAAACTCATCCAGCAACCAAACTGTGCGTTTGAGAAAGATCACTCCTGGTGGTCTCACCACACGTGTCCTTTTCGACAACATCTCCATTACTTATCCTGCCGCTTCAATCACCAATATCGCCGTAACGCTCACGCCTCCCACGCCGATGGAATATGCCGACATGAGCGTCACCGCCACAGTCTCTGTTGTAAGTATTCCCGATTCTCTGGCCGCAACGAATTTCTGGCGGCTATGGCCAGCCGCCAATTGGACCGCCATTGCCATGCCCTCAAATCAGCCGAACGTGTTTGCGACGGTCACAAACATTCCAGGCCTATCCTCCGGCTCCATCATTGATTATTTCGTGCAGACCGCGCATTCCTACACACAAACGCTATTCTTCACCACCTCAGCCGTTTATACCGTTTCCATCCGCCCCCGTTCCAGTTACACCAATATGCTCATCACCACCACGCCCACCGGTTCCATGCAATTGGGAAACAACTACCAGTGGCAGGGGGTGGTTAATGTGACGAACAATAACCCCGTTTTTAAGTTTCAAGCCACAGCCAACGGCAACACCACACAATGGGGAGACCTTGATCAATCGGTTACCAATCTCCCCCTGTCCGGCATTGCGGAAACCAATGGGGGCAACATCACGCTCTACACGACCAACAATGGCTATTATGTTTTCACATTCAATGAAACGAATCTTGCCTATGATGTCCGTCCCTGCGTTTACGAAGACCTGACGACCTGGAGTAATCCCACCTATCAGGCTCCCGGCGTTTATACCAATAACGGGGGCTGGATTCTTTCCGGAGGCGCGATCTCAAACGACACGACCCGCTCCCTTGTTGCCATTTTAAACGGGACGCAAAGCGGGATCACCAACTTCATCCAATCCCCCCAACTCACAAACGGGATAGGACAGATTTCGTTTTGGTACAGAAACGATTCAACCAACCCCACCACCTCGCTTAGCATTCAAGTGGCACCCAGCACCAACTCCACAAGCTGGACTACCCTATCCAACATCACCAGCCTTAGTTCCGCTACCTACATTTTCGCAATGATCCCCGCCTCTGATCTTGACAACCAATGCATACGCATCCTGAATCAGGCGGCCGGCACCAATTCCCGGGTCTGGCTGGATGACATCGTCATCGCTTCACCCGGTTCCGGTGTTCAGGCTTCTAACTTGACCAATTCTCCGGCTAATCCAGGCAGTTTTGATCCCGTCACGATTTCAATCGACCTTACACCTCGTAATGGCGCGGTCATTACCAATGTGGTGACCTGGTATCGAAATTCAACCAATTTGCCATTTGAAGCCATCTCCATGACATTAAGCAATGGCCACTACAGCACCATCCCCCCCATACCGCAGACCGCGGGAACCGTTCAGTACGCGGTTCAGTATTACTTTACCGGATATCAGGCGGGTTCCCCCGCCTTTTACCCTCTTTCTGGAACCAATTCACCTTACAGCTACACGGCAACTAACACGCTGATTAATACTCGTGTTCAGGATTTTGAACCGGCACAGCAATGGGTCGGAGTGCCGTGGGCGAACTATTCCAATTCGGTTACCAACGTTACCGGCTGGGTTGTGAATCAGGCCAGAATCTATACGAACGCTTCAGACTCATCAGCTTGCGGCGAATTGCAGGATAATGCCATAGCCACGAATGCCTGGATTCAAAGTCCCACCCTGATAAATGGCGCTGGTTCCATAGTATACTCCGCGCGTATGGGGGGTAGTACCGCTGGCGCAACCAACTCTGTGGCAATCGAAGTTCAATATCAGGGAAACGCCACCTGGATCCCCATAACAACCAATCAAATCGGGCAACCTAACACCTATAAATCTTTCACCAACTTTCTGTGTTCCGTCAACATCCAAACCGTGCGTTTAAGGAAAATCATTCCTGGCAATGGTACTGGTACTGGTCCAAGTGCACCCCAACGCGTCCTTTTCGACAACATCTCCATTACCTACGCCCCCGCCGATGTCACTATCACCAACGTTTTCCCGAATCCGGGTTATCCCCAGGCAGGCCAACCGACCACCGTTTCCTGTGATGTCCTCTCAATCAACCCGGCCTTTTCAGCTCTCAACATCACCCCCACCCTCTTTTGGTATCCCTCCGGAGGAAGCACCAATTCAATCCCCATGCCACACGTCACGGGCAGCACTTACACCACCATCACCCCCAATGCTTTAACCAACGTCACCCGTGATGTTGTGGTCACCTACTGGGTGAAATGCGATTTCGCCGGGTATGCGGGCATCCCGGCAGACAACCGCAGCCCTCGACTTTCTACAATCAATAGTTATTTGGCACGGGCCTTTTCGTCATCCTACTCGAACATCGGCATCTCCGTGAACGGATCTGTTGCCACCGGGCGCCTACTCACCAATTCCGTCTGGCAAGCCGTCTTCACTTCGCCGGCCACCAATTCCCTCTCCTTTGCCTTCCAAGGCAATGGCTTCAGCTCGGGCGCCGGCTACTCCCCCAATACCGTGCTATGGGGCAATTCCAATGCCTATTGGCAATCCGCCCTCCCTCTGGCGGACGGCGCCGGAACAGGACAAACCGCCTTCGCCGTCAGCGGCTCTTTCTCGGGGCAATATGTGATGCGCTTTAACGAAAGCACACGCCAATACGTCATTCTGCGGTGCGTCTTTCAGGATTTCGATACCCAAGGCGGCGGAAATGGATCACCCTACGAACAGCGTTCTGTCAGCGTAAATACTTCCGGCCAAACCGTTAACTTTAATGACTGGACCGCCAATATCAGCCAGACGCGCCTTGAGAACTTTTCTAACTCAAACTGGCTTGACGTCACAAACTACACCGATATTGGCGCTGGCGGAACCGTCAGTTATGTTTCATTCGGAATGATTTCAACCAACCTTGCCGGGACGACCGTCATGCAATCAAGGTCAGTTGTAACACAACCCGATGATTCATTTATCGGCCAGGCAAGTCATCAGGCCCCATATCCCTCATTAGTCGGTATTAACACCATCACGGCCAAGGTGCGAACAATGACCAGCAACCTCACTTCCCTGGCCGTGTATCTCATGCCAACCAATGGTGTTAATAACCCGATTGATCTGAGCATTTATGGCAATTGGATAAAACCACCCCTCACTTCATGGTCGGGCATCTCGAATGCTGTTCCCTGGACCAATCTGGTCTATACCCTGAAAACTAACGCCACTTTTGATGTCATCTTCTCCGCAACCCAGAATATGTACATTGCGGAATTGTCGGTCAGTGACTGGTATGCCGCCAATAATTCCAAGAATGGCTGGACGGCCTATCAAAGTTGGATTCAGAGCAATGCCTGTATTTTCCAAGCCTCCCGCTCTGCTGCGGGGGTGGAACAATATCTGCTTTCGCCTGCGCTCTCAGGCGGCGTGTCAACGATCAGCTTCGATTATTCCGGCACCGCCACCAATCCCACATCCGTTTCGCTCGACGTCAGTTACGTAGGATCCCCCTATTCCTGGACAAACCTGCTGACGATCAGCAATGCCGTATTCAATGGCACCGGCACAGATCTCTCCAACCGTCAATACGCCTTGCTATCGTCAGCCTCACCCATCTACGTCAGGATTAAAAACATGACCCCGGCGCCCGGTGGTCTGCTGATCGACAATGTCCAAATCAGCGGCTTTGCGACCAGCAACGACTGGTATATGAACAGCGCGGCCATTAAATACCAGGCCCAGACGAACCCGCCTGCGGCAAGGCAGTATTACATGGGCGCCGGTTACCTCAACAGCAATCGCACCTCCGAGGTCAGCGCTGTGCCCGAATTGGTTCCCAGCACCAATGTCTTCCCCTGCATACGCACCCCCGCCCTTAACAACGGCATTGGTGAAATCAGCTTCTGGTACCGCAACTGGGCCATCAGCGGCACCCCCGCCCCCGCCCGTTTGTTTATTCAGAAATCGGTAACCGGAAACTCAACGCCTGCCGACTGGAGTTACGTGGACGCGATTACCAACATCGTGAATACCAATGATTATCTTTATTATCAGACCTCGCTCTACGACACATCCAGTCGCTACATTCGTATCTGTAATGATGATACCAATGCCCCCGGCGTGGGCCGCGTGTGCCTGGACGATATCCTCGTCACAGAGCCCCTGGCATCCCGCCTGTCCTTAAGCAATCTGGTCATCAACCCCGGCATTCCCCTCTATACCAACCCGGTCAATGTCGCCGTTGACGTCTACAATCTCTTCTATGGCCCCTCAAGCCTGTCCCTGACGTCGTATTACGGAACCGCCTCCACCTATACGGGGTTGGCCTCCGCCGTCTTCACGGGCCTTCCTATGGCCTGTATTTCAAGCAATCTGACCACCCCGGGGCAATCATATCGCTACCAAACAACACAACCCATCCCAACCAACGCCATCGACACGTTCGTCAAATACTATGTCACCGCCTCCTTCGGCGGCTATCACACGGAAGTCAGTAGCCCGCAAACCAACAAGCAGTTCTCCGCCTACCCCTCCTGGTTAAATCCTCTAAACAGCGTCAACGGAACCAATTCGGCCTATTACATCGTGTTCGGATGTCCGACAGGTTCAGTATGGATTAATGAATTCAATGTTATTGATGATCTTTATACGTTGGATCACCAGTACGTTGAATTTTGCGGAAAATATGGAACCGACATAAGTAATTGGCGTCTACAAATTCTCGATGAAAATGCTAATACACAAACGGTATATGCCATTACAAACAGTACAACCTTTAATGACACCACGAATGGATTCGGTTTCTGGGTTATTGGCAAGACAGGCATTTCTCCAAAAAATCAAACATTGACCAGTGACCTGCCCACTTCGGGACAAGGTGGGGGCATACGCCTGTCACGTCCATCAGGAGTCACTGTTGATGCCGTGAGTTATACTATCGATGGATCCCCATCGAGCATCGTATCTGCTTTGACTAGCCAAGGATTCAGATTTACAGCCTCGGACGACAGTTTCTATAATACCGCAATTCTTCTCACTGGTTCTAACACAAATGGATTTTCATGGTCGTGGACTACCCAGACATACCCAAGCCCCGGACAAATCAATGTCGGCCAGATTCTTGTCGGTGTTACGCAGAACTCGGTGCCCCCGATCGTCAGCATCTATTCAATCCGGCTTAACACTAATGTCTGGATCGAATGCAGCGGCACCAACAATTGGGTTCCGACGCCTTGGTATTCAACCAATCTGATGAATACGAATGGGTGGGTATTTGTGACACCGTTTGTGAGCACCTACCCGTCGCTGTCGTCGAGCAACACCTACACGCTCAACTTCCCCAAAGATCAACTGACGAACAGCCCGGCTTACTTCTTCAAAGTGGTTACCACGAATACGCCGTAATTGTGGCAGGGCGGCCACGCCGTTGGCCGCCGTTGCTATATGGGCGCACATTTGGTAGGGCGCATGAGACACCGAGAGCGCCGCAGATTTCTCTGCACAGATCAACGCGGCGGGCGACGGCTCGTGCTTCGTAGCGAAGGCAGCGGCCTTCGCTGACTTCGCAGAGTAGCACGCGCCCGCCCTACCCCGCTTAATCGTTGTTGAGCGGGGTGACCATTCTGACTACGCAGGGATGAATGCCTTCGGCATTGGGAAGCGGGTCGCGCCACACCTCGGCGATGGCACGCATGTCGGACAAAACGCTTTTGTCAGGCATTAAAGGAACAACCTTTGCCGCTTGGGCAAAAAGCAGGATCTTGAAGTACTGCTGGCGTGTATTGAAAAGACCCGCCGTATTACGGAAGAACGATTCTTTCTGGAACGGCGTTAAGCCAACCGGCAAATAACCGAACACATTCGTCGCATGTCCAATGTCGGACAAGTTAGCGAAATTGCATCGCCATGGATTCTGATTCGTATCCGCCCAAAAAGCAGCCAATGTTTCCGCCTGTGCAGACGTTAAAAGCGTGACTGGAGACTCGTCGGGATAACTATTAATTGGCATATCTTTAAAAACAGCAGTCAAGACATTAGTGGCCCCACTGTTCGGATTCACAAACCCTTTCATGAGAGTGTTCGTCCCGACCATAAAGTAATCCAGAACACGGTCCGCTGAATGGAAAGTCTTGTTGGGTGATAACCAATCGAAAAGCCGAATAGTATTCCAATAGTATTCCGTCGTGTTGCTTGACTGCCCCCTAAGCAGGTAGGTCAATTCAGATACACTACCCAGCGAGCGGTTAGCCACATACATTCCACCATAACCATCTGTATCACGAGCTGTGAGCCATTTTGCCGCCCCTACGTTAATTGTTCCCAAAGTATTAGTATCCGGTCTTGCTACCCACTGCGCAGTGTTCCAGTTGAATCGAGGATCTGTGCATTCCATATCACCTTCAACAGTTGTAGATACCGCACCTACGGCAGGTGGGGCCGGAACTGTTACTTCAGGCAGATCAAGATCCAACGTAGATGTGGAGGGATAAGGAGCAGCATCGACAACGTCTCCAGCAGCGCCATTTTCATGCATTTTTAAACTTACTTTCACCTTTAACTGCACCTTATTTCCAAAGACAATGCAATTAGCATAGTTTGTTATAGATAATTTAATATTAGGAATGACAGGCACCTTATAATCATCACCGGAAGTGTACTGAATATTGATGTTGTTACTGACACTTTCAGGCAGCGGGAATGACGCGGGCGTTGAACCAGCACGGCCAAAATCGATATTATACTCCATCCAATAACTATTCGCAGACGGCTTAACAAAAGGATAGTATGACTCGATTCTCAGTCGCAGAGTCATAGTAAGATTTGTGAACTGATCAAAGGAATATAGATTCTTTGCGTAAACCTCATTAAACATCGGCACCGCTTCGGTACAAGCCGATCCAAGAGCGCGCGGAATATTATCCGCATCCACATAATCCAGAAGATTCGTAAACACAAATTCAGCCTGATCCGCCGCGATCCCGCTAGCAATAAGCCCATTGACAATATCCGTATGCCTCCCCATCAAGGCATTTTCATCTCCACTTAAGTCTACCAGGGAAATATTGGTACCACCCGGATACCCTGACGGAAACGAGGAAAAACACACAAAGTTGGACACGCATTGATTCAACGCACCGGAATTAGTCCCCAGTTTTGCGAGTTCTTGAACCGTTTCATAAGGCCGGTCGGCCACCAATTTTGCCACGTCCGCCACATCCGGACAGGCCGACAACTGGATCTCGTTGACATTGGTGCCAATGCTTCGCGCTATCCCATTTGCTCCCGAGACGTTGGCATCCAGCAGGCCTGAACAGTTGACCACCAGATAGGCTACGCGTCCATCCACACCAGCAATATCAATCCACCTCGGGGCGGGGTTTTGATTAGGGCCCAGCGCCGCGCGCGGAATCCAAGCCATGGTACTTGCATTGGTGACACCCGGCACGACGGTGCTTCCGGGAGACTCCAGATAATACCAGCGGGGATAAGGTTTATTACCAAGGTCATCGTTAATCGCCGCCAGGGCCCAGTTTAAGGCCACCGGGATAAGCTGGCGGGAGACAACCCCGCTTTTGAAACTGCCGGCCGCCACCCGTTCGGTCCGCATGTAGATCGAGAAGGTTACCCCGAGAATCACCATCAGCGCCAGCATGCCAATCACAATAATCAGCGCCACGCCCTGTCGATTATTACTTTTCATAGTTCACCCGGCATGCATCGTCACAATTTGTAACGGTTCCGATTTAGAAAATAAGCGCGCGATTGATAAAGGCTTTTAGCGCCCGCCGAGTTGGTCACGGTCACGGTCACATCAACGTATTGAGGCAAGCCAACCCACCCCGCTGAGGGAGTTGGAGTAAGAACAAAATCCGTTAAACCCTGCACCATCTCTGTTCCATTGCGTTTAAGTATCCCTGAAGCGAATTCATATTTGACTGCGCAAATCGCGCGATTTGCCCCACTCGCCTCACCTAAAACGCTAAAATCCAACGCGCTAACGAAATTGATGGGCACCGCAGCAGCTAGTTCCTGCGCCACGTAATCGGCCACAGCACGGCCGGTCATGTCCAATTCCGCCTTATTCATACCCGCATCCCAGACGGTCGCCGCCCGTTGGAAGACCATGCTGACAATGAGCACGAGGATCACCAGAACAGACATGGCCACCAGCAGTTCAATCATGGTGAATCCGGTATGATTGCCGTGTCGCTCCGCGCGGGTATCCTGTCGAAATAGATTCATCTTAAAGGCCTTCAAAAACAAATTCCGAATAAAATACAGACGGATAAGTCAAGGGGCCATGCACCCCGTTCCACACCTCAAGTCGGGCCCCATACTGCTTGTTGTTTGAAGTATCCAAGGTCAACCTGTACCGATTCATTTCAGTTCCACCGGCAGGGAAAGTCACTGAAGCCACGCTTCCGATTACGCCTACCACATTATTGGTGGTGATGTTAATGAAGGTGGAAGGGTTCGCCCAATCATTCCAATTCGTAATGGTCGAAGCATTCGCATGCATTCCATTGAGCATCGTTTCAGCAAACAAGCCACACTTCGTGTCCGCCACGCCTTCCTCGGCCGAGCGGAGCCCGGATGGGAAAAGGCTGAAGACGGTGAGCAACCCCAGTCCCACAACCATAACCGCAAGCGAAACCTCGATCAGCGTAAATCCAGATCGACCCCGCCCACCTGCTGAGCTGAATGGCGCTACGTTAAGCCCAAACCCGTGAACCCACCCCTGGCCCCTCCAAGGAGGGGAACTAGTTGGTTTACAATCGCTCATCTTCATAATCCATTCACTCACTCGACTTTGGTAACGCCCGTCAGGGGCCATACGGTTATTTTCCGCGTATCAGGATCCGTGGCTTTTTGCTTTACGAGCTCAACCAAACTCACTTCTTGCGGACCTGCAGCATTCACGTTACCCACGGGGGTGAATGTAATGCTGGAAACGTAATTCGTAAACTTTACGCCTTTGGGCAGATACACGGTTGCATGAACGTTGTTTGTCCCATTATATGACGTGGCTTTCGTGTTCATATAGTCACCGCTGGAATCAGAATTAAACGAAACCGTCACCTTGAACCGCTTCGTGACCGCCTGTTGTCTTGCCAGAAGCAGTGTGGTGCGCACCCCGCCCACAGCCCCCCGCATTTCAGCCCCGCGGCGAATGCCGAACCAGCTCGTCAAGCCAATACCCATCATGAGCATCATGATTCCCATGACGGTCAGAAGTTCCAAGAGAGTAAAGCCCCCTCTCGCACTTCCCCTTTGTTGCGAACTATTCACCATATGCCCTCAGTACGTAATTGAAACATCATCCCCCGAGCCAAAGACACCGTCTTTTCCGGCAGACTTCACTTCAACAGAGTTGTTAGTTACATCGATGGTTACCATGTAACACATTTTAGTCTTGAATGGATCCTTAAGCACAGTTGAAGTATCGGTCAGTTCCAGATAGTTTCGTCGGCCATTTCCTCCTTGAGATATAGGTTTCACCAACATCTTGAACACCTGAATATTGTTGGTCGACCACACGCCCCCGGTATCGGCTTGGGCACTCGGAACGGGCCAATCCCCCATCTCGGTGTGATAGGCCCGGACGGCCAAGGCCAAGTTCCGCACCTCGGTTTCAGCCCGACGCAGGATGGCCTTATCCTTGATCCCGCCAACGGCCGCCATCAGAATCGCTACCAACATACCGATAACAGCGATGACCACCAGCAATTCAAGGAGGGTGAACCCCTGACGCCGCTCCATCTCGTTTGATTTTATTGCCATTATAAGACCATTCATATAATGGGCTCACTCCCAACTCTTGACGTCATCATTACCGCCGACAACCCCGTTTTTTCCAAAGGACCAAGCTCCCACATCACGCATCACGGTTGTCCCCATCCCTTGGGGTAATATCGTCCCGCCAAGGTCCCCCAGCGCAGACTGGTAAATATTATATGGCGCTTTTGACGCGTTATACCAAGGATCCACAAACGCACCGGCGGAGTTCGTGGATTTCCCATCAAACTCCATATAGATGACGCCCTTGTTGTTTCCGCCCTGCAGAATATTGACCTTTCCGGAATCGATCGCAAAACTGCCCGCTGACAAGGACGCCGATGCCGCACCCCATGACCGGAAATCACTCAACATGGCACGCCAGGCGGTGTCCAATTGCTTGACGTCCGCCTTGGCCTTGGTGCGTCTTGCCGTCTCGCGTACGGCTGTAAACGCGGGGTACAACAACCCGGCCAGGATCATGATAATCGCGATCACCACCAGCAACTCAATCAAGGTGAAGGCCCCGTCTTTTCGCAGAGAGTCCGGCGTTAATCTGTTTTTTGACATCGCGGCAGTCCTTTCTTACCCAAAGCCATCACTCGCCCGTGAACACACCAATATCATCGCCACCACCGCCTTCATTGGCTCCTGAGGGGTCATTGGATCCATTAGGGCCACTGGACCACAATCTGTACCCTTGATATCCGTCGGCTGACGAACAGGAATAATGTATCTCCTTACCCCAGGCATCATAGATAGTTCGCGTGTTATTGGTGAAAACAGTCGTATGTCCAAATCCACCACCATAAGCGACGCTGTTGGTATTCTTATTAATCCCCCCCAACACGGGATCAATGTAATGACTCCATTTGCCTGAATTATCGATATACTTGAGAAAAAAAACCAATCCGGTTGTAGTACCCCAATCCGAAACATTCGAATACGTATTCATAACGCTTGGATCGTCCAACCACTTGTATTGAATCGAGTTGACAGGGGGATAGGCGCCATATTCCGCATAAAATGCGCCCAAGGCATTTTTCACCTGCTCGATGACCCATGTGGTTCTGGTAATGCCCGTCTTCCGATTAGCGAGGGCCATGATTTTCATGGAGATACTAAACAAAATCAAGATGACGGCCACAACCACCAGCAATTCAATCAGCGTGAAAGCTCGGCGGCCACGTTTTGTAATCATAGTCATATCCACCTCATTTAGATAATATTACAGCATTTTCAGTGCTTCGACAAGGCCACATCAGTTTATTGACCCCCGCGCGACCTTGTGTCGCGGGTGAACGTGATTGCCGGTAACGCAAGCGTTCGCCTCTAATCGTCCGTTCCTGCCGCACAAGGCGGCAGGGGACATCATCCGCTGCTGCCGCTCAGGTCGGCTGTACCTCATCCGTTCCTGCCGCACAAGGCGGCAGGGGACATCATCCGCTGCTGCCGCTCGCCCGGCTGTACCTCATCCGTTCCTGCCGCACAAGGCGGCAGGGGACGGCCCTTTACAGATTCCCCATGATCGAAATCAGCGGCAGGAACATGGCGATGACAATCGTTCCCACAACGAGAGCCAGCAGAATGATCATGATGGGCTCTATCACCGACGTCAATGCCTCAACCGCCGTATCCACCTCATCATCATAGGTTTCCGCCACTTTCATCAGCATTTCAGGAAGCGCGCCGGTTTCCTCGCCCACTTGAATCATGCTGACCACCATGGAGGGGAATACCCCGGATGCCTCCAGCGGAACCACAATGGTTTCGCCCTCCTTGACGCTGTCATGAACCTGAGTGACTGCCGCAGACAACACCGCGTTGTTGGTCACTTCCTTGACAATGTTCAATGCCTGGAGAATCGGCACGCCACCAGTCATCAACGTTCCCAGCGTACGGGAGAAGTTGGCAATGGCTGTTTTCCGGATCAGGCCGCCAAAGATCGGCAATCTAAGCTTGAACCGGTCAAGGGCGGTACTCCCCCTTTGCGTCTTGGCAAACATCTTGAACGCCACAACCGCCCCCACAATGACCGCCAGCCCGATATACCATTGATGGGCGATAAAGTTACTGGCGCCGATGACCATCTGCGTCAGGACGGGGAGTTCTTTGCCCTGCAGAAGTTCTTCAAAGATTTCCTTAAATTTTGGGATCACGAACACCATCAACACGGTCAAAATCACCGCCGCCATCAGTAACACCACAAGGGGGTACACCATGGCGCCTTTGACTTTATTGCGGATTTTCTGGCTTTTCTCCATGAACTCAGCCAGTCGCGTCAGCACCGTCTGAAGGGCACCGGATGTCTCGCCCGCCTTGACCATATTCACGTAAAAGGTGGTGAACACCTTGGGGAATTGCGACATGGCCTCGGCAAAGGTACTGCCGCCTTCAACCGATTCGGCCATTCCCTGCAAGGCTATTCTGAACTGGGGGGTCTTTTCCTGTTTCTGGAGCACATGGAGGCAGCGCAGCAGGGGCAGTCCCGCATCCACCAGGGTTGCCAGTTGCCGGGTGAAGATCATGATTTGTTTGACCCCGACCTTGGCTTGCATAAAGGCGGGCAGTTTCATTTCCCGTTTGGGGCTGCCTTGGGCGCCCGGCTTCCTGCCTTTGGCGGCAACTCCAGGTCGTCCGAACCGGCTGCGGCCGGCGCTGATATCCATCACACTGGTGGGAAAGAGGCCTTTTTCCTTGATGGAGGTGAGGGCGCGGCTTTCATTATCGGCGTCGATCATGCCCTCGACTTCACGTCCCTTGGCATCCATGGCAATATATCGGAATTTCGGCATAAGCTGACTCCGTGAATAGTTGATTTACTCTAGTATGCCACCAGAGTGGATGCAAGCGCACTCTTCATAACTTAAGGACTTCACCACCCGCTTCGCTTGAGACACAGAGGTAATTCCACCGAGAAGCGAAATCAAATGTGGCGTTAATTTTTCCACACGAGTACATGTGGAGAAAATAAACGCCACGGTTTCTTGGAGGAATACATCGAGAGGGAGGAGGTAGGTGTTTTCTCCTGTTTCTCATGGTATGGCTCCATGAAACCGTAGCGGAATTTTTGGCTCGGGGTACTCCCCGAACGAAAATGCCGCTACATTCACACGGGATCAGGCATTCTCTGTGTCTCTGTGTCTCAAGCTTGGCGTGCCCTCCGTAGCCTTTGGCGAAGGAGGGTACTCCAAGCGGGTGGTTAATCTGTGATCTGGTCGGAGACCATCCGTAGCTCAAGCGTAGCGCCGAGCGAAGGATGGTGGGCGGTACAGGACTCGAACCTGTAACCTTCTGGGTGTAAACCAGACGCTCTAACCAATTGAGCTAACTGCCCGCCTTGAAGATCAAGAGGGGCGAATCATGAAGGATGACCCCCCTTCCCGTCAAGCGGCGGCTGCACTTTCAACACGCACAGGGTGCATGACAAATTTTGAACATCACTCAAAAGGCCTATATATCCTCACATATATATATGCCAAGGCATATACTCTCATCCCGAAACGAAAAAGAGTATTGAACAGAAGCCCACGAAGCTCACGAAGGCCACACGCGGCGAGTACGCCGCCTGTGGCGGGTTCAGGCCAAAAAATCGATATCTTCCAGATTCGTCCTAAGTAAAACCATTCTCGAAACCCCGTCTTTGAGATATCTTACATGGAAATTAATCAATAGACATAGCATGTATTCCGTGAAGCGTGACCATTACCCCTTCGTGATCTTCGTGGGCTTCTGTTTAAACTCTTAATTCTTGGCTCTGACTATGCCGAATTAGAAATCCCCCGCAAAATCTTCAGCGTCCCGGCGGCGGTGGTTGACCATGAGAAGGCTTTAGCAAAATCGCGGCCTTTTTTGATTCGAGCCTGCCGCTCCGCAGTCGACCATCCCAATACTTCTCGAATCGCCGCCGGCAGCGCGGCGGGATCGCCCGGGTCAAAATACAGCGCCACCTCCCCGCCCACCTCGGGAATCGAGGCGCAGCGGGTCGTCACCACCGGCACCCCGGCCATCAATCCCTCCAACACCGGCAGACCAAACCCCTCATAGCGTGAGGGATGAACGACCATCTCACATCCCTGATACAGGGCCACCAACTCCACCTCGGTTAACTTCCGCAGACGGATAACCCGCGAAGGGTCAGCCAACGAATACAGCGCCTTCTGCACCTCAGGTTCTCCCAATCGGGCATTCCCGACAAGGACAAGATTGTGGGGGATGGACGGCATCAATTTCCCAAAAGCGGTCACCACCGCCTGAACATTCTTATGCGGGTAGGTGGCGGCTACGCAGAGGAGATAGGGCTTTTCAAACGGGATCAAGCGCCCCACCAGCGCTCTCCGCCGCTCCTCCGGCAGGGGCTCGGAAAACATTGGACTGGCGGCCATAGCGACCACCTCCACTTTGCCAGCTCTGGCGGACGTATGCTTGACAATCTCATCGCGGGAGAAGCGTGAGCCGGCAATAATCCGGTCACAGCGCCGCGCTGCGGCTTTGACCAGAATATCCGTCATCAGTCTCGCGAAAAAGCCCAGATCCTGGGGGAAAGCCTTGTATTGCATGTCGTGGATTGACACCCCCTGCGGACACGATGCCAACACCGGTGCGGTATAGCCGGGCGACCAAAGCACATCCACTCCGCTGGCTTTGACTTTCCCCGGGAGTTCAATCTGCTCGCGAATGATACGCTGCGGCCGGCTCATAGCCCGGAATTTCAATGGCACAAAAACGACCTCTGGAAACGCCGCCAAATCGGCCTTCAGGACGCCCTCATTTTCAAGATTGGTGAAAACCACCAACCGGTCACCCGACACCTGTTCCGCCATGGCGCGAAGTGTCTGCCGGAGATAGGTCTCCGTCCCCCCGACTTCACCCGGGATATAAAACAGCGTGTTCACGCCGATAGTTATGGGCTTCGTGTTCATAGGTTCCGGAGCCAGAATACAGAATGGGCGAAAACGGTCAAGCCTACTGGCGGCAACAGGCAGGATAGACGCATCTAATTTCTCGGCTTCCCGGCCATATTGGCTCAATCTTACGCTGAAGATTTGGAGTGCGGCGGCTTGCACTGCAGATTCAGAAAAAACTAGTTGAAGGCCAAACTACAGGGCTGCGGCGGACTCCGCCGCAGCCACCTTCGCGATCTTCGCGTGCTTCTGTTCAATATTCTTAGCTCTTTAGCGGAAGATGTATCACGGGAATGACGACCTAAAAATCAGTACGGCCGCAGATACCGGGTTTGCGCGGATGTGTTTATGATTGGGTGATGGAAAACACACCCTTAACGCTGAAGCGGCGCACTGAACTGGCGCTCCGGAAAATCGGCCTGGAGCCAGCCATCTACTATTATGTTTTTGCAAAGAATCACCGCAAATTCCGGGCGGCCAACCGCGCCTTCCGGGCGGCACACCCTTCGCTCAAACTGCCGCCATCCCGACTCCGGTTCGATGTTATCGCCTGCAGCCACGCGGAATATTACGTCACCACGGGAAAAACCATGGCGATGCAAATGCAGGGGGTAATGGAGACATGGGGCGTCCCGAAAACCGGCGTGGTGTGCGAGTGGGGATGCGGTCCCGGGCGCATTCTATTTCCGCTTGCCGCAATGGATGCCGGGAAGACCATGAAATTCATTGGAACCGATATGTATGCGCCATCCATCCGCTGGGCTCAATCGATTCAAGACGGGCATACCACATTCCATCGCAACGGCATGAATCCCCCGCTTTCGATCCCGGATGGCCACGTGGATTTTGCCTATGCCGTATCCGTGTTCACCCATCTTTCAGAGCCGCTGACCCGCGTCTGGTTTCGCGAGATCATGCGGATCCTGAAGCCGGGTGGCGTGTTTTGGTTCAGTGCCCACAGTGGGCGGCACCACCGGGGAGACCTGGATCCGATGCAGTTAGACGCATTGGATCGCGGAGAATTCGCCTCCATCCACAGCCAGCATGACGGCTCCCAGATGTATACCGGAATCCATTGCCCGGAACTGATGAAAGCCATCATCGCCTCAGTCGGCGCCGAGTTACTGGACTACCAACCCGAAGGCAACCAGAACTACCAGGACGCCTGGATTATCAGGAAAAACTCAGGAGCGCCAATCTCCTGATTGGCGTTATTAATATCGCCAATCGGGAGATTGGCGCTCCTGAGATTGGCGCTCCGACGTGGATTCATTTCTAAAACTCGAACACCGTTCCGGGTTCGGGGGGCATCATCTGCTTCATAAATGTCCGGCCGGTATTGGTCAGGCTACCGCCCTGGTAATCAATGTAGAATACCTTGAGGCTGCCGCCGATTGTGGAATTATTGCCGCCGCCGCAGTTATCAATCACCGCGCTCAACAGGTCGACGGAAGCCGCTTTTAATAACACGCCTCCCCCGGCGCCAGCCCCGCCATTACCACCCCAGCCGCTGGAGTAGCATTGGCCCGCAACGCTTCCCGCGCCCGTGGCGCCAAGACTCGAACCTGCCCCGGCCGCACTGCCTCCCGCTCCGCCCAAACCGGGACTTAGTTGCTTCTGGCCAATCGCGCCATTGCCCGTGGTTCCTGAATACCCCCTGGCATACACCGCGCCCCTGATGGTAATGGAGTTTGCTGAAATCAGCCGGATCGAACCACCGCCGGGATTTCCGGCGCCCGCCCCGCCTCCGCCCGATGAAGCACCCAACAGGTTCCATCC
>Ga0194060_10000828_pt1 | contig 22524 bp, 21 predicted proteins | sample SepL225m_MetaG_FD_163427 | JGI IMG/M metagenome (GOLD analysis project Ga0194060, IMG submission 163427) | Anoxic zone freshwater microbial communities from boreal shield lake in IISD Experimental Lakes Area, Ontario, Canada - Sep2016-L222-5m | ecosystem: Environmental > Aquatic > Freshwater >... | reverse complement strand
CGCGTGATCCGATTGCATTAGAGCCTTTTGCAATTAACGTGTGCGCTGTTTTTCTTTGCAACCCAAAAAACGTGCACGTGGAATCGCCTTCTGGCGCAATTGTGCACGACTGGCTTCCTTCAATTTCCAAAGTTGGAGTTCCGATCACGGGAGACCCACCACTATCAACATGAATTTTGGCCACAATTTCATCGGGTGTATTCATAAAAGATGCTGTAAACACAGGCGGTGAATTTCCGAGCGATCCTGCTGATGAAGTGACACGCGTCGAACGCGATACTCCGTTTGCACCGGAGACTCCGGGCGTATACGTGACAGTTCTGCTGACGTCGGAAATGGTGCACGAAAGGTCCCACACCATTGCACTACAACTCTTGGTGGCGTCTTCGCCGAAGTCAACATTCCATGTAGACGGCTCATTTGCGCCAAATGCGTCTGCTGCAATATCCCATGAAATCATGAGATTTGTTGCTCCCGAAGGATCCGGCGTGGCAGTAACGGTTAAAGGCGCAGTCACAGCAGAATTCGCTATGGGCTCTATTTGCACAGAAGCTGTTGTGCCGTCTACTGATGCCAAAGTTATTTTGAATCGATTACGAGGATCCGTCCATGAATGAAGCGGCGACAAGCGAGGATCCGTTGCGTAATCAATTCCGGTCAACGAAGTTGTTGGCGGCGTTAGGTCACAGAGATAACTAGTGCTGGTTGGTGATCCGAGTACGCCAGCAAGTGTGATGCGGTGTTCTGCGAATTCTTTTGACGGTTCAAACGTGATCACCAAGCCACCCTGTACAGGATGATTCGGATCAGTCACATATGTCAATGCATTCGGGTTGTATTGCAACCAGTACGTGTTGTCACCCAGGGTTGCATCTGCGGCTGGAATATTGATAGCGGTAACACCGAGATCTGAACGGTCAGGACGATTCAGTGTGTATGTTGCTGAAACACCGGACCAGACTGCGCGATTCGCTTCTGGCAACCAACCGATACTTGCGAGAAATGTTGGCGCATAAAAACCTGACGGACCGCCCATACCCATGGTTCCGGTGACGTCCCCGTATTCCACTTCTTCGCATGGCTTTAAATACGTAAGTGCGACACCAGCATTACAGGCATTGGCATGAGGGAAACCCATGTTGTGCCCCAGTTCATGCGCCCAGATTCCTTCGTAATTAGCAGCGGTGTACGTCCAAGTCAGTTTTCCTCCAACTTCACCGAGCCCACCAAAACCACAATCTTCGTTGTCGCCTGTAAATGTCATCATCAAGTGATTTGAAGAGTCGTACAGTCCCTTGGACTTCGCATATGCCACCGCCAAATCAGACATTGCATAGAAGTCACATTGGCCTACGCCATTGACTGACGACACATCGAGAACTGAAGCAAATCGAACTGTTAAGGACTCTTGATTCGCTGACATCGCACGCCACCACGGCGTTAGTTTGCTCACAATTGAATTTGCCATTGTGCGATCAGAAGATTTCCACGTTGCACCTGACCATTGCAGTGGAATCACGGTCACTGTTCGAGATGCAGTGACTCCAGCCGACTTCACAGGCTGTCTGACTTCAACCGCGGATGACATCGAATGGACAGATACTTCATCGCCGAGTGCAGTTGGAAATTCAAGAACCGAACCGCTGACTTTGTCTACAACTGCGGATGAATCAACAGGCGTGAGACTGGAACCGGTGTTAATGGCCCACACTGAATTACCTGCAGCCTCAAAACGACCATCGTTTGATGCAAGTTTGCGCAACACTCCGCTGACTCCTTGCGGGGTTGGACGCATGGCGGCGTCAACTGGTGAACTCCACACAGCCGCGCTGAACACGATGACGGGCAACAGCAACCACGTTGCTTGAAACCTTTTCATTCCACGATCGTAACTGGTTTCCCCGGGGGACGAACGGTTTGGACCATCACGAATTCAACGCTCGCGCCGCAAGCAATATTGGCGAGATATCAACGTCTGCACCACTGCCCTTGCCATCATTTTCACTATGGCCGAAAGGATTATCGAGATCTCGCACCAATAACCATAGATAGGCGTACGCAAGACTGAGCACTGAAGGCGCTATCCACGACATGATCGATGATGGAAAACTGACGATTGCGAGAGACCCTTGTAGCACCAGCACAAGAAGCGTCATCAAGACGTATCCGGATTGAACAAATGACGTGATACGCACTACGGCAATTCTGTTCAATGTTGCGTTTAATTCGCCATTGAGCACCATCAATCGCCCGACATAATGCGATGCAATTCCAGCTTTTTCAAGATCAACAATGAGTACAGGGAAATCTGACAGTGCGACCCACATCTGTTCTTCTGTATGCGATCCGGTGAACCAGCCTGCGATTACGTTCGCAACATTTGCGATGCGACTGTCAATCATCGATGCGTCAAGATCCTTGACCAGTAAACCAGAGCGGGCAGTGGTGCGAAAACCGGACAACGCGACTGCGACAGTGGCGGGTAGCTTCTCTGACTCCTTGTAGTCGGTGAGAACTCCACCAAGCATGAAACCAAGAATCAAGGTGACGCCGGTAATGACTGACCCGATCTCACCAAATGTGGCTACTTCACCAATATCGAAAATCTCTTGCAGTACATACCGAAGGATTAGTACCGCAGCCACTGCCGGCAGAGCCGCCAACACCAAGCGGAATCGATTCACAATATTTTGATATTTACTGGATCCTGTCATTTCAAAAAACTAGCCGAGGGAATACCTGTGGCAAACGGATGTCTGCCACAGGATCGAATCAATTATTTAGTATGAATTGCCTTCAGCACCTCACTGCGGCTTTTGAATTCATCTTCACTGATCTCGCCTTTTGCAAGACGCTCGTTCAATATGTTCTGAGCTGATTGCGCTGACGGCACAGCCGTTGATACATGCGAAGCATTACGTCGATACAGCGACACAATCCCCCAGATGACAAAGCCCCAAAAGGCCAGCATTGTGAGCATCATAAGAACGTGTCCGCCCTCAAATCCTCTGTTGTAGTTGTTATTCCAGTTGTGCATGATGCACCTCCTACAACTCACCGTATGAGCAATAAGTAAGAGCGGAGCAAGAAGCAATTGGCAGCCCCAACGGGATTCGAACCCGTGCCGCCACCTTGAGAGGGTGGTGTCCTAGGCCACTAGACGATGGGGCCAAGTAGCGGTCAAACTCTACCGAGCATGACAGCGTTTGGGAACCAAGCCCACCGTGCGTATGCCTTATTGAGGCTCGCGAGGTAGACCCAGAACACGTTCGCCGAGAATGTTGTGTTGGATCTCGTCAGTGCCACCAGCAATTGATTGACCCGGGACAGATACGAGAACTTCTGCAACCATGCCAGCTGCTGGTGAGTCTGGACCCATCAACATTCCGTCTGCTCCTGCGATGTGTCCGTGTGCAAGAGATGAAAGTCGCGCGATGGTGCTCATTGCTAATTTGCCAACGGAACCTTCAGCGCCAGGTGGCTTACCTAACTCACGTGCTGCGCGTGCACGATCTGCTGTCCAACCGCTTACCTTTTGCATCGCAAGAATCCGTGCGACTTCTTGACGCAGTGTTGGGTCTGTGTGTAGCTCTCGCTCGGTCAGTTGAGGCACAAGAAGATCAACACGGCCTGCACGTTGTGGATACCACTTATAGGTCTCCATGTACTCGGTGTATTCAATGAGCGCCTCTTGCACTGCTCGCCCGCCAGTATTAACTTTTGGTCGTGACACAATATTTCCAAAGCGTCGCTCGTGCGCAAGAGTTGCCAACGCAACGGTCCAGCCGGCGTTCACATCACCCACGACAAAATCTTTTGGCAGACGCGCATCTGTCATAAACACTTCATTGAACGACGAGTGATAATTCATTTGTGCAAGGGGGCGAACCATGACTCCGTCTTGCTTCATGGGCAAAACAAAGTACGTAATGCCATGATGTTTTGACACCGATGAATCTGTCCGCGCAAGCAAGATGCCGTAATCAGCATGATGTGCACTGGTGTTCCACACCTTTTGTCCATTGATGATCCATTCATCGCCATCACGTACAGCTTTGGCCGAAAGCCCAGCGAGATCAGAGCCAGCACCGGGTTCGCTGAACAGCTGACACCATGAATATTCACCGGTCAACGTGGGTCGCAAGAACCGTGCCTTCATCTCTGCTGAACCATGCTCGAGAATTGTGGGAGCTGCAAGAGACATGCCAACACCAGTTGGCAGACCAGGCGCACCAATTGCGTTCAGCGCAAGAGACACCGTGCGTTCGCTCCATGCAGGAAGACCTTTGCCCATCCATTGCGTTGGCCAATGCGGAACTGCCCATCCGGAATCAACGAGACGTTCGCGCCATTCACGCAATGACAATTCAGGATTCCAGTTCTCAATTAACCAGGCGGTGCATTGTTCGTGCACCACTTCAGAAGTAGGCGCAGAAGACATGATGAGACTTAGAGACCAGACGGATCGATTGCCATGCCAAAACGCAATTTGTTGTTGGCATGTCCGAGATGCTGCAACGAAAATGCTGCGCGAAATGCGTTGTACTGGCCCTGCGCTTCTAACGTCTGATTCACTGATTCTTTGGCGAGCTTCAATGCAAAGCCTGGCTTTGTTGCAATCTTTGCCGCCATCGCCATCGTTGTTGCATCAAGGTCAGCCGCTGGTACCACCCTGTTGATCATGCCCGCATCCATTGCTTCTTGAGCCGTGAACGTGTCACCCGTAAACAACAACTCTTTTGCTTTGCGTGCACCAAATTCCCACGGGTGTGCAAAGTACTCAACGCCATTTACGCCGAAGGCGACAACAGGGTCTGAGAATGTGGCATCTTCTGCCGCAATGATGATGTCTGCAACCCACAACAACATGAGTCCACCAGCAATTGTCATTCCTTGAGCAGCAGCGATGACCGGCTTAGGAATATTGCGCCAGCGCCAACACATGTTGAAGTACACCTCTTCTTCATGGGCCATCATTCCTTCTTGGCCCTCACCGGTGAAACCTGATTGAGGAAACACTTGAGGGAAATCAAGATGGTTTGAGCGATCGCGAAGGTCATGGCCGGCAGAGAAATGTTTTCCTTCTGCACGCAGCACGATGACTTTGACATTGGAATCACGAGCTGCTGCGTCATAACACGCGTTGAGCTCATACGTCATCTGATTATTTTGCGCATTGCGCTTGCTGTCACGATTCAGCGAAATAACGGCGATGCCCTGATCGCCTGGCTGTTGAACACGGTACGAAACCGTTTCAAGGGAGTTGATATCAACGTCCATTTGGTTGGGGAACAAGGACTCGAACCCTGAATAACAGTTCCAGAAACTGCTGTGTTGCCAATTACACCATTCCCCAGTGCGTGCATCAGTTTAGCGGTGACTCGCCGTGACCACCACTGTGGACTTAGCCCGTGATGTCAAACAAAGTGCCAAAACCAATGATTCGGCCAAGGGAAACACCAGCAATTTCACGAATCAGTTTCGATTTTTCAGATGACCCAGACAGGACTCCGTCAGGAGAAGCCGAACTGTGGGCTCGAAAACCCAATTCTTCCAACGACAGCTCCGCGCGCTGCACATGCCATGAACTACTAACGACAACCACTGAATGAACGTCTGCTTCGTTCAAGAGTGGGGCGAGATTCTCAATTGACTCCCATGTGGAATGCCCAACCGATTCAACAATGATGTTTGCAGCAGGCACTCCTCTATCTGTTAACCATCGACGCGATGTATCGCCTTCGGTGAATCGATCTCCCGCGCGTTTGCCACCGGTCACTGCAATTACGGGAGCTTGCTTCAACTTCCACAGATCAAGTGCGTGTTGTAATCGTGATGCAAGCAAAGGCGACGGCACGCCGTCATACTGAGCGGCACCCATGACCACAATTGCATCAACACTCTTTGTGTCGTGGTGAGAGCCAGTCCATGTAAGCGATGCCGCTGTGATTACTACATACGAGATGAGCCCAATACATGCACCGATTGTGAGAACTAACGCAGAACGCACAAAAGCGCGCATATCAGAAATTATCCCAGCCGTGCAATGCCGGCAGCAAGACGTCGAACAGTTTCATCGCGGCCAAGAATTTCAAGGCTCTCAAACAACGGAGGCCCGACAGTACGTCCGGTAATTGCCACACGGATCGGCGCTTGCGTCTTTCCCAACTTCAAACCGTTGGCTTCCGTCCAAGTTTCAAGAATTCCCTTCAAACTGTCGTGGTTCCATTCGGCTGTTGCGATTGCTGCGGTGAAGTCTGCGAGAACAGTGCGAGCAAAATCTGCGCTCATTGTTTTGTTCCACGCATCATTATCGATTGCTGGGTTTTCAAGGAACAGGAAATCAACCATTGCAGGTATCTCTGACAATGTGACTACTCGTGTTTGCACAAGTGGCGCTGCTTGTTTAAAGACTGCAGCATCGAATCGAGCTGCCGGCCATGCTTCAGTAGACGCAAGCACGGGTGAAGCAGCCTCGATAAATGCATCCAATGACATCGCGCGAATGTAATCGCCATTGAACGAAGCCAATTTCTTAATATCAAAGAACGCTGGCGAATGGTTGACATCTTCCAAGCGGAACTCTTCCACCATTGACGACCACGGCACGATCTCTGTATCGCCAGAAGGAGCCCACCCAAGCGTCATGAGGTAGTTAATCATTGCATCAGGGAGAATTCCCTCTTCGCGATATTGCTCAAGCGCAACCTTGTCACGTCGCTTTGACAACTTCTTGCGTTGTTCGTTCACGAGAACAGGAACATGTGCCCAAATTGGCGGCGTTGCACCCAGTGCTTCCCACAACATTTGCTGCTTTGGAGTATTCGGTAAATGCTCTTCAGCGCGAACCACATGTGTAATGCGCATTTCAATATCGTCAACAACATTGGCTAGCAAGAACATCGGGCTTCCGTTACTGCGCAACAACACGAAATCTTCAATGGTGTCATTTGCAAATTCCACTTCGCCACGTACAAGGTCAGACACGATGGTTGCGCCTTCTGGGACACGGAATCGCAAAACGTGTCCTGGACCCCCTGCAAGACCACGATCACGTGAGTAACCGTCGTAGCCCTGCTTGCCCGTTGTCTTTGCGCGCTCTTGAATCTGGTCGCCCGTGAGATCACACCAATACGCCTTGCCGGCAGCATGCAATTTCATGGCTGCAGCAATATGAAGCTCTGCATTCTGTGACTGGAAGTACGGCCCTTCGAAACGGGGCGACTGTGAATCGATACCTAGCCATGACAAAGCGTCAATGATGCCTTGTGTCCATTCAGGACTGTTACGAGATTCGTCTGTGTCTTCTATACGAAGGACAAAAGTTCCGCCGGTACGTAATGCAAGCGCCCAGTTATAGAGAGCAGTACGCGCTCCCCCAACGTGGAAAAAACCAGTCGGTGAAGGGGCGAAGCGATAGCGAGGAGAATCTGACATGACTCTGCAAGGTTAGTGGCACAGCGATTAAACAACAGTCAACGGTAGTTTGAAGAGATGGATGGCTTTACAGAGACAGAACAACTCAATGTGCTCGGAGAGCGCTTACGCACCTGCTGCACTTCACCAGTGACAGGGTTTTATCGCACCGGTTGCTGTGAAGTCGGCGGTGATGATGTTGGGGTTCATGCCGTGTGCGCCATCATGACCGATGAGTTCCTTGAGTTCTCAAAGGCTGCGGGCAATGACCTGTCCACACCAATGCCCCAATACGGTTTTGCAGGCCTCAAGGCTGGCGATCAATGGTGCTTATGTGCGCCGAGGTGGCAGGAAGCGTTTGAAGAAGGTAAAGCACCTCAAGTTAAATTGCATTCAACTCACATGGCGGCAACAGAATTTTGTGATGTCGAGGGACTACGCGCCCACGCGATTGACCTTTAGCGCGACAATGTGTCGTGAGTAAAACTCATCAGCAAATCACCATCGCCGGTAATTGATGAACTCAAACCATGAACAACCGGAAGAAGTTGTTCACAAAAGAATCGCGCCGTAGCGACTTTTGCCGCTACTTCATCGTGTGGCATCTCTGAGTGAACCGCAAGATGCGCTGAACGCGCCATGACATAGCCACCAACCAAGGTCGATAGTTGTGTGAGATACGGCGTTGCACCAGACAACACCGCCACTTGGTTGGTGCCGTTTTGTTGCAGCCACTGCGTCGTACCCCGTACAGACTTCAATGCTGACTGCAAAGCAGCTGCAAGCGAAACAAGTTCAGGATGTTTGATGAGTTTTGCATCTAATGCATCAATGTCATCAAGTAATCCGCTGAGAACTGCGCCACCTTTGAGTCCCATTTTGCGACCAACCAAGTCCATGGCTTGAATGCCGTTAGTGCCTTCATAAATGGTGGTGATGCGAGCATCACGATAATGCTGTGCGACTCCGGTCTCTTCAATGAATCCCATTCCACCATGAATTTGAATTGCGATACCTGTGAGTGCAACACCCATGTCGGTGCCCCAGCCCTTAGAGAGCGGCGTTAATAGTGCGGCCAAGTCAGAAGCCTTTTCACGTTCCGCTGCATCAGGATGATGTGCGGCAATGTCAATACATGCAGCATTCCAATACAACAGACGGCGCAATGCCTCAATAGTTGACTTCATTGTGACAAGCATTCGCTTCACATCTGGATGATCAATGATGGATGATGCTTCACCAGCAGGTGCACCTGGTGCGCGGCCTTGGTGGCGAAGAACTGAATACTCAAGCGATTGTTGGTACGCACGTTCTGCAAGTGACAACCCTTCAAGACCAACAGAGAGACGTGCTTGGTTCATCATCGTGAACATGTACTGCATGCCGTGGTTTTCTTCACCGATGAGATAGCCAATGGCTCCGTCATTGTCTCCAAACGACAACACACAAGTTGGGCTGGCCTTAATACCAAGCTTGTGCTCAATAGATACACACGACACGTCATTCTTTGCACCAAGAGTTCCATCTGCTCCCACCAGGAACTTAGGAACAATGAAACATGAAATACCTTTTGTTCCGGCGGGAGCATCTGGTGTGCGAGCTAACACCAAGTGAATGATGTTGTCAGCCATGTCATGTTCACCAAAGGTGATGTAGATCTTTGTTCCATGAATGCGATATGTGCCGTCTGACTGCGGTACAGCCTTTGTGCGTACTGAACCGACGTCACTGCCTGCGTCTGGCTCTGTGAGGTTCATGGTTCCAGTCCACTCGCCAGTAATCATCTTTGGCAGGTACGTCATCTTCTGAATCTCGTCACCATGATGACGAATGGCGTCGATTGCGCCTTGCGTCAACAATGGCGCCATGCTCAGCGCCATGTTTGCTGAGTTCATCATTTCTTGTATCGCGATACCGACAACGAAAGGAAAACCTCCGCCGCCGAAACCGGTATCAAAAGAAACTGCGCCCCAACCTGCTTCAACATATGCGTGATACGCCTCAATGAAACCCTGTGGGGTGGACACCGTGCCATCCGCATTTCGCTTCGCACCTTCATTGTCCCCTGATTTATTCAGTGGAGCAAAGATGTCAGTCATAAAGCGACCTGCTTCAGCAAGCAAGTCAGAAACCATGCTGTGATCTGCGCCATTGAAGTGGTCGTACTTCATGATGGACGGAAGGTCAACAAATGAGTTGAGTGAAAACTCGATGTCTGAAAGTGGTGCTGAATAAATGGTCATGCAGCAAAACCCGTGAGTGTGCGCCACTGAGTGGAAAATTGCGCCACAACATCTGATGGCGACATCCTCAAGGTTTCGTTCGGAGCCATATCTGCAATCGCGCGGCCCTCTTTGTAATGATGAGCAACGTTGCCAACCCCAACAAACAATTCACGACGCACTGCAACCAAATCTGCTGGTGGCGCATCTGACAGATAGCCCCACATGCCCAGTGCAACATTCAAGTCATGCACCACAGGTGCGCGACCAAACAACGAAGCACGACGCAATGCGATAAGAGAACACCCGCGTAACACATCGTCCATGTCTTCGCCTGCCGCAATACGAACGCGTGCACGTGCACGCTTGGCTAGGCCAATGATGTATCCCTGGTCAGGACCTTGATACCCGAGGCGCTCGCCTTCTGGCTGGCGGCCTTGAATTTCTCCGGGACGACCCGGTGACCATGATTCAGGAACTGAATCATGGGATTCGTAGCAGCGAACCGGCTCAACCGGAGGAACTGGAGAAAAGCGGGGAGCTGACATGCACTGAAACTCTACGCCGAAGCGTGGAGCAGTCCATAGATCAATGACTCTTCCAGGGCATTCCAGGAAGCTTCGATGATATTTGCCGACACCCCGATGGTGGTCCATGAGCGGTCACCGTTTGTGGCATCAAGAAGTACTCGAGTAATCGCGCCTGTGGCGGTCGCGCCGTCCAAGATTCGCACCTTGTAGTCAACGAGGTGCACTTTGGCGAGCTCCGGATAGTGCGGTAACAACGATGCGCGAAGTGCGGCGTCGATTGCGTTCACCGGCCCATTGCCCTCTGCCGTGTGTACATACCGTTGATCGCCGATGCGTACCTTGACAGTTGCCTCGGTTGTGAACTCACCATTTTCTGCTTCATCTGTGATGACGCGCATTGATTCCACACGAAATGCATCATGCTTCCAGCCACTTGCGCGACGCATCAGTAATTCGAGCGAAGCATCAGCAGCTTCGAAGTGGTAACCCTCATGCTCAAGACGCTTCAAATCTTCAATGACCGAACCAATTGCGGCTCCGTCCATCTTCAAACCAAGCTCTTCAGCTTTTACTTCGATCGTTGCACGTCCGGCCATTTCACTCACAACAAAGCGCGTGCCATTTCCGACAACGACTGGGTCAATGTGTTCGTATGCATCTTTCGCACGCTTGATTGCCGACACATGTAGTCCGGCTTTATGTGCGAACGCAGATGAACCAACATATGGAGCCTGTGGGTTCAGTGGTCGGTTCAAAACTTCAGCAACGTGATTGCTGACTGCAGTGAGACGATCAAGGTTTCCTTCTGGCAAGCAACGAAAGCCCATCTTCAATTCAAGGTTCGGGATAACTGTGGTGAGGTTGGTGTTACCGGTGCGCTCCCCTAATCCATTCAACGTGCCCTGCACGTGGCGAACTCCGGCAGTCACTGCGGCCATTGAGTTAGCAACTGCACATCCGGTGTCATCATGACAATGAATTCCCAATGTTGCGTCGTTACCAACAAATGTCTTGACTTTCGTGACAATTTCAAAGATCTCATGTGGCAATGAACCACCATTTGTGTCGCACATCACCAAGTGAGTTGCGCCCTTCATTACTGCAGCCCCGACAACTCGCATAGCGAACTCTGGGTTGTTCTTGTAGCCGTCGAAGAAGTGTTCAAGATCAACCATCACTTGACGGCCATTGCTAGTCAGGAAGTCAACAGAGTCAGCAACCATGAGTTCGCCTTCGTCAAGAGTTGTCTGCAATGCCTCTGTGACGTGATAGTCCCACGACTTCGCAACAATGCACACGGCTGACGTATTGGCATCGAGAAGGTTGCGCAATGTTGCATCATCGTCCACTTTGCCTTTCGGACGACGCGTTGAGCCGAATGCAACCAACGTTGAATGCTTCAGTTTCAGTTCGGTCGCTGCTCGCGCAAAGAACTCGATGTCTTTCGGGTTGGCTCCTGGCCAGCCGCCTTCAATGAATTGCACGCCGAGGTAATCAAGTTGTTCAGCGATGCGAAGCTTGTCTTCGACAGTTGCTGAGACACCTTCTACTTGCATGCCGTCGCGCAAGGTTGTGTCAAATGCTTCGACTAGTTCTTTGGTGTGTTGTGTGTTCATGAAAGTGTTCTTCTTTGGGGTCGTCGGGTTCAAAATTTTGGAAATGAAAAAGCCGCCCTAGAGGCGGCTGGAACGCGCACGTCGGAGACCGGCGTGCGCTAACGAATAATGATGATCGCGACAGCTGTGCCGACGAGGCGGCGAGAAGTGCTGGCGATTGACATACATACAGTCTTGCGCCCAATCTGGGCTTCCGTCAACCCCGTGAAAGAGAAATATGCAGAATTCTGGCCATTTCGACCAAAGGGCAATCTGACAACGGCGCGAGGGGGCCGCTATTTGTTGCGGTCTTGGAATTCTTTCAATGAAGCCATCCCGAACAAGGTGGCTCCGGTGAACACAATGACGAAGATCACTGCACCGAACGAAAAGAGCGTTGCTTCGGACATTTAGAGTTCCTTCTTGCCAGCAAGAATAAAAGCGCCAAGAGCCAAGATTGATGGCACCCAGACTCCCACGTAAATTCCGTTTAGTTTGTCGCTCTGGTCATTACCGGCGAAATACAACGAAATACTTAAGGCGAGGCTTGCTGCAGCAGCGACAAGTACCGAGACTTGCAGAATTACTTTTGGTTTCATTGCTGAGACCTTAACGCCCCACAATGAACGCGTCGGGTACCCCGACTACTAAGCCAGTTCGCACCAATGCTTGTACTGAGGCACCTGGCCACGAACTGCCTTGGCATACAGGCTGGCAATCGCAGTGGTGATGGGCCCTGGGCACGGCACGTCGCGGTCATCAACAGAGTTAATGGCACTGACTTCGGCAGCTGTTCCGCAGCAAAATATCTCTTCGGCGATGTACAAGTCTGAACGAACAATGTTCTCGACTCGCATTTCATAACCGAGCTCAGCAGCAATTTGGGCCACGCAGTTCTGTGTGATGCCTTCAAGTGCGCCTGCTGAAAGCGGCGGGGTCAAGATGACGCCGTTGCGAACAACGAAGATGTTTTCTCCGGTGCACTCACTGACAAAGCCCTGTGGGTTCAACATGATTGCTTCGTCGTATCCGGCCTTCAATGCTTCAACTTTGGCGAGCGAAGAGTTCACGTAGTTGCCAACAGTTTTTGCTGCAGGCGGCATGGTGTTGTGGTCAAGACGTGTCCATGAAGAAATCTTCATGCGTACACCTTTTGTTAACGCATCTTCACCCAAGTATGCGCCCCATGGCCAGCATGCAATTGCAACGTCAACAACGCAAGGCAGTGGGTTGAGACCCATTTCGCCGTATCCGTAATACGCAAGCGGACGTACGTAGCAAGACGGAAGACCTGTTGAATGAACTACTTCCTTTGTGGCTGCAATGAGTTCTTCAGGCGTGTAGGGAATATCCATTCCGAGTATTTTTGCGCTCTTGAACAAACGATTGATGTGTTCAGTGAGACGGAATACTGCAGGGCCTTCAGAGGTTTCGTAGGCACGAATACCTTCGAATACGCCAGTGCCGTAATGAAGAGTGTGCGTAAGGACATGCACTTGAGCCTTGTCCCAATCGACAAGTGTTCCGTTCATCCAGATTTTCGGTGTTGGTATGAGAGTAGGCATTTTGCTCCTAAGTGATGTGGTGAAAGATTACTTGCCCGCAACGATTGCTGCGATGGCATTTCCAATGTCGACAGTTGAGCCTGTGGGCGCAGTGTCACATGCTGCGCGAATGCGATCAGCAGCAGCTGATTCATTCAGGAAATCAAGCATGAGTGCTGCGGAAAGGATTGCCGCAGTGGGGTTTGCTTTGCCCGTGCCCACGATGTCAGGAGCTGAGCCATGAGACGGTTCGAACATTGAGGGGCCAGTGCGGGCAGGGTTCAGGTTGGCAGATGATGCAAGACCAATACCGCCACTAACTGCACCGCCAAGATCGGTGAGGATGTCGCCGAACAAGTTGTCGGTCACGATGACGTCGTAACGATGTGGATCTTCTACGAAGTAGATGCACGCAGCATCAACATGGTTGTACGCGGTACCGACTTGAGGGAACTGCGCTGCAACATCATTGAATGCGCGCTGCCACAAATCACCGGCAAAAGTGAGCACGTTTGTTTTATGGACCAACGTGACGTGCTTGCGCTCGCGCTTTGCAGCAAGTTCAAATGCATAGCGAATACAGCGCTCAACGCCGTGTCGTGTGTTCACGCTGCCTTGTGTTGCGATTTCGTGTGGGGTTCCGCGGCGCAACACGCCGCCTTCACCAACATACGGACCTTCGGTGTTTTCACGAATAACAACAAAGTCATGTGGAGTCACGTGGCCTGGTGCAGTACCAACGAACGGACGCTGGTTGACATAGAGGTCAAGGTCAAAGCGCATCTTCAAAAGTAGTCCACGCTCGATGATGCCAGGAGGAACATCAGGCGTACCGACAGCACCCAACAAAATGGCATCGAAATTTCGGAGCTGGTTCAACACATCGTCAGACAGAATCTCGCCATCGCGCAGGTAGCGCATGCCGCCCAAGTCAAAGTCCGTTGTGTCTATTGCCACTCCTGTGGCGCGCACCACTTTCACGGCTTCAGCCGTGACTTCGGGACCAATTCCGTCTCCGCCAATGAGTGCAATGCGATGTGCCATAAGGAGACCATCGTAGAAGGCACAGGTAGCCTTCTCCTCATGGCAAAGCACCAACTCTCTAAAGCGACATATGCCCGGCTTGAGGCCGAAATAGCCCACCTTGAACATGAAGTCCTGCCAGAAGTGGCTGACAAAATCGGTCGGGCCCGCGAAATGGGTGACCTCAAGGAAAACGGCGATTATCACGCAGCCAAGGACGAGTACGGCATGTTCAATGACCGCAAGAACCTTTTGTTATCTATCCTCGAGGATTCTGAACTTGCAACTCCTCCCGCTGATGGTGAAATCGGAGTGCTCTCAACTGTCACCATTTTGTTTGATGGCGACGACGAAGATGACGCCGAGAACTACCTCATCGGACACATTGAAGAAAAGCGCACAGAGCAGGGCATTGAAGTCATGAGCCCGGTCTCTCCTATCGGTTCGGCATTACTTGGGCACAAACAAGGCGATGCGGTCAGTATCACTCTGGAAAATGGCGCAAAGATTTCAGTCACCATTCTGAAGGTTGCCAACTGAGCGATCATTCCATTCCACTGTTGCCCCCCGGCCACACATTGTCTCTTCCCGGAAGAGGAACCACGTTTTATCGTGAGATAACCGGACCAATCGGAGCACCCACTGTTGTGTTGTTACACGGCTGGACCGCTACTGCTGATTTGAATTTCTACATGTGTTACGAAGAACTCGGCAAACACTTTCGCGTCATTGCTCTCGATCATCGTGGTCATGGTCGCGGCATCAGATCATCTCAACCGTTCCGCCTCGCGGACTGCGCGGACGACGTAGCAGCGCTAATGGATCAATTAGGAATTGAAACATTTATTCCTGTCGGATACTCAATGGGTGGCACTATTGCGCAGCTCATGTGGAAACGCCACGAACACCGAGTGCGCGGATTAGTGCTCGCGGCAACTGCTGGCCACTGGGTCACATCGCGTCAAGAGAGATTCATGTTTTCTCTACTCACAGGCTTTGGAGGACTTGCACGTGTCACTCCCTCGTTTATTCAACAAGCAATCAGTGAGCGCATGTATTTGTCTCGTAAGACAATGACATGGGAACCGTGGGCTGCTTTGCAAATCGCAAGTCATGATTGGCGCAATATTCTTGAAGCTGGTTCCGCACTTGGTCGATTTGATTCACGGAAATGGCTTCCAGACGTTGATGTTCCGACATCTGTAATTGTCACGACCGAAGATCAAGTTGTTGCTCCCCGACGACAACGACTCCTAGCAAGCCTGATTCCCGGCACTCATATTTTTGAGATATCTGGAAACCATGACGCCGTCTACGCACGAGCATCTGAATTCGTGCCCCTTCTTGTTACTGCGTGCCTCGCGGTACATCACGATGCCCTCAACAGGCCAGGAATTCTGGGAGACATATGAGTTCAAAAGCTATTCAACTTCGTTCACGTTGGCGACGCAATAGTCGACTTCTTCGTCTCGGAGCTCGCGTGGGTCTTGGTCACGCTGGTACGTCAGCACGCAAAGTATTTGCCGGGGCCGAACGGAAAGAACAGTTGTCGCGTTCGCGAGAATTGAAATCAGCACAACAAGTTGCAGATGAATTAGGAAACATGAAGGGCGCCCTGATGAAGGTGGGCCAGATGGCTAGCTACCTTGACGATGGGCTTCCTGAACCAATGCGTATTGCTTTGTCACAATTGCAATCAAATGCGCCTCCTATGGCTGTCGAGTTGGTGCATATTGAAATTGAACGCGAACTAGGACGCTCCATCAAAGACATCTTTGTTGAGTTTGACGACGAGCCAATTGCATCTGCATCTATTGGGCAAGTACACCGAGCAATCATTCGTCTTGCTGATGGCACTGAGAAAGCCGTTGCGGTCAAGGTGCAATACCCCGGAGTCGGAGAAGCAATTGATTCTGATCTGCGCACTGCTGACCTGTTGGGCGCAATGCTCGCATTCGGATTCAAGTCGTTGAATCCTGAAGACATGGTGGCAGAAATTAAAGACCGACTTCGAGAAGAACTTGACTACAAGAACGAGGCTGCAAACCAGCAGATGTTCGCGGACTTTTACAGGAACCATCCGTTCATCCATGTTCCCGAAGTTCTTCACGAGTATTCAACAAAGAACATCCTGATCACTGAATTAGTAACTGGTCACACATTTGCAGAAGTGTGTGAATGGTCCCAAGAACAGCGCGACATGGCGGGCGAAGCAATCTTCCGATTCGTCTTTCGCAGTTTGTATCGCTTCCGTGCGTTTAACGGTGACCCTCACCCCGGCAATTACATCTTCCACGGAGATGGCAGGGTCACGTTTCTCGACTTCGGATTAATCAAGCACTTCACTCAAGAAGAGATGTTGATGTTCCAGTCCATGGTCAAGGCTGCCGTCATCGATGACGACATGGAGACATACCGCCAAGTCATTGAAGATGCAGGCATGTTGCAACTTGACGCGCCGTTCACTACTCAGGAATGTGGCGAATACTTCTCACACTTCTATGAACCAGTGCGCGAATCACGCGTTATGGAGTGGACCGGTGCGTACGCAACCTCCATTGTTCGACACACGTTTGACCGCACGTCTGCAATTGCTCAATACGCAACAGTTCCAAAGTCTTTCGTATTTATTCAACGCATCAACTTGGGCCTGTACGCACTACTTGGCCAGTTGCGCTCGAGTGGCAATTACCGCCGCATCTCTGAAGAACTGTGGCCGATGACTAATGCTTCGGCTTCGACCCCTATGGGTGAAGCGGAAGCGAAATGGCTCGCATCACGCGGCTAGATAATGGTTTGTAGGTCAAGACCTACATCAAGAATTGGTGACGAGTGAGTGAGTCCGCCGACGCTGATGAAATGAACTCCGGTTTCAGCAACTGAACGTGCGGTCGCAATAGTGAGGCCACCACTCGCTTCCAACAACACATCGTGTCCGGTACTTGCCGTGTGACGTTGAGAGATAGCCACAGCCTCTTTCATCACGTCAGGTGGCATGTTGTCTAACAGCACAACATTTGCGCCAGCATCAAGCGCAACTTGCAATTGCTCAAGTGTGTCTACTTCTATCTCTATTGGCAAGGTGTCGGCAAGCGCGCGCACTTTTGCGAAAGCCTCAGCCACTCCCCCTGCTGCAACGATATGGTTGTCTTTTACGAGGGCAGCGTCACTCAGACTCATTCGATGATTCTGCCCGCCACCACAACGCACCGCGTACTTCTCTAGTGCACGCAGTCCTGGTGTTGTCTTGCGAGTATCGCGAATAATCGCACCAGTACCTGCCACTGCGTCTACCCAAGCAGCCGTAGCAGTAGCAATACCAGATAAATGGCACAGCAAATTCAATGCGGTGCGCTCTGCGGTTAAGAGCAACTGAGTTGGTGCCTCCACTTTCATCAGAACTTCGCCAGCGTTCACCCGTTCACCATCGTTATGGAAATAGTCAATGGAACTCGCATGAGGGCCGCACACCATCTCGATAACTGCAGCAGCAATTACCAAACCAGATACGCAACCGTCGGCTCGCGACCCGAAGGTAGCGACACTGCGCTGTTCAAACGGGACTGTTGCAACGGACGTGACGTCAATGCCTCCGTCCAGGTCTTCCAAGATTGTGTTCTCAATAACGTCTTCGATATATAGAGGATTCAGACCACCAGCTACCAACAAGGCACCAGTCTCGGTTGTGAGCGAATACATATCCATTTACTTCACCTCAATCCGATCATCAACAATGCGGCACGACAAGTGATGATTCCATGAATCACTCGGTGCATCAAAATCGGTGCGCCGATGGCAACCACGACTTTCCGTACGCATTTTTGCAGCTTCAACAACCGCCACGGCAATAGTGAGCATGTTTGTAGCTTCAAATGCTTTTCGCGTGGGCACAACTGTTGCTGACATATTTGATGACAGCGTGTTCAAGATGCGTAAAGCAGAGTCAAGACCTTCTGGAGTGCGCAAAACGCCCACGTACTTTGACATTGCTGAACGCAGTGCAGTGCGATGATACGAATCAATCAAGGCGCCAGGAGAATCAACTTCATCAGGAGTAGCAATGGGTGGCAAGGACCAACTCAATGCACGTCCAACGCGAGTACCGGCTACTACCCCTTCAGTGAGACTGTTTGATGCAAGTCGATTTGCTCCATGAACTCCGGTGCATGCCGCTTCACCAACCACATACAAACCCTGTAATGCAGTTGTGCCATTCAGGGTTGCTTTCACTCCGCCACAAACATAATGAGCAGCAGGCGCAACGGGAATCAATTCAGTTCGTGGGTCGATACCTGCATCAAGGCACGAGGCAGTAATGGATGGAAACCGTTCTTCGAACTTTTCAATGTGTCGAGCATCGAGATACACGTGGTCATCAACACCCGCAGGTGCTTGAGCCATACGTTCACTGATGGCAGCTGCAACAATGTCGCGCGGTGCAAGATCTTCTTGAGGGTGAACGCCCTTCATGACGCGCTGTCCGGCTGCATCCAGAAGAATGCCGCCTTCACCACGCACCGCTTCACTAATTAACGCTTGTTGGCCCGTTGCCTTACTTCCGCGCCACAAAACTGTTGGATGAAATTGAATGAACTCGAGATCACTTGCTTCCAACCCTGCGCGCAAAGCAAGCGCAATGCCGTCACCTGTGACTGCGGATGGGTTTGATGTTGATGCATACACCTGTCCGTAACCACCCGTAGCGATAATGACTGCGCGAGCATTAACAATCCCAACGCTTTGTACGCCTCCACTGCTATCCAACATCGCTACCTTCACGCCAGTCACGGCGCGTGTGCCGTCTGATGTGTGACCAATCACAAGATCGAGACCAAATGCGCGTTCCACCACGTGCACGCCTGCAAGACGTACCGATTCATCAAGGGTGCGTTGTACTTCTGCGCCAGATTGATCGCCTCCTGCATGAACAATGCGTCGGTGCGAGTGACCACCTTCGCGAGTGAGCGCAACACCTTCATGAAGGCCTGGGTCAAACGAGGCGCCCAATTGCATGAGATAACGAATAGCAGTGGGTGCCTCAGTTGCCAACGTGCGGACCGCTTGCTCATCACATAATCCGGCACCTGCATCCAATGTGTCTTGCACATGGTTTTCAATGGAGTCATTCGGGTCAAGCACCGCAGCTAACCCACCCTGAGCCCAGTTTGTACTTCCAGCGTCGAGAGTGTCTTTTGTTATAAGAAGAACATCACGTACCGGGCGCATTGCAAGCGCCGCTGATAACCCAGCAGCACCAGAACCAAGAACGACAACATCGGTCTCTACCGACCATGTTGGTTCGGGAGCTGCCAGTTGACTGGGAACGCGACTATTCGCCGACACGAGACGGTGTGCCAATTGCAATCATGCGCTCAACAGACAAACGTGCTTTGTCCGCAATGTCACGTGGAATGTCAACAACATCATTTCCGTGCATTAATGAATGCTCAAGTTTCTCCGGCGTGATCATCTTCATGTACTTGCACACTGCTGCACGATTCACAGCTTGAAACTCTGTAGTGACATTGACCTTGCGTAGTTGGTGCAGCATTCCGGTTTCTGTTGCTACAAGAACTTTTCGGGCTTTCGTTGTACGCGCTGCGTCAAGCATTGCGCCAGTTGAAAGAATATGAGTGCGTTCAGCTGGCACAACACCTTCGCTTGCCAAGTACAAAGCGCTAGTGGCACATCCGCATTCGGGATGGACGAAAAGCTCTGCATCTGGCTCTGCTTCCACCATTGACTTCAGATCTTGACCATTGATACCGGCATGCACATGGCATTCACCCATCCAGATATGCATGTTGGAACGCTTTGTCTGACGTTGCACGTGCGCGCCCAAGAATTGGTCAGGGCAGAACAAGATTGGCGTATCAGCAGGAATCGATGCAACTACTTCCACTGCATTGGAACTGGTACAACAAATATCTGTCTCAGCTTTTACAGCTGCAGTGGTGTTGACATAACTGACAACTACGGCGCCAGGATGTTGTGCTTTCCATTCACGTAATTGATCAGCGGTGATTGTGTCTGCAAGCGAGCAGCCAGCACGTTCATCAGGAATAAGAATGGTCTTGTCGTACGACAAAATCTTTGCGGTCTCTGCCATGAAATGGACACCACAAAAAATGATGGTGGACTGAGGAACTGTTGCCGCAATACGCGAAAGAGCAAGTGAATCACCAACGTGATGAGCGACATCTTGAATCTCTGGCACTTGATAGTTGTGCGCGAGAATAACTGCGTCCTTCTCGGCCGCCAATGCCCTGATTCGTTCGGCCCATGCTGTGCTGTACTCGGTCACACGTCAAGGTTAGGAGGCACTTTGCGTATTTGCGCCCTTGTGAAACGGCGCACGTTCTCTACGAGTTTGATGTCAATGTGATGGGGGGATCAAACCAAAACCGAGTAATTGCTTCTGCAAGCGAGCCGGTCGCCGAACCGGGGTCTGTGACCACTTCGTCTGGGTCATCAGCAAACCGCAACGCGCTGGCTACTCCGTTATCGGAAACAACTACAACCAGACGAACACGCCTGCGTTGCGCATGTTCACTGGGGGCGCCATCAATCGTGCCATCAGATCGAAGTGGTGCTGCCCACCCCGTGGTCACGACTGCTGCTGCATCAAACATTCGCGCCAATGCACTCGATGGCGCATCGAGTAGTTCATACACATCGGGATGTTGTGCCAACAGACACATGTTTGGTTCTGTTGTCGGCCGCGCTGCGCAGTTCACGCCGTACAAACGTGCACCAGGCAATTCGAATGAATCAATCATGGTGTGCAACTTTGCTTCTACTCCCACAGCCACATCTGTGATGTCGGGAAGAATGTGAATTGGTTCTGGTATATCTGTATCCATAACTGCAATGTGTGGATCAGCACCCACACTTTGGCAATTACGACGCTAAGAATTCCGACAATGTTCTTGCACCCCGTACGACAATGGCACCGAATTTGGCGCCAGGGCTTGCACTCATACGCTCGAGCGGTCCTGACACCGACACCGCAGCAATCACTGTTCCGTCATTGTCAATAATCGGAGCACTCACGGATGCAACGCCTTTCACGCGTTCTTCGACTGACTCGATCCAACCACCTGTGCTGAGGCGAGAGCCAGTGAGTACACGGCCAGCTGATCCACGAGCCAATGGGAACAATGCACCTTCGGGAACAATCCAACGCAATCCATTTGGAGATTCCAACGACACAATGCATCGCCGGCCATCTGTTTCAGCCACAAACACCTGCACGCTCTCTCCTGTGCGATCTCGCAGCTCTGTTGCAATTTCTCGCGCTCGTTCCAAGAATGGAAACTGAACTGCGGCTCCGCGCCCGAGACCAAGAAGAGTTGGCCCTAAGCAATACAAACCATCATTATTGCGACGCACTGCACCGTGATGTTCAAGCGCAGACAACAAACGGTGACACGTTGCTCGCGGAATATCAGTGGCGTCAATTACCTCAGCCAAACTCAGTGGTCGCGTGACAAGTGCATTCATCACCACAAAGGCCTTGTCGAGAACTCCGACTCCTGATACGCTGTCCATTACTTGGGAAGTGTATCCCATATATTGAGATTCCGAAAGGAACCCCTATGTCGAATCCAATGACCCTCGCGCAAAAGGTATGGGACCAACATGTCGTGCACAGTGCTGCAGGAGATGCAGACCTGCTCTACATCGACCTTCACCTTGTTCATGAAGTGACAAGCCCGCAAGCATTCGATGGCTTGCGTCTCACCGGTCGCCCACTGCGCCGTCCTGACCTCACTATTGCAACTGAGGACCACAACGTTCCTACAGCTGACATTCATCTGCCGATCGCAGACCCGATCTCGGCAAAGCAAGTTCAAGTGCTTCGCGACAATGCTGCTGAGTACGGATTCACTTTGTTCCCCATGGGTGACCCCAACCAGGGAATCGTTCATGTCATTGGACCAGAACAAGGCCGCACGCTTCCTGGCATGACAATTGTCTGTGGTGATAGCCACACAGCAACTCATGGCGCGTTCGGCGCACTTGCTTTCGGAATCGGTACAAGCGAAGTGGAACATGTTCTTGCTACACAGACCCTTCCGCAATCACGTCCGAAGTGGATGTCAATCACTGTTGAAGGCGATGCGCCAGAAGGTGTCACCGCAAAGGACATCATTCTTGCCATCATCGGAAAGATCGGAACTGGCGGCGGCAT